>SXGS01108094.1_pt1 | contig 10614 bp, 9 predicted proteins | sample 3174681 | NCBI WGS metagenome assembly SXGS01 (sample SAMN11356861, study PRJNA531348) | freshwater metagenome | isolation source: freshwater sample F1-80 | place: China: Fuxian Lake, Yuxi | collected 2017-12-25
GACGCCGTGAATCGCCGCGTCGAGATCGGCAGCACGTGGTACGCGAAACGCGTGCAACGAACGGGCCTCAACACCGAGTGCAAGCGGATGCTGCTTCACCACGCATTCGAACGGCTCGATTGCATCGCGGTCGAGTTCAGGACGCATGTGCTGAACTTCGCCAGCCGCCGCGCGATCGAGCGGATCGGTGCGAAGCTCGACGGCATCCTGCGCGCCCACCTGCGCGCGAAGAACGGCACGCTGCGTGACTCGGCCGTCTACAGCATCATCGCACCGGAGTGGCCGATCATCCGGGCGCACCTCGACTCGCTGCTCGGTTGATGGCGCTCGGTGCAGCAGCTGACGCTCGTGCAGTCGGTTCACCGGTGACAAGATGGGACGGCGGGACCTGGATCAGTCGTTTCATCCTGCGGAGGGCGCGACGGTGTCCGGACCGACCGCTCGAACGAAGCACTGGACCCGCGGCGACACGCAACTGGCGTTCGCCTCGAGCTTGATCGCCGTCGCTGCCTGGATCACGGCGCCGCTGCTGCTGGCCGCCGGCGCATGGCGCGAGCTCCCCGACGTGCTGCCCTGGGTCGAACCGTGGTTGCGCCGCTGGCTGCCGACGCTGGTGGGCACGATCGCGATCGTCCAGGTGGCGCGTCATGCGCGGAGCGGCGACGCGACGACCGATTCGCGCACGATATTCCTTCCCATCGCTCGCGCGCTGATCGTCGCAGCCGGGATCGCGGCCGCCGGAGCCGCAGCGGAATGGCTGCACGAGCGGATGATCCGCGAGCGGACCGCCGCGGTCATCGCCGCGATGACGGCGACGCTCGACGCCAACGAGCGTCCCGCGGAGCTGACCGACTTCGAGGGTGTCGGCGCGGAGCCGCTGCGCGTCTGGAAGCGGACCGTCAGCCAGAGACGTTTCGGCGACTGGTGGCGGCAGGAGGAAGTGATCTGGGTGGAGGGGGCGGAAGGCCAGGCCGAAGGACCGTGGTCGAGCCGCACGGCCGCAGGTTCGCGAGACTGCTCCGGACTGCTCGAGCGAACGCGTCACGGCGACTGGTTCCGGGTGACGACGCTGCGGCACGGCGATCGAGCACCCCACGGTCGGGAGCTCGCGATGAGCGACCCTGACCCGTCGACTCGATCGCGCGACATGCACCGCAGGTTGACATGGATCTGCGCGCTGCTGTTCGCCGCCCCGCTGACGGTGCTGGCCTGCTGCACCGTGCAGTTCACCGTGGTCGTCCTGGCCGCCGCCGCTTCCATCGGACTGCTGACCCTGGTCGTCTGGTGGGCAGGGCGGAACTTCAATCCTGATTGCCTGGCGCGGACTCCCTGGCCGCGCCGCGCCCGGCTCCTCGGCATCGTCTTCATCGCGACGACGTTCATCGTCGCTGCATGGGTCAGCCCGATCCCGGGCGTCGGTGATGAGCCGCGCTTTCTCGAGTTCGTCTTCCTCCTCAACTACCTCTGCCTCCTGCTGCCCCAATCGATCGCCGCCGCCCCCCCACGCCGCCCGAAGCCGCTCGTTCCGGAGATGTGACGGCGCCGCATGGATGGCGCTGTCCTCGTGCCCGGCGAGCGGGCGTGAGGAGACGCACATGGTCGGATGCACGGGATTCAGGAACTCCACGAGGTCGTCGCCGAGCCGGTGCCCCGCGCCTCTCGGGGCGCTGGCGCTGTGTGCGCTCGCCGGCTGCCAGGTGAACGGCTCACCGCACGTCTTCCGCGCCGGAGCGGATGGATCGCTCTACGGCCCGTGGGCGGGCGCTGCGCTGCTCAGCGGTGACGCCAGCGGCGCGACGTCGCAGGCGCTGCACTGGTATCCCGAGCCGGGGTCGGCTGCCACCGGCGCGGCAGCGGGCGCCGTCGACGCGGCCGGCGCCGCTCCGGCGAGCACGGCAGCCGCCGGCGCCAAGTCCGACACCTTCACGCTCACGTTCGACAACGCCTTCTTCAAGTACCTCCCCGACCTCGGCACCTCGAACGAGGTGATCATCGTCTTCCGCTTCCGCGAGGGCGCCGGCAGCGCCGAGCAGGACGATGTCCGCATCCTCGGCCCGATGAACGGCATCCCCGACGGCCACTACGCCAGCGAGATCGGCGAAGTGACCTACGGCCCGAAGCCCGTCGAGAGCGATGCGCTGCGGGTCCGCGTCCAGGTCTACGAGTACGACTCGCTCGAGAACGAGCAGACTTCGCAGTTCGTCGGTTTCCTCGCCGATGCCGCGAAGAAGTTCCAGCTGGCCAATCCGGTCACGTTGGCGCAGATCGAGCTGGCGCGCACGGTCGCCGACACGCTGACCGAGATGAACGGCAACGACCTCGTCTTCGAATGCTCGTTCGACCTGCTGCCCACCGTGATCGGTGCCGACGGCGTGCCGGCCGGGACGGCGATCCCGCCGGACGCACGCTCGCTGCCGGTGATCCCGCTCCAGGCAGGCACCTGGGGCGTGATCCGCCAGGAAGCCGAACTCCCGATCCACAGCTTCTTTCATTACACGCGCGCCGCTGAGCGGCTCGGCGGTTCGTGGTGGTGGTGCAGCCTGCCGTTCACGCTGATCGGCGACCTCGTGCTGCTGCCCATCACCGGAGTCAATCGCTCGTTCCTCGATGCGCCGTCGGGCGAGTCGCTGTGGCCGATCACCATGGACGAAAGCGGTTTGCGCGACGACGGCCGAACGGTGCGCCTCGAGGCCACGACGCGACGCCTCGTGCTGGAACAGGGCAGCCGGCCCTACGAGGACAAGACCTGGCTGCTGTTCACGATCGAGGCCGGCCGGACGGCGGATGCGTGGGCCGAGCGCAGGAAACTGAGGGCGACGCAGGAGCAGATCGACGCCTATCTCAAGGCCGGCAGCTTCGGGGCCTCGGCGCGCGAAGAGCTGCTGAAGAAGGTGCAGGCACTGCTGGACGCGAAGGCCGGACCCGCTCCGGAGGTGGTGGCGCCACAGCCGGCGGATCCGCCAGCGCCGGAGCCCGCGCCGACGCCGATCCCGCCGGCGCCGATCGAGGAGACGTGACCTGCGTCGCCGGTCCGAGCTCGTGCCGGCGCTGTTGCCTCTCGTGACGGCCTGCAGCGCACCGCCGGAGCCAGCCGCGGAGCTCGGCCATCACCTCCTGCTGCTCGACGAGGAGGGGCAGATCCTCGACCTCGACGAGGAGCGGGTGAAGGAGCCGCGCAAGCACGTGAACGACATGCTCGACGCGATGCAGGCGTGGCTGGGCGCGCGCCCCCCGGAGAAGCGGCGGGTCGTGATCCACATCCACGGCGGCCTGACCGCGACCGAGAAGACGATCCGGCGCGCGCAAGACCTGGTCCATGAGATCCGCGGCCGGATGGAGAGGCGGCCGGCGACGGGCGGTGCGGCGGACGAAGCCGTGGACAGCGGACGCGATGACGCGGCCGGGGACCATGCCTGGCCGCTGTTCGTCAGCTGGCCGTCGGGTGCCACCGAGTCGCTCTCGGAGGGAATCTGGAAGCTCCGCAACGGGCAGCACGATCGCGTCTTCGGACCGATCACGGCACCTGTCAACGTGGCAACCGATCTGGTGCAGGGCGCCGCACGCGCGCCGATCGATCTCTACTACCTGCTGAACGATGCCGAGGGGGCGCGGAGGCACGGGCCGACCGAGTTCTGGCTGCTGACGCTCCATCCGCTGGCTGACGCGGGGGAGGCCTACTTCGAGCTCGCCGATCTCCCGGCGCGCGGCTCGCTGCTCGAGTGGATCGACGATTGGTACACCTCGGCGAGCCACCCGCTCGACCGAACGTCCGGGAAATGGAACCACGTGATCCCCGCCATCCACCTGTTCGAGCCGGTGATGAGCCAGGTGCACTTCAAGGCGTTCGGCGTCGACGGCGACTCGCTGCCGCAGCGGCACGGCGACTTCAACGACTGCCCGTTCTGGTTGCGCGATTTCTGGCACCCCGAACGAATGCCCCTGATCCCGGCCCGCGACTGACCCGCCGCGCCCACCGTCACCGCTTCCGGAAGCAGGTCGCTGCGCCGGGCTTGCGCAGATCGCGGCGGCGTGGGCGGCGTAGGCCGCGGTGACAAGATGGGACGGTTGATCCAGGATCAGCCGTTTCACCGGCGGCGGTCAGCCGCCGAGGTAGCCGAGTTGTTCCAGCAGCGCCTTGGTCGCGGGATCGAGGGTGGCGGCGGGCGTGGAGACACGGTCGGAGGCGAGTTGGCGGATCAAGGCCTCGAGGGTGGCGGCGGCGGTCGCGGCGGCCTCGGCAGCTTCCGCGCGGCTTGCCGCGAGGTCGCTCTGCTCGTTCGGGTCGGCGAGCGCGTCGAAATACTGCACCCGTTCGTCACCGCCGTCGCGCGCGACGATCACGGTCCGCTGGCCATCGCGCAGCGCCATCGCTGACGATCCGCCCCACTCGACGGTGGCCACGGCGACGCGATCGGTCGCGCCCTCCTCCTCCGCCGACTCGCCCGATCGCCGACGCAGCAACGGCAACAGCGACTCGCCATCCAGCGCCGGCGCATCGGGCGGCGCCGCGACGTCGAGCAGCTCGAGCAGCGTCGGCACGACGTCGATCAGCCGCACCTGCGACGCCACCACCCGCCCCGCCGGCAACCGCTCGGGCGCGCACCAGATCAGGGGCACGTGCAGGAGCTCGCGGTGCAGCGAGTGGCCGTGACCGAAGCCACCATGGTCGAAGAACTCCTCGCCGTGATCCGACGTCACGATCACGATCGTCGAATCGAGCAGCCCGCGCGCCTCGAGCGCCGCCACCACCTCACCGACCGCGGCGTCCGCCGTCCGCACGCACGCGTCGTAGGTGGCGTTCAGCGCGGCGAGCTCGCCCTCCGGCAGCGGCAGTGCGGCTCGGAACGGCAGGAAAAGATGCGCCGCCCCTTCCGGCAGCCCCATCTCCGCCCGCGCGTCGGCGAAGACCCGCTGCCCTGGCGCCGGCCGATAGGGCGCATGGGTCTCCATCAGCTGCAGGTGTGCGAACCAAGGCCGGCCCGCTCCGGCGCCCGCGTCGACGAACCGCAGCAGTTCCGCCACCAGTTCCGGCGCTCGCGGATCGTGGCGCGCTCCGCTGCGATCGAACGGCAGCGACACCAGCGCTTCGTACCAGCGCCACGGCGCCTCGGGCAGTCCCGCCGCCTCCACCCACGCATCACGCAGCCGCGCCAGGACGTGGAACCCGATCAACGCCGCCGCCGGGCTGACTTGCGGCCCGACGTACTGCTCGACGCCACGGCCGAAGCCGAACGTCGGCGCGACGAAGGCGTTCGCCGAGAACAGGCCGGCGCGATAGCCCGCAGCCTGCAGCATCGCGGCGAGCGGCCGCTCCCCCGCCGGCAGCCGCGCGCCGAACGGATCCACCCCGAGCCGCGGCGGCAGCCGCCCGGTCAAGAGACTCGCCACCGACGGCTTGGTGTAGGGCGCCGCGGCGAAGCACTCGGCGAAGCGCACGCCACGCGCCGCCAGCGCGTCGAGCTGCGGCGACGTCGCCGCGCGATGGCCCTGACAGCCGAGCCGGTCGGCGCGCAGCGTGTCGAGCACGATCAACAGCACGTTCGGCCGCTCTCCGGCGCCAGCGGCAGTTCCGCTCGCGCGCGGCCGACCGCCCGACCCGCTGCTCGGTGCATCGGAATCGCCGCCGACCACGACCGCCGCGACCCACGGCAGCGCCGTGCCGAGCGCCACGACGAGGACCGCCGTCCGCACCCGCAACCATCGCACCCGCGTCGCCGCGCCCACGACCCGCTCGCACGACGGCAGCAGGCCGCACGCCACCACCGGCACGCCGAGGAGCAGCAGGGCACCATTGACGGCGAGGCCCGCCGGCGAGAACGCGTCGCCGATCCAGGCACGGTTGATCGGCCAGGCGATCCCTGCGATGACCGCCAGCGCCGTCCCCGCTGCAACGTGCCACCCCGGCTGCCTGGCGCGTGGGCCGAGGCGGGCCGCGACCCGCCGCACCGCGACCTGCGCGACCGCCGCCGCCGCTCCGAGGACGCCGTACAACAGCGCCGCCGCCGGCAGCAGGCGCAAGCCCCCGATCGCGACCTCGTCGCGGAGGATGCGGACCACCGCCTCGACCAGGCCGAACGCCGCCGCCGTGGCCGTCGCTGCCCCGGCCACGCGCCGTAGCTCGTGCGTGAGAGACTCCGGCCGCCCCGCCTTGGCGGGAGGGTGCGCCGCTGCCGGTGGCGCCGGCTGGCCGCCGGTCATGACCCGGCGCCGACCCTGGCACGGCTGGCCGCGATGGTCTCCGCGCCGGCCCAGACGTAGGCCGTGCTGGCCCACGCCATCCCCCCGCCGAGCGCGAACAGCACCAGCGGATCGCCGTCGGCAAATCGCCCGGCGCGGCGCGCCTCGTCCAGCGCGATCGGCACGCTGGCGCTCGACGTGTTGCCGGTGTGGTCGATCGACAGCACGTAGCGTTCGAACGGCAGCCCGCTGCGCGCGGCGGCGTCGCGAAGGATGTTGAGGCTGGCGTGGTGCGGCACGACGTGCCTGACCTGGTCGCGGGTCAGCCCGGCGCGCGCGGTGGCCTCGTGGAGGCATTCGCCGGAGCGCTGGACGGCGAAGTCGTAGACCTGGCGGAACTCGCTCACCAGATGGTGTTCGCCGGCAGCGATGCGCTCGGGGGTCAACGGCCGCGCTGACCCTCCGGCCGGCACTCGCAGGGCATCGCCGCTGCGCCCATCGGACCCGGCGAAGAACGAGCGGAACCCGTAGCGCTCCGGCGCCGGCAGCTGCTCGAGCCCCACGGCGCCCGCCCCGTCGGCGAACAGGCCGCTCATCCGGAAGTCGCCCTTGTCGATGAGTTGGGTCATCTTCTCGGCGGAGACGACCAGAGCGCGGCGATGGCCGAAGCGAGCCATCAGTGCGTCGGCGACCAGCAGTGCATTCACGAAGCCGGGGCAGGCGTCCTGGAGCTGGTGGAAGACGGCGTGGCTGTCCAGCGCCACCTGCACCTTGCTGACCGAGTGCGGGGCGACGTGGTCGCTGGTCGCCGTCGACATGACGATCAAGTCGAGGTCGCGACCCGTGAGCCCGGCAGCCTCGAGCGCCCGGCGAGCGGCGACGATGGCCATATCGCCGCTGCTCTCCCCCTCGGCCGACCAATGTCGCGAGACCACGCCGTAGTGGCGCCGGACCCACTGATCGAGGTCGCATCCCGCACGCTGGGGATCGAAGTTGCGGACCAATCCGGCCAAGTCGCCGTTGGTGACGACTCGCGTGGGGAGGTAGCTACCGGAGCCTGTCAGCAAGAGGGGCACGAGCGACTCATCGGGGGAACCGGCTCCGCAACCAGTGTCTGGCCGACCGCGGGGGTGGCGCAGCTTAGGTCGGCGGTCCGCATGCAAGACGCGAGCGCAGCGGGAGTCACCTCCGACGCTGCGCTCGTGGTGGTCCGACGCCGCCGAACCGGCTCAGGTTCGGTCTGCTGCGAATCGGATCAGGAACGCTCCGCTTCCTCGACCTTCTCCTCCTTGTGGAGGGTGAACTCGAACTGCGTGTTGTTGGCGCTGAAGCGCAGGAAGCCGGTCTTGCACTCCGGGCACGGCCAGTCCAGCAGCGCCGACATGTTCGGGTTGTAGTGCGTCAGCAGGTTGTTGTTCTGGTTGACGTAGCACTCGAACAGGCACTCGCGGTTGTCACACGAGAACTTGAGCAACGGCAGATTGGTGTTCTTCAAAACCGGGGTCTCCCCAGAAGCGATCCTGAGCACGGAAGGTGAGTGATCAGGAACCTCAACGGCGACGGTCAGGCGGCTGCTCGACGTGTTGCGGAATCCGAACCTTCGATCCGTCGGCCGTTCCAAACGCGGCCGGAACCGTACGAGCACCCGCAAAACCTGTCAATCTGCGTTCCGTTCCTGATCGAATTCCGCACCAAACGACCCAATCGCCGGGAGGTTACGGCGTAGAGGCGCGCGGAGTTGGCTTCCCAAAGGGGCACGGGTCGCGTCTGGACGACTGGTGGGGCTCGCTTTTCGCACGATTGTCGAGGTCGTCCGTGACGGCGGCGATCGCGCGGCCACGGGCGCAGGGCTCCGCGTGACGCCTGATTCCGGCGTAACGCCCGCGCGATCGCATCGGTCGAGAGGGCGCCCCCTCGTCCGTCGACTCGCCGCCCTGCGCCGGGTCCATCTGGAGCCTGAGATGTCTGCACCCGCTTTCGTCACCGCCGCCCTGGTCGGAGGCGCCGTCGCCGGCGCTGCGCTGGCACCGGCCAACGCGCCGCTCCGACCGACCAGCGCCACTTCGCTGGCCGTCCCGACGGGCGAGCCCGCGATCGCAGTGGACTGCGAACTCGGCTATCGCGGCACCACCGTCTGCTACTTCCATGTCGCCGACCTGAAGCAGTCGATCGCGTGGTACGGCGAGAAGCTCGGCCTGACCGAGGTCGTGACCCGCAACGAGGCCATCGGCTGGTGCGAGCTGCAGAGCCCGACCGCGGGCCTGGCGATCGGCCTGCTGCAGTCGAAGGCGGTCGATCCCAAGGGGGGCGCGACGCTCGTGTTCGGCGTTGCCGACGTCGACGACGCCCGAACGCAGCTCGAGGAGATGAAGGTGAAGTTCGCGGGACCGACGGAGGTCCATCCCGGCTACGTGAAGCTCGCCTACTTCACCGACCCCGACGGCCACCTGATCACGCTCTCGCAGTCGCTGGCTCCCGAGACCGGCGCCACGAAGAGCGCCGCCGGGTCGGGGACGCGTTGACCCGTCCGGACGCCGGCGACGACGAGCTGATGGCCGCCGTCCGCGAGGGGACGGTCGGCCTGCTCGGCGTCCTGTTCGAGCGCCACGCGCCGCTGCTGCACGCATTCTTCCGCCGTCGCGGGTTCCCCCGCGGCGCCGCCGAGGATCTGGTGCAGGACGTCTTCCTGCGGGTGTTGCGCTATCGCGCGAGCTGGCGCGCGGACGGGCCGTTCGCGGCCTGGCTCTGGCGATTCGCGGTGAACGTCGGCCACGATGCGCAGGCGCGCCGGCGCAACGAGGGGCGGCGCACCTCGGGGGTCGGCGCGGGCAGCGATCGCGCCGCACCGCCCGTCGAGGCGACGACCTCCCCGGACCCGGGCGACGACCCGGCCCGGGCACCGATCGAGCTCGAGGAGTCGGCCGTGCTGCACGCCGCCCTGGCGCGGCTGCGCCCGGAGGAGCGGAGCGTGGTCGAGCTCCGCTTCTTCGGGGGGTGCGACGCCGCCGATCTCGCGCGGCGGTTCGATTGCACGGTCGGCGCCGCCCGCGTCCGGCTGCATCGGGCCATGGTGCGGTTGCGGTCGTTGCTGACGGCACGCGAGGGAATGGCCGGCGCCATCGGCGTCCGCCACCACGAGGAGTCATGACGATGCGGTGCGACGAGATCGCGGCGATGGGTTTCGGCGCGTTTTGCGAGGCGGAGCTCCCACCTGCCGAGCTCTCGCGCCTGACCGAGCATCTCGCTCACTGCGCTGACTGCCGGACCGAGGCGGCGGCGCTGCGCGGACTGGCGCAACGCCTTGCACGCGAGGCGCGCGCCGAGAGCGTCGCGGCGCCGGGGGTGACGGGCACGGCCGACGACCGCGGCGCAAGACGACGCGAGCAGCTGCTGGAGGCGTGGCAGATCGGCCGCGCCGAGCGGAGGTCCGGGGCGCCGCTGATGCCGCTTGCGGCCGCCGTGCTGCTCGGCCTCGCCATGGGGCTCTTGTCGCCGTGGCGACCGTGGACGAGCAGGGCGGGCGACCTGCGACCACCGTCCGCGCCGGGGCCGGTCGAACCGGTCGGCGGCGAGTCGCGGCAGGTCCTGCTCGCGCTGCATGAGCGGCCCGGCTCGATCGGCGGCGATCCGGAGCAGCGGCAGTCGGTCATCCGCGAGTACGGCGACTGGGCGGGCGGCCTCGCCGCGGCGAGCCAGCTCGTCGCCGCCGAGAAGCTGCGCGACGATGCCGACCTGCTCCTTCGGAGGGACGGCGACGGCATCGCGATCACGTCGCCCGGCCCCGAGGACTCCGTCCCGTCCGATGAACGGCTGAGCGGCTTCTTCGTCGTGCGCGCCCGCGACCTCGACCATGCGATCGAGCTCGCCCGCGTCTCGCCGCATCTCCGCCACGGCGGCACGATCGCCCTGCGCGAGATCGAGGCGACCCGCTGACGTCGCGCTGCCCGACGCGCCGCCGGCGCTTACTCCCGGTGGACCAGCGCGCGCTCGTTCTCGATGCCGTCCAGGACCTTCTGGGTCACGTCGCCGGTCGGATACTCGCCGGTGAAGCAGGCGTTGCAGAACTGCTTCAGTTCCGGGTTGCCTTCGCGCACCGACGTCTCGAGGTCGGCGAGGTCCTGGTACAGCACACCGTCGGCGCCGATCTCCTTCGCGATCGCGGCGTCGCTCTTCGACGCGCCGCCGCCGTCGCGCGCGATGAACTCGTTCTTGGTCGACATGTCGATCCCGTAGACGCACGGGTGCAGCAGCTGCGGCGCGCAGCTGGCGAAGTAGACCTTGCGCGCGCCGGCCTCGCGCGCCATCTGCACGATCTCCTTGCTGGTGTTCCCGCGCACGATCGAGTCGTCGACGATGAGGACGTCCTTGTCCTTGAACTCGAGCTTGATGGCGTTCAGCGTGTGGCGGATCGACTTACGCCGCACCGGGTTGCCCGGC
>SXGS01371824.1_pt1 | contig 10614 bp, 9 predicted proteins | sample 3174681 | NCBI WGS metagenome assembly SXGS01 (sample SAMN11356861, study PRJNA531348) | freshwater metagenome | isolation source: freshwater sample F1-80 | place: China: Fuxian Lake, Yuxi | collected 2017-12-25
CCACGCGATCGCGCATCCGGAGCTGCGCATCACGTGCGCGTACGCGATGACCGAGGCGGCGCCGGTCGCCTGGATCGACTCGCGCGACAAGTGTGCGTGGGTCGGCGACGGCGACGTGGTCGGCCCGATCGCGCCCGAGGTCGAGTGGCGCATCGACGAGCGTGACGAACTGCACATCAAGGGCGACAACGTCCACCGCGGCTACGCCGGGATCCACCCCGACCGGATCGAGTGGCACGCCACCGGCGACCTGGCGCGCGTCGACGAGCACGGCAACCTCGTGCTCATGGGGCGCGCCAAGGACATGCTCATCCGCGGCGACTTCAACCTGTACCCGGGGCTCTACGAGGAGACCGTGAGCCGCATCCCGGGCGTCGGTGCGTGCGCATTCATCGGCCAGCCCGACCCGGTGACAGCCGACGAGCGCGTGCTGCTCTTCGTGGAGCCCGATCCGCGCGTCGACACGACGGACGATCGCCTCGCGCGCGACGTCATGCGCGCCCTCGAGGGTGGCGGCGACTTCGGCATCGACCGCAAGGCGCTGCCCGACGAGGTGCGCGTGCTGCGAGCGCTGCCGCGTTCCGGGCGCTCGAACAAGATCGACCGCAAGGCGCTGCGGGAGCTCGTCGATGCGTGACGCGAACGAGCCGGGCCACGAGACCTGGGTCGTCGTGCCCGGCTACAACGAGGAGCAGTGGATCGGCGCGACCGTCGACTCGCTCGCGCGCCAGGACATCGCCGGCGAGCTCACGGTGCTCGTCGTCGACAACGCGAGCACCGACGACACCGCCGGCGCCGTGCGCGCCGCTGCCGAGCGCAACCCTGGTCTCGACGTGCGGGTGCTGCGCGAGGAGGAGAAGGGCACCGGCGCCGCGAGCGACACGGGCTTCCGACACGCGATCGCGCACGGCGCGGAGATCGTCCTCCGCACCGACGCCGACTGCGTCGCGGACCCCGACTGGGCTCGGACGATGCGCGCCGCGGTGCGCGAGCGCGGGCTCGACCTCGTCGCCGGCAACCTTCGCCAGCGCACCGACGACGGCATGGGCACGCGGATCGGTCCGGTGCTCGTCCCCGCAGTGCTCGCCCTGATCCGCTTCGTGGGGCGCGTGCGCCCGAACAACAACGACAACCCGGCGTACCGCACGAAGTTCGTGGTCACGCCGGGCGCCAACCTCGCGATCCGCGCGGGCACCTACCTCGAGAGCGGCGGCTTCCCGCGCACGAAGATCGAGGAGGCGCACGAGGACAAGGCGATCGTCAACGCCGTGCGCCTCGTGAGCGACCGGATCGGCTTCGAGAAGCACGCGATGGTGCGCTTCAGCAATCGGCGCGTCGCTCGGCTCGGGCTCGCGCGCGTGCTGCGCTGGTACTTCAACCACGGCGGCGGGGGAGCGGAGGTGGACGTTCGATGAGCACGACCGACGAGGGTGCCGCGCCGCGCAGGCGCCGGGTTGCAGTGACCGGGGCGAGCGGGTTCGTGGGCGGCAAGGCCGCCGACTGGCTCGACGAGCGCGGCTACGAGGTGTTCCGCTTCGGGCGGCGCTCGGCGAGCAAGGTGCCGGAGCGCATCCGCGACAGCTACCGCAGCTGGGACATCGAGGCGGGCCTGCTCGACGAGGCGCCGGAGGTCGACGCGGTCGTGCACTGCGCGGGTGCGGTCGACGACTGGGGCACGTTCGAGCCGTTCCGGCGCGCGAACGTCGACGGCACGCGCAACGTGCTGCGCACGTTCCCGCACGCGCGTTTCGTGCACGTGTCGAGCGCGAGCGTGTACGACCCCAACGCCGACCACTCGCTCGTGCGCGAGGATCAGGCGAATCCGGCTGACACCGCCGACACCGCGCGCGTGAAGTGGCTCAACGCGTACGGGCGAACGAAGCGCATGGCGGAGAACGAGGTCGTCGAGCTCGCCGCCGCGCGCTCGATCATCCTGCGCCCGCACGCGGTGTACGGACCGGGTGACACGCAGCTGCTGCCGCGCCTCGTGAGCCGGTTCCGCTTCGGGCGGCTGGTGGTGGCAGGGGATGAGGACGTTCGCGTCTCGCTGACGCACGTCGACAACTTCTCCTACGCGATCCAGCTCGCGATCGAGAGCGACGCGACCGGCGCCTTCAACATCAGCGATCCGACCGCGCCGACCCTCGACGAGTGCCTCAGGACGGTGCTGCGGCGAATCGGCAAGCCGGAGCGCATCCTGTGGCTGCCGGCGGGGCCAGTGAACGCGGTCGCGTTCATGATGGAGGCCGCGTGCGGTTTCGGCCGCGGTCCCAAGCCGCCGGTGACGCGCTTCCAGATCTCGCACCTCACGCGCGACTTCGTGTACGACCTCACCAAGGCGCGCGATGAGCTCGGCTACGCGCCGCCAATCGACCTGCCGCACGGGCTCGAGACGGTGGACGTGCCGGCGTAGCCCGGGCGGTCGAGCGGTTTCGGTCCATCCCTCGCCGGAAACGCACGATGGACGAACCACCGCGGAGGCACCCACCCGTGAGCTGTCCCATCGACCATGCAGGCGCGACGGCGATCGCCGAGGCGACCAAGCGACCCGGCCCGGCGGCGCGACCCGGCGACCGGCGCGCGAAGGCGAACGAGCACAAGGTGTTCCGCGCCTCGCAGCGGCTCATGTGGTACTTCAACATGTACGCGCGCTGGCGCGGCAAGCGCGGCGCCGACGTCGTGGCCATTCCCTTCCTCGGCTACGGGATCAACGGCGCGGTGGCCGTCCGCGAGATGCTCCTCGACGAGGAGCGGTTCCCGAACACGAACTCCAAGCCGGAGACCGTCCTCCTCACCCAGGTGGTGGGCCCGGCCTCGCTCACCAATCAGAACGGCCCGCCGCACCGCGAGCTGCGCCTCAAGCTGACCGACCTGTTCACGCCGCGCTACGTGAGCGAGCTCTGCGACCGCGTGCTCACGCCGGTGATGGACCGCCTCGAGGCGCAGCTGCGAGCGGGCGAGACGGTCGACATCGCGCGCTTCACGAAGATCATGACCGGCTCGATCGTGGCCGACCTCAACGGCGAGGAGTTCGACACGGTCGACGCGCAGGAGGCCCGCGCGCTCGAGCTGTCGGAGCTCGGCCGACAGCTGGCGAACATGATCCCGGCGCGCCTGCGCGCGTTCACGCCGAAGGAGCTCGCGAAGGTCAACGCCAAGCTCGACCGCCTCATCGAGGGACTCGAGCAGACCTACGAGGCCGGTGACGAGCGTACGGTGCCCGGCCGCTTCAAGGCGCGCGGCGTGTCGTGGGACGTCGCGCGCGGCATCCTCGTCGTGCTCATCCTCGGCGGGCTCGAGACCACCCAGTCGGGCGGCTCGCGGCTCGTCGCGCTGCTGAGCGACACGAACCAGTGGGACGACCTGCGCTCCAACCCCGACGCGCTCATGGACACGATCGACGAGAGCATCCGGGTCACGACGCCCGTGCCGATCATCACGCGCTGGGTCGCCGAGGACACGGTGTTCCGCGGCACGAAGATGAAGAAGGACAAGCTCGTCGTCGCGTTCCTCAACAACGCGGTCCGCGACGAGCGCGTGATCCCCGACGGCGGCGACTTCTGCCCGCACCGGACGGTCCCGCGCGAGCTGCGACAGCTGCACTTCGGCGCTGGGCCGCACTTCTGCATCGGCAACAACCTCGCGCGCGGCGAGATGAAGATGTTCATGGAGCGCATCCTGCGCGTCGACGGCGAGCTCGAGGTGGTCGACCGCACGTTCGCGAAGCACGTGCTCATCCCGACGTACAAGCACCTCATGGTGCGCGTGAAGCCGGGCAGCGCGCGCGGGGCGTCGGCGGCGTGACTGCGACGACCGCGAACGGCGCGTCGCAGCCGGGCGAGGTGAACGCGAACGCCGCGGCGCTCGCCGCGATGCGCCAGGCCGATCCCGGATCGCGCGTGGCTCGCCGCCACGAGGCGAAGCTGTTCCGGGCGTCGCAGCGCGTCTTCTGGTGCTTCAACATGTACGCACGTTGGCGGCGCAAGGACATCGTGAAGGTGCCGTTCCTCGGCTACGCGATCAACGGTGCCGTCACCGTGCGCGAGGCGCTGCTCGACGCGGAGCGCTTCCCGAACACGAACTCGAAGCCCGACACCGTGCTCGTGACGCAGCTAGTCGGCCCGCAGTCGCTCACCAACCAGAACGGCGAGCCGCACAAGCAGCTGCGCCTGCAGCTCCAGGACCTGTTCACGCCGAAGTACGTGCGTGAGCTGTGCGACCGCGTGCTGACGCCCGTGATGGACGACGTGCGCGACGCCCTGCTGCGTGGCGAGACGGTCGACGTGTCGCGCTGGGCGCGGATCATCACGGGGACCATCGTGATGAGCATGAACGGGGAGCACCTCGTCGGCGCCGCGCGCGACGAGCGCGCGATGGAGCTCACCGAGATCGGGCGCGAGATCGCGAACATGGTGCCGGCGCGGTTGAAGGCCGTCGGCGACAAGCGCGTGGATCACGCCAACACGCTCGTCGACCGGCTCATCGTCGGCGTGCGCGAGACGTACGAGGCCGGCGACGAAGGGACGATCCCCGGTCGCATGAAGGCACGCGGCATCCCGTGGGAGGTCGCGCGCGGGCTCATCGTCGTGCTCATCCTCGGCGGCACGGAGACCACGCAGTCGGGCAGCGCGCGCATCGCGGCGATGCTGCACGACACGAACCAGTGGCCCGTGCTGCGAGCCGACCACTCGCTCGTCGACAACGCGATGGACGAGGGGCTGCGCGCCTGCACGCCCGTGCCGATCATCACGCGCTGGGTTGCCGAGGACTGCGAGTTCCACGGCGTGCGCATGAAGAAGGACCGGCTCGTGGTGACATTCCTCAACAACGCGGTGCGGGACCGCCGCGTGATCGAGAACGGCGGCCACTTCGACATCACGCGTCGCATCCCGCGCGAGCTGCGCCTGCTCAACTTCGGCGCAGGACCGCACTTCTGCCTGGGCTACAACCTCGCCAAGCGCGAGATCGGGATGATGCTCGAGACGCTGCTGTCGCTGCCGCGCGAGGTCGAGGTGGTCGACCGCACGTACGCCGATGCGGTGCTCATGCCGGCGTACAAGCACCTCATGATCAGGATGAAGCCGGCCTGAGCTGAACCGCGCACGCCCGCCCGCCCGAAGAACGGGCATGCCGGTGCGCCGGAACATCTCCCTGCTCATCGCCGGCAACGGCGCGTCGCTGCTCGGCGACGGCATGTTCGTGGTGGCGATCGGCTTCGCGGTGTTCGCGGTCGGTGGCGGGGCGGGCGCGCTCGGCGTGATCCTGCTCGCCGGCGTGGCGACGATCTTCGCGTGCATCCTGCCGTCGGGTGTGATCGTGGATCGCGTGTCGCGGCGGCGCGTGCTCGTCGGGTGCGACGTGGCGCGCTTCCTCATCCAGCTGTCATCGGCAGCCATCGTGGCGACCGACGGTGCCGCGTGGTGGTGGCTGCTGCCGGGCTCGATCCTGTTCGGCGCGGTGACGGCGCTGCACCAGCCCGCGACGATGTCATTCGTCGCGGAGGTCGCGCCGCCCGAGGAGCTCGAGAAGGTGAACGGCTCGATCCAGGCGCTGCGCGGACTCGGCATCGTGCTCGGCGGTGCGGTCGCCGGCTGGATCGTCGCGACGAGCGGGCCGGTCGCCGTGATGGTCGTCGACGCGATCTCGTTCCTGCTCTGTGCGATCTGCATCGCCGCGATCCGCTTGCCCGCGGCGGTCGAGGCGCGACCGGCCGCGCGGGTCGTGGGTGGCGCGACCGGCGTCGACGATGTGAGGGCGGCGGTGTCGGTCGTGCGCTCGCACCGTTGGCTCGTGCACGGCCTGCTGCTCATCACCGGCTTCGTGATCGTCAGCTACGGCCCGATCCAGGTGGTGGGACCAGCTGCGGCCGAGGACAACGCAGCGGCCGCAGGCATGTCGGCGTCCCTGCTGTGGGCGTGGATGTCAGCCGCGACGGCGATCGGGATGATCGTGGGCGGCGTGACCGCGTTCGTGCGGCCCGTGGGTGAGACCATGAACGCGCTGCGCATCCTGCTCGTGCTCGGTGCGCTCGGCCCGATCGGCATGGCGGTCGGCGTCGAGCCGCTGCTGACGCTGCCGGGATTCGCCGCGATCGGCGGTGCGATGGGCCTGTTCACCTCGGGCTGGGAGAGCGTCAAGCAATCGCGCATCGAGCAGCGCATGCTCGCCCGCGTCGCCTCGCTCGACATGTTCGCCCAGCTCGTCGGCATGATGCTCGGCGTGACCGCCGCCGCAGCCATCGCGACCTTCGTCTCGACCGATGCGGTGCTCTGGTGGGTCGGGATCGGCTGCGTCGCCCTGGGCGCACTCTCGGCGGTCAGCGCGTCGCTCACCGGCATCTTCCGGGTGCGTGCTCGTGAACTCGCTACGAGCGTCGACGCCGTCGACGCAGAGCCGGTGCCCGCGACGTGACCGCTGCGGCCGACACACCGCCGCGAGCATTCGAAGGGCGTGCACGAGCTGCTGGCCTCGGATTGCTCGGTGGCATTGCGGTGCTCGTCGCGTGGCTCGCCGCGACCATCGTCGTGATCCCGGCTGCCGCGCTCGCGAACGGGATCTGGGACCGCGGGTTCACGGTCGTGCTCGTCGCCTGGTGCACCTACGGCCTGTCGGCGTCGGGCCTCGTGTTCATGCGACCACGATCCGCGTGGCTGCATCTGGCCGTCGTCGCCTCGATCGCGTGTGCGAGTGCCGTCGCCCTTGGCATCGTGCTCGCCGCGTTCGACTGACCGCGGCTACGCAGCCTCGTAGTACTGCACGTCGTCGCCGCCGCCCCAGCCCTCGCGGGTGAGGTCGACGACGGGCTCGTCGTCGCGTGGCATGGCGACGCTGGAGTGCTCGGTCGGACGAGCGAGCTCGTGCGCGGGCACGAGCAGCTCGTGGAGCAGGAGCGCGTCGCGGCACAGGTCGTCGAGCGTCTCGGCGTCGTCGGGCGCGCCGTCACGGGTGACGACGAGCAGGTCGCCGACGATGTCGACGTCCATCGGGTGATCGGCGAGGTAGGCGTTCATGCGCGGGTCGACGAGCGCCTGCAGCGCGCGCTGGTCCTGCTCGGGTTCGGCGGCGATGTGCGCGCGGCACTCCGCGAAGCCGGGGGCGATCAGTCCACCAAGCATCGCGCGCATCACGATCGGGCGACGCGCATAGTGGTCGGCGCGGATGCTGGCGCCCTTCCACCGGTTCGCCGCCTGCTCCGGCATCGGCATGATCACGACGCCGATGCGCCATGGCTCGGGCAGGTCACCGTACTCGGCGTCGGCACCGAGCGCCGCGAGCCGCAGGAGGCTGCCGACGACCGCCTCGCGCTCGCCAGCGAGCTTGCGGACCGCGACGTGCTCGAAGTGGCGGCCTGACAGTCCCCCGATGAGCGGCGAGCGATCGAGCAGGCCCGGCACGACCTTGCCCGGCCCGTCGGCGGCGCCCGGCTCGAAGCCGCGACTCGCGCACCAGTGCCACCAGAAGCTCGTCCGCCCCCCGTGCGAGCGCAGCACGATGATCGCGACCGGGATCAGGATGCCGAAGCCGATGCCACCGCCGATCTCCGCGCCGTTCCAGCCGCCGCTCGGATGCAGGATCGCCTGGATCGCGATCCACCACGCGAGGAGCGTGACCGCCGCCGCGCCGGCGAGCTGCGCGCCGAGCAGGCCCATGAGCTCGTCCTTGGAGGGCTTCGTGCGTTCAGCCGGGGGCGCGACCGGGCCGCGGGGCGAGCCTGCGAACACGATGTCCTTGCCGCGCGGGTGGAGCATGCCGTCGTCGGCGAGGGTCGGCTTCTCGAGCCGGAACGCATCCATGGGGTAGACGTTCGCGAACTGCTCCGACTCGTCGACCTGCACCGCCTCGGCCGCGGGCTCGGGCTCCGCCTGGGGCATCGCTAGGTGGTCGGTCCACGTCGCACCGTCCCACCAGCGCACGCCAGCGGACCCCGCGGGATCGGGGTACCAACCAGGAGCTGGTGCGGCGTGGCTCAGCGTGACCGCCTCGGGTGCGTGGGCGTGCGTGGACGAACGTGGGCGTCGGCGCACGGACGAGCCGCGCGCGCGAACGATTCGAGCATCGGCAGGAAGGTGTGCGCACTTGAGCGGGCGAACGGCCCGACGGCTGCGGTAGTCTCGGCGCCAGAGCGTGGAATTCGCCCCATCCGAACCCCGACAGGAGACCGCATGATCGTCACCACCAAGGAGCTGTTCGAGCACGCGTACGGGAAGTACGCCGTCGGTGCCTACAACATCAACAACCTCGAGCAGGCGATGGGGCTGTTCCGTGGCAACCTCGGCAAGCTCGAGAGCGCCGACGCGCCGGTCGACGACAGCGTCGCGGCGCCGTTCATCATCCAGATCTCGCGTGGTGCGCGCAGCTACACCGACAAGCGCATGCTCGAGGCCGTGATCCGCGGCGCCGACGAGGTGTTCCCGGAGGCCGTGTTCGCCGTGCACCTCGACCACGGCACCGAGGAGGCCTGCTACGACTGCATCGACAGCGGCTTCTACTCGTCGGTGATGATCGACGCCTCGCACGAGGACTTCGAGGAGAACATCGCGATCACCAAGCGCGTGGTCGAGCGCGCGCACGCGAAGGGCATCGTCGTGGAGGCCGAGCTCGGCATGCTCGGCGGCGTCGAGGAGGACATCCAGGTCGACGAGGCGCACGCCTCGCTCACCGACCCGGAGCAGGCCGCCGAGTTCGTCGAGCGCACCGGCTGCGACTCGCTCGCTGTCGCGATCGGAACCTCGCACGGTGCCTACAAGTTCAGCGGCGGCCAGGGCCTGCACTTCGATCGCATCGAAGCGATCCAGAAGCTGCTGCCGGGCTACCCGCTCGTGATGCACGGCTCGTCGAGCGTGCCGAAGGAGTGGGTCGACCGCATCAACGCCGCGGGCGGCGAGATGCCCGGCACGGCTGGCGTGCCGGAGGACCAGTACCTGCCGGCCGCCAAGCTCGGCGTGACGAAGGTGAACATCGACACCGACGGTCGCCTCGTGTGGGGCGCGATCCATCGCGAGTTCTTCCGCGACAAGCCGGCGGAGTTCGACCTGCGCGGTCCTGGCAAGCCGTTCATGAAGGCGTACGCCGAGTACGTTGCCGCGAAGAACGGCAAGCTCGGCTCGGCCGGTCAGCTGACCAGCGTGAAGGACACGCTCGCGGCGACCGTCTGACGCGTGGCTGACACCGCGGTCGACATCGACTGACACGGGCGGGGCTCGCACTTCGGTGCGGGCCCCGTTCGCGTGTCGGCCGCGGCGCTCGTCAGGACAGGACGATCCAGACGGTGACCGCCAGCGCGATGAGCACGATCACCGCCGCGATGCCCTGCGCGGCGCCCGGACTGCGCGGGGTGTCCTTCCTGCGGTTGCCCGCGTCGTCGTCGGGGTGCAACGCCGGAATCGGCTCGACGTTCGGATCGGAGCTGTTGCGAGGTGAGAAATCGGCCATGGAACCGTCGTACCCGGGGCCATCGGCGATAGCCCGGCGCGACCACGGTGCCCGGCCGTCAGGCCTCGGTCGCGGGCCCGAGCTCGCCGGCACCGCGCTGCGCGTCGGGCCGCAGGTGCTCGTCGGCTGCGGGCGGCTCGAAGTCGCGCGGCATGGCAGGGATGCCCGGAAGCGGTGCGGCAGGAGGCGGCGCGAGCTCGCCGTTGGGCGAGGGCTCGTGGAAGATGCCTGCGGCAGCACCTGCTGCGCGACTGGCTGCTCCTACCTGGTCGGGATGCACTCCCGGCGACCTCCGTGGCGTCCGTGCGTCGCGCGCTGCGAACGTGCGACCTGACCGTTCCTCGCCGTCGGGGCGGGCAACGTTCCAGCCCATGGTGCGATGCGCGGCTGGATGTGTCCACAGGCAGATCGTCGAACCATCGCGCGCATCGGGAGGCGCCAGCGGCCGTGCGAGGATGGGGCCAGCGCATGGCCGCCACCACGACACCTCCACGAACGCTCCGCGTCCGGCTCGCGGGTCCCGCCGAGCACCGGGAGCAGGCCGCCTGGGCGCTCGAGGCGCTGCTCGCACGGGCGCGGGGGCTCGACTGGCGGTTCACCGATGGGGACGAGCCCGCCGACCTCGCGTGGGGCGACGCCGACGCCCGGGTCGTCCTCCCCTGTGATGCCGCGCAGTGGGAGTTCGCCTGGGACCGCGAGCCCGAGCCGGGCCTCGACCCGCTCGCCTTCACCTTCTGGTGGCTCGCGCGCGTGGAGGAGCTGCTCGCGCCACCCGACGCGTTCGACGAGCACGGCCGCTTCCGCTTTGATCGATCCGCGATCTCGCGCCGCGTCGATCCGCCCGTCGCGCCGGTGGACGAGCTCGTCGCCCCACAGGCCGACGAGCCGCCCGCGATCCCGCCGCTCGGAGAGCTGCTCGCCGACTTCGCCACGCATCCCGACGCGATCGGCGAGCCCGGCTGGCGCGTCGTGCTCACCCACGACATCGACCTGCCCTGGCGGTGGACCGCCGTCGGCCGACGCCGAGCCCTGCGCGCCGTGCGCGACGACCTGCGCGGAGGTCGCGTGTTCGCCGCCGTCGCCGGCGCGCTCCGCGTGCTCGCGAGCCGCATCCCGGGTCGCCGCGACCCGTGGGACAACTTCGAGGCGATCACGCGGCTCGAACGCAGCGAGCACGCGGAG
>SXGS01747212.1_pt1 | contig 10614 bp, 10 predicted proteins | sample 3174681 | NCBI WGS metagenome assembly SXGS01 (sample SAMN11356861, study PRJNA531348) | freshwater metagenome | isolation source: freshwater sample F1-80 | place: China: Fuxian Lake, Yuxi | collected 2017-12-25
CTCGCCCACGCTGATCCGGTCAGGACGCATGCGCAGCGCGGTGCGCACCAGGTCGCGCATGCCGACGTCGGAGGCCCCCTCGCTCGAGGCAGGACGGCACTCGAGACGAACGCGGTGCGGATGATCGAGCGGCAGCTCGGCTGCGTCCTCGAGCACCACGATGCGGTCGTTGCCCGCTGCCGCGGCGAGCGCGGCCGCGAGGAGGGTCGTCTTGCCCGTGCTCGTGCCGCCGCTCACGAGCACGTTCGCGCCGGCGCGCACGAGGCGTTCCAGTTCGAGCGCCTCGAGCTGTGTGAGCGAACCGAGCCGGACGAGGTCCTCGAGTGTCGAGGCGATGCGGACGAACCTTCGAATCGTGAGCAGTGGTCCGTCGACCGCGAGGGGTGGCACGACTGCGTTCACGCGCGACCCGTCGGCGAGGCGTGCATCGACGATCGGCGACAGGGCATCGACGCGGCGCCCGATCGGGGCCAGGATGCGATCGATGACGCGCAGCAGGTGCGTGTCGTCGTCGAACCGAGCTGCCGTACGCTCGAGCCGGCCCCGTCGCTCCACGAACACCGTGTGGGGTCCGTTGACCATCACCTCGCTCACGTCCGGGTCGGCGAGCAGCGGGTGAAGCGGGCCGAGGCCAAGCGTGGCGGCCACGACGCCCTCGACCACCTCGTCCACCGTGCGCGGGTCGCAGGGCTGGTCGCGCTCGGCAAGGAAGCCGCGGGTGAGTGCGGCCACGACGCGAGGTGCGTCATCCGGCCCAGCGCCCACGATCGCACCGGGGTCGCATTCGCTCCAGACGCGGTCGCGCACGAGGGTCACCAGGTCGCTGACCGACGCGGTCACGGTTCCACCAACGCAACTCGCCGTCGGGTGTGGCGGCGCGGCCGCACGCTCGCGGCAGACCGGTCGGACCTCGACGCCGGGGCGACGGGCGGCAGCTCGACGGCGAAGCGAGCGACGCCGCGACGAGCGCACTCCGGGTCGATCGACACCGATCCACCGTGCGCCTCCACGAGCGCTCGGACGATCGCGAGCCCGAGACCCACGCTGCCGGGCCGTTCGCGGTCCTGCACGAACGGGTCGAACAGGTCGGCGAGCACGTCGTCGGCGAGCGGCGCGCACGCGTTCTCGACGACGATCCGACCGCCACCGTGCACGGACGCCTCGACCGAGACGACGATGTCGGTCCCCGGCGTGGCGTGACGAGTGGCATTCGCGAGCAGGTTGCCGAGCACCTGGTCGATCCGGCCGGGATCGACGTCGCCCGGCACCGGACGCTGCCCCAGCTCCGTCAACAGCCCCACGCCACGCGCGGCCGCGGCCGCGTCGAAGCGGCTCGCCGCCGTCGCTGCGAGCAGCCGCAGGTCGCGGCGCTCGGTGTCGAGCACCACGCCGCCGGCCTGCAGGCTCGCCGCCTCGAGCAGGTCGGTGATCAGGTCGGCGAGCCGTGCCGCCTCCGACTGCACGAGCTCGAGTCGCTCGAGCCGCCGCTCGTCCTCCTCGGAGCGAGCGAGGGTGAAGGCGTGGCCGCGGATGATCGTGAGCGGAGTACGCAGCTCGTGGGAGACGCAGGCGAGTGTGCGTCGTCGCGCCTGCTCGAGTCGCTCGAGCCGCTCGGCCATCGCGTCGATCGACGCGGCGAGCCCGCCGAGCTCGTCGGAGCGGGTAGCCGCCACGCGATGGTCGAACTCGCCGCGGGCGATCGCGTCGGTGGCGACCCGGATCCGCTGCACGGTCGCACGGAGCGAGCCGCGGAGCAGGAGCGATGCGCCCAGGGTTGCGACTGCGACACCGACCACGAGCAGCGATGCCGTCACGACCGCCGCCGCGAGGGCCGCTGCCTCGGGTGATCGCGCTCCGCCGTCGGCAGCCACCTCGGCGGCGATCGGCACGATACCGAGTGCATGCAGGGCGGCGGTGAGCGGCACGGTGACGAGCACGATCGGCAGCTGCACGCGGATCGCCGCGTCATGCAGCCACTCGAGCAGCCTCCCGCTCACGCCTCGTCCTCGATGGCGAGGAGGCGGTAGCCGACGCCCCACACGTTGTCGATGTACGCGCGGTCGGAGCTCGCGGCACGCAGCTTGATCCGCAGGCGGCTCGCGTGGGAGTCGAGCGTCCGGGTCGCGCCCTGCGAGCGAAAGCCCCACACGGATTCGAGCAGCTCCTGCTTGCGGAACACGCGTCGCGGGTCACGGGCGAGCGCGACGAGCAGCATGAACTCCTTCGCGGAGAGCGCAACGGCCGTGCCGCCGACGAACACCTCGCGCGTCGCGAGGTCGAGGTTGATGCCGGCGACCTGCAGCACGTCCCGGTCGTGCCGCGCCCGGGTCCGACGCAGCAGCGCGTGCATGCGCGCCACGAGCTCGGGATAGTGGAATGGCTTCGGCACGAAGTCGTCGGCGCCCCGCTGGAAGCCGCGAACGCGGTCGACGTCGTCGGCGCGAGCCGTGAGCATGATCACCGGCACATCGGGATCGAACCGCACCGTGAGCGGATCCGATTCGCGGATCTCGCGGCAGAGTTCGTAACCCGTGGCGTCGGGCAGCCCCACGTCGAGGAGGACGAGGTCGGGCCTGATGGCGCCGAGCCGCGACCGCGCATGGGCGGCACTCTGCGCGGAGTGGACGATGAAGTCGTCGGTCTCGAGGTTCTCCGCGAGGAAGCTGACGATCTGGGGCTCGTCGTCGACGACGAGGACGACGGGACTGCAATCGGGCATGGGCGATCTCCGACGGACGTGGGCCTGCGATCACAGGATGCCTGCCACTCCTATCGTCGATCAAATAGCACGTGAACCGGTTTGATCGCTATGAGCGTGCTTTTCGCCTGTCGAACATGCGTCACTGACAGATGTGTGTTCTATGCACGTGTGCAGGGAAAAGCTAGCGGCACCGCGTGCCCATGGCGCGCGGGAAGCCAGCGCGGCACCGAGTCCAAATCGTCACAGACGCGTGCGCCTCACGTGCGCACGGCTCGACCAGAGGTCGAGGCCTGCGCGTGCCGGATGCGGTCAGTTCGGCGCGATCTGCAGCTTGTCGCCGACGCGGATGTTGAAGAAGGCGGCCTTGCCCGGCGGCAGCTCGAGCACCGAGTGCGCGTGCTTGCCGCCGCGCGCCATGCGCCACGGCTTGAGGTCCTCGTGCACGCGGACGACCTGCAGGTGCTCGTCGATGAACACCGCGTCGATCGCGAAGCGCATGAAGAGCATGTGGATCGACGTGCACGGGCTGATCCAGAGCCCCTCGCTCGGCGCCAGGCCGCCTCGACCGAGCAGGCCGCGCATGCGGCTCCACATGGTGTCGGCGCGCCACAGCTGCGGGGTGACGACCTCGCCGTGCAGCTGCACGCGGAAGGTCGCGCCGTCGCGCTCGTTGGCGAAGGCTCCCTCGGTCGAGTCGTGTCGGGGCGGCTGGTCCATGCGACGAGTTGCGAGCGACGGCTGCAAGGGTGGTACTCCCCGGGTGCGAAGTGGTGCGAACATGCGCCGATCGATGACCGGCACGTCGCTACCGACACCGGCTTCCGGCGATGCCTGTTCAGGAGCCTGTGCAGGGGTTGTGAAGGTTTGCGAACGGGATCCCGGGGCCACAACCACGGGGTACGACGAACCGACCGGAAGCGTGCAACATGGCTGACGAACAAACGCCACAGTCCGACCTGATCGACGATGCGATCAGGCAGGCTGAGCGACAGCTCGAGGCGAAGCTGGAAGCGCTGCGCATGAGCGCGCTCGGCGAGCCCACGCCGCCCGCTTCCGCGCCCGACGACGACGTTGCCGTGCTGCGCCCGACCGGCGGTCCGACGCGCGCGAGCGAGCCCGCGCAGCCGGCGCCCGCCCGCACGAGCGAGGCCGGCCACTTCACGCCCGACGAGCCGGTGCAGGTGCCCGACGAGTTCCCTGCGACGTGGCAGGAGGCCGGCGGCGACGACCTCACGTTCACGCCGGTCGATTCCTCGCAGTCGCTCAGCGGCAACGAGCTGTACGTGCCGGAGCAGGAGCCGTCGACCCCCGAAGCGCCCGAGGCGGACGAGCCCGAGCAGCAGGGCGGCGACGTGGTGTCGTTCGGTCGCCTCGCCGAGGCCGTGACCGACCTCACCCCGGTGTGGGATGACGAGGACGAGCCCTCGGCGGCACCGCGCCCGACGACGCGCCGGACGTTCGACGCCGCTCCGACGGAGGACCGCCCGGAGCCCGTGCACACGAGCTGGACCGGCAGCAGCGATCGCGCCCAGCGCGAGCCCGCCCCGACGACGTCGCAGCGCGTCACCTCGCTCCCGAGCGAGGACGAGATGCAGTTCTGGGCGCACACCCGCACCGCGCTGCGCAACCTGCAGCAAGTCACCGACGGCCTCGCCACGCAGATCACCGGTGACCTGAGCACCGAGGTCGCCCGAATCGTGCACGAGGAGGTGCAGCCGACCGACCAGGCCGTGCGCACCGTCCAGCAGCAGATCCAGCAGGGCATGCCGCGCCTCGCCGAGCACGTGGAGGCCGTCGTCGAGCAGGCCATGACCGGCCCGACGAACGCACTGCGCCAGGTGCGAGACGAGATCCCGGCGCAGCTCGACCGCGTCGCCCGCGAGCAGCACACGACGCTGCGCGGCGAGCTCGATCGCCAGGGCGCGAACCTGCACTCCGCGGTCCAGGGCGACATCGCCCAGCTCGAGCAGTCGGTCGCGTCGAACGTGACGCGCATGGCGCAGGCCTCGACCGAGGCCGTCGGTCGCGTCGAGCGCGACGTCGACGTGCTCGGCGAGACGATGGTCCGCTTCGAGCGCGGCGTGCACGCCGAGTTCGATCGCGTCGAGGCACAGCTGCGCACGGCGATCGATCGCGTCGAGCACGGCCTGCGCGAGGAGCTCGTCGAGCCGACCGAGACGCTCAAGAAGCTCGACGACGAGCTGCCGGCGCGGTTCGGCCGCGTCGAGCGCACGCTCATGGACCAGCTGCAGAACACGCAGCGCGAGCTCGCCGGCGTGCTCGGCAGCCTCGTCGACGCCAACCGCGCGTCGCTCGATCGCATCGCCGCGCTCGGCTCGACGCTCGACGAGGATCGCGCGCGCCGCGCCGAGGACGTCGAGGTGGTCGTCGACACGGTCACCACCGGCTGGGAGGGCCTCGCCGGCGCGATGCGCGAGCTGTTCACGCAGGCCGAGGAGAACTCGCGCCGCATCGCCGGCATCGAGCAGCGCCTCACCCAGATCCGCGACCTCGAGGGCGCCGTCGAGACGACGCTCGAGGAGTTCCGCAAGCACATGCGCGACCTCAAGCCGTCGCCGATCGTGGTGACGGTGTCGCACGACGAGGCCGAGGTCCGCAACACGTCTCGAGGCGGCTGGACGCCGCAGTCCTGACACGGCAGGAGCCCGGGTTCGTCCGTCGAACCCAGAGGCACCACCGAACCCATTCCCACCCGCGGCGGGGGAGCCATCTTGGCTCCCCCGCCGTGTCTTCGTCCGATGCGTGGGGATGCGTACCGGACGAACGGTGCCCGTGGGGAGACGGCAGCCGCCGCCGCGTGGCGGCGCCGCTACTTCGTGGCGCCGATGGCGTCCTGCAGTCGCTTGGCGACCGCGCCGCCGAGCTTGTCGCCGTGCCCGCCCATGCCGCCGCCGATCGCGACGAGCAGCACGGCGACGGCGACGGCCAGGCCGACGTACTCGACGGTCGACTGGCCTCGCTCATGGCGCGGGGTGGCGGTGGGCGACGTGGTGGGGGTGGTGCGGTGCATCTGGAGACCTCCTGGTCGTGGTGGGCTGCACCGCAGATGCTGCTGACCTCCGTGTCACGGAAGGCGCGCGCAACGTGACGACATCGTCGCGCCTCGCACACACGTGCGTCTCGCGCGCCCGCGCGCGCGACCGGTAGGGTGGCGACCATCCACCACCACGACCGGAGCAACGCCATGAGCGTCACCGCACCCGCCGCCTCGCCCCTCGGACATCCCGACACGTCGGGTGTGCAGCCGCTCTCCCGCATCGCCGTGATCGGCTTCGGCACGATGGGCTCCGGCATCGCGCAGGTCTGCGCGCAGGCCGGCCTGCAGGTGAGCGTCGTGGAGCCGGACGAGCGCATCATCGAGCGCGACATGGCAGCCATCACCAAGCAGCTCGACAAGGCCGTCGCCAAGGGCAAGCTCGAGCAGGCCGACCGCGACGCCGCGATAGCACGGATCGATCCGTCGACCGACATCTCGAACGCCTTCGACGCCGAGCTCGTGATCGAGGCGATCCCCGAGCGCCTCGAGCTCAAGCTCGACCTGTTCAGGACGCTCGACGACGCCATGCCCGACGCGGTGCTCGCCACCAACACGAGCGCGCTCTCGGTCACGGAGATCGCGGCCGCCACCAGCACGCCCCACCGCGTGTGCGGCCTGCACTGGTTCAATCCGGCGCCCGTCCTCCCCCTCGTCGAGGTGGTGCGTGCCGAGCGCACCGACGAGGCCACGATCGCGAAGGCCTACGCGTTCGTGCAGCAGGTCGGCAAGCACCCGATCGTGTGCGGCGACACGCCCGGCTTCATCGTGAACCGGATCCTGCTGCCGATCATGAGCGACGTCGCGAACCTGTGGGACCAGGGCCTCGCGAGCGCGCAGGACATCGACGACGCCTGCCGCATGGGCATGAACTGGCCGATCGGTCCGCTCGCGCTCTGCGACCTCGTCGGCATCGACGTGGCCGTGCATGCGTCCGAGGCGCTCTACGAGACCACGCGCGAGCCCAAGCACGCCCCCTCGCCCGCACTCATCCGCATGGCGAAGGCCGGCAAGCTCGGCCGCAAGAGCGGTGAGGGCTTCTACAGCTACTGAGCGGCCATCGCCTGGCGGGAGCGCACCGCCTGCCCAACGGCGCATCGCCTCGGCGAGCGCGCATCGCCTCGGCGAGCGCGCATGCCGAGCCGACTGCGCCAATTTCGCGGTTCGAGTGATCGCATCCAGGGTCCTGGGAGGACCCCGAACGCCGGCACTACGTCACCGCCGGCACGAGTGATCGCATCTGGGGTCCCGTGAGGACCCCGCGCGCGAGCACTTTGCGACGAGCGACGGTGCGACCACGAGTGAAGGCGCGGGCTCGACTCGGGAGAGCCGACGCCGCACCGCCACCATCAGACCTCGACGGTCGGGAGCTCCTCGTCCGCACGGGCGCGCAGGCGCTCGGCGTGGCGGTGCGAGAGCTGGCGCAGCGACTCGTTCCAGCGGAGCACGGCCTGGATCTGCTCGGCCGAGAACGACTCCTCGATCTCGCGCAGCTCCTCGAGCCACTCGCTCACCATCGAGTCGATGAGCTCCTCGGGGCGCGACGTGAGCGACAGCACGGTGCGGCGCCGGTCATGGGCGTCGGGCGTGCGCTGCACGTAGGCGAGCGCCTCGAGGCGATCGGTGAGCGCGGTGACCGCGGCGCGCGACAGCGGGATGCGCGACCCGAGGTCGCTCATGGTCATCGGACCGTGCTCCCACAGGTGCGCGATCGCAAGTCGCTCGTGCGCGTTGATCGTCAGGCCGCGCAGCCACTGCGCAACGAGACCCGACAGGGCAACGCCCATGCGGTTCGTCGAGTCGACGACCTTCGAGGACGTCGCGAGGCGGGCTGCGCCGCCAGGCAGCGTGTGGTTCGACATCGTGCTGGTACCCCCCGGTACGGTTCATGGCCGCCCACGCGAACGCGCTGGTTGGCCGAAGCGCAGGTTAGCAAATCCTCACTGCGCAACGGAAGGAACGTTACCCACCGGGCCCCCGCTCGAACCGCACGATGGGAAGCCGGGATCGTCAGCGTCCGGAACAGCTGCCAACCGGCCGCCCCGCGACGCAAGTCACCACCAGTCGGGCGGCGACGCCGCGCGCGACGGCGCGGCACCCGGCTCGGCCGCGCCGCCGAGCTGGCGCAGGTCGTCGACCGACAACGCGCGCAGGTCGGCTGCCTCCTCGCGCGCCATGTCGCGCAGGTCTGCCAGCACGTCCACCACGGCGCCCCACGCAGCGGGGTCGAGCGATCGCACGTACGCCTCGACGCGCTGGTTCCACTGCCCGTTGATGCGCACCATCTCGCGCTCGACGCGATCGGTGACCTCGAGCAGGATGCGGCGGCGGTCCTGTGGGTCGGGCACGCGCTTCACGTAGCCGGAACCCTCGAGGCGGTCGGTGAGCGTCGTGACCGCCGCTCGCGACAGCGGGATGCGCCGCCCGAGCTCGGTCATCGTCATGCGGCCGAACTCCCAGAGCATCGAGACGGCCTGCATCTCGTGCGCGTTGAGGCCCCAGCCGCGGCGCAACTGCGCCGTCAGCGCCTCGGTCGTGCTCGTGCAGCGCTGCAGGAAGCGCGGCGCATGCACGGGATCACGCCCGAGTTCGCGCACGTCGCCGCGCATGAGCGCGACCACCTCGGCCCACGTCAGCTCCTTGCCAGCTGCCGCCATGTCGCCCCCCACCACATCGCGTCCGTCAGGACTGGCTGACCGCCAGGCCCTGGATCTCCTCGTCCGCCATGTCGCGCAGGCGGTTCGCATGCCGGTCGTTGAGCTGGCGCATGCCGTCGATGAACCGGTGCACGACCTTCCACTCGTCGTCGTCGAACGTGCCGACGAGCTCGCCGAGCTCGGCACCCCACGGCTCGAGCACCGGCACCATGCGCAGCGTCGCCTCCGGCGTGATCTGCACGACGGTGCGGCGCCGGTCTGACGCATCGGAGCCGCGGCGCACGAGGCCGCCGTCCTCCATGCGGTCGACGAGCGTCGTCACCGCAGCTCGCGACAGCGGGATCCACGAGCCGAGGTCGGTCATCGTGAGCGGGCCGTGCGCCCAGAGCGCCGCGAGGGCGAGGCGCTCGTGCGCGTTCAGGTCGAACGCGCGGCGCATCTGCGCCGTGAAGCCGTCGAACGCGGTGGCGAAGCGGAAGACGAAGTTGCCGACCGCCTCGAGGTCGTCGCGGTCCGGTGCCGTGGTCGGCTCCAGGGATGGCGTCATGCGTGCTCCTTTCCCCCCAAGCCGGACTTCCCGCCAGAAGCCCGAGGGTCTGCCGGGGAGCGAACGAGCCCGGCATGGATGGCCGCCCTTGCAAGGGCTTTTGCAACATATCAGACTGTATGACGTACTTCGTAGATCGGAGCTTCGAGCGCGACCCGCGGTCACACGCGCTCCACCACGGTCGCCACCGCCTGGCCGAAGCCGATGCACATCGTCGCCACCCCGTGGCGCGCGTCACGCCGCTCGAGCTCGCCGAGCAGCGTCGCGAGGATCCGCGCCCCCGACGCGCCGAGCGGGTGGCCGAGCGAGATGCCGCCGCCGTTCGGGTTCACGTCGTCGCCGCGCCCCTCGAGCCCGAGGTCGCGCACCGCCTGCAGCACCACCGACGCGAACGCCTCGTTGACCTCGATCACGGCCATGTCGTCGAGCGTGAGTCGCGCGCGCGCGAGCGCGAGACGAACCGCATCGGGGTTGCCGTGCAGCATCTTGGTGGGGTCGACGCCCGCCACGGCGGTCGCCACCACCTTCGCGCGCGGCGTGAGCCCATGCCGCTCCACGGCCTCCGCGCTCGCGAGCAGCACCGCCGCCGAGCCGTCGCAGATCTGGCTGGCGTTGCCCGCCGTGACCGTCCCCGTGCCCTCCGGCAGGAACGCGGGCCGGAGCGAGGCGAGCTTCTCGGCAGTCGACTCACGCGGCGTCTCGTCGAGCGCGAACTCGCGCGCCTGACCGTCCTCCCCCGTGACCGTGATCGCCGCGATCTCGGCCTCGAACTTCCCCGCGTCCCGCGCGGCGATCGCCCGCCCCTGGCTCTGGAGCGCGTACGCGTCCTGCGCCTCGCGCGACAGCTCCCACTCCTGCGCGATCATCTCGGCGGAGAGGCCCTGCATCACGATGTTGTACTGGTCCGTGATGGACTCGGGAACCATCCCGCCGTCGCTCATCATCGGCGCGCGGCTCATGCTCTCCACGCCCGCGGCGATCACGAGGTCGGCCTGCCCCGCCATGATCGCGTGCGCCGCCGAGTTGGTCGTCTGCAGGCTCGAGCCGCACATGCGGTTCACCGCGGCGCCGCACACATCGACCGGGAAGCCGGCGGCCAGCACCGCCATGCGCGCCACGTTCCAGCCCTGCTCGCCCACCTGCGTGACGCAGCCCATGAGCACGTCCTCGACGTGCTCGGCCCCAACGCCGGCACGCTCCACCACGGCGCGCAGCGAGTGGGCCGCGAGGTCGACGGCGTGCACGCCCGCCAGCGAGCCGTTGCGCTTGCCGATCGGGCTGCGGACGGCGTCGATGATGTAGGCCTCTGCCATGGTGGTCTCCTCGGGGGACGAGCTGCGGTCGTGCACGCCCGCTCGCGGACGCGCTCGGGCAGCCCCGTCCTGCCCGTAGTACGAACCGCGAACCATGATCGGCGCTCAGGTGAAGTGGGTTGGCGGCCGATGTGTCGGCTGACGCGGTACGCGGGTAGGAGATCGCCGTCGAACGATCGGCGCAATTCGCATGGGAATCCTCGACAACATCAAGGGCAAGATGCCGTCCGGCGCTCCGCCGAAGGGCGCGAGCGGCTCGTCGCCGAATGCCTCGCGCACGGGAGGCACTCCCCGATCGGGTGCGATGCCCGCGGTGGGAGGACGTCCCCGTGCCGCCGGCA
>SXGS01043714.1_pt1 | contig 10613 bp, 7 predicted proteins | sample 3174681 | NCBI WGS metagenome assembly SXGS01 (sample SAMN11356861, study PRJNA531348) | freshwater metagenome | isolation source: freshwater sample F1-80 | place: China: Fuxian Lake, Yuxi | collected 2017-12-25
GCTCTCCCAGCCGCCGGGCAGGGTCTTGGCCGTGGCGCCGAGATACTTGTAGGACGGGCCAGCGCCCTCGGGCCGGCGCATATAGATTTCGCCCACCTCGCCTGGCGGCAGAGGATTTCCCGTCTCGTCCATGGCGATCATCTCGCCCATCCGCACCCTGCCCACCGAGCCCCGGTGTTCCAGCCATTCGGTTCCGGAGATCACGGTGGAGGCCTGGGCCTCGGTTCCGGCATAGAGTTCCTGGATCACCTCGCCCCCCAGCCAGTGGATGAAGGCCTCCTTCAGCCAGGGCGGGCAGGGGGCGGCCAGATGCCAGAGGGTCTGCAGGGAAGACAGGTCGTGGCGGGTCCGAACCTCTTCGGGCAGGTGCCAGATCCGGTTCATCATGGTCGGGACCATATAGACCCAGGTGGCCTTCCAGCGGGCGATTTCGGCCAGGGTCTTTTCAGGGTCAAACCGGGGCATCACCACGATGTGGGCCCCCATATTGATGGCCGACATCATCATGCCAAAGCCGGCATTGTGATAGAGCGGGGCCGGCAGCAGGGCGATGGAGTCCGCCCGCAGCTGCCAGCCCCCCACCTCGGGAACCTCCGCCGTGGTCACCCCGGGCTGGCCGGCCAGGATCAGTTTCGGCCGTCCCGTGGAGCCGCCGCTGGTGGGCGCCTTGGACACCGGCGCGATCACGTCGGGCAGGTCAGACTCATCCTCGGCCAGGGCGGCGATGGCGTCGATGCTGACCAGGGGCCGGTCAATGGCGTGATCAAAGGCGGCGATGACGATGGGGGTGTTGGCCAGCTCCATGATCGCCTCGAGCTCGGCTTTGGGCAGGCGAAAGGACACCGGCTGCGGCGTCGCGCCGACCTTCCAGAGCGCCCAGCAGGCCTCCACAAAGCCAATGCCGTTGGGCAGGCCAAGGGTCACCAGATCCCCCTGCTTGACGCCCAGGGCCAGAAGCCCCCGGGCCAGACGATTGGTGCGCCGATGGAACTGGCTGTAGGTCAGGGTGTCGTCCCCGCTGGACACCGCTGGCGCGTCCGCCTTGTCCCTGGCCAGCTGCGCCAGGCGCGCGCTCAGGGAAATCATCTCGTCAGCCATGGTCTCGCCCCCGGAAATGCTCTGGCCGCAGCTCGTTCCAGCGTCCGCGGTCCTGTGAAATGGTATGCCGCCCAATGCGCTGGCGGCGGCGAGAGTTTCCCCCAGCCCGGCCTCGCCTGGCAAGGGTCTGGAAGAATTTGCCTTAGCCCGGTATGAGCGGCTGAAGCCCAACCTTTCAAGGCCGTCCCATGTCCGAGGACCTCTCCACCGCCGACCTGTCCGATGCGAACGAGGGTCGCGCCCAGGTCCTGCGTCTTCAGCTGCGCGACCTCGGCGGCCGGCGGGCCTTTTCTGGACCCATCCGCACTGTGCGCTGCCACGAGGACAATTCGAAGGTGAAGGCCATCCTGTCCACCCCGGGGCATGGGGCCGTGCTGGTGGTGGATGGGGGTGGTTCGCTCAACTGCGCCCTGGTTGGCGACCTGATCGCCCAGAGCGCGGTGGACAATGGCTGGGCCGGGGTGGTCGTGAATGGGGCGGTGCGCGACGCCGCTGTGCTGGCGACCCTTGACCTGGGGGTCAAGGCGCTTGGGACCATGCCGCTGCGCAGTGTCCGCCGGGACCTGGGGGAGACCGACCAGACGGTGGCCTTTGGCGGGGTGATCTTCACGCCCGGCGACCAGTTGTTCGCCGACGCTGACGGGGTGGTGGTGCTGGCGGCCTGAGGAGGCCTCACACCCCCAGGGGCGGGTCCACCACGTCACGCATGATCTCGGCCAGAAGCCGGCCCTCGGCCGCCCGGCTGGAGCCGGCGCGCCAGGCCACCACGATCTCGCGGCTGGGATGGTCGGTGGCCAGCGGCCGGATGGTGATGTCGGCGGCGTCTGTCAGGCCGGCGGCCACGGCCATGGCCGGCAGGAAGCTGACCCCAAGGCCCGACCCCACCATCTGCACCAGGGTCGGCAGGGAGGTGGCGGCAAAGGGGCCGTCATCGGTATTGGCCCGGGGGGCCTTCAGGCCGCAGGCGGCCAGGGCATGCTCACGCAGACAATGGCCGTCCTCCAACAGGATCATCTCGGCCCGCTCCAGCTCATCGGGGGGCGTTGCGCTCATCTTCGCCAGGGGGTGATTGGCCGGCAGGGCCGCCACCAGCTCATCGTCGGCCACATGGGCGAGGTCGAGGCCCGACGTCTCATAGGGCAGGGCGATCAGGGCGGCGTCCAGCTGGCCAGCCTTCAGGCCCGCGATCAGCCGCGCGGTCAGGTCCTCCCGAAGGAACAGACGCAGGTCGGGATAGCGGGCCCGCAGCAGGGGGAAGGCCCGGGGCAGCAGGAAGGGGGCCACGGTGGGAATGACCCCCAGGCGGAACCGGCCTGACAGGGGCTGTCCGGCCCGGCGGGCCTCCTGCACCATCTCTTCGGCCTCATTGAGGATGGTGGCCGCCCGGCGCAGGGCGGCCTCGCCCACGGCGGTGAGGATCACCCCGGTGCGGGCCCGGTCGACCACCTGCGCCCCAAGGGTCCGCTCCAGCTCCTGGATGCCGGCGGAAAGGGTCGGCTGGGTCACATGGGCGGCCTCGGCCGCGCGCCCAAAGGCGCCGTGCTCGGCCAGAAGCTTCAGATATTGCAGTTGACGGACGGTGGGCAGGATCATGGGCGCAATATAGGCCAGCCCTATCAATACGGCAAAAGCTATCGAAGAAACCCGAGGCCCAAATCGGGGCCTAGGCCGGCTCGAAGGCCAGCGGGCCTTCCCAGAAAGACTCCACCAGCAGGTGCTGGGCGCCGGGGCGGCCGGTGGTCAGGAATCGCCGCAGACCGCCTGAGCCAGGGTCGAGCTCTGGGTGCCGCTCGAGATAGCCGGCCAGGGCCTGGGCGGTGGCGTCGGGCTGGTGGATCAGCGGTGTGCCGGGTTTCAGCGCGGCGCGGAAAATGTCGGCGATGATCTCATAATGGGTGCAGCCGAGAATCGCCCGGTCCGGCGCCCGACCGATGCGGGCCGTGATCTTCGCCACATGGGTCTCCACCGCCTGTGCCAGCTCTACGGCGCCGGCATTCTCCTCGATCATGCGGGCCAGGTCGGGGCAGGGCTCGACGAAGACAGCGACATCCTGCCGGCGCTTGTCGATCTCAATCTCATAGACCCGGCTGCGGGCCGTAGCCGGCGTGGCGAAGACCGCCAGAATGTCCAGCTTCTCCACCTTGTCGCCCCGCCGCTCGGCCTCGTGCTCCCAGGGCAGACCGGTGGCCGCCTCGATGGTCGGCACGATCAGGCCCAGCACATTGACGGGACGGCCAAGCTCGCGCCGGCGCTGCGGAAGCCAGGTCTGCTGCAGGCGGCGCAGGGCGATGGCCGAGGCGGTATTGCAGGCCAAAACCACAAGGTCGCAGCCCTGGTCGAACAGCCGCTCGCAGCCGGCCCGGGTCAGCTCGACGATCTCCTCGCCAGGCCGGCCGCCATAGGGGGCGTTGGCCTGGTCGGCCAGATAGATCAGATCAGCGCCGGGGAAGCGTTCCGCCAGCTTGCGGTGGACGGTCAGCCCGCCCACACCGGAATCAAACACACCAATGGCCATGTCTCGCCTTTAGCCTCCCCTTGCGTGTCTCGCCAGGGGTGAGGCAGGTCACATTACGAGCCTGTCATGTGACGTTCAGGCGGGAGGCGCCTAAGGTCGCGCCAAACGTCCCCCTTGATGAGACCGGAGTTCCCCCATGGATCGGCGCATGTTCCTGGCTGTGTCGAGCGCCACGCTCGCCGCTGCGGCCCTGCCGCTTACCGCCCTCGCCGCAGACGGCGCCCCCCTGCTGGCCCCCTGGGCCGGCCCCTTTGGCGGTGTGCCGCCCTTCGACAAGGTCAAGATCGCCGATTTCGCCCCGGCCCTGGAGGCCGCCATGGCCCAGGAGCTGACGGAGATCGACGCCATCGCCGACAACCCGGCCCCGCCGACCTTTGAGAACACCATCGCAGCCCTTGAGCGGGTCGGCGCGGCGGGCGAGCGCGTGGACACCATCTTCTGGATCTGGGGCAGCACCCTGTCCAACCCGGAGGTCCGGGCGGTGGAGACGGCCATGGCGCCGAAGATGTCGGCCCACGCCGACAAGATCCTCCAGAACGCCAAGCTGTTTGCCCGCGTCGAGCAGGTCTATGCGGCCCGCGAGAGCGCCGGCCTGACGCCGGAACAGCAGCGTCTGACCTGGAAGCGCTGGAACGCCTTTGTCCGCGCCGGCGCCAAGCTCGACCCGGCTGCCAAGGCCCGGGTGGCCCAGATCAACGGGGAGCTGGCCCAGGCCTTCACCAGCTTCAGCCAGAATCTGCTGGCCGATGAGACCGACTATGTTCTGTATCTGAAGACCGAGGCCGAGCTGCGGGGCCTGCCGGAGGACGTTCGCGCCGCCGCCGCCGCGGCGGCCACCGAGCGCAACCGTCCGGGCGAGTTTGCCATCCTCAACACCCGGTCCTCGATGGACCCCTTCCTGACCTATTCCGAGCGTCGGGATCTGCGGGAAAAGGTCTGGCGGACCTTCTACAGCCGCGGCGACAACGGCGACGCCCATGACAACAACGCCCTGATCCGAAAGATCCTGAAGCTGCGGGCCGAGCGGGCCAAGCTGCTGGGCTATCCGCCCCATGCCCACTGGCGCCTGGAGGCGGCCATGGCCAAGACGCCGGACGCGGCCATGGCGTTGATGATGCGGGTCTGGCCCTCAGCCATCGCCCGAGTCGCCGAGGAAGTGGCCGAGATGCAGGCCATCGCCGATGCGGAAAAAGGCGGGGTCAAGATCGAGCCCTGGGACTACCGGTTCTATGCCGAGAAGGTCCGGGCCGCCCGCTACGCCCTCGATATGAACGAAGTGAAGGCCTATCTGCAGATGGACCGGCTGGTGGACGGCATGTTCTGGGCCGCCGGCGAGGTCTTTGGCATGAGCTTCGCCCCGGTCACCGACGTGCCGGTCTACCATCCTGATGTCCGGGTCTGGGAGGTGAAGCGCAACGGCGGCCACCTGGGCCTGTTCTACTTCGATCCCTATGCCCGTACGGGCAAGCGGTCGGGCGCCTGGATGAACGCCTATCGCAGCCAGCAGAAGATGGACGGAGCCATCACCCCGATCGTCTCCAACAACTCCAACTTCGTGAAGGGGGCTCCGGGCCAGCCGGTGCTGATCTCCTGGGACGACGCCACGACCCTGTTCCACGAGTTTGGCCACGCCATCCATGGCCTCTTGTCCAACGTCACCTACCCGTCCCTGTCAGGCACCCGGGTCCCGCGGGACTATGTGGAGTTCCCCAGCCAGGTCTATGAGGCCTGGCTGCCGACCCGCCAGGTGTTGAGCCAGTTCGCCCTGCATCATGAGACCGGCGCCCCCATGCCCGAGGCCTTGGCCCAGAAGATCGAGCAGGCCTCCACCTTCCGCCAGGGTTTCGAGGTGACCGAGTATCTGTCCTCGGCGCTGATCGACATGCAGCTGCACCTGGCCGGGGACGCCGACATCGATCCCGACGCCTTCGAGCGGGAGGAGCTGGCCAAGCTGGGCATGCCCCGGGAACTGCCCATGCGCCACCGCACCCCGCAGTTCGCCCACGTGTTCGCGTCGGACGGCTATTCCGCCGGCTACTATTCCTATCTCTGGGCTGAGGTGCTGTCGCAGGACGCCGTCGAAGCCTTCGAGGAGGCGCCCGGCGGGCTCTATGACAAGGATGTGGCCCAGCGCCTCACCGACCACATCATGTCGGTGGGCGACACGGTGGATCAGGCCGAGACCTATCGCGCCTTCCGCGGCCGTGATCCCGATGTGGGGGCCTATCTCCGCGACAAGGGCTTCCCGGTCAGCTGAGGGACGCCGCCGAGCTATCGCCCTCGTCCATCGAGGCCCGCTTGGGCGGGCGCCTCAGGATGAGGGCGACGGCGAAGCTGTTCCGGACTTCCTCAGGCTGAGGTGCGAGCGCCAGAGAGCCTCGAAGCCCGCACGACCCCCGGCCCTCACCGCCCCTTGAAGCGGCCAGGCCGACGCTCGTTCACGGCGGCCACCCCTTCGGCGAAGTCCTCAGTGGCCCGCAGGATGGTCTGCTGCTGATGCTCGTGGGCGGTGGCGGCGGCGACGGCTTCAGCCAGCTTGCCGCGGCTGGTCTTGCGGGTGGCGACCACGGCCAGGGGGGCGTTCTCCGCCAGCTCGGCGGCGAGGGCAAAGGCCGACTGGCGCAGCTCCTCATGGGGGACTAGTTCGTCCACCAGACCCCAGGCCAGGGCCTCGTCGGCCCGCACCCGCCGGCCGGTGAGGAACATCAGGTCGGCCCGCTGGGCGCCGATCACCCGGGGCAGGGTGTGGGTCAGGCCAAAGCCTGGATGGAAGCCCAGCTTGACGAAATTGGCCGAGAACCGCGCCTCATGGGCCGCGACCCGGAAATCGGCCACCAGGGCGAGGCCAAGGCCCGCGCCGACGGCGGCGCCCTGGACGGCGGCGACGATGGGCTTTTCCACTGAAAACAGCCGCGCGGCCTGGTCGTAGAGCTCGGAGACCCCGTCCATCCCTGACCCGCCAATGCCGGTGGGGGAGGCGAGGTCGGCGCCGGCGCAGAAGGGCTTGCCCTCCGAGGCCAGCACCGTGGCGCGCACGGCCGGGTCGCGGTCAAAGGCCAGCAGGGTGTCGGCGATGTCGCGCACCAGCTCCACCGACACATGATTGGCCGGCGGGCGGTGGAAGATCAGCTGGGCCACATGGTCCTGGACGCTGATGACGAGGTGATCGGACTTGGCGCTCATTTGCGGGTTCCCAGAAGATTGCGGGCCACCACCCATTTGTGGACTTCGGTGGGGCCGTCATAGATGCGCATGGTGCGCAGGCGCGCGGCCATGAGCTGCAGCGGCAGCTCCTTGGTCATGCCCATGGCGCCAAAGGTCTGCATGGCGTGGTCGACCACCTCCCAGGCCATTTCGGTGGCATAGGCCTTGATCATGGAGATCTCCACCCGGGTGTCGCGGCCCTGGTCGAGCTTCCAGGCGCAGTCATAGGTCATCAGACGGGCGGCGTGGATGCGGGTGGCGGCGTCGGCCACCCACCACTGAATGGCCTGACGCTCCGACAGGGGCGCGCCGAAGGTGGTCCGCTGCGGGGCATATTCCACCATCATGTCCAGGGCCCGCTGGGCCATGCCGATGGACCAGGCGGCCATCTCGATTCGCCGGGTGCCCAGGCGGATCTGCATGGGGGCAAAGCCCGCCCCCTCCTGGCCCAGCAGTTTCCAGCCCTCGACCCGGCAGTCTTCCAGCACCACCTCATAGGTGGACTGGCCGCCAATCATCGGAATCTGGCGCAGGACGTGGAAGCCCGGGGCGTCCCGGTCCACCAGGAAGGCCGAAATGCCGCCCCGGGCGCGCTTTTCACCGTCGGTCACCGCCATCAGGATGGTGAAATCCGCATCGGCGGCCCGGGTGATCCAGATCTTGCGGCCGTTGATGATCCAGTCGTCCCCGTCGCGGACAGCCTTGGTGGTCATGGCCGAGGGGTCAGCCCCCGCGCCCGGCTCGGAAATGCCGATGGCCGAGACGGTCTCGCCGCGCACATAGGGGGCGAGATAGGCTTCGCGCTGCCGCTCGTTCACCGTCGCCATCAGCATGCGCAGGTTCGGGCTGTCTGGGGGCAGGGTGTAGGGGGTGATGGTGCGGCCCAGCTCCTCGCCGACGCCGACCATGGCCACGAAGGGCAGGTCCGAGCCGCCCACATCCTCCGGCGCGTCCAGGCCCCAGAGGCCCAGTTCCTTGGAAATCTGATCCAGGCGGGCATGGTCCTCGGCGCCCAGGGACAGGCCCTGGCCCTTGGCCTCCCGGTCCAGGACCCCGGCCTCCAGGGGCATCAGCTGATCGCGGACAAATCGGGCTGTCAGCTCCTTGAGCATCCGATGCTCGTCGGACAGTTGAAATTCCATCGCACGCTCTCTTCAGGTCACAGACGGTTCGCCGCTTGGCGTAGGACCGGCCACGCAGCATAAGCACGCATAGGCGCCCGAGGGGAGAACGTCCATGACAGAAGGCAAGCAACTGGGTCAGGCCGCGACCGGACCCCTTTCAGGGGTCCGCATCCTGGACCTGACCAGCGTGGTGTTCGGGGCCTACGCCACCCAGATTCTGGGGGACCAGGGCGCCGACGTGATCAAGCTCGAGGACCCGGGCTCGGGCCGGGGCGACGGTGGCGACATCATGCGCTGGGCCGGTCATCCGCCCGACGGCGCGCCCAAGGACCTCGGCCCCATCTTCCTGACCATCAACCGCAACAAGCGCTCGGCCCTGGTGGATCTGCGCGATCCCAAGATCCGTCCGGCCCTGGAGGCCCTGATCGCCAGCTGCGACGTGTTCGCCGCCTCGGTCCGCTATGAGGGCCTCAAGCGGCTCGGCCTCGACTATGAGACGGTCAAGGCGATCCGCCCCGACGTGGTCTATGTCCATGCGGCGGGCTACGGGTCTGACGGGCCCTATGCCGGGGAGCCGGCCTATGACGACCTGATCCAGTCGGCCTCGGGTCTCGCCGATCTCCTGCCCCGCACCGACGGCAATCCGACCCCGCGCCTCCTGCCGACCCTGGCGGCTGACAAGGTCTCAGGGCTGTTCATGTCCCAGGCCATCACCGCGGCCCTGTTTCACCGGGCCCGCACCGGCGAGGGGCAGTTCGTCGAGGTGCCGATGCTGGAATGCGTCACCAGCTTCAATCTGGTGGAGAACCTCTATGACCACGCCTACGAGCCGCCCACCGGCCAGTGGTCCTACCAGCGGGTGACCAACCCCCACCGCAAGCCCTTCCGGACCAAGGACGGCTATATCGGCCTGCTGCCCTATACCGACAAACAGTGGGACCAGTTCTTCGCCGTGGCCGGCTGGACCGAGACGGTGGCCCAGGACCCGCGCTTTGCCGACTATGCCGAGCGGGCCAAGCACACCCATGAGCTCTACGCCATGGTCGAGGACGTCACCTCCACCAAGACCACCGCCGAGTGGCTCACCCTGCTCAAGGGCCTGTCGATCCCGGTGCAGAGGACCAACCGGTTCGAGGATCTGGAAAACGACCCGCATCTGGCGGCGGTGGGCCTGTTTGAGCCCTATGACCACCCGCATCTGGGCCGCTACAAGGCCATCCGCCCGCCCGTGAAGTTCGAAAAGACCCCCTCCAACATCCGCCGCCATCCCCCGCGCCTGGGGGAACAGACCGACGAGATCTTCGCCGAGGTGACCGCCCCCCTGCCCTGACCCTTCAACGGGCGATGCTGGCCGGGGCCCGCTGCAGGCCCGAGCGGTTGCGGATGCGGGCGGCGTCGCCCTCATTCAGCGCCGCCAGCAGGGCGGTCTTGAGCGGGCTCAGCGCCTTGGTCTGCGTCACCTTCCAGCCGGCGGCGTCGGTGACATAAAAGGCGTCCACCGCCCGCTCCCCATAGGAATCGATATGGGCCGAGGTGATGGAGAGGCCGGCGTCCGCGATCGTATTGGCGAGCGCCGTCAGGAGGCCCGGCCGGTCGCGGCCAGAGGCCTCGACGATGGTGGCGCTTTCTGAGGCCTCATTATCGATGAGCACCGTCGACTTGATGGCGAAGGCCGCTGTGCGCGCCTCGGCCCCGGCCCGGGGCGCTTCCCCGTGGGGCATGATCCCCCGGGCGGCGGCCTCCAGCTGTTCGGCCAGCTTGGGCAGGGCCTGGGGATTGTCCTGGCCAAACGGCCGGCCGGTAATGTCCTGCAGATAGAAGACATCCAGGGCCTGGCCCTGGCGGGAGGTGAAGACCCGGGCGCCCAGCACGCTGGCGCCGGAGACGGTGATCGCCCAGGTCAGGTCCGCAAACAGCCGGGTGCGGTCCTGGGCGGCCACCACCAGCTCGGCGGCGTTCAGATCCTCGCGCACATAGCCCATGGCCGCAGCGCCCTCGGCGAGGGCCCGCTGGGACACCGCCGCGTGGATGGCGATCTCGTCCTGACCAAAGCCGGTGAAATAGGCGTCCTCCATTGCCTCGCCCCAGGCCACAGCCGCCGGATCGGCCTCGGTCAGGCGGGCGCGGATCTCGGCCGCAGCGAAGGCCTGGCGCTGGCGCACCACGGCCACGGCGTCATCGGCCCGCCCGCCCCGGAACACCGCTGAGGCCGAGGCATAGAGGTCGCGCAAAAGCTGGCCCTTCCAGCCGTTCCAGACGCCCGGCCCCACGGCGCGGATGTCAGCCACAGTCAGCACCAGCAACAGCCGCAGGCGCTCGGGCGTCTGCACCATGCGGACAAAGTCGGCCACGGTGCGGGGGTCGGAGATGTCGCGCTTCTGGGCGTAGTCGCTCATCTCCAGGTGATGCTCCACGAGCCAGGCCACCAGGTCGATGCGGGCCCGGGGCAGGCCCAGCCGCTCGCAGGCCGCCCGGGCGGAGCGGGCGCCGGCCTTTTCCTGGCCGCCGGCCACGCCCCCCTTGCCGGTGTCATGCAGCAGCATGGCCAGGAAGAGGACGTCCTTCTCCTGGATCTGCGGCATCAGGGAGGTGGCCAGGGGGTGCTCGTCGGCCATCCGCCCGCCGGCGATGTCGGCGATCACGCCCACGGCCCGCAGGGTGTGCTCGTCCAC
>SXGS01014754.1_pt1 | contig 10611 bp, 6 predicted proteins | sample 3174681 | NCBI WGS metagenome assembly SXGS01 (sample SAMN11356861, study PRJNA531348) | freshwater metagenome | isolation source: freshwater sample F1-80 | place: China: Fuxian Lake, Yuxi | collected 2017-12-25
CCGTCTTGTCCGGGGCGAGGATGAAGACCGAGCGCACCGTCAGGGTGTTGTCGGCGTTGGGGTGGATCATGTCGTAGAGGGTGGCGACGGTGCGATCAGGGTCGGAGATGATGGGGTAGTTCATCGTCGCCTGCTGGGTCTCCTCGATGTCGCCGATCCAGGCGCGGTGCTCCACGAGGCCGTCGACGCTGATGGCCAGGACCTTGGTGTTGCGCGCGTCGAACTCGCCCTTGAGCTTCGCCACCGTGCCAAGCTCCGTCGTGCAGACGGGCGTGAAGTCCTTCGGGTGCGAGAAGAGGATGCCCCAGCCATTGCCGAGCCACTCGTGGAAGTTGAGGGTCCCCTCGGTGGTCTCTGCCGTGAAGTCGGGGGCGACGTCGCCAAGTCGGATGGCCATGATCTGCCTCATGATTCTGGATCGCTCGGTGGCGATCGGGGTTGTGAGATCGGGTGGGATCGGGAGCTTGTCTGTCCAGAGCTGGGGCCGCATGATAAGCGCGCGCGGCCTTCGGGCAAGGCAAAATTCAGACCCCGTGACGTCGTCGGCGGAGGTCAAGGTGGGGGGTCGGGATGTTGCACCATGTCTCGTTCGGGGTCGCGTCGCTGGAGCGCTCGGCCGCCTTCTACGACGCGGCGCTCGGCGCGCTGGGTTTTACGCGGGTCTGGTCGGTGCCGGACGCCGTGGGCTACGGATCGCCGGGGGGTGGGGACAAGCTGGCGATCAAGGCGCAGGCCGGCCCGGTCGCGGCGCCGTCTGCGCGCTTCCACCTGGCCTTCCGCGCGCCGTCCAGGGGGGACGTTGACGGCTTCTACGCGGCGGCGCTGGCGCAGGGCGGCCAGGACAACGGGGCGCCGGGCTTGCGGGCGGCCTACGGGCCGGATTACTACGCCGCGTTCGTGATTGACCCCGACGGCTACAGGATCGAGGCGGTGTTCAAGGGGCCGGCTTGAGCCTGCGGGTGCTGGGAGCGGGTGAGCGGGGCCGGTCGGGGTGTTCAGGGCAGGAGGGGGAGTGCATGGCGAGGGCGCTGGTGACGGGCGCGACGGGCTTCGTGGGGCGGCACCTTGTGGCGGCGCTGCTGGCGCGCGGCGATCAGGTGCGGTGTCTGGTGCGGGCCGGTTCGTCGGTGGGGGCGCTGGAGGCGCCTGGGACCTGCGAGGTGGTTCGGGGCGACGTGCTCGACGAGGGATCGGTGGTCGCGGCGGTCGCGGGGGTCGACGTGGTCTATCACGCCGCCGCCTTCTTGCGGGCGCCGTGGATGTCGGCGTTTCGGCGGATCAACGTCGACGGGGTCGGCGTCGTGGCGAGGGCGTGCGCGCAGGCGGCGCGGGGGCCTGCGCTGGTCGTCGTGTCGTCGATGGCGGCGGCGGGGCCGTCGGTCGGGGGTCGCCCGCGCGCCGAGTCGACGCCGCCTGGGCCGGTGTCGATCTATGGGCAATGCAAGCTCGACGGGGAGGCGCAGGCGGCCTTGCTGGCGGGGTCGGTGCCGGTGTCGATCGTGCGGCCGCCGGGGGTCTTCGGCGCGGGAGATCCCTTCCTGCCGAAGATGTTTGCGATGGTCGAGCGCGGCTGGCAGGTGATCCCGACGCCGGCCTCGGCGCGGATGTCGATGATCCACGTCGAGGAGCTCGCGCGCTTCTTGATCCAGGTTGGCGAAGAGGGCGAGCGGGTGTCGGGCGAGGTGGTGGCGGGCGCGGGGGGTGAGGTCGGCCAGGGGGTGTACCACTTCGCCCACCCGGAGGTGACCTCGATGCGGGAGATGGGCGAGGTGGTGGCGGCCGAGCTGGGCGTCGAGCGCGTGCGGCGGGTGAAGGTGCCGCCCTGGGCGCTGCGGGGCCTCGGGGCGCTTGGGGAGCTTGGGGGCAGGGTCAGGGGGCGGCCGTCGGCCTTGACGCGCGACAAGGTGAGGGAGGCCCTGGCGGAGGGGTGGATCTGTGATGTCAGCAAGTCCATGAATGATCTCGGTTTTTCGTTTGAGATGGGATTGGATGAGCGGCTCAGGAGGGCTGCGGCCGCGTGGCGATCGGGGAGGGCCTGAGGTCCTGCGATCAGGGCGGCCTCGTGTTGAGTGGGGGTGTTGGAGGGGTGTGAGCAGCGGTCTGCATGGATCGACGCCGTATTGGGCGGGCGTCGGAGGATAGATGAGGATGAGGGTGGCGGGTTGCTGTGGCCGCCGATCTGGCGGGCCCGGTGGGGTTGTCCTTGGGTCGGGTATTGTCAGGGCACGCCGCCCAGAACGGAGAAGTCCATGGCGTTGCTGGCGGCGCTCAGATCGATCCTGCCGCCGATGAGGACCAGCAGAGTTCTCGTAGGCTGATGGCCTTATTGGGCCATGGAGCCCGTCAGCGACGTTGTTCTCATGGTTCACGAGGCAAGGGTTCCGCTCTATCGGGCGCATCCCCTCGTTGCTGCTTGGATCCTCGCCCTTCAGGCGGCTTTTGCGGCCCGATCGCTTTCTTATTCGCGCTGGCCAGCGGGTCTTGATCGCGGCGCCTGGTCTGGCGACCTCGACTGTCGCGGGATCGGTGGGCGTCGGGATGTCGTGATATACCGCTGGGCACGACCTTGCGTGCAAGCGGGATATCACCCGTGCAACAGTGAGAATTTGAGCGACATAGCACCGGCAAAGGGCTTGCTTACCCCGCCCGCCAGCGGCATAGTCTCAGGGATGTATCCCGCCTGCGGGCGGCTTGAGAAGGATGTTAGACGGAGAGTGAGAAGCTACCGCGACATCCGAGGTCACGAGCCTGACTTCTTCGTCAGGTATCGGCTCTACAGTCCTGAGGAGGGAGGACGGAAGGTCACGTTCCAGCATCTCCGCTGCGACTTCTCCTATGGGGGAGATGACCCCGCGACGGATGGTATCTACGCAATACACCCAGAGTTCCTCGACGCAGCCGGGCAGCCACTCCCTGATGAGGAGCCGGTACCCCTCTCGGGACGCGCTTCGATGTGGGTGCTCTTTCCCAGGATGCGCCAAGAGGTCCATTGTGGCCGGATCAAGGTGGGTACCTGCGGCTCCTTCATGGAGGGTGCGCGACGGGTCGGTGAGGTGGAGGTGGACGAAGTTGGCGGTCTGCATGAGAATCCCGTCTAACAAGCCGCTGCAGTTGACCGGCTCCGCCAGCAGCTGAGAGCCTGGCCGTTGGGCCGATGGAGACACGATGAAGCTGGATTCACAGGTGGTCGGCAACGCTGGTCTCTACTTCACGTGTTTTCATCTGTCGTTGCTTGGCTGGAACGCCATGCCGACAGCTCGCAACGCTCGTGGCATCGACATCGTTGCCTATAGTCGGAGCGGGTCTCACTTTTTCGGCGTTCAGGTCAAGGCGCTGAGCAAGCGCGCCCCTGTCCCACTCGGCACATCTCTGGATAAGATCATGGGCGACTTCTGGATCATCGTGAACAACATTGTGGCGGACCCTGCAGTCTTCATCCTACGCCCCGCAGAAGTACGGGAGCGTGCACGAAGATGTGAGAAAGATGGCCGCGTGTCGTTTTGGCTTGAGCCGACTTCCTACGACACGGATGTCTTTCGCAATGCATGGAATCGAATTGGCCGTGGAGACGACACAGCCTGACAAGCCGATGCAGCGGACTGGCCTTCGGCCGACCGCTGATCGGCAAGTTCAGGCGTCATTCGTAGCTGGAGCCGTTGTCGGGTGTTGTCGGCTCACTTGGCTCCGCCACTGCTGAGTTGGGTCGTTATGTGCCAAAGAGTGGCGCTTCGACGTTTGGGAGTTCAACGGTTCTGATTGTGGATGACGGCACATGAATCCTCAAGAAGTTGTGAGGGCCCTGGAGCCCTGGCTGGCCAGGCACCGCCGCCCGGCCTGGAAACCCATCGTGGAGAACATCGATGGCTCGCCCATCGCCTCGAAGTTCTGCGGTCTCCCTTGGATCGGCCCAGACGCCCCCTGGCCCGAATGCGGTGTCTGCAAACAACCGTTGCAGCACTTCCTTCAACTCGACCTGGGCAACCTGCCGGAAGAACTTGGTCGGCGGTTTGGACTGGGCCTGCTGCAGCTGTTTTACTGCACCCGCAAGGAGTGCCGGGGCAGTGGAGGATGGGAACCGTTCGCCGATGACCTCAGCCGTGTTCGCGTCGTCCACCCGAACGGCCCTTCGTGGCCGACTTCCCATCCCCAGCAGCACGTCCAATTCCCCGCAAGACAGATCGTTGGCTGGTCCCGCTTTACGGACCTCCCGGCCCCCTGCGAGCACGACAATCTTGGTCTGATATACAAGTACGATTTCAACGCAAGGACTCTTCGCTTGCAATGTCCTGAGTTGAGTTTTGATCTGACGAACCCGATGAAAGACTGCCCCGCGGAAGAGATAGCGTCAAGCCAACTTGGGGATAAGCTGGCCGGTTGGCCTGCATGGGTGCAGGACGTCAAGTACCCACGCTGCCCCCGTTGTAAACTTCCGATGGTCAATGTTTTTCAGGTGGATTCCGAAGACAATATCCCGTTCATGTTTGGGGACTATGGCTGCGGCCACGTTACTCAATGTCCCGATCACAAAGAGATTGTGGCCTTCGGTTGGGCTTGTTTTTAATGGAGACGTCGGCGAAATCGCGCGACCAGCCCAAGCTTCAACGCCATCGCGCGAAAACGCACATCACCACGGGTTGCATCAGGTCGACTTAGTATCAATCGCCTTTTGCTCGTTCTCTGGTGGAAGCGATATTTCTTCGAATTCGAGATCCGGCCCCTGCTGGTGAATCCGAACGTCAGGCGTCGTTCGTGGCTGGAGCCGTTGTCGTGGGTGGGGTGTTGTCAGGGCACGCCGCCCAGGACGGAGAAGTCCATGGTGTTGCTGGCGGCGTTCAGCTCGGTCCTTCCGCCGATGAGGTAGAAGAAGCCGACGAAGACGGCGCGGCCCATGTTGACGCGCGCGGTCAGGTTGGTGTTGCCGAGCGAGTTCCAGTTGTCGAGCTGGCCGTTGCTGAGCAGGTCGGTGCTGGCCCCGGTGGAGCTTGGGTCGCCGCCCTGGCCTCCGACGGCGACGAGGGCGTTGTTGGCCGCCGCCGCCGCGTAGCCGCGCCGGAAGGGCCGCAGGGCCTCGGTGCTGGTGAAGGGGCCGGGCAGGCCGCCGGGCAGGATCGAGGCCACGGTCACGTCGGTCAGGGTGGCGTTGCCGGCGCCAGCGCCGCTCAAGACGTAGAGCTTGACCACGCCGGGGCCGAGCAGGCTGGCGTTGGAGGATGAGGCGACGACGATCTCGAGGCCCGTGCGGGACTGGGCCAGGCCGTTGGGGAGGGACTGCGCGTTGACGACGCGCTGATCGGCTGGGCCGTGCACTCTGACGCTGACGATCTCGATGGAGGCCGTGAGCCCCTGGCCTGTGTCGCCGCCGGCGAGGATGATGTGTTGGAGGGAGGGGTCGGCGGGGTCGGGGGAGACGGCGACGCCGTGATCGAAGCGCGCGGTGGTGAGGGTCGCGACGGTGTGCCAGCGGCCAAGCGCGCCGATGGGCAGGGGGGTGTCGACGCCGGGCACGTCGGTGCCGTCGTCGATGAAGGCGGTGGTGTCGGCGGGCAGCTCGGCCAGGAGCGTCTCGGCGCCGAAGGCCAGGTCTGGCAGGGGGCTGCGGTAGACGCGGTAGGCGACCGCGTCGGGGATCTCGGTCCACTCGATGATGGCGCTGACGCCCTGGGCCAGGGCGGGGACGAAGACGGGCTGGGGTTCGGAGGGGAGGGTCTCGCCGTCGGGGTTGGCGTCGGCGTCGCCGGACAGGATCGCGGAGACGCGGTAGATGTAGACGCCGGTCTCAAGGCCCTGTCCTTCATCGAGAAATTCGAAGTCGAGGTCGTTGATCACGGGCACGGCGAGCGGGTCGAGGATCTGGGCGCGCAGGACGCTGTTGACGGCCTGTGTTCCGTCGTGGCCGCCGGCGAGGTAGACGAAGTCGTCGATGCGGGCGGCGTGTGCGAGGGTCCGAGGGGCGGGCAGGGAGTCGGGCAGGGGCGTCCAGGGTCCGGGCTCTCCGAAGCCGTCGAGCTGGGCGTACTCGCCGGTGTTCAGCGCGCCGGCGAGGGCGCCGCTGTCGCCGCCGACGGCGTAGAGCAGGCGAGTGAGCCGCGAGGGGGTGCCGCTGAAGGTGGCCGGCGAGCGCCTCGGGGTGCCGAGCGCGGGGCCCGCTCTGAAGGCGACGAAGTTGCCGGCGGGGTTGGTCACGGTCACGGGGCTGAACTCTTCGAAGGTGCCGTCGTCGTTGGTCACGCGCAGGATGCAGACCGAGAGGTGCGACAGCGTGCCGGTGTTGACCGACAGCCGCAAGGTCTGGGGGTCGAGGGTGGTGGTCTGGATGGGGGGCGAGGGGAGGATCGCGCCGCCGGAGTCCTTGCAGAGGGCGGTGACATCGGCGTCCCGGAAGCTCTCGCCGATGACGGTGACGGCCAGCGCGGTGTTGTTGGTCTCCCAGGAGCCGGGCGTGACGGTCAGCACGACGGGCGGCGGCTCGGCGGTCACGGTGAAGGCCCCCTGCAGCACGCCGACGGTGCCGTCGGGGTTGACCGCGATGGCGTCGTAGGTGCCCGGCGGCAGCCCGGCGCGCACCACCCCGCTGAGCTCCGTGGTGTTGACCAGGATCGTGGCGCGCAGCTCCGTGGCGACGTCCCCGGGTACGGGGTTGGAGGGGTTGATGTAGACCCTCGGCGTCGGCAAGAAGCCCACCTCGCCGTTGGGGATCGGGTCGGCGGTCTTGACCCGGATCGAGGTGTTGGCCTCGGTCCAGCCGAAGGGCGGCGTGACCGAATCCATCGAGATCCGGACCGTGTCGGTGATCCGGACCAGATCCTCGGTGGTGCCGTCGCAGCCCACCTCGTCGATCAAGGTCACGTCGTAGAGGCCCGCGGCCAGCCCCGAGGGGACGACGGCCTGGAGCCTGTTGGGGGTCTGGGGGTCGAAGACGAAGTCGAGTTCGAAGTCCTGAGCCTGGCTGTCGGTCAAGAAGACGCGCTCGACGCTGCCGCCGAAGAGGTTGCCCAGGTAGATGGTCACCTGGACGGAGAGGCCGTTGAAGAGCACCGGGGGATCGACGAAGAAGACCACCGGGCCGCTCGTGACCCGGATCAACGTCGGGAAGACGCCGAAGCAGCCGTTGGGGGTGGTGGCCACCAGCTCTCGCAGGCCAGGCTCCAGCGCCGCGGTCCAGGTCGCCACGGCCTCCGTGTCGGAGATGACCTCGACGGTCTCGGCGGCCACGCCGTCGAGCTCGACCGACATCCCATCGACGAAGTGGCGCCCGGTCAGCGTCAGGGAGCCGCCCGTGTCGCAGATCTTTCGGGGCTGCGCGTCATCGATTACGGGCGGCTCCTCGATCCTCAACTCCAGCGTCGAGGTCTCGCAGTCCACCGGGGCCGGGTTGGTCACCGCGACGGTGAGATCCTGATCGCGGAGCGCCAGCGGGACCTCCACGCTCAAGCTCGTGCAGATCTCCACGCCGTCAAAGCCCGACACCGTCTCGCAGCCGTCGATCGCCGTGACCGTCGCGTCTTCGAGGCCGTTGAGGACCACGGACGGGAGGGCCCCGTCGATCTGGAAGAAGCCGACGCCCTCCAGCGTCAGCGCCCCGTCGAACTGGCCCCGGCACAGCGCCGGAGGCCGCTGATCGAGCACGCGCGGCCCGCCGGCGACGATGGCCTGGACCGCAGGCTCATCCTGGCTCTGGCAGCCGACCGGCGCCGGGTTCCGGAGCCCCACGGCGTAGACATCCACGGGCAGCGCGCCCTCGGGGATCGTCGCCGTCACCGAGGTGCAGCGCTGGACGACCGCCGATGGGCCCTCGACCGCCTCGCACCCCCCGACGGCCTCGCCAGGGAAGGCCTGATCGCCGAGCAGGACCTCCGGAAGCGCGCCGTCGACCACGAAGAGCCCGGCACCGCTCACGGTCACCGAGGTGTCCCCCAGGCTGGTGCAGAAGAGCGCCGGCTCCATCGAGGCCACCGAGGGGGCCTCCAGCGCCAGCAGGCTGACGGCCTGCTCCGAGGCGCACCCGGCAGGGGCGGGGTTGATCACCGTCACCTCGTAGCTCCCCGCCTGCAGCCCCGCCGCGATGGTCGCCGTCAAGGTCGCGCACGTCCGCGCGCCCTGGACCCCGGCGACCTCCTGGCAGCCATCGACGCCCTCGACCGTCGCCTCCTGATCGCCGATGCGGACCGCGGGCAGCGCGCCGCTGAGGTCCAGGAAGCCCTCACCGCGGATCGTCACCCTGGCCTCGCGCGTCTCGGCGCACAGGAAGTCCGGCTCAACCCCGGCGACCGTCGGCGGCGGCACCACCGTCAGCGTGATGGCCTCGACGGTGGTGCACCCGGCCGGGTCGGGGTTGGTCACGGAGACCTCGTAGACCCCGGACTCGGGCAGATCGCCAGCCGGGACGGTGACTTCGAGCGTCAAGCAGGTCTGGACGTCGGCCGCAGGGCCGACGACCGGCTCGCAGTCGCTCGCCGCGCTCTCGTAGGTCGACTCCCCGATGGTCACCGTCGGCCCCTGCCCGTCGATGGTCAAAAAGCCTTCGCCGATCAAGGTGATGGGGTTGTCGCCCTGGGCGGTGCAGATCGGCTGCGGCGCCACGCCGGACAGGCTCGGAGGCGGCGCGACGGTCAGCTCGACCGCCTCGACCGAGGCGCAGCCCGCAGGCGCAGGGTTCTCCACCGACACGGGCTGGTTGCCTGGGGGCTGATCGCCGGCCGCCATGGCGAAGCGCACCGTCGTGCAGGCGCGGGCCGCCTCGTGGACTGGCCCTGGCACGTCCTCGCAGCCCTCGACCGAGGTCGCCGGGTAGGTCCGCTCGCCGACCCTGATCGTCGGCAGGGCCTCGGGTGATCCCTCGACGGTCACGGCCAGGAAGCCCGTGCCGGTGACGGTCATCGCGTCGTAATCGAGCTGCTCGGAGCACACCGGCTCCGGCTGGATGTCCGCCACCGTCGGCGGCGGCACGACGATCAGCTCGACGCCGTCGATGCCAGGATCGTTGGCGCAGGCCGCCGGCGCAGGGTTGGTGACCCCCACCGCGATACGACCCGGCGAGAGGTCGCCCTGGCCGATGGTCAAGGTCACGCTCGCGCACGACGTCCACGCGCCGAAGACCGGCGCCAGCTCTCGGCACCCCTCGGCGGCCTCGACCTCGTAGCGCTGATCCCCCAGCGACACCGTGGGGCGCTCCTGGCCGCGCACCAGCAGGTGCTCGCCCGAGATCGTCACCTGCCGATCGCCCTGGGCCACGCAGATGAGGTCGTCCACGATGGCCGCCGCGACTGGCCGCGGCGCCACGCCGAAGGCCCCCGCCAACGACACTGAGCGGCCGTTGGCGTTGGACACCTTGACGTCGTAGATCCCTGGCGTGAGCCCAAGCGCGGGGTCCACGCGGAAGGACATCAGCCCGCCGTCGAGCCAGCGCACCGGCGTCTCCTCATCCTCCGTCGCCTGGAGGACCACCACGAAGTCCTGGCCGTCGTCCGTGCCCTCGACGTCGCCGCTGCGGGTCAGCGTCACCGTCGGCAGGACCGCGCGGGCCTCCTTGTCGGCGTCGATCGCGTCCACCACGAGGGGGCTGAAGTCCGCTCCGCGCAGCTCGATCCAGGTGGTGAGCTGCTCGTTGCAGGCGAAGCCGGGGGTCGTCGGCGCCTGCTCCGGATCCTCGGCCCCGGGCGTCCCGCTGATGGACGGCGTCGGGCCGGTCACCTCAGCCGCACACCCGCCCAGGAACCACGCCAGCGCGGCGGCCAGCAGGGCTGCTCGGCAGGTGAACAAGGGCAGATTCGCGTTTGACAGGTTGCTTTGAGTTTGAGGCATATCGTCGAACTCACCATTTCCTCGCGAGAATTACAGGCGAGGTGTCAGGGATGATCTTGCCGAGACGTCGACTGTCGGTGTCGACAAGGCAAGCCTCAACCAGGTTTCAGGCAAAGCCGAGCCCAGTGTAGTCGAGGTCATCGAGATCTTCCAGTGCCGTCGGGATCTTGCCCAGGGCAATCGAGTTCTCACGAACCTCTCGATGGCGACGGGCTCCGTAAGCACCCCGCCCGCCCCAGGCTCGCGCCCGGGGCTACAGGTCAGGGACGCCCCTGCGGGGCTCTCGACGGGGTCAAGGCCTGCCCAGCGCCCTGTCACAGACCACGACGGACGCGACGGGGGAGGCCGGTGGTGGGCTCCAGGGCCACATCGCCACGAAGGTTGATGTCCTGTGGCCAGCCCCGCAGGGGCGTGCCTTCTGTGTAGCCCCGGGCGCGAGCCTGGGGCGGCGGGCAGCCGTCATGGAGCGATCACCTCAATGGGTCGGCCAGGGCTATCGAGTTCCCACGAACCTCTCGATGGCTACGGGCTTGACGTCCCAAACCAGAATCGTGCCAGTTAGAACTCGATTGCCCTGGGATCTTGCCCTGGCGGCTCAGGTTTGCTCAGTGAAGGTTCCAAGGCCCGCGACGCCACGGCATCCCACGCCACGATCGTGCCGACGGCGTATCGCCCCACGCTCCTCGCACCGCCCCCCACAAGGGGGGACGGGCTCGTCGGGTGGGGCTTGGAAGCTCAGGGTGGGCTGCGCCCTGTCGGTCGCAGGCCAGCGCACGACCCAGGTCGACACCAGGGGGCGTGAAAACCCCA
>SXGS01537738.1_pt1 | contig 10609 bp, 11 predicted proteins | sample 3174681 | NCBI WGS metagenome assembly SXGS01 (sample SAMN11356861, study PRJNA531348) | freshwater metagenome | isolation source: freshwater sample F1-80 | place: China: Fuxian Lake, Yuxi | collected 2017-12-25
CACATCCCGGGCCCCGATTTTCCGACCGCGGGTGCGATCTACGGTCGAAAGGGTGTTCGCGAGGCATATGAGACCGGTCGCGGCCGGGTAGTGGTCCGTGGCAACGCCATGTTTGAGGAGTTGGCGGGTGGGCGTCGAGCGATCATCATCGACGAAATCCCTTACCAGGTCAATAAAGCACGGTTGATCGAGCAGATTGCCGAGTTGGTCAAGGACAAGAAGCTCGAAGGGATCTCCGCCCTTCGCGATGAATCCGATCGCCAGGGCATGCGCATTGTAATCGAGCTTCGCAAGGATGCTTTCGGCGAAGTTGTTCTCAACAACCTGTACAAGCAGACGCCGCTGCAGAGCACGTTCGGCGTGATTCTGCTCTCGATTGTCAATCAGCAACCTCGGGTATTGTCGCTAAAGGAAATGCTTCAGCTGTACATCGCCCACCGCCGCGAGGTGGTGGTCCGACGCACGCGGTGGGAGCTGGCCCAAGCGAAGGCTCGCGCGCACATTTTGGAAGGATTCAAGAAGGCGCTCGATCACTTGGATGCGATCATCGCGTTGATCCGGGGAAGCGCAACGCCAGCTGAAGCACGTGAAGGCTTGATTCAACGCTTTGAATTCAGTCTACTCCAGGCCGATGCGATCCTGGAATTGCGGTTGCAGCGCCTGACGGGGATGGAACGGCAGAAGATCATCGACGAATACAATGCGTTGATGCTGACGATTGCCGAATTGGAAGCGATATTGGCCTCCGAAGAGAGGCTGATGGGCGTGGTTCGCGGCGAGCTTGTCGAGATCCGGGACACCTACGGCGATGCTCGTCGGACGCGGATTTTGGACGCCAAGGGCGATCTCACCATGCACGATCTGGTTGCGGAAGAAGACCAGGTCGTGACGCTGTCGCATTTGGGGTACATCAAGCGGTGCAGCCCGAGCGAATGGCGCATGCAACGCCGAGGAGGCGTGGGCAAGCAGGGGATGAATACCCGCGACGAGGATTTCGTCACATCCCTCTTCATCGCAAATACGCACTCGCTGCTGTTTGTGTTCACCAACCAGGGAATGGCGTTCCCTCTTCAGGTTTACGAGGTTCCGGAGGCTGGTCGCGGCGCCCGAGGTCGGCCGATCATCAATCTGGTGCAGGTGCCGGATGGGGAGAAGGTCACCGCGGTCGTCAGCGTAAGGAACTTGGAGGAAGACAAGGGCGAACTCCTGTTTGTCTCTCGCCAAGGCTTGGTGAAACGCACGAGCTTGGCGTTGTTCCGCAATCTTCGCCAAGGTGGTCTGATTGCCGTCGGCGTTGCCGAGGATGACGAGTTGGTCGTGGTTCGCCGGGTAGAAGGCCCGGAACATCACGTGATGTTGCTCACCCGCCGCGGAAAGTGCATCCGTTTTGCGCTGAGCGAGGTTCCGGAGTACGGGCGCGCCGCTCGAGGAAACCGAGGGATTCAGCTGGCGGATGACGACGAAGTGGTCGATGCGTTGATCGTTCCTGCGACGGACGAAACGCAACCGGTGGACGAACCAGAGGACGCGGAGGACGGTGAAGAAGAAGGCGAGGACGCTGAAGAGTCCGCCGAACCGGCCGAGGATCCATGGGAAAGCACCTTGTTGACGGTCACCCAATTGGGCTTCGGAAAGCGGACTCCCTTTGAGCAGTACCGCTCGCAAGGTCGGTATGGAAAGGGCATTCTGTCCATCAAGACCACCGCGGGCACCGGCGGAGTGGTCGGTGCGATTGAAGTCATGCGCGACGACCAAGTGATGGTCGCCACCAATACCGGACGAGTGATCCGCATTGGAGCTCGCGATGTTCGCTTAGTCATGGGGCGTGCGAGCCGTGGTGTCCGATTAATGAAGCTTGAATCCGGCGAACGAGTGGTTGACTTGGCTCGGCTGGATGAGCCGGAGGAGGAAGAGACGGTGGTCGAGGTGGAAACGCCGACGCCGGATGTCGAGCCCACCTGAAAAAACGCTTGACCTCGGCGTTCATTGCGCCTAGATTCACCCGTCCTGGCATCTGGGGGTGAATTCTTGCCAAATCGCACTGGAGTGGCCAAAGCACTGGCCAAGGCGGTTTTTCCGGGAATGACGCGCACCCGTTGGCGAGCGATCGCCGGAGTGTCACTGGCGTTGCTCCTCGGTTTGTGGGTGAGTCCGATGTCGCCGGCGGCGATGTCGCGCGCGGATGCTGCGCTTGGGCAGGGCAATCCTGAGGTAGCGGTTCAACGGTATGAATGGATTGCGGCGGTGAATCCCGCCCGCGCGGATCGAGAAGAGGCGCTGTACCGTGCGGGAATGGTGTTGGTCACCGATCTTCGGCGGCCCGTGGAAGCACGGTCAAAGTTTTCGGAAATGCTCCGTCGAAACCCCAATCATCCGCGACGAGCGGAGGTGTTAGAGCAGATCGGTTCCCTGCTGATGGCAGAACCGGGTCGGGCGGCCGATGCGGCCGATGCGCTGGAAGGTTCGGTGGAAGCGGCTCCACAGGATGTGAGAGTGCCAGGTCGGTTGATGTTGGCGGCTACCGCGCGTGCGGAGTCCGGCGATCGAGAGGCGGCAGACCGGGTATGGCAGCGGCTTCAAAGGGAGTACCCGGAACAGGCGCAGCGGGCGTTGTTGGCGCGAGCGGACATGTGGCTGGCTGCGGATCTTCCGGAGCGAGCGGTGTCGCTCTACGAGCGCGTTGCCAAAGAGTCGCAAGACCCGTCTGAGTTGGCTGTAGCGCGTTTGGGGGTGGCGACCTGCCTGGAGCGGTTGGGGGATTTGGAAGGGGCACTCGCTGAATTCGACGGCGGCTTGGATGGGGTCCCCGAGGGTGTTGTGGAACGGCGCGCGGAGGGCTTGAGGGCGCGGATCCTAAGCAATGGCGGTTCCAAGTAGCGCAATCGACCAGCCTCGTCTCTCGAAGTAAGTAAAGCGGTTGACCATCTGGGTCGAGAGACCCTCCCCAAGGTCCGCCGGACGGCTTACGACATGAGAAAGGAGCGTTGTCATGTCGCGATCGTCACGTTTGCTCGACCGAGCTCGGGCCGTGATCCCTGGTGGAGTCAACTCGCCGGTCCGGGCATTTGCGGCAGTGGGGGGGGACCCTCCGTTCATTGTGCGTGGTGAAGGCGCCCAGTTGTTCGATGCGGACGATCACGCTTACCTCGATCTGGTGGGTTCTTGGGGCGCTTTGCTGCTTGGTCACGCCCATCCGGCGGTGGTAGAAGCGGCGACAGAAGCCATTTCTCGAGGATCGAGCTTCGGCGCCCCCACCGAGGCGGAGATCTTACTTGCGGAGGCAATCCGCGATCGTGTGCCTTCGATGGAGCGAATTCGGCTGTGCAGCTCGGGCACAGAAGCGACCATGCATGCGATCCGGTTGGCACGCGGATTTACGGGCCGGGACCGGATCGTGAAGATGGACGGTTGTTACCATGGCGCACATGATGCGGTTTTGGTGGCGGCAGGTTCCGGGCTTGCTACCTTTGCTGTACCAGGATCGGCGGGTGTTCCCGCGGCGGTGGCCGCCAACACTCTCGTTGTTCCGTTCAACGATGAAGCGGCGATCGAGCAAGTGTTTCGAGAGCATGGCGATCAGATCGCCGCGATTCTGGTGGAGCCTGTACCCGGAAACATGGGAACGATCGTACCCAACGAGCGCTACTTGCACGCGCTTCGCGAAATCAGCCATCAGTATGGAGCACTGCTGATTTTCGACGAGGTCATGTGCGGCTTTCGAGTGGCACCCGGAGGAGCGCAAGAACTCTACCGGGTGAAGCCGGATTTGACCTGTCTGGGCAAGATCGTCGGGGGCGGGTTTCCGCTCGCGGCTTTTGGTGGCCGACGGGAGATCATGGAGAAATTATCCCCGTTGGGGCCGGTCTACCAAGCTGGTACGCTTTCTGGGAACCCGGTGGCCGTGGCCGCGGGGCTGGCGACCCTTCGCCTGTTGGATGACGCTTTGTATGAGCGTCTTGAAGCTATTGGACAGCGTCTGGAAGACGGCCTTCGCGAGCCGCTCGCCTACCACGGCTGGTGTATGGTGCGGGTAGGAGCGATGTTCACCATCTACTCCCGCGCCGAGCCGCCCAAAGACTATGTCGAAGTTAAAGAATGCGACACCACCGCTTTCGCTACTTTTCATCGGGCGGCATTGCACGGTGGGGTGTATCTGCCTCCGAGCCAGTTTGAAGCTGCTTTCTACTCGGTCGCCTTCGAGGACGACCAAGTGGATCACGTGATTGCGGCGCTGTCGGCGGCGTTGGTCGAAGCCAACTCGTGAGGATGGATCCGGCGCTGCTGCGCGGCGCGATTCGGGCGAGCGGTGCCGGGCTTCAGTTTGCGGCGAGCATGGTGATCTTTTCTTGGTTGGGGGGACGCCTGGACGGGTGGATCCATACGTCGCCCTGGGGATTGTTGGGCGGCGCGTTATTGGGGCTGGCCGGCGGGCTGTTTCTGCTGGTCCGTACGCTTCAAACAGGAGAAACCCATGACCCCGGCGATGAAGATCGCTCGTGATGCGCTGGTCGGCGCCTCCGTTGCGGCGGTCGGGGTGGCGTATTTTTATGGAATGCGAGAGGCCAGTGGGGTGTTGCTCGCGACCCTGGCGTTTTTGGCGTCCATGGCGGCCCTTGCTTGGGGTGTCCGGTCGGCGGTGGCGGCCGCGGCGCAAGGAGATACCCGCACATTTTTGATCGTGTTGGTGCTGTTCAAACCGCCGCTCACGGTGTTGGGCTTTCTGATGTTGGCGCGGGTGTTCGGCGTTGGTCCGATATCATTTGGGTTGCTTTTGGGCGTGGGCGCGATCTGCATCCGAGGGTTGCTCCTCTCGACGGACGACGAGGTTTCAGGATATGAGGCGCGCCCCAAACCTGGGAAGTTGGAGTCGTGATGGGCTTCGCCAGTGGATTCTCCTGGTTCCACTTGATTCCGTCGTTGAGCGATGCGTCGTTGTTGTCTGCTTTTGGAGTAGGCGGACACTCCGTATTGTTGGCGACTGCATGGTTTGTTTGTGGCGTCATCCTGGTGGGTGCGGTGTTTGCGCGGCTCGGGCTGAACCGTGCGCTCTCCCGTCCCGGATTGGAGAAGTATTTCGCTGATGATCGGCTGACGTTCCGCACCTTGGCTGAGGTGTATGTGTCTGCCTGGATGGGCCTTCTGACCGACATCATGGGCGGCAAAGAAGCGCGACGCTATTTCATGCTGATTGGCGCCATCTTTGTTTACCTGTTGGTCAACAACTTGTTGGGGATCATCCCTGGCTTCTTGCCCGCGACTGACAACATCAATACCAGCGTCAGCATCGCGTTGATCGTGTTCAGCACCTTTATGATTACGGGCTTGTTCCGAGATGCCAAGGGCTTTTTGGCTCATATGGCCGGAAACATGATCAGCGGTTTCCTGATCCCGTTTGGTCTGTTGATTTTCGTGATTGAGTGCATCGGCTTCGCCCTGCGCCCAATGACGCTTTCGTTGCGTATTACCGCAAACATGAGCGCGGACCACACCGTGCTCAACGTGATGAGCGATTTGGTGCCGGTGTGGGTACCGGTGCCGGCGATCTTTGTTGGCTTCGGCATCTTCGTGTCGGTGCTCCAAGCGTTCGTCTTTTCTCTGCTTACCAGCTTGTACATCGGCATGGCGCTTCCGCACCACGATGAATCTCACGATCACCACTGACAGTTTGGTCCCTTGTCGGGACTGGAGGAACTTATGAACAAGAACCGTTTGGCGACCGCGCTGATCTCTCTTTCGCTTCTCACCGTCTCCAGCACCGCATTTGCCCAGGACGGCAGCGGCGAGAAGGTGGCGATGGGCGCTGGTGTCGGCATTGGTTTGGCCGTTATCGGTGGCGCTTTGGGCCAGGGCTTTGCCGCTCGCGCCGCACTCGAAGGTATTGCCCGCAATCCAAACGCCGCTGGCAAGATTCAGCTGCCCATGATTCTGTCGCTCGGTCTGATCGAATCGTTGGTCATCTTGGCCTTCCTCGTGACCGGTGGCTTCGTCTAAGACGACCATCGCCGTTGGCCTAGACCAGCGGTGAATCGTATCTCTTACGGCATCCTTCGGGGTGCCGTATGCGTTTTTGCCCCCGAGATGCTATGTGGCGATCTTGGGGGTGAGACATGCGCAGTCTCCTGTGGATCGGATTTTTCGCGGCACTTTCGGCGTGTAAGAAGGGACCGGAGGCAGCCGCCGCCGTGAAGGTTGGTTGGCAAGAGGTCCAGCCTGGAAAGAGCTGTTATTACGCCCCGAATTTCGAAAAGCTGGCCGGCACGGATCGAAAGATCGCCCGACAGCAGACGCTGGAAGCCATGGTGTCCCAGTGGGGTGGCGGCCGAAACGATGGCGTCACTTTCGACGAGACGGTGGTCGAGAATGTCGAGACGGCTCTGCTCGGCACTCCGACAGCCATCGAGACGGTCGCCGCGAAGAACCTCGCAAAATGCGAGGTGGGCGATACTGCGACGTGGGGTTCGTGGCTCGCTCGGGTGCCTGGCGAGCTGGCGGTCGGCCAATGCAGCAATCCCCTGACGGATCGCTGGTTCTACTACCTCGACATCAAGATCGGTTGGCAGAATCGTGCGCCGGTGTGCAAGGGCAATGTGGTGGAAGTGAAGGCCTCGAGTGTTGACTTCTACCGCTTGAATGACAAGGGTCCCTGGGTGAATGCCGAGGGAGATACGTCAAAGTCCGCCAGCGCGACCGAGCTCCCTTGCAACACCCCAGGGTGTTTTCCGGGACAGATCGTGATGCGGTTCGTTGGCGAAAGTGGAGCAACGCAGGTCATTCCTGTGGGACTCAGCTACGTCTTCACGGCACCCGAGCACGGCTCGATCGAGATCGCGGTAAACGACGATACCTTCTACGATAATCAGTACAAAGTCGAAAGTGGGCTTGAACATCACACATCGATTGAGTACGCTCCGCGTTAGGAGCCACCATGTCGGAGCCACCCGTCCTTTCGCCCTCCGGGCTACCTGAAATCTCCACCGACGATCGAACGATGGCGTTGCTCGCCCATCTTTCGATGTTCATCGCGCCGTGTGTCGGGCCCATCATTTTGTGGGCGTTAAAAAATGATACTTCACCGTTTGTAGCATACCATGCGATTCAGGCGGCCGTGTTTCAGGGGGTTTCCTACGCGATCATCTTCGTGCTGACCTTCGCTGGGGTCATCGGATCGATGGCATGTCCCTGTTGTGGCTTGGTTTCGATGGCATCGTTCGTTGTGGTGTTTGGAGCTATTTATCCGGCCATCAAGTCGTATAATGGCGAGTGGGTAGGATACCCCCTCCTCGACGGCATCGGCCGTCCGCCCGGCGTATGACCGCTCTTCTGCTGGGGTGGCTGTGGGCGGCGCCTGCGTGGGCGGTGTGCGACACGGATGACACCGACGCGGCAGATACGGATACCTTTTTGGTGGATTGCGCGCCGGAAGATGCGCAGCTGGGCGGGGGAAGCTGCGGCGGATCTCGGACGATCGTGTTGCCGTTGGCGTTGATGTTCCTACGCGCGAGAAAACGTTGATCTTCGCCCTTTTCACTTCCTTTGCCTGGGCACAGGAGGTCGACTACTCGGTGGACATCGAGCGTTTTCGGCCATCGACCGACCCTTATGGGTATGTGGTTACCGAAAGCGCCGCGATTCCAAAACACCTGCAGTGGACCGTAGGATTGTGGGGGTCGTACGAGGATGATCCTGTCATTCTCTATGTGGACGGCGAACGTTTTGGCGGCACAGTCGAAAACGGCGATGGTGTGGTGGACAACCGCTCCATGGTGGACCTTCAAACCGGCTTTGGGGTCGGTAAGCACTTTGCTCTTGGCGTGGATGTGCCGGTACTGGTGTGGCAAGAGGGGTTTGAGCCGGGAGCCTTCGATGATCCGAGCATTCCAGAGGATCTGATCGCCGCCGGCGTGGGGGATATTCGCGTTGTTCCCAAGGTGATGGCGCTCGATCTGGATAAATTTCCGGTCGGTTTGGCGGTGATCGGCGAAATTACGGTTCCTTTGGGTGCAACCCGTTCGTTGATCGGCGAAGGCGGTGTTTCCGGAATGCCGATGTTGGCGTTGGAATTCGCCGATGGCTCGGTTCACCGACGCGAGTACCACATTCGGTTTTCGATGAACGCCGGCTATCGGTTCCGGCGCGCGGCGACCTTTCGTGATGTGACATTGAACGATGAGTTCGTGTACCGTGCTGGGTTGGGGCTCCACTTTGCAACGGCGGTGGAGTTTGGCGGCGAACTGGTGGGCGACTTTGCCGCAAATTCGCAAGCTGGACGGAACATGGAGGTTCTTCCTTGGTTGAAGTTCTTGCCACACGAGATGGTGACCCTGACCCTCGGGGCGGGCATTGGGCTGCTTCCAGGGGTGGGAACGCCGGATTATCGGTTGTTTTTGGGGGCAACGCTCGGGCCATCGTTCAACCCCGCGGACAGGGATGCCGATCGCGACGGCATCAACAACAAAGTGGATCTTTGCAAGTTTGAACCCGAAGACATGGATGGTTTCCAGGACGCGGATGGCTGCCCCGACCCCGACAACGACAAGGATGGGATTTTGGACCCAACGGACAAATGTCCATTGGAAACTGAAGATCTGGATGGCTTTCAGGATGAGGATGGTTGTCCCGACAACGACAACGACAAGGATGGCCTGGCAGACAGCGTCGATCGTTGCCCGAACGAAGCCGAGAATGAAAATGGGTATCAGGACGACGACGGATGTCCCGATGAAAAGCCGGCTTCCGACACCGATGGCGACGGCTATTTGGATGACGCGGATCGTTGTGCGTTCGATCCCGAGGATTTTGACGGGTGGCTCGACGAAGATGGCTGCCCCGATCTCGACAATGACGGCGATGGGATCGTGGACAGCCGCGATCGGTGTCCGCAGGACAAAGAGACGGTCAACGGCTTCCAGGATGACGACGGCTGCCCCGATGCGGATACCGATGGCGACGGGATCGGGGACCTGGACGACCGCTGTCCGGAGGCCAAGGAAATAGTAAATGGAGTTGACGATCTGGACGGCTGCCCCGACGAAGCGCCGGTCCAACGGGTGGTGGTCGAAAAGGAGCGCATTCGCATCAACGACACCATCTTGTTTGAGTTGGGTAAGGCGAGGATTCAACCAGGTTCTTTCGAGCTGATGGATCAGATTGCCCAGGTGATTCGCGACAACCCGCAGATCAAGCGGCTTCGCGTCGAGGGGCACACCGATGACGTCGGGAATGACGTCAGCAACCTGCGCCTTTCGCAGGCGCGGGCTGAGTCGGTAGTGGAGTACTTGGTGAAGGCGGGAGTGGAGCGGGAACGCCTTGATCCGGTAGGTTTTGGTGAAGTTCGTCCGTTGGTACCGAACACGACCACCGAAAACCGAGCCGCCAACCGCAGGGTCGAGTTTTTGATCGTCGAGCAGGACTGATTCTTGTTGACGAGGCGTTGTCTGGGCAAACCCGTGGATCCCCGATAGGATCGATCCCTGCGTTGGTTGGAGTGCTTATGCGTCGTTCCTGGATTTTGGTTGGTTCCGCCTTGTTGATCCCGGCGGTTGCGTTCGCCGGATTTCGCGCCTCCGGTTTCCGCAAGGAAACCAAACTTGGCGCTGACTTCTGGAACGTCGCCTCTGCCCTCGATTCCAAGCTGGAGACCTGCTGGATGGTCGACGCCGAGTCGGAGAACATCGGTGAGTGGATTGAGATCGACGTTCCCCGAGGCCAGGTCGACCGGTTGGGTTTGGTCACCGGTTGGGCCAAGGATGAAAGCACTTTCAAGGACTATGGTCGGGTGAAGTCCGCAAAAATCCAGGTGTTTGGTAGTGCAGAAAGCCAGGACACGCTGCTGCTCGAGCACACGGTCAACTTCGAAGACAAGTCCGCACTTCAGGTGGTCGATATCCCGGATACGGCGGTTGGTGGTGACATTCACGGCGGTCGAGTTCGCGTCTTCATTACGGAAATCTACCCGGGCAGCGATTATCCCAATGTGGCGATTTCGGAAGCCCTCGTTTATATGAAAGAGACGGATATCCCTGTGGGTTCGACAAAGCTTCGCACTCCCCCCGCGACCTCGGATGAGGCTCACGGCACCGATTTTCTGTTGGACGGCGATCCGAAGACCTTTTGGGCTTCCACGGGCGCGGGCGAGCAGACGTTCGACGTTCGCGCCGACGGGTATGGGGTTAGCGCGGTGGGAATTCAGATCGGCCCAGCGACGCACGCCCGCCCTAAGAAGGTGGAGGTCAGCGTGAATGACCTTCCGGTGACCCTGACCCTCGCGGATAAACCGGAGGTTCAGTGGGTGCAATTGCCGGCGATCATCGGGTATACGGGCTCGGCGTGGGGCACGATCAAGGTGCGGGTGATCGATACCTACCCTGGAAAGTCGGCTCCGGGAGTGGCGATTAGTGAGGTTAAGTTGCGCTACACCAACTACGAAGGCCTCTAGGAGCTTCTGTACGCCACGATCCCTTCGTCGTTCGCTCCGCTCCTTGTGTCTTAGCAACCGAATAGGTTGATGAAGCCGGGGGAGGCACGGAGTTCTTTCGCTCCTAGATCCGACATTGTCGAGATCGTGGCCGAGCACGAATCCGTGCCTCCCTTCGGTCTTGCATCAGCTCGA
>SXGS01098586.1_pt1 | contig 10608 bp, 7 predicted proteins | sample 3174681 | NCBI WGS metagenome assembly SXGS01 (sample SAMN11356861, study PRJNA531348) | freshwater metagenome | isolation source: freshwater sample F1-80 | place: China: Fuxian Lake, Yuxi | collected 2017-12-25
GAGCCGCGGATCGAGTCCGCAGGCATCGAGCGCAGCGAGCGCCCGAGCGCGACGCGTGAGCGGCGTGCCCTCCTTCTGCAGCGTGAGCGGCTCCTCGACGGACCAGCCGATCGGGCGGCGCGGATCGAGCGAGCCCTGCGGGTCCTGAAAGACCATCTGCACGCGCTGGCGCGTGGCGCGGTCGGAGCCCGGACCGAAGGGCTCGCCGGAGAGCAGCACGCGGCCCTCGCTCGGAAGCTGAAGGCCCGCGATCGCTCGCGCGATGGTCGACTTGCCCGAACCCGACTCGCCCACGAGGCCCAGCGCTCCGCCCACATGGATCGAGAGCGAGACGTTCTCGACCGCGTGTACGGTGCCACCGCCGCGCGCGGGGAAACGCACGCAGAGATCTTCGACTCGCAGGAGTTCGCTCACGTACTCGCTCCCGCCGCGAGCACACGCTCGCTCTCCGTGCAGGCGACACGTCGGCTCTGCACGCGCACGCCGGAGCTGCCCGCGACGCCGACCGTGAGCGGCATCAGAGACGGCCGACGCTCGCGACAGGACTCGACGGCGAAGTCACAGCGCGCAGCGAAGGCGCAGCCCGGGGACGGGCGCGCGGGATCGGGTGGGGCGCCAGGGATCGCCGCGAGTTCGCCGTCGAGCGGTGTCGACAGCGAGGGCACGCTGCGCAGCAGGGCGCGCGTGTAGGGATGGGCCGGGCGCGTGACGAGCTCGCTCGTGATGCCGCTCTCGACGACCGAGCCCGCGTACATCACGTGCGTGCGGCGTGCGAAGGCGGAGACGAGGGCGAGGTCGTGCGTGATCATCAGGACCGCCGTGCCGTGCTCCCGCTGCAGCTTGCGGAGCAGTGCCATGAGCTGCGCCTGCACCGTCACATCGAGAGCCGTGGTCGGCTCGTCGGCGAGGAGCAGCTTCGGTCGTGTGACCAGCGCCATGGCGATCCCGGCGCGCTGGCGCATTCCGCCCGAGAGCTGGTGGGGGAAGGAGGCGAGCCGCGCCCGTGAATCCGCGATGCCGACCTCGGCGAGCGCCCACTCGGCGCGCTGGCGCGCCGTCGCACGGGGCACGCGCTCATGCACGAGGATCGCCTCCTCGATCTGCTCCCCGACCGTCATCAGCGGATGCAGCGAGCTGGTCGGGTCCTGGAACACGAAGCCGAGCTCTTTGCCGCGCACACGTTCGAGTTCGCGCTCGGAGAGCTGGAGCAGGTCGTGACCCGCGAACAGGACTTCGCCGGTCTCGATGCGCGCCGGCGGCGTCGGCAGGAGGCGCGCCAGCGCCAGTGCGCTCACGGACTTGCCCGAGCCCGACTCGCCGACGAGCGCCACGGTCTCGCCCTCGTCGACGCTCGCGCCGAAGTTCTCGACGGCCTGGACGGTACCGCGCGATGTCGCAAAGCTCACGCGCAGGTTGCGGACCTCGAGCAAACTCATGCTTCGCTCCGCTTCATGTCGAGCGCATCGCGCAGCGCGTCGCCCACGAGGCCGAGCGCGAGCAGCGTGGCGCCCATGGCGATCGCTGGCCCAAGCGGCAGCCACCAGAACGTGGCCAGCGGACTGATCGCCTCGGCTCCGTCGGCGGCGAGCACGCCCCAGCTCACCTTGGGCGCCTCGACTCCGAGGCCGAGGAAGGAGAGGAAGGCCTCGTAGAGGATCACGCTCGGCAGCGTGAGAGTGAGGTAGACGAGCACGATCGGCAGCACGTTCGGCACGAGGTGCGCACGCACGATCCAGCTGGTCGACGCACCCTGCGTGCGCGCGACCTCGACGAACGCCGCGTGGCGCAGCGCGAGCACCTGTCCGCGCACGACGCGCGCCATCGGCAGCCAACTCACGGCGCCGATCACGAGGAAGAACACGGTTTCGCGCGACACGCTGCGTGCCGCGCCGTCCGGGCTGGGCGCGTTGAGGAACGAGAGCAGGAAGATCACGAGGAAGATCGTGGGGAGCGACTGCAGCACGTCGACGGTACGCATCATCGCATTGTCGATGCGCGAGCGCGCGAGGCCGGCGACGGCGCCCCACGCGACGCCGATCGAGAGGCTGGTCAGCGCCGCGAACAGGGCCACGAGCAGGGACGTGCGGCTGCCCCAGAGGATGCGCGAGAGCGTATCGCGTCCCTTGGCGTCGGTCCCGAGCCACGGGCCGGTCTGCTTCGATCCGAAGACGCTCCGGCGCACGGACACGAGCGCGCGGTCGAGCGGATTGAGCTCGCCGTAATAGGGCTCGAAGCGCTCGTTGAACGGCTCCACCCACGGCGCGACCGGCGGCTTGGGTTGCTTGTCGAGCGCCATCGCGGCGGGCGACGGCAGGGGCAGCAGCGGCACGATGAGGCTGGCGAGCACGAGCGCGAGCAGCCAGCGCAGGCTCCAGCGCGCCGAGGCACGCGCGGCGAGGCGGCGGCGTACATCAGCCCACAGGCTCGGACTCGACTCGCCCGCGAACTGCTCGGCCACGCGCTCGAAGGTCGCGTCGCCGAACCAGTCGCCCTTGCGCGGCGCCGTGCTCACGCGTCCTTCTCCAGCTCGATGCGCGGATCGATCACGGCGTAGGCGAGGTCGACGAGCACGTTGAGCGCGTAGACGGCGACGGTGTAGACGAGCGTCACGCCCATGGCGAGCGCGTAGTCGCGGTTGAGCGCTCCGGCGACGAAGTGCGAGCCCGTTCCGGGGATCGTGAAGATGCGCTCGATCACGAGGCTGCCGGTGAGGATGCCGGCGGCCGCGGGGCCGAGGAACGAGATGACCGGCACGAGCGCGCCCGGCAGGGCGTGACGCAGCACCACCTGTCGCCACGGCACGCCCTTCGCCCGCGCCGTGCGGATGCAGTCCTGCGAGAGCGTCTCGAGCAGTCCGGCGCGGAATAGGCGCGCGACGTAGGCCGCGAAGGGCGCCCCGAGCGCGAAGCTGGGCAGCACGAGGTGCGCGGGCGTGCCCCAGCCCGCAACGGGAAAGATCGGCAGCGCGACCGCGAGCGCGAGCACGAGGAACGAGGCGATCACGAAGTTTGGGAGCGACAGGCCGAGCGTTGAGAGCACGCGCGCACCCGTGTCGAGCGCCGTGCCCGGGCGCAGCGCGGAGACGAGACCGCCCGTGAGGCCGAGCAGGAGGGCCCAGCCGAGCGCGGTGACGCCGAGGGCCGCGGAGACGGGCAGCGACTGTGCGACGATTTCGTTCACCGAGACGTCGCGGTGCTGCAGCGAGGGCCCGAGGTCGAGGGCGAGGATCCCGCCGAACATGTCGCTGCGATCGCCGAGCAGGCCGTGCTCGTCGAGGTTGAGCGGCCCGAGCGTCTGCAGGTACTGGCGCCATGCGGGCCAGTCGAGGTGGTAGCGCGCGTTGACGGCGGCCTCGACGGTGGGGTGGAGCGTGCGATCGGAGGACAGCGGCCCGCCCGGGACGCTGCGCATCAGCACGAACGAGATCGTGATCACGGTCCAGACCGTGAGCGCGAACCACGCGAGGCGTCGCAGCAGGAAGCGCCTCACAGCTGCTCCTTCGCGTGCGCCGGCGCGTACAGGCCTTCCACCGGCCCGTGGGACTCGACGCGCTCGCTGAGTCGCGTCGACTGGGTCCTCACGTCCTCGAGTTCCTTATCCGACCGCCAGTACCAGTGCTTGGGCGACTGCTCATTGAGCGCGTTCTGGCCGAAGCCGCCGACGCGCGGATCGACAAGATTCTGGCTGACGTAGTGGTAGATCGGAATGCACGGCAGCTCGTACAGCAGGATGCGCTCGGCGTTGGCGTACAGCTCGCGGCAGCGGGTCGGATCGCGCTCGCTGTGGGCCGCGGTGACGAACTCGTCGTACTGGCGATTGGACCAGCCCGTACGGTTGTTCTCGTGGCCCGTGGTCCAGATGTCGAGGAAGCTCGAGGGATCCGCGTAGTCGGCGATCCAGCTCGAGCGCGAGAGGTCGTAGTCGAGCTTGCCCTGCGCGTCGAGGAACGACTTCCACTCTTGATTGCGCAGCCGCACTTCTAGACCGAGGGCCGCGCGCCACTGTTCCGCCGCCACTTCCGCGATGTCGCGGTGCACCTCGCTGGTGTTGAAGTGCAACTCGAGCTCGCGCAGGTTGAGCTTGCCCTCGGCGTCAGCGAGTCCCGCGTCTCGCAGCAGCTTCTGTGCGTAATCGGCGCTCTCCCCGAAGGTACTCGGCGACCGATAGTCGCCGACCTGCGGCGGCAGGAAGCTGAAGGCCGGCTGCTGGCCTGCCTTGAGCACGAGCTCGCAGATTTCCTTGCGACGCAGGGACGTCGCGAGCGCGGCGCGCACCTCGCGTCGATCGAGCGGCGGGCGCGTGACATTGATGCGGTAGAAGTAGACGCCGAGATACGGGCGCGGGTTGAAGTCCTCGCGGTCGAGGAGCTCGGGCACGAGGGTCGAAGGGATCGCGCCGTCGACCCAGTCGAGCTCGCCCGCGAGGTACAGGTTGAGCGCGCTCGACCAGCTCTCGACGGAGAGCACGTCGATCGTGCGCATCGCCACGTTGCGTGCGTCCCAGTAGTGTTCGTTGCGCTCGAAGCGCAGTACCTCGCCGATGCGGCGCTCGCTGAGGCGGAAGGGACCGTTCGTGACGAGCGCGCCCGGCCGCGTCCAGCGCGTGGCCCAGTCGCGCGGGAATTGCTGCTGCAGCGGCTCGAGGCTCGCGCGGTGCACGGGAGCGAAGACGTGCAGCGAGAGCAGCGGGAGGAAGTGCGGGGTGGCACGCTCGAGCCGGATTTCGAGCTCGCTTGCGTCGCGCGCGACGATTCCCACGCGGCTCCAGTCGCGCTCGCGCTGAACGCCTCCGGCGGCTTGTCCCGTGGAGAACTCGCGGGCACCCTCGACCAGCCAGAGCGACGAGGCGTACTCGCAGGCCGTCGCAGGCTCCAGCATGCGCCGGAAGCTCCACTCGAAGTCCGCAGCGGTGAGCGGCTCGCCGTTGGACCAGCGCGCGTCGGCGCGCAGGGTGAAGGTGAACGTCCGCCCGTCGGGGCTGACCTTCCAGCCCTTGGCAGCGCCGGGCTCGACCGCGAGGGTTCGCGGATTGCGCGCCACGAGTCCCTCATAGAGGATGCGCATCACGCGTCCTTCGGGCACTCCTGTTACGCCGTGGGGATCGAGGCTGCGCAGCTCGCCGCCGCCAGTGAACGCGAAGTCCGCACGCGGGCGTCCCGAGCGCAGGGCGAAGGCCACCACGTACAGCCCCAGAACGCCGAGAAGCGTCGACGCCAGTGCGAGTCGAGCGCCGATCGTGGAGGGCATCGGGGACATGGCTCCGTCGGATCCTACGCAGGCCCGTGGGCGAAGTCTCGGCTGCGTTGCCGACCGCTCCGATCTCGCAGCGCACAGCCGCACTCGGGGCACCGAGTTGCGCCCGGAGCACGGCGCGGCGATCGATCGTCCGACCGCTGTAGCCTTCGGTCGGCGCGTGGTGTATTCCTGCCAGAGTTCCGCGCGGCTTGTCCCGGTCGCGTCGACCCTTCCGCCCTGCGCGGAGGCTCTCCCGCACGATGTCCAAGGCGCACGCCATTCCGCTCCGGTCGGCCATCCTCGCGCTCGCCGCGCTGGCGTCCTCGTGGCTGGTTTCCTGTGGCCCCGACGTGCCTGCGCCGACGCCCGCAATGGCTCCTCCGGCCCCTCGGTCGGGTGCGCCGCTCGACGTGGCCCCCGACGCGACTCGGCCGGATCACTTTCGCCCGGGTCCTGATCCCAGCACGGATGCGCTCCCCGCCCCCCGCCGGGGCGGCAAGGTCGTGGTGCATGTCGAGGCCTTGCCGCGGCAGCTGAACTACCTGCTCGACAATTCCGGCGTCACCCGACGCATCCTGCAGGAGCTCCACGGGACGCTGGTGGCGCGCGACCTGTACACCGGAGTGCACCGTCCGCAGCTCGCTGAGAGCTGGGTGGTCGAGGACACGCTCGTGCGGCGCGACGGGCGTCGACTGTATGGCGAGCTCTTCGAGCAGGGAGAGAGCTGGCGTGTCGTGCCGCGCTCCTCGCCCGGACATGCGGTCGGCGCAACGATCGTCGTGGCGAAGGCGGACGTCGCGCGCATCGAGCGCGGCACGGTCTACACCTTCCGGCTGCGTCCCGGGATCCGCTGGCACGACGGCGCGCCGCTGCGCGTCGAGGACTTCCTGCTCACTTGGCGGCTCGCGAAGATCCCGCAGGTGCAGTGTGACGAGAAGCGCTTCGAATTCGAGCACCTCGTGCTCGCGGAGAAGCTCGACGAGCGCTCGCTGCGCTTCTTTTACGACCGCCAGTACTTCGGAGCCGCCGCCGTGTTCGAGGCGCTGATCCCGCTGCCGGCGCACGTGTACGACCTGCGCGATTCGAGCCATCCGGATTCGCGTCCCGAGGCGAGCGACGCCGAACTCGCGGCGCACGTCAACGAACACCCCGCCAACCGGCGCTGGATCGGCATCGGTCCCTACCGGTTGGTGGAGTTCGGTGACGAGTACGTCGAGGCCGAGCGCGTCGAGAACGGCTGGCCCTCGGAGGACTCCGGCTGGTTCGACGCGATCCGTTGGCGACTCATCACGGACGATGCGCTCGCCTATCGCGCGCTGTGCGCCGGTGAGATCGACTTCACGTCGCGGCTGCTCTCGGACGACTACTTCCGCGCGAGTACGGATCCAGAGTTCACGTCGCGCGCTTACGTCGGGCACTTCTACACGCCGCGCGCGAGCTACATCGGCTGGAACCTGCGCCGGCCGCAGCTCGCCGATGCCCGCGTGCGCACGGCGCTCACGCTCGCGACCGACTGGGACGGGTATGTGCAGGGCTTCTACCGCGGGCTGGCCCAGCGCGTCACCGCGGAGTGGTTCGACGGTGGCGCGGACTACGATCGGGAGCTCGCGCCGCTGCCGTTCGACGTCGCGCGTGCGCGGACCTTGCTCGCCGAGGCGGGTTGGTACGACCGCGACGGCGACGGGTTCGCCGATCGCGATGGCAAGCCGCTGGCGATCGAGCTGCTCACGCAGGCCGGAAGCCGCTCGGGCGAGGTGTTCCTGCAGCGCTATCAGGAGACGCTCGCGCAGGCGGGCGTGCGGCTCGACATCAGCGCCGTCGCCTGGCCCGTGCTCATCGAGCGCGTGCGCGAGCGGCAGTTCGACGGTGTTTTCAAGGTGTGGGTCGTGCCGATCGAGAGCGATCCCGCACAGCGCTGGCACTCGCGCGAGGTCGGAACCGGCACGGCCAACGAGACCTCGTTCGCCGATCCCGAGGTCGACCGGCTGATCGACGCCTACACGGTGGAGCTCGACGCTGCGCGCCGCGGCGCCATCAGTCGCGAGCTGCAGCGGCGTCTGTACGCCGAGCAGGCCTACAATTACGGCGTGAAGGTGCCGCACAAGTTCGGTGCGTCGCTGCGCCTGCGCAACGTGCGCATCGGTCCCGTCGATCCGGGCCTCCGCGTGCGCGAGTGGTACTTCGCGGACTAGCGAGGCGCGGCATGCGAAACCTGCTCCTGCGCTCGCTGCGCGCGTTCGCGACGCTGCTCGGGCTCGTCGCGGTGGCCTTTGCGCTGCTGCGACTCGCGCCGGGCGATCCGGCGGCGCTGCGCTTCGCGAGTTCGGAGATGGTCGAGGCCAGCGCGGCCGCCGAGGCGCTCGAGCGCTTTCGCGCGGAGCACCTCCTCGAGCGATCGCTGCCGGTGCAGTTCCTGCACTACCTCGGGCCTTTTGATCTTGGCCCCGAGGGACACGCGCTGTTCGGCGGCAACGGCGCACAGCCGTGGGGCGGCTTGCTGGCGGGTGACCTCGGGCGCGAGTACTTGCGACCGGATGTCGAGATCGGCCATGAACTCGTACGTCGAATGTCCGTCACGCTGCCGCTGGCGCTGCTTTCGGCACTGCTCGCCTACGCGATCGCCCTGCCGCTCGGTGTCGGGCAGGGGCTGCGACGTGGCGGGGTCTTCGACGGCTGGACGCGCGCGCTGGCGCTGCTCGCCTACTCGGCGCCCATCTTTTGGGTGGCGCTCCTGTTGCAGGAGCTGTTCGGGCCGACGGGGCTCGACTGGCTGCCGATTCTCGGGCTTCACTCGCGCGATGCGGCGCGCGGAAGCTTCGCGGATCTCGCCGCGCACGCCGTGCTGCCGATCGTGTGCATGAGCTACGCCTCCATCGCGTCGATCTCGCGCCAGATGCGCGCCGCGACGGCGGAGGTCGCGCGCTCGGAGTTCGTGCTCGCCGCCCGCGCGCGCGGGCTGCCGGAGCGGGCCGTTGCGTGGCGACATGTCGTCCGCAACGCGCTCGTGCCGGCCTGCACGCTGGTGGGGCAGGTTCTGCCGTGGCTCGTGGGCGGTTCCGTGTTGGTCGAGACCGTGTTCGAGATTCCCGGCATGGGCAAGTACGCGTTCGACTCGCTGCAGCGGCGGGAGTACGACGCGGTGGCCGCCTGCGTGCTCGTCACCGGCGCGATGACGCTCCTTGGGCTCGCGCTCTCCGACTTCCTGCAGGCGCGGCTCGATCCGCGGGTACGTGATGGAGCGCGCTGAGGTCGTGAGTTCGAGGCCGGGCGCTTGGCAGCGCTGGCGCGCGCAGCCCGGCGTCGCGCTGGCGCTCGCCGTGCTGGCGCTGGTGATCTCGAGCGCGGTCTTCGCGCCGTTTCTCGCTTCTGCGCGGCCCTACACGCTGCTGGCGGTCGATCGCGGCGCCTACGAGGCGAGCCTCGTGGAGCTCGAGCCGTTGCTGCGCAGCTGGAATGAGCGTCTCATCGATGCCGCCGCCGCCCGGCAGGCGCTGCGCGAGGACGATCCGCAGAGCGTGCACGCGGCTTGGGAAGCGCATGCGGCCCTGCTGCGCGAGGTGCGCGCAGTGGAGTTGCGACTCTCGACCGTCCGGCGCCATGCGGGCGCCGAGCGCGAGGCTCAGGTGCCGCTCGATGCGCTCGAGCTGCGCCTGCGCGGCTGGACCGGCAAGGTGCATGCGGGCGAGCTCGATGACCTCGGGCCCGCGGCGGACCTGTCGGCCTCGGCCGCGAAGCTGCGCGACAGCCACCGGCCGCTCGACCCCTCCGGCGCGGGGATGCGCCTGCGGTTGCAGCGCACCTTTCCTCTGTTCTCCGATCTCGGCTGGTGGGACTGGTTCGCGGCGTTCGCGTGGCTCGCGACGATCGTGCTGTTCGCGCGGCGCTTGCCAACACGCCGCTGGCTCGCGGGCGGCGCCGTGGCCTTCCTGCTCGCGATGCTGTGCTCCGCCGCTTTTCGCGCCCCGAGCGGGCTCGCCACGCGCGAGGTGAAGCTTGGCATCGCGTCGGGGGCGATCGAGATCTCGAGCGCGTGGTTCCCGCCGATTCCCTTCGGACGCGACGAGACGCGCCTGTCGGAGGCTTCCCGACCGCCGACTTGGATGGCCGCGGCGGAGATCGACGAGAGCGGACGCTACGTGCGCGGGCCCCGCTCCGAGCGCGCGGCCAGCGGGCGCGAGCCCGCGAACCTGCCGGTGGCGGTCCTGCCCGCGGAGCCGGCCCACAACAGCCCCGTGCGCCATGTGCGCGGCACCGATGCGCGCGGGCGCGACGTGCTCGCGCGGGTGCTGTGGGGCGGACGAGCGAGTCTGGCGGTCGGCGTGCTGTCGATGCTCGGCGTGCTCGCCCTCGGCGTGCTACTCGGCGCACTCGCGGGTTACCTGCGCGGTCCGTTCGACGCGCTGTGCAGCTCCCTTCTCGCCGTGCTGCAGTCGTTCCCTCCGTTCTTCCTCGTGGTCACGGCGGCCGCGATCGGCGCGGAGCGTGCGGCGCAGGCGCGACTCTCGCCGCTCGCGTGGGTGACGCTGGTGATTGTCGCGGTCGGCTGGACGGGCATCGCGCGGCTCGTGCGTGCCGAGGCGCTGCGCGTACGCGAGCTCGACTATGTACTCGCGGCGCGCGCGCTGGGCTATTCCGAGCCGCGCATCTTCCTGCGACACGTGCTGCCCAACGTGCTGACGCCCGCGCTCGTCGCGGCTGCGTTCGTGGCCATCTCCGCCATGCTTGCCGAGTCGTCGGTGTCCTTCCTCGGCTTCGGGGTGCGGCTGCCCGATCCCTCGTGGGGTGCGCTGCTGCAGGAGGCGCGCGCGAGCTCCCGGGGCTGGCTGGTCGCATGTCCCGGCGCGTTGATCCTGCTCACCTGCCTCGCGCTCAGCTGGCTGGGCGACGCGGCGCGCGACGCGCTCGACCCCCGGGAGGGCGCATGAGCGTGACCCCGTTGCTGGAGTTGCGCGGGCTGCGCCTGAGCTATCCGCGGCGCGGCGTGGTGCTGCGCGATGCGGCGCTCGAGCTGCGCGCAGGCGAGCTCGTGGCACTCGTCGGCCCGTCGGGCTCCGGGAAGTCGAGCCTCGCGCTCGCGTTGCTCGGTCTGCTGCCTTCCGAGGCGAGCGTCGAGGGAGAGCTCAAGCTCGGGGAAAGCTTGGTCTCCCTCGGCGACGGCGCCGCGCTCGCGCGCCTGCGCGGGCGCGAGCTCGCGCTCGTGCCGCAGGATCCGCTGGCCAGTCTCGATCCGCTGTGGAGCGCGCTCGAGCAGGCGAGCGAGGCGCCGCGTCTCGCCGACGGGGTCGAGCGGACGGAGGCACGGCGGAGCGCGCTCGCCCTGTTCAAGCGCCTTGGCTTGCGCGAGCCCGAGCTGCTCGGCACGCGGGCGCCGCAC
>SXGS01110499.1_pt1 | contig 10608 bp, 9 predicted proteins | sample 3174681 | NCBI WGS metagenome assembly SXGS01 (sample SAMN11356861, study PRJNA531348) | freshwater metagenome | isolation source: freshwater sample F1-80 | place: China: Fuxian Lake, Yuxi | collected 2017-12-25
CTGATTGTCGATGACGACCCCGCCATCCTGGAGGTCCTGCGCGTGTACCTCCGCGCCGAAGGGCACACGGTGCTCGAAGCGCAGACCGGCCCGGACGCCTGGGCCCTGCTGCCCCGCGCGGACCTCGCCGTCCTTGACTGGATGCTGCCCGGCATGACCGGCGTGCAGCTCGCCCGGGGCGCCCGCGCCGCCGGGCTGAGCCTGCCCATCCTGATGCTTACCGGACGCGGGGAAGAGGACGACAAACTGCTGGGCCTGGACGGCGGCGTGGACGACTACGTGATCAAACCGTTCAGCCCCCGCGAAGTCACCGCCCGCATCCGCGCCCTGCTGCGCCGCGCCGGCGTGCACCACACCCTCACGCTGGGCGACCTCACCATCAACCTGCGCGCCCGCGACGTCCACCTGGCCGGCGTGCGGGTCGAACTCTCGAAACTGGAGTTCGACCTGCTCAGCACCATGGCGCAGCACCCCGGCATGGCCTGGTCCCGCGAACGCCTGCTCGAACGCGTCTGGGGCCCGGACTTCCCGGGCACCGAACGCGTGGTGGACGTGCACATCACCGCCCTGCGCCGCAAACTCGGTGATCCCCCGGACGCCCCCCGCTTTCTGGAGACGGTGCGTGGCGTCGGGTACCGCTTCCGCGATGAGGACGCGCCCCGGGCCATACCGGGCTGACCATCTGGAGACCGCCCACCTCACTTCCACTGCGGTGGACCACCCTCATCCCCCAGGACCTTCCGAGGCGGGCCCAGGCTCAACAGGGAGGCGCGGTTCCACCAGAATGGCCATGGGAGCACTGCGGATCAGGCGCTACACCGGCACGGCCGCTGTCCTTCTTCTCAACCGCAGCAGCATCCAGATGCTGACCAGAATCAGGGGAATGCTGATCAGGTGCGTGTCGGTAAAGAAGCCGATGCCGGGGGCGTCCAGGCCCTGGTTCAGGTAGGCCCTGGGCGACAGGGGGTTGAGGCGGAAGGTTTCTTCCCAGCCGGCGCGCAGAATCGAGTACCACAGCCAGAACTGCCAGAAGGCCCAGCCGGGAATGCGCGACCGCAGCCAGAAAAAGGCGGCGACCGACAGGATGATGCCGATAATCACGCCGTACAGCTGGGTGAAGTGCACCGGCGCGGTCATGACGAGCTGATCGCCAATGCGCTGGCAGTACTGCGACAGGTCCATGTCAGGGTTGGCATTCTTGATGCACATGCCGTCGTGAAAGGCGCGGGCGCTGTCCGGCCAGCGGAAGCCCACGGGCCAGCCGGTCACGCGGCCCACGGTGTCGGTGCCGTTCATGATGTTGCCGATGCGCCCACCGATGATGCCGAAGGCCACGCCCGGGACGCACAGGTCGGCGTAGCGGTAGAAATCCATGCCTTTGCGGCGGGCGTAGTACAGCATGACCAGAATGCCGCCGATCAGGCCCCCGTGAATGGAAATGCCGCCCTGGCGCAGGTTGACGATGTCCAGCAGCACCCGGGGGAAGGGAATGTTCTCGAACTGGTGCCAGGAGGTGGCCACAAATACCAGCCGGGCGCCCACCAGGCCCCAGACGATCATCCACAGAATCATGTCGTTGAACAGGTCCACGTTCAGGCCACGCTCCCGCGCCATCTTTGTGCCCAGCCACACGCCCGCGACAATCCCCAGCGTGATCAGCACGCCGTACCAGGCAATCGTGAAATTGCCAATCTGCACAAACACCGGATCCATCTGTCCTCCTTACGATTGGAACGCTGCTTACCGTAACCAAAGCTCGTTAAGCTTCTGTCAGACAGGTGATGGCGCCGGTCCGGCAGGTCAGGGCGTGACGGGGGTCAAGGCACGAACCCCGGTGCACCCCCTTCCCTTACTGCCACCGGCCTCCACCATTCGCCGAGCGGTACACCGCGCCACTGAGCCCCACCGCGATCAACTGATCCCCATTCTGAGGCGACACCGCGATGAGCCGCGCGCCTTCCGGCAACGCGAGGGACGTCCACGTCCGCCCCTGATTGGTGGACCCGAACGCGCCGTCCGGCCCCGCCAGGAACAGCACGCCACTGTCCGGGTGCACATCCAGATGCACGCCGCGCGGCGCGTCCGGGCGCCGGGTCCAGGTCACGCCGTCCGGCGACACCAGCAGACCCTGGGCGTCCAGCGCGTACAGCGCGGGCTGCGGGCCTGCCGCGAGCACCGACGCGCCCGCCGTGGCGTCCGACAGGTGCGTCCAGTCCTGACCGTCTGCCGTGCGGAACACCCCCCGCCCCATCACGTTCGCGTACCACACCTCCGGCCGGCCCGGGTCCACCGCGAACCCGTGCAGGTCCCGGCCCGGCAGGTTCCCGAACCCCAGGTCCGTCCAGGTCCGGCCGTCATCCCGGCTGACCTTCAGCACCTCATGCCCTGCCAGGACCGTGCCGTCCCGGGTCCGGGTGAGCGCCATGGCGTCGCCTGCCCCGTCCGGCGCGGCCCACGTCCGCCCCCCGTCCACGCTGCGGCGCACCCCCGCATGCTCCCCGTACAGGACCGTGCCGCTGCCCAGCACCTGCAGCGCGTGAAAGTCCCCACTCAAGGTCTGCGCCTTCGGCGCCCGCCCGCACCCCACGAGCGCCAGCACCAGCGCCGCCCCCACCCCCCAGCCGACCATCCGTCTCATCCCGGCCACCGTACGGGTCGGACGTTACGTTTCTGTAAAGGCGGGCGGGTCCAGCCGGTCCCTGCTGGCCGGCAACTCCACCTGAAACACGCTCCCCACACCGGGCGTGGAGGTTACGCTCAACTCGCCCCCCATCGCCCGCGTCAGGCCCCGCGCGACCGTCAGGCCCACGCCACAGCCCTCCCCCCGCGTGCGGGCCGCGTCCGCCCGGAAGAAGCGCTCGAACACCCGGTGCAGGTGCTCGGGCGCGATGCCGGTGCCGGTGTCCTGCACCACGAGGCGCACCCCACCGCCGGCGTCCTGCGCGCCCACCCGCACCGCACCGCCCGGCGCGGTGTGCCGCAGCGCGTTGCTCAGCAGATTCGCGAGAATCTGCGCTGATCGCGCCGGATCCGCCCGCACCTGCAGTCCTGCCCGGCCTGCGTCTACCTGGAGTGTCACGCCTTTGTCCTCGAACGCCAGCGCGTACCGGTCCTGCACCTGGGCGAGCAACGCCGCCACCAGCACGTCCTGCAGCGTCAACTCCACCTGCCCGGCCTCCACCCGGCTGACCAGACTCAGGTCCCCCGCCAGGCGCTCCAGGCCCGCCAGTTCCCTTTGAATGGCGCTCAAGGCCTGGTCATGCGCCATCACGCCGTCCTGCGCGGCCTCCACGTACCCGCGCACCGCCGCGACCGGCGCGCGCAACTCATGCGCGACGTTCCCGATCAGTTCCACCCGCGACTGCTCCACGCTGGCCAGGGTGCTGGCCATGGTGTTGAAGCTGTGCGCGAGCTCCGCCAGTTCATCCTGCCCGCCTTCCGGCAGGCGGCGGCGGTACTCCCCCCGGGCCAGGGCGGCGCTGCCCGCCTGCAGGGTGCGCACCGACGCCGTCACCCGGCGCGCGGCCACCCACGCGGTCACGGCCGCCACCAGCAGCGCGGGCGGCAGGGCACTGAACAGCGCGCGGGTCAGGGTGGCGCGCATGCCCTCGTTCAGGTCACCGCGCATGGCGGCCCCCGCGTCCCCCAGCAGCTGCACCATCTCGTTGACGTGGTGCTGAATGAACGGATGCGCCGCCAGTTCTGCGGCCACCAGCAGCACCACGCTGAGCACCGCCATCACGGCCAGGTGGTTGAGCAGCAGTCGGGGAAACAGGCGCATACGCCCCCTGAGCCTACCGCGCGGGGCGGGCTTTACAGGAACTTTACATGTCTTCTCTAGGGTGAAGGTATGACGACCACACGACGCACTCCCAAACCTGCTGGCCTGATCACCCTCCTGACGGCAGGAGCCCTGCTGACCGGCGCGGCCCTTGCCCAGGGCATGGCCGGGATGGACCACAGCAATATGCCGGGCATGGGCAACGCGTCCAGCGCCATGAAGATGGACAAAATGGACCTGAGCGCCCTGACCAAACTCGAGGGAAAAGCCTTTGACCGCGCGTTCCTGAGCATGATGGTGCCCCATCACCAGATGGCGGTGGATATGGCCAAGGCCGCGCTCCCGGTGAGCAAGGACGCCACCGTGAAAGCCTGGGCGAACGCCGTGATCAAGGATCAGACCCGCGAGATTACCCAGATGAACACCCTCCTCAAAAGCATGGGCGGTGTGAACACCGCCATGGCCAACCAGATGAAAAGCAGCATGAGCGGCATGGCCGACATGGTTAAGAAGTCCAAGACCCCGGATGTGGCGTTCGTGCAGGGCATGCTGCCCCACCATGCGTCCGCCATCGACATGGCCAACCTCGCCTTGCAGCAGGGGCAGGACGCCCGTGTGCTGAGCCTTGCCAAAACCATCATCACGGCGCAGGCGAAAGAAATGCTCGACTACCGCACGTGGCTCAAGAAGCGCGGCCTGTAAGGCGCGGCGCCCCAGGCGGAGGGGCCAGCAGCGGATAAGATCCGCCGCGTCCAGGCCAGACCTCACCACAAGAACCGGCCGAAGGCACCCAGCGCGGGTGCCTTCCACATGGGGTGAAGCTGGCGAGGCCCAGGCGGCGTGCGGGCCCCACGTTCGCCTTAACACGAACAAAACAGGGCGCACTTAAGGTCAGGACTGTGAAGCTTGCACGCACGACCTTGTTCGGAACAGGCCTGTTGTCTGTGGGGGCCGCCGCACCCTACGCTCAGCAGACCAGTTTTGGCGTTCCCTCCCCTCTGATTCAGGCGGCACAGGCCGAGACCAGTGTGCCGTCCACCTGGCAGGTCCTGCCAGCCACGGCAGGGGGCCGGCTGGAGACCCCCGTCATGGAAGTCGCGCCATTCAATGAGCTGATTCCCAGCTGGAACTTGACGGGCCCAGCGGGCAGCGCCCTGCAGCTCGAGGTGCGGGTGCGCAGGCCCGATGGCCGCTGGACGCCGTACTTCGGATTCGGCACCTGGCGGGCCAGTGGCGCGCGGCGCAGCGCGCCCGTCACACGCACAGCTGACGGCACGGTCAACACCGACACCCTGACGCTGGGCTTCCGCAGCACCGCCTTTCAGACGCGCGTGACCCTAGGCGCGGGTCTCCAAGTTCACCTGCTGTCCGTCAATACGTCTGACACCGCGCTGCGCCTGAGAGATCAGGGCAAAGCCGGCCAGCACAATGCCTGGAACCGCGTGCTCGACGTTCCCCGCCGGTCGCAGATGATCTACCCGGGTGGTGGGGAGGTCTGGTGCAGTCCCACCAGCGTCAGCATGCTGCTCGGCTTCTGGAACCGGCCTGTACCGGTGCCGGTCGCCGCCGCAGCCACCTTTGATCAGGCGTACGACGGGTATGGCAATTGGTCGTTTAATACCGCTTACGCCTGGAGGCCCTGTCCCCCGGCGTATGTCACCCGCCTGGGAAGCTTGCGGGACGCGGAGGTGTTCGTGCAGCGCAGCATACCGTTGGCCGTCAGCATTCGGTTTCAAGCGGGCGAACTCCCTGGCGCGCCCCTGTCGTGGTCGAATGGGCATCTGCTGGTCCTGGCTGGCTTTGACGCCCGAGGGAACCCGGTCGTGAACGACCCGGCCGCGCCGTCCGACGCGACCGTTAAACGCACGTACCCCCGGGCCGTGTTCGAACGGCTGTGGCTGAACCATGCGGGCGGCATGGCCTACGTGATGGCGCCGCGCCCTTGAAGGAGCAGTCGGGCACGACGGCTGAGGTCACCGCGTGCGCGGAGAGATCGAGGCGTGGCCCTCCGTGTTCGCCATGTCTGACCGTCGGAAAGGCCTCACCCCCGGCTGCAGATGCGTCGCAACTGTCTTGCTGGACTTTCCCGGCCCCCTGAGCATCAAACGCCCACGCCCAAATGGTCGTGGTCCTGGAGCCACACATGACACCATTCTTCTCCGCTTCACCACGTCCGCCCCTGTGGCGCCAGCTCTTGCCCCCCCTCCTGGCTGCTGGTCTGGTTGCTCTTCTGGCGGCCACCCTCCTGAGTCCCGCGCGCAACGCCACTGATGGCGGTCCTCTTGTGGGGAAATCAGCGCCTCCGCTCACCTTGCAGACCCTCGACGGTTCTACCATCAGCCTCGTCTCACTCCAGGGACGGCCGGTCATCCTCAATTTCTGGGCGTCCTGGTGTGGGCCTTGCCGTGAGGAAGCGCCCCTTTTCCGGGAACTGAGTACGCGTCAGACGGGTCAGGAGGGGCTTGTGGTCCTCGGCGTGCTGTATCTGGAGCCCAGTGAGCAGAACGCCCGCGACTTTATCCGCGAGTACAGCTTGGCCTACCCCAACCTTCGTGATCCTGGCACGCGGACGGGCATTAACTACGGGGTGGCTGGCGTACCAGAGACCTTCTTCATCAGCGCTGATGGCGTGGTTCAGCATGTGGACCGGGGCGGCCTGAGTCGGGAACGCTTGAATATCGGCCTTCAAAAGATCGGGGTGCCCACGCTGTGATATCGAACGCCCTCAGGGAAAGGCTCGTGTCCGACTCCACCTCAGTTCGCTCAATTCGACCGTCGCAAGGTCAATCTGTGAAAGGAGTGCCATGAAACGTCTTCTGCCGCTCGCCGTCCTGCTCGCTGCCTGTGCCCAAAACGGCGGTGAAATTGAGGGCGTGAAGAGCTTCAAGAATGAAGGTGGGCTGCACCAAGCTGGGCGACTGGACTATGCCCAGCGCTCACCGGCGGGCGGGGCGCACAACAGTACCTGGCAGAATTGCGGGGTGTACGACCGACCCATCTACGATGAATACGCCGTCCACAGCCTGGAGCACGGCGCCGTATGGGTGTCGTATCAGCCGGACTTGGGCGCCAGTCAGGTGCAGCAGCTCAAAGGGCTGGTGGATGGGCGTTCCTCCACCCTCCTCTCTCCTCATGAGTCTCAGTCGGCGCCGATCATTGTGACAGCCTGGAACAAACAACTTGAAGTGCAGGACGCCGGGGATGCACGCATCGCGCAGTTCATCCAGAAGTACGAGCAGGCCGGTGAAGCCCCTGAGGTTGGCGCTTCCTGCACGGGCGCGTCCGACGATACGGTCTGAGCGGGCAACTGAACCTCTCTTCTCCGCCGTGGTCCACGGTCAGATGCAACCCGAAGTCGGGAGGGTGAGAGCGCCGTGCGCACAGGGCTCAGGGGTAGGAGGGCCAGACCGCAGGCTGTCCTGGGCGACGCGGCATCAACGGCGCCAGGCGCGCTGTGGACAGAACGTCGTGGCGGTGGGCATCAAGGGGACGGCCGGCGGCAGTGCGGTCCGCCAGGGCCCATCTGTGTGGACTTCGAATTGTCGCGGGGTCTTCTGACCGGCGGCGACTGGTCCAGCGTGCTTCGGCGCCGCACCCTTTGATCACGCCCGTGCCCCGGTCGCTGAACAGGAGCACACTGTGTTCAGGCGCAAGGTCAGACAAGGCTCGCCTCAAATTCTGCAGTGCGTGGAGTAGTCGGCGGCAGTGGGCCTGCTGACCCTGCTTGTCCTCTCACGTCTTGACAGGAACTTAACAGGAACCCAGCACAGTGGTGCGTATGCCGCACGGTCATGTGTCCTGCCGCTGGGCACCTACGCCTCATCTCAGGAAGGTAACCCCCATCAGCCGGTGCCCAGCTGACCGGGGCCATTCGCCGTGACGCAGGTGCTGATCGTGGATGATGACCCAGCCATCCTGGAGGTGCTGCGTGCCTATCTGGGCGCCGCGGGTTATACCGTGCTGGACGCGGAAGATGGGTTGAGCGCGTGGCCTCTGCTAACACAAGTGGACGTGGCCGTGCTGGACTGGATGTTGCCTGGCCGCTCGGGCTTGGACCTGGCCCGCGCCGCCCGGGCCGCAGGGCTGACCCTGCCGATCCTGATGTTAACCGGCCGCGGCGAAGAAGCTGACAAACTGCACGGTTTGGACAGTGGGATGGATGATTATGTGGTCAAGCCCTTCAGTCCGTGTGAAGTGACGGCCCGTATCCGGGTGCTGCTCCGCCGCGCAGGCATCCAGAACATCCTGAGCGCGGGTGAGCTCCTGATAGATGTTCGCGGCCGGGAAGCGCGACTGTCGGGCGAACGGCTCGACCTCACCAAACTGGAGTTTGAACTGCTTGCCACCATGGCGCAGCACGCTGGACTTGCCTGGACCCGGACACGGCTGCTGGAACGCATCTGGGGTCTGGACTTTCCGGGCACGGAACGTGTCGTGGATGTCCACATGACGGCCTTGCGCCGTAAACTAGGGGATACCATGGACACACCGCGCTTTATCGAAACCGTTCGCGGCGTCGGGTACCGCTTTAAAGAAGTCGCTGACGAGTAGCTGCAGCACGTGTCATGGTCCATGTACGGGGCCTGCCTCCGGCCCGGCTGCCTCTCTGGAAGCCCTCGCGGAGCGCTCTGCAGCACGGTCCGACTGGGCTCCGACCTCATCCGCCTCGTGGGTGGTGGGCGGCGGGATCAGTGCAGGCAGCGCGCCATTCATGGAGAGGATGTAGGCGGTGATGTCACGGAAAATCGGGGCGGCCAGCTGCGAGCCCTGATATTCACGTTTTGCGCCGCGCACCATCACCGTCACGGTATAACGCGGCTGTTCGGCTGGAAAGAAGCCAGCGAACGTACTGGTAAACACTTCGCTGCTGTACCGGCCGCCGATAGCGACCTGCGCTGTACCAGTTTTTCCGCCCACATGATACCCCGGCAATTCTGCGCGGCTTTGAATGCCTTCATCAATGACCGCGTGAAGGAGCCGCTGCATGGTGCGGGCGACATCTGGGCGCAGCACGCGGCGCGTGCGCCGCGGTTGGTCGGGAGAAAGTCGGGGGGCGATATACACGCCATCATTCGCAATCACATTGAACGCAGCGGCCATCTGGAGGTTGGTCACGCTCAGGCCCTGCCCGAACGACATGGTGGCTTGCGTCAAGGGCGTCCATCTGTCTGGAGCGGCGAGGCTCCCGTTTGCAGTGGGGCCGGGAAGCTCAACTGCCAGGCCCAGTCCGAAGGCCTGAAACGCGTGGTGAAGGGTCATGGGCGGCACGTTTTCGATTAAGCGCGTCATCCCAACATTGCTGGAGTACCGCAGGATCTCCCACGTCCGCAGGACCGAGGGGTGCGGGACCAGGTCATTGATGACCGTGCCGGCGTACGGCCGGCGCATCGGCGTCTCATACACCTGCGCCGGTGACGTCAGGTTCTCTTCCAGGAGCGCGGCCACCGTCAGTGCCTTGATCACACTGCCCGGCTCGTACTCGTCCACAAATGCCCGGTTGCGCCACTGCGCTGGAACGGTTCCTGCCCAGGCACCAGGATCAAAGGTGGGCCAGTTGGCAACCGCCAGGAGGTGCCCGGTGTGGCGGTCCATTACCACCACAGACCCTGACGCTGCTTCCACCCGCTTGACCGCCTCTTCCAACACCTGCTCGGCCGCCGCCTGGATGGTGCCGTTCAGCGTCAGGGTCTGGGACTTGCCCTGCGCAAGCTCAGCATTCAGCGTTCGCTCCAGTCCTTCCAGACCTCCATCTGCGCCCAGAAACCCAACCACGTTCGCCGCCATCGGGCCCAGGGGATACTGCCGGCCCTGGGCGGTGTGGACGGCCACCAGGGTGCCGTCCATCAAGCGAATGGCGCCGCGGGTGGGCGTCACCGCATTTACGCGCGGTTCCCCGGCCCAGGACAGTTTGAAGAATGCTGGGAGGAGTGACGTGAACGCAAGGAAGGCAGCCGTCCACATCAGGCGAACCCGGCGGCGCTGCCGGGCTTGATGTGAACCTTGAAACAAGTGGGGAAACCTCATGAACCCGATCAGTCTAGAGGTCACGTATTGCGTTTCTGTAAAGGTGCACCGCCGGAGTGCCAGCGGGACCGCAGAACCTCTCCCACCGTCTTCCGCGCGGGCGCCCCTGATCAGCGCTGGCCATCCTAGGCCCGACCCTGACCACGTTCTCCTGGCCATCCCGGCGTGACCGTTCCGCAGTCAGTCAGGCCGAGCTGCCGCTCTTTTTGCGTTCAGCGCCTGGCGTCCAACCTGGACCTGCTGTACCAGGCGGCTGCAGCACCTGCCGCCAAGGTGTCTGCCGGTGCAGGCACAAGGTTCAAGCCCGTGTCCTTCGCTGTTGTTGGGTTAGTCCTGGACGCTGACCTTCTGCGCCGTGTACTGCCGCGTGGCTGCTGTGCTGCCGCTGCCGTCGCTGTTAGGCGCAGTCTGAAGAGACACTGCGCACCGAATAGGCGCGCAAGACTATGGCCACCCACGGTGGTTTCGTCAGGCAGAGCCACCAGAGGGCACCAACTCCTCCGGGCACAGGCCAACCTTCATGTCCACCGGGCATTTCTGGACCTCTTGTTTGAGTCTCGTTATGGACTCGGGGGACAGGCAGCATGAGTGCGGCGCTGCGTTTACATCAAGGCCACCTTCCATGCCTCAAAGCTGGCTACCGTCTCTCTGTCCCACCCGCCTTCGTTTCTCCTGGGTGTTTCCCTTGGTGCGCTGGTGTGATTCCAGCTGGAAAGGTCAGAGGTTGATGACATGCAGCCCTGGACAAACCTTTCACAGTGTCGGGACTGAAGGTCAAACGAAGGGTGGACCGACAGGGGGGC
>SXGS01233132.1_pt1 | contig 10607 bp, 9 predicted proteins | sample 3174681 | NCBI WGS metagenome assembly SXGS01 (sample SAMN11356861, study PRJNA531348) | freshwater metagenome | isolation source: freshwater sample F1-80 | place: China: Fuxian Lake, Yuxi | collected 2017-12-25
AACGGGGGATGGCCGAGATCGTGCAAGAGGGCGATCGCCTCGGTCAGATCCTCGTTGAGGCCGAGTTGACGGGCGATCGTGCGGCTGATCTGCGCGACCTCCAGCGTATGCGTGAGCCGAGTGCGATGATAGTCTCCCGCTTGATGGACGAGCACCTGCGTCTTGTGCATGAGCCTGCGGAAGGCAGTGGAGTGCACGATGCGATCACGATCGCGAGGATACAAGGTCCGAAACGCGTGCGCCGGCTCGGCATGCTTGCGTCCCCGGCTTAGGCGCGTGCGCATGGCGTATGGGGCGAGCAGGTCGTCCTCACGTGCGAGCCAGTCGGGAGGGGCAAATAGGGGGGCGTCAGGGGGCATGGGCATTCCTTTCGTACTTCGCTCTTCATACTTTGTATTCCATTCGGTGGAAGACGAAGAGCGAAGAGCGAAGTACGAAATAACTCAATTCTTGATGCGTTCCGTCAACAATGTGTAAAAGGATTCCAACGATTGCACGATGACACGCGTGTCCGCAACGACGGGCATGAAGTTCGTGTCCCCTTGCCAGCGTGGCACGATGTGCCAATGTAGGTGACCGGGCAAGCCGGCGCCGGCCGCCTTGCCCAGGTTCAGGCCGATGTTGAACCCGTCTGGCTTCATCATGTCGCCGAGAATCGTCGCGAGCCGCGCGAGCATTTGTTGCATCTCCAGCGTTTCATCGGCGTCGAGTTCGTGCAAGCTCGCCTTGTGCGCACGCGGCGCGACCAACAGATGGCCGTTGTTGTACGGAAACCGATTGAGCACCACGACGCTCTTCGGCCCACGCCAGGCAATCAGGTGCTCTCGATCCTTGTCTTGGGCCAGGCCGGAGCAAATGAAGCAGGCGTCGCGCTCATTGGCAGGCTTCGCGCTGGCCACGTAACTCAAACGCCAGGGGGCCCAAAGTCGGTCCATGTCAAATTCCTCGACGTGCGAAACGAAGACACTTGTAGAACCCGCAGCGTAGGCTAGGGTCCAATATTGGCCGTTGTCGCAGGCGCATTCTCCACGTACTTATTCTAGGTCCGCTGGATTCGAGGCAGAAGATGTCCTGGGTCTATTCCGTCCGCTTTCACCTGTTCTTCGCGCTGGCGCTGTGCGCGGCCGGGACGGTTGCCTGCTGGTACTCGGCCAGTCAGAAACACGTCTGGTGGCATTGGCTGGCGAACTGGCTGGTCGTGGTCAATCTCATCACATTCGGCTACTATGGGCTCGATAAGCTACTCGCTTCCCGGTCCTGGAATTTTCGCATTCCCGAACGGGTCCTGCACATGCTCAACGCCGTTGGCGGCAGCCCGGCGGCGTTGTTGGCGATGCGCGTGTTTCGTCACAAGACCGCCAAGGTCTCGTTTCGCGTCTTTTTCTGGGTCATTGTCGTACTGCAATTCGTGCTGATGGGATACATTGTCAAAGTGACCTACTGGAACTAAGCTAATATCTCGCCGTCTGCGCCCCAGCGCTCGCGCCAAAACACGCTAATTCTTGGCGCCAGTACGCGAGTGCTAAGCCGCAAGCGGCAAACACGAGGATAAAGAACATGGCTGTACCGAAAAGGCGCACGTCGAAAGCGCGCCAGGGCAAACGGCGGAGTCACCTGCACTTGAAGGTCCGCCAAAATACCTACTGCATTCGCTGCGGCGAGGCAGTCCGCCCGCACATCATCTGCTCGAATTGCGGCTGGCATAACACGCAAGGCCGCGAAGCTGTCGTGCTAGAAGAAGCCGAGGAGAGCTAACCCATGCGAATCGCGCTCGATGCGATGGGGGGCGATCATGCGCCCGGCCCGGTCGTTTTAGGAGCGATCCAGGCGGTACAGAAAGACGCCGCGATGCACGTCGTTCTCGTCGGCGATCAGGCGCAAATCGAGCCGTTACTCGCCTCCGCGGGGAATGTGCGCGATCGTCTGGAGATCTTCCACGCCAGCCAGGTCGTGACGATGGAAGAATCCGCCGCCCTGGCCTTTCGGAAAAAGCCCGACAACTCGATCACGCGCTCCTGGCAGCTGATGCAGCAGCGCAAGGTTGAGGCCATCGTCAGCGCCGGCAACACCGGCGCTGTGGTCGCGGGAGGCTTTTTGCTGCGCCTCTTCCTCAAGGGCGTGCGCCGTCCCGGCATCGCTGCCTTGATGCCGACCCAGCAGGGACTGTCGGTGTTGCTCGACGTGGGCGCCAACGTCCATCCGAAACCCGAACATCTCTATCAGTACGGCGTCATGGGCGCCATCTACGCCAAGCACATCCTGCAGCGCGACAAGCCCAAGATCGGCCTCTTAAACGTCGGCTCCGAAGAAGACAAGGGCAACGAACTCGCCAAGGAAACCGCCGACCTGTTTCGCAGCAGTCCGCTCAAGGACCAATTCATCGGCAACATCGAAGGCCGCGACATCAACAAGGGCGTTTGCGACGTCATCGTCACCGACGGCTTCGTCGGCAACGTCGTCCTGAAGGTGTGTGAAGGTGTTTTTGACTTCGTCATGAGAGTCGTCGGCAAGGAACTGCTCGGCGCGCTCAAGACGGAGCTGCCGCTCGCCCAGCAGGCGATGGGCGGCATCATCAAGCGTTACGATTACCACGAACTCGGCGGAGCGCCGCTCTTGGGCGTGGACGGCATCTGCATCATCTGCCACGGCAGCTCCAAGGAACGCGCTATCGAAAACGCGCTGCACGTCGCCGCCAAACATGCCCGCGCCAAGCTGAACGAGCTCATCGTCAAAGAACTCACAGCGGGTGGTGCAGCGACCCCGGAGGCTTGATTTCGTTTAACGCTCGCACGACGCCACGCAAACGCTAATGACTCTGCCAAAGGACTTGCCGCCATGGAAACCCACGTGGTCAGTGAGCTAGCCTGGCAAAGGATGGTGACCGCCGTGGAAAAAGTGCGCGAACGCTTGCGGCGCGCCGCAGCCGCCTTGGAGCAGGCTCAAGTCCCGTACGCCGTCGTCGGGGGCAACGCGATTGCCGCGTGGGTCGGCGAAGTGGACGAAGCCGCCGTGCGCAACACTCAGGACGTTGATATCCTCCTACGCCGCGCCGACCTCGACCGCGCGAAGGACGCCCTTGCTACCGCCGGCTTCATTTATCGACACGCCGCCAGCATCGACATGTTCCTCGACGGCCCGAAAGCCAAGGCACGCGATGCGGTCCATGTCGTCTTCGCTGGGGAAAAGGTTCGCGCCGAATACCTTCTGCCGGCGCCCGACGTCTCGGAAGTGCGCACGTCATTCACGTTCCATGTGCTGAATCTCGAGGCGTTGCTGCGCATGAAGCTCACGTCGTTTCGCCGGAAGGACCAGGTTCACGTGCTCGATCTGATCGAGGTGGGCCTGGTCGATGCCTCATGGCGAGACCGATTGCCTGCCGAACTTGCCGAACGTTTGCAATCGTTGCTTGACCACCCGGATGGTTGACCGGAGTTTCCTCATGCCTCAACTCGCTTTCCTCTTCCCGGGCCAGGGCGCTCAATACGTTGGCATGGCCCAGCAATTGTGCGACAACCTGCCGGCCGCGAAAAAGCTATTCGACGACGCGGCCAGTATCCTCGGCTACGACTTGCTTGAGGTTTGCGCCATGGGGCCGAAGGATCGTCTCGACAGCACCGCCGTCAGCCAGCCCGCAATTTACGTCGCTAGCCTAGCGGCTCTCGAAAGTCTGCGCGCCCAGCAACCGGGCGTCGAAGCCGAGTGCGTTGCCACCGCCGGCCTGAGTCTCGGCGAGTACACCGCGCTGGCATTCGCGGGGGTATTGAGTTTCACGGATGGCTTGAAGCTGGTCAAGGCGCGCGGCGAAGCGATGCAAGCTGCCAGCGACGCGACTCCCAGCGGCATGGTCAGCGTCCTTGGCCTGGAACTCGCCAAGGTCGAGGAATTGTGCGCCAAGGCGCGTTCGGCCGGCATCATGCAAGTCGCGAATCATCTTTGCCCGGGCAACATCGTCGTGTCCGGTTCGAAGGCCGCGTGTGATGAAGTCGAAAAACTCGCGCCGGAAATAGGTGCGATGAAAACGATTCGCCTGTCAGTGGCAGGCGCCTTTCACACCGACATCATGAAGCCCGCCGATCAAGCCCTTGCGAACGCTTTGGACAAAGCGACGCTCAATCTCGCCAGAATTCCGGTGTGGTCCAACGTGGACGGGAAGCCGCACAGCGCTCCCGCCGAGATACGCGGCTTGCTGGTGCGCCAGGTGGTGCAGCCTGTGCTATGGGAGGCAACGATCCGCGGCTTGTTGGCGAGCGGCGTCACCAAGTTCTACGAGCTTGGCCCGCAGCGCGTTCTTGCCGGGCTCATCAAACGCGTCGAACGCAAGATGGAATGCGTCAACATTCAGGCATGAACCGACTCACCATTCAGCCCCGCTTGCCCGCCCGTGCAATCCAGTCGCGAATCAAAAGCTTGACCCCGGGCAACACGTCGAGCGTGTCGGCTTCGGTCAACACGATGGCTTGCGCCGGCGGCACGCCGAAGTTTTTGCTCAGCTCGACGACATTTTCGGGTTCGTGCACAGCGCTACCGCATTGGCCTGGAATCCTAGCCGGACTTCTTGTTGCTGCCAGGTTCTCTGCACCATAGAATCACTCTTTCTTGATTTGATCCCACCGTCCTTGGAAAACTCGTCATGAAACGAATCGCGCTGTCGATCGCGTGCCTTCTCTCGCTCGTCACCTTGATCCGAGGCGAGATCATCATCGCCGAAGGAGAGGGCTTCACGCCGCTCGACAAGAAGGGCTGGAAGATCACGCATCAGCAAGACAGCTACGGCAGTCACACCTACGGCGGCATGTGGATGACGCACGGCGGCTGTCTCGGCGCGGCGGCGGATAGTGTCGATTCGGTCGCCAAACGCACGATCACCATCAAGGACGGCGGCACGTTTCGCGTCTGGAGCAAGTATCAGGCGCCGCCGTACTTCAATTACCTGCACAAAGTCGAGATCGCCCAGAACGGCAAGACGGTCTTCACACACACCTACGGCAAGAAAGGGACCGACCGCCTGTGGAGCTTCAGCGGCGTCTCCGATGAACTCTGGTGGCCCTGGGGCGTCGATCACGATTGTGCCGAGGCGCCGGCCGCGACCGTCGAATTGAAGCCGGGCAGCGCGGAGATTCGGCTCATTTCCGTGGCGAATCCCAAGCCGGCCGGCGATCGCTTCGTCGATTTTCTCGTGCTGACGACCGACCTCAAAGACGAGTATAAGGGCTTCAAGCCGTACGCCGTCGGCAGCCCGTTCACGCTCGAAGCGCTAGACGCCAGCAAACTCTATGTCCGCTTTCAAAACACTAGCGACAAGCCTGCCCGGCTCAGCGTCTCGCGCGCGGGGCACTTTCAACCAAACTACGGCGGCGCGACGACGCAGATTCCCAGCGACGCCAATCCGAAAGTGAAGGACCAGCCGACCGTCGCGGCGGGCCAGTGGAGTGCGTGGATCAACATCGGCCCGTTCTGCCGGCTCGTTCACGACGAAGGGTTGACAGTCAACCTGCCCGGCGCCAAGGAGTTCGGCTTGCAATTCGCGCGCGACGAAGCCGGCAAGGATCTCGTCGGCGACATGAAAGCGATCAGCGGCGAACCGGTCGTCGTGCCGATCGACGTCATGTGGAGCAAAGATGCGCGCGTCCGCCCGAGCCGCGACTGGGCCAGGGAGATCATCGAGGACTCGAAAAAATGGCGCCGCGCCAACGGCGGCAAGAAGCCAAAGGAAATCCTCTACTATGGCTCCTTCAGCGGCCAGGAAGAATGGGTCCACGAACTCAAGGCCGCCCTCGGCTACAACACAAATCTGCCTGCGAAGTACGATCAAGTCAAACGTGCCGGCCTGCACGCCCATTCGCACAACATCGCGGAGATCGAAAAATTCGCCAAATCGCTGACGAACAAGGAAGACTTCCGTGTTCTCAGCTTCGGCGACGAGATCAGTCTCGGCAGCATTAATTTCAAAGACCCAAAACTCCAAGACCAGTTTCGCGTCTGGCTCAAGGCGAAAGGCATCACGAAGAAAGACCTCGGTGTCGAGCCCGATGAAGCCGTCCTTACGCCCAAGGGCAACCCTCGTCTCGCCTGGTTTACCCAGCAGTTCAACGAAGAGGAGCGCTTCGCCGTCTATCGCGCCATGACCAAGCGTGCCCAGGAATTAATTGGCCCGCACGTTCTCACTGGGGCTAACTATTCGCCGCATCATGGCTGCATGTATTACGGCCATCTCTATCAGTGGATCGACATCTTCAAGCATCAGGGCATGAACATGTTCTGGGCGGAGGATTACATCTTCAGCGTGCCCGAGCCGCCGCAGATGGTGTCGTGGATGTTCGCGCAGATGCGCTGCGCGACGAAGTATCACAATCACCCGATCCACTACTACGTGATGCCGCACGCGCCGGGCCAGGAGCCTGGGTTCCTGCGGCGAAACATGGTCCTGAGCGTCGGCTTCGGCGCCCGGCACATCGACAGTTTCTGGGTAGCGCCGGAGGAGCGCTATACGGAAAATTATGTGGCATGGAAGTATAAGGACACGTTCAAGGTTCTGAGTGAAGCGATCTACGATTCCGCGGAGGTCGAGAAGCTCCAGGCGACGGGCAAGGTGCGACCCGCTCAAGTAGCGATCCTGATGAGCAAGGCGACCGATTACAACGAATCGCGTCTGATGGTCCCGAAGGAGAAGGACCCGTTCGCCGCCCAGTGCAAGAACGCGCCGAAGGAGGTCAATCAAACGTTGTGCCGCAAAGAGCAGCAGATGCTCTATCTGGCCTTGCGGCACGCCCAGCACGCGGTCGATTGCATCACGGAAGAGGACATCCTCGAAGGCTACTTGAAGAACCTCAAAGTCGTCTACTTCGCCGGCGAGTGGATCGACAACCGCGTCATCCCGAAGCTCGAGGAATGGGTGAAAGCCGGCGGCGTCCTGTACTGCTGCGGCGGCTGCGGCCACAAGAATCAATACGACGAACCGGAGCCCGCGATGCTCAAGCTGCTCGGCTTGAAGGACATCAAGACGACGAAGAACGCGTACCACATGCGCACACTGCTGGAGCTGCCGTTGTGTGAGCCGATTGACACGATGATGATTACGCCGCCAAATCAGAAGCCTACGCCGGCATATGGGGCTGTTGCAATGAAGCAGGTCCTTACCCCAGACAATGCAGTCATCATGGGGAAATGGAGCGACGGCAGCGGGGCGACGGTAGCTCGTGATCTTGGCAAAGGCATGGTATTCGCAGTGGGAACGCTGCCGGCGACTGCCTACATGCAGTACGGCGTGGATGCCAGGCCCTGGGCTCGCGGCGGCCAGCACACGTTGCATTATCCACGCAATAATGTGACTCCCGCGCAGCTCTTTTGGTTTGGCAATGTTTTCCTGGCGACCGCCAATCTGGATCGCGCGGCGTACTGCAAGAATACCAACGTCGAGCCGATCGTCCTCGACCACAAGGACGGCACGCTCCTGACGCTGGTCAACTGGACGAACGCCCCGGTAAAGGACCTCGAAGTGCAGGTGCGCATGAAGGACGCCCCGAAGACCGTGCGCACCGTCAGCGGCCAGCGCAACCTGGCGTTCACCGCGAAAGACGGCGTCGTGACGTTCCAGCTCGACCTGGCGGAGGCGGATTACGTGCTGCTGATGAAGTGACGATGATCAAGGCGAAGCAAAGCCGATCCACTTGACCGATTGGATCTCGATCTTGTTCTCGACAAATTCAAACATCGCCTCCAACGGCTCACACTGGAGCTTCGCCAGGCCCTCCGGGGAAATGACGGTGCCGGCCGTTGGTCCGCTGTGCGCGAGAATCTTGTCAATTCGCTTGCACGCGTGCATGATCTCTACGCGATACTGCGAATGATCGACGTAAAGCTCACACAAATCGACCGACGTGGATGTCTCCGCCTAATCAACCTGAAACATGCTTGGCCTCGGCGACGAATTGACGAAACATTTGGCGGATTTGATCCTCGCTCAACGTCCCCGCTTTGTCCCACGTGTCATTCAGATTCTCCAGGAATTGCTCGACTTTCGCAGCCTGGATGCCGGGTTCGTTGGATTTCATCCGCCGCAACGCTTCGGCGATCATCGCCTGATCGTCCAAGGGGGTCTTCTCATTCATGGCGTTCCTCCTCGAAGGGACCCGAATTTGTGGACATTTGGATCTTACCATATCGACATTCGATGTCTCTAGCGGTTTTCCGAAACCCTGCGGGCGGCAGGAAGTACGACCCGAAGACCCGTGCGCACCGTCAGCGGCCAGCGCAACCTGGCTTTCACCGCGAGAGACGGCGTAGTGACGTTCCGGCTCGACTTGGCGGAGGCGGATTACGTGTTGTTGATGAAGTAGGCGAACGGCCGGCGTAAGCCGGCTGGTGCGTGACGTCAACTGGATGTGACTTCACTTGCCGGCGTATCTTCCTCGCCGCCAGGGGAGGCCTCGGCTGCGGTTTTTTTTCACCCGCTTGCGACGACGGCGTCCCTTGGGGAGACGTGCGCCGTCTCATCTCCCAGGCGTTCTTCACTTCGAGCGCGTTGGCCGCGAGCGCTTCCGTGCACTCATTGCCGATGTTCCAGGCGTCCAGGGCGGCACGTTGTGGACAAATGCTACGGCGTTCGCGACGAAGGCGATGGCTGGTCTGTCCCACGGCCTTTGTTATTACTGGCTTGGCGACGGCCGAGCTCGGCATGATCGAGCAGATGTTCCGCAATGGTGCGATCTGCCTGTGGAGCCGCATTCAAGTTGCCCTCAAGAATAGCAATGTTTGCGCAACAATCGCGCTTTGGTGCCAGGGGCAATTCTTTGACTAAGCCTTTCGGTTTCTTATATCCTTATCAATTATCGGCTTGCAACATAATGACCATCGCCGCCGCATGCCAGGCATCGAATTTGCTACGATGCCAACGAGGCAATTTGAAGCGGACAAGAACCCAGAGGACCTCCCTCTCATGGACAAGTGTCAGAAGACAGTCGTAGTCATCGGCAATGGTATGGTCGGACATCGGTTTTGCGAGCGGCTCGTCGCGTTCGACGCCAACCGGAGTTGGAAGATCGTCGCCTTTTGCGAAGAGCCGCGGGCCGCTTATGACCGCGTCAATCTCACGAAGTACTTCGAGCATCGTCAGGCCGAGAAGCTCGCGCTGGCCAACCCCGACTGGTACGAGCAGAACGGCATCACCCTCTTCCTCGGCGATCGCGCCACCGAAATCGACCGCGACAAGCGCATCGTCCGCTCCGCGCGCGGTCAAGAAATCCCCTACGCAGTCGTTGTGCTGGCGACGGGGTCGGCCCCCTTTGTGCCGCCGTTGCCGGGGGTCGATAAGAAAGGCGTCTTCGTTTATCGCACGATCGAAGACCTGGAGCAGATCATCGCGTACGGCAAGACGGCCCGGAAAGCCGCGGTCATCGGCGGCGGCCTGCTCGGGCTGGACGCGGCGAAAGCAACCTTCGATCTCGGCCTGGAAACGCACGTGGTCGAGTTCGCCCCGCGCCTCATGCCGCGGCAAATCGATGAGGCCGGCTCCCGTGTCTTGGTCGGCAAGATCAACGCGCTCGGCGTCCAGGTTCATCTCAACAAAAACACCAAGGAAATCCTCGGCAACGGCAAAGTCGAAGGCATGGCCTTCGCTGACGGCCCCGCTCTCGATGTCTCGATGATCGTCGTCTCCGCCGGCATCAAGCCGCGCGATGATCTGGCGCGAGCTAGCGGCCTGATGGTCGGTCAGCGCGGCGGCGTTGTCGTCGATGATCACCTGCGCACCAGCGACCCCAACATCTACGCAATCGGTGAAGTCGCGCTCTACGGCGGCATGATTTACGGCCTGGTCGCGCCGGGCTATGAGATGGCCGAGATCGCGGCCGCGAATCTCCTCGGACAGACGCGCACCTTCAAGGGCGCCGACATGTCCACCAAGCTCAAGCTCCTCGGCGTCGACGTGGCCAGCTTCGGCGATTGCTTTGCGGACGACAAGAAAGCCAAGGCCATTATCTACGAAGATCCGTTCAAGGGCTCCTACAAGAAGCTGCTGTTCAACCACGAGGGCACGCGCCTCCTGGGCGGCATTCTCGTTGGCGATGCGTCCGAGTACGGCACGCTTTCAATGCTCGCCAAGAGCGAGGGCGCGCTGGCCATGACCCCCAGCGAAGTGCTGATCGGCAAGAGCGGCGGGCCGACGAACGGTGTCTCCAGCATCCCCAACGATGCCCAGGTCTGCTCCTGCAACAACGTCAGCAAGGCGCAGATTTGCGACGCCATCCGCCTTAAAAACCTGAGTTCCGTCGATGAAGTCAAGGCATGCACCAGGGCCGGCACCGGTTGCGGCGGCTGTTTGCCTCTCGTCACCGATCTCTTCAAGGCCCAGATCAAGGCGGCCGGCAAGAAGGTCAACAATACCCTGTGCGAGCATTTTGCCTGCACCCGCCAAGAGTTGTTCGAGATCACCAAGGTCAAGCGCCTCAAAACCTACGAAGAGGTGATCGCCAGCCATGGCCGCGGCCACGGTTGTGAGATTTGCAAGCCCGCCGTCGCCTCGATTCTGGCGAGTCTGTGGAACGAAAGTGTCGTCGAGCAGACCACGATTCAAGACTCCAACGACCGCTTCCTCGCCAACATTCAACGCG
>SXGS01037273.1_pt1 | contig 10606 bp, 15 predicted proteins | sample 3174681 | NCBI WGS metagenome assembly SXGS01 (sample SAMN11356861, study PRJNA531348) | freshwater metagenome | isolation source: freshwater sample F1-80 | place: China: Fuxian Lake, Yuxi | collected 2017-12-25
CCATCCAGCTCCTCAACTCCTCCACATCCCTCTCGGAGAGCCTTCGCCCTTGAATCACTTCCGTTGCGTCCATCCCCCTTTCTCCCAACCTCCACCCTGGTAGTCCAGCTCATTCACCAACAACTTCGGGATGCACCGCGGCAAGGTCGGCATTCTCGGCATTTCCTACGACGGCTTTCTGCCTCTGATGGCGCTGGTGAATCCCCACCCGGCACTTAAAGTCTCGGTGCCTATGAACCCGATGGTTGACGGCTGGATGGGCGATGACTGGTTCCACAACGGTGCCTTCCGCCAACAGAATCTACCTTATATCTACGAACAGCAGGCAACTCGCAGCAACGACGAAAAGTGGTGGAGCGGCCATCGGGACGACTACAACCTCTACCTCGAAGCCGGCTCGGCCGGCGAATTGGCCCGGAGGCATGGCATGGAGCAGATCGGCTTCTGGCGGAAGATTCTGGCCCATCCGTCCTATGACTCGTTCTGGCAGGAACAGGCGATGGACAAGATCCTCGCTGCCCACCCTATTAAGGTGCCTGTGATGCTTGTCCACGGCTTGTGGGACCAGGAGGATATCTACGGATCGATTGCGGTATGGAATGCTATCAAGGCCAAAGAGGGGGCCGCCGACAAGGTCTTCCTGGTGATGGGGCCATGGTATCACGGACAGCAGATCGCCGACGGCAGCACGCTCGGCGCGCTCAACTTCCGTGCCGACACAGCGCTCTACTTCCGCCAGAAGGTGCTGCGCCCGTTCCTTGATCACTACCTGAAAGATGAAGCGCCACCGAGTGGTGTAGCTCGCGTCACCGCTTACGAGACCGGCAGCAACAAGTGGCTACAGCTAACCACCTGGCCAGCAGGTTGCGCCGCTGGTTGCGCTGTGAAACCTACGCCCTTCTATCTCGCAGCAGGAGGCAAGGCGGGGTTCACGGCACCTGCGCCAGGCAACCCACCCTACGACGAATACATCTCTGACCCCGCCAAACCAGTACCGTTCCGGGCCAGACCGAACCAACCGATTGGCCACGACGGGGAGTTTACCTGGGAGAAATGGCTGGTAGACGACCAGCGTGAAGCTTCCGGACGAACAGATGTTGCGGTCTTCGTTTCCGATGTCCTGACGCAGCCCGTCAAGATCAGCGGCCAGCCTCTGGTGAACCTCGTCGCCTCCACCTCTGGGACTGACTCCGATTGGGTCGTGAAGGTGATCGATGTTTACCCCGACCAGGTAGCAGCCGAACCGGCCATGGGAGGCTATCAGCTCATGGTTTCCGCCGATATCTTCCGGGGTCGCTACCGCGAGAGTATGGAGACGCCGAAGGCCATCGCGGTGGGTCAGCCTCTCACTTACAAGTTCGCCCTACCCACCGCGAACCATGTCTTCCTGCCAGGCCACCGGATGATGGTACAGATCCAGTCCAGCTGGTTCCCGCTCTACGACCGGAATCCGCAGACATTCGTACCCAACATCTTCTGGGCGAAGCCGGACGACTACAAGAAAGCGACCCAGCGCATCTACCATGCACCAGGCCAGGCAAGTTACGTGGAGTTACCCGTGGTCGGGCAATAGCTCTCAGATCCGGGCGTCCCAGGCATTTGCACTCCACGGTCCGGATCCGTATCCGGGAGCATGAGATCCGGGCGAAGACGAAACTGATCGAAGGATGGAACCAGGACGTGCCGCAGACGTCGTGAGGCGAGGTCTTTCTCGCGACGCCGGTTGAATCGACAAGTGTAAGTGCCCAGCAACCATTTCATCCCGGCGACCAGATTGGGCTGCGGCGTCTCGACCACCCAATGGAAATGATTCGGCATGAGGACATATGCGTGAACCTGCCAGCCCGTCTTGGCGCAAGCCTCGCCCAGCGTGTCGACGAAGCGCTGGCGATCCGCATCATCCATGAAGATCAGTTCGCGCTGGTCACCGCGATTCAGGGGGTGCATCTCTAATGGGCCGAACTCGCCGGGTCCCGCTGGAGGGGGCGGTCCGAGGTTCGACGCGCGAAGAGGCGTCGCACCCCACGGGCGATGGCATAGACGACCAGCCACGGCATGAGCCAGAGCAGGGCAAGGGCCCAGCCGAAGAAGAGGGCGCCCATGTGGCCCGCACCGGTGTCCGGTCCCTCATGGACCAACGCACTCGCCACCGCCAGACCCCAGCCGAGCAACACAGTGACCCCAAAGACGACCCACCACGGCATGATCCGGGGCGAAACGCCCGCAGGATGAGGACGGCGATAGGCAACAGTCCAAACCCGAGGGCACAGATGAACTCAAGAACGGTGCTTTTCATGCGCCTCCATGTCGAAGTCTCGGAGAGATCCTTGCGGTCCCTCCACTAAAACTCCCGGCAACTCTTACGACGATCCGGGGCCTCTGGCCACCGGTTTCATTCACAGGTGCGTCTTCATCCGACTGGATCCCCCGGTCCTCTCCAATCCCCTCATTTCTCCCTCCGAGGGTATGAGTTTTGTGCAGGCGGTCCTGTGACACACACAGGTAGCATTGCGGAAAGGACGGAGACGGGACCACCGATGGACCTGTTGGTTAGCTAACCCGCAGGTGGCACTAAGGGAACCGCTCGAGGAGACGCGTGGAGCTAAGACTCCGTTACTCCGAATGAGCGTTGGCGAAAAGCACCTACTTGGGGACCGCCCCGCATACCTGAGTGCAAGTAGTCGCCTAGCCCGTCTCCGTCAATCTGCACAACTAGGACTCCTTCTACTGCCCAAACGTCGAAGTTAAAATCGGTGCCAAGTTCCGCTGCGCCCTGTTCGAGAATTGGCCTAAGAATCTGCAAATCAATCCATTCTTGGTCCACCCAACCGTCCATCAAAACCAACCATAAAACCGGGTAGGCTTCTGACTCACCAAACCTCAATGTCTTGATAAAGGCCTTTGTGAATGCGGATTTGTCATCCGGGTCACAGGGTTCACAAAACCGAGTTTCGCCATCATATAGTACGGCTCGGCATTCGTCGCCGCTCGCGTCGTCGACCCGGTACCATTGGTTTGGATTAGAATTGCACCCCGCCACCAGTTTTACCTGGATGTCCCCAGTAGCGGCTGCTAACGCACCAGCGAGATAGTCTTCGGAATCAAGTGAGTTGCTCATGGCTAGGAATCGGCCTCATCCACTCCCGGAATCGCCCGAATTCGGGGCCCGAATACCGGTCTGAATTCGTCAGCTCGCTTTTTGAGCCAACGGAACCCCCGTTCCCAGTCAGCCCGGTTTCTTGGGTCGAAGTCTTTGAGGTAATCCACAATCCGGCAGTCTTGGCCTTCTGGAAGCTCTTTCCAGTCCAAGGCACCCAGAGCCTCCTCGATGTCTTTCTGCCCTTCTTTGAGTCGTTTGAAGGATTGCTTTGCGCTGGGACCGCGCAGGTAGAGCTCGCAGCCGATGCGGTTGTGCATCGTGCTCACCGTTAGGCCGAGGCTGAAGCCGCTTCTGCCAATCCTAACCGTATACCAGTGTTGGGGCCTTGGAGTTTGGAGGCTGAAGGTCTCTCCATCCGTGCGGCAAAAGTCCCGGAATCCCGTCCAAAACTCCAGGTAGAGAGACTTGGTGTCCGACACTCCGGCTGTCGCGTTGTGCGCCGCAGCGACGTAGTCGTTCGGTGTGGAAACGAGGCGGAAGTGAGGTGCCGGGAGCGAATCCCCGATGCGAAGCACCTCCACTTCGACTCCGTAAAGGCGAAGACGTCCAGCGGTGCACTCGTTGAGATAGTCAAAGGCTTGCCGGTGCTCTTCGGTGAACTTCTTGGCAATCCAGATGAGGATTCGTGCTTCGAGCCCGGAGGCATAGGTGAGCACCTTCCCGAGGTGGTCGTGGTTGGTCTTTTCGAGTTGGTTCTCAATGACCACCTTGCTGTTGGAAGAGGCGTCCGTGGCAACGATGTCGGCAGAGTACGGGCCCACCGCCACCTCCACCCGGTCGAGTTCCAACTCCAGGTTCAGGGCGTCCGACAGGCGGCGAAGATTTTCCTCTTGGGCTAACCATGGGGTGAAGTCGCGTGCCTCATCGGGCCAGATGGTCCGGAGGTCAACGGGTTCGAGGGAGCCGAGAGGGGAGGGCATGGTAACAGTTACTGTTTAGAATTCGAGGGCTTCAGATGCTTGCTGTTCTGTCATTCCCATTGAAATCAGCTCTTCCCGAATGTTTTCCAGTGTATCGGGTCCTATCTCTAATGGCTCTCCTTCTTCACCTGTCCACCGGACCACCCATGTTCCATCTCCCATGGTCTTTGCCGCGAGTCGTACTGTCCATTCACACATCGGTCCATTTACCTCAAACGTGCCGATATTCTTCCAACGGGTTTTATTCATCGCGTCAAAATCAGAAGGGTGGTTTTCAAAATCATGTCAAATTCGTCGCCTCGTCGGGCCAGATTGTTCGGAGGTCGACGGGTTCGAGGGAACCGAGAGGGGAGGGCATTGTTGGTGGTTGTGTTGGGTCTTCAGGCGTTCGTCACATGCTTGGCCTGAAATCGCCCACGGTGTTCTGAGAGGAATGGTTCGTGGCCTGTAGAAACCCAACGCAGTTTGAGGCCTTCGGTGATTCCAAGCCGGAGTTTCACCTCCTGGGAAATCGAGGGCGCGAAGACCGCTTCACCTGTGGCGGTGAAGGTCATCAGGTGCCGGTCGAAAAGGGCGTCGAGGTAGGCAACGAGAAGGAACCCGTTGAAGACGTTCAGGCGGTCGGCATCGGTGGTGCACTCGGACCAGGCTCGTGCATGGCTGGCGCGGAGGAGTTCCGGGACTGCGATTCCGGTGACGGCGCAGGCACCACCCCAGTAATCCAGCAGGCTGTCCCGGTAGACGTTTTGGCCAACACGCTGGCGCACGAGCCGTTCGACTTGCGTCAAGGCCGTCGAGTGGGAGAGGCAGAAGAGTTCTTCTGCAACGGCCTGTTCGTAGTTTTGCCGAGGCAGGTCGGGCAAGGTTCTGGCGAGCCGAGCTGCGTGGTCCAAAAGGTTCCCAAGGGCACTTTCGGTGGAGGTTTGGAACGTGTGTCCGGTCGCCATGAACTCGTCCTCAATCCGGGCGAGTTCCTCGGTCAACCGGCCGGTTGGAAGTTGAACGGTCCATCCAATCCCACTCGCGGCCTGTTGAACGCGGGCGGTCGAGCGGTGGTGTGCCGATGTCAGAGTGACATGGTCCGGGCCTTCGGAGGCGACCTCCCAGCCATTGTCGTACCCGGCCATGATAACGAGGCTCTTTTGGAAGGAGTTCATGGCTCGGAGTCGGGAGAAAGACCGAGCTGTGCGAGGGCTTCCTGGACCTTACCTGCGAGGCGTAGAAGCTCGACTCCATCCGCCGCTGCCAGTTTGTTGTCCACCCACTTGGCGACGGTCTCATCAGGTGACAGGAGTCGGGTCCACGTCAGCGTTTTCCAATCCAGGTGCATTTCTGAAACCGGATAGGCGTATGGTTTTGGAAGGTCCGACAGGAGCCGGTCGAGGAAAGCCGTTGGGCATCCCGACTTGTGCAGGGCCCAAACGAAGTCCATCTCCAGGACTTGGGCTTCGGTTAGTGGTTGGAAATCGTTGGGGTCGAAACTCAGAAGCCCGGCCGCTTGCAACGCCGTTGCTTGATGCGCCTCCATGCCGATGGAGTCCCAGTAGAATGCAGAATCAAATAGCAATGGTTGCTTGGCTGGCGATTTCCAACTGGGGAAAGTGCGGAGCCAGGGCCGCCGGACTGAGCGGTTCGGAGGGCGTTTGGGCTGTCTCGCCCGGTTGCGTCGGGGCCATCGCCGCCGAGAAGAGGCATCGGGGGCAAGGATTCTGCGAAGCGGCCGGGTCAAGAGCCGATCCGCATCGCGGACAGTGGCTGGCCGAAGGAGTCGAGAGGCTCATGCTTCGGTTTCCTGCCGTGGAACGGGCGAAGGGTTACCGGGATTAACCGATTTTTTTAGGGCCGCAAACAGCGCCTGGAGCTCCGATTCAATTCCCTCGGGATGCTCCAGGGTGGCAGCGATCTCGGCCCGCAGCCGGTGACGGAATCGCCGCCGGAGTCGGTGGATCGCCACCTTGAGAGCCGTTTCGTTCATCCCGTTGCGCCGGGCCAGGTCCTTCTGGTCGCCGTGGCCTGCATCTCCGGTGAGCCAGGGCTTGGCCTCTTCAAAGAATTCGCCGCGCCCCTCGTGGATGCATTCCTGCTGCAGAGACTCCATCGCCCGCCGATGCACCGTCTCGCCTCCTGTATCCGGGATGCTGCAGGACTGGACTGATGGGCGACCCCATCGCTTGTCCCTGCGGAGAGACAGGGGTCTGCACCCGGTCCCGATTCGGATGGTCAGCCGCCCGATGATCAGGCAGACATCATGCCCATGATCCCGATGCAACAGCACCTCGCGCTGAACCGTGCCGTGTTCAGAAACCCATGCGTGATCCGTGGCACGATCGCATTTCTTTGCCGCCTCTTCTTCGCGTTCGCCGTGTCGGCCTGCGCCCGCGAAGCGGATCTCCGGGTGGTGCATGGCTGGCCCCGATTGCCGGATGGGGAGGTCCTGGGCCAGGTGGCTGGAATTGGCTGTGACTCGCGCGGCGGGGTCTTTGTGTTTCATCGCGGTAATCGCCCCTGGCTGGATGATCCTGTTAAGGCCGGATCGATTGCGGAGGCGTGCGTGTGGGTATTGGACGCCCGGACGGGCCGGTTGGTTGACCGATGGGGCGCGGGGACCTTTGTCCTCCCGCACGGTCTCTTCGTGGACCATCGTGACCATGTCTGGCTAACCGACGTGGGACGTCATCAGGTGTTTGAGTACAGGCGCGACGGTACTCTCCTCCGCGCATGGGGGGTCCGCGGCACCGGGGGCAACGACGAGACGCACTTTAACAAGCCCACAGACATCGCAGTATCGCCGGATGGATCGTTCTATGTCAGCGACGGATATGTGAACAGCCGCGTGGTCAAGTTCTCCGCTGAGGGAAAATTCCAGCTCCAATGGGGCGCCAAGGGGACGAGGCCCGGACAGTTTGACGTGCCGCACGGCATTACTCTCGACCAATCCGGACGGGTTTATGTCGCCGACCGCGAGAATGACCGGATCCAGGTTTTCAGCGCCGAGGGGCGATTCCTGGCGCAATGGAAGGACCCGGCGATGGGTCGTCCGTATGGCGTCCGCATTGGAAAGGACCAACGACTGTATGTCGCGGACGGGGGTGAACAGCCGCCGGCCCCACCCGATCGTTCGGGCCTAGCCGTGCTGAGCCTCGAGGGCAAGGTGGTGGCGAAGTTTGGCCGATGGGGAAACTACGATGGCCAGTTCATGATGGCGCATGACGTCGCACTTTCGTCCGAAGGCGACATCTATGTCGGCGACATTGGCGGCCGACGCGTCCAAAAATTCCGGTGGACGAACGGTCGTTAGCCCCGGGTTTTGCACCCAGCAGCGGCAGAAGCTGGCTCGGGACTGGGAGGATCTTTCGAACTCACGAGGACGATGCCGTCTTCCTTTCGGATTCCCAGTCCGGTGAATCGAGGCAGCCTCCGGTAATGCACGCCTAATCGTTGGATGACGAAACTGTCCCGGATTCGTCCGGCAATCCAGCCTGTCCATCGGGTCCAAAACCGTGGTGCTGATGATGTTGTCTTGGAGGGTCGTCCAAGCATCATTCCACCGATGACTTTGATTCTCCCAAGCCCGCGAGTTCTGACAACGGGCTTGGCCATGTTGGCCGCGTTCGCACTGCAAGCCCAACCCCTGCCCGATGCCGAGGCCATGGGTCTCTTCACCGCGGAGTTGCTCGACCGCCAGCATGTCGACACCGGCGGCCCGGGCATCGCCATCCTGGTGGCTCGAGGTGATCAGGTCTTGGTGAAGACCGCACGTGGGCTGGCCAGCCTGGAGCTTGGCGTTCCGCTGTCGACCGAACACCGTTTCCGCATCGGCTCGGTGACCAAGCAGATCGCCGCCGCCACGCTGCTGCGCCTCGTGGACGAGGGCCGCGCCCGGCTCGAAGACCCCCTCGCGCAATACCTGCCCGACTTCCCCAACGGCCGGGCCATCACCCTCGCCATGTTGCTCAACCACACGAGCGGGGTGAAAAGCTACACCGACATCGAGGGTTACATGGGCAACCCCGTGCGACGCGACCTGGACACGCCCGAACTGATCCGGGTGTTCAAGGACCTCAAGGTCGACTTCCCTCCCGGAAGCGCGTGGGCCTACAACAACTCGGCCTATGTGCTGGTGGGAGCCGTCATCGAGGCGATTACCGGAAAACCTTGGTGGCAGACACCCGGAACGTTTCCGACACCTCTGTTCTACCCCGATTCCAAGCACCTGGTGCCCGGCCATGTCTGCGGCTACACGCGGGAAGCCCAGAATCCGTGGGCACCGGCAGGACTGATCAGCATGACACAGCCCCAGGCCGCAGGCGCTCTCGTCGGCGATCTGCTGTCCCTATGGCGCTGGAACCAGTTGCTGCACGAGCAGAGCTTTCTCAAGCCTGAAACCTACCGGCGCATGACCACCCCCGAAGGCCCGGCGGTGGCATCCAAATATGGTTTCGGTCTCGTCATCGACACCCTGCGCGGCGAACGCATTGTCTCCCACAGCGGGCGAATCCACGGCTTTCATTCCCAGCTGCAGTACCTGCCCGCGAAGCGCATTTCGGTGGTTCTGCTGCGCAATGCCGACTCCGGCCCGAATCTGGGAAGCATCGGTCGCCAACTCGGGGCATTTGCCGCAGGCAAACCCTTCCCACGACCGGCAGCGGTGACCCGGGAGATCGCGCAGCTCAAGGCCTTCGAGGGCGTCTATTCACGGGGCAAAGACTTGACGACATTGCGCGTCGGCCACAACGCGCTCACCAGCCAGAAGTCCGGTGAAAGCCCGCTCGTCCTGACCCCGGTAGGAGCGTTGCACTTTATTTTCCACGACACATCGGTGCAGATCGGTCTCTTGCGCAATCCGGCCGGTGTTGTCACCGGGTTTCAGCAGTTCCCGGAAGGCGACGGCGAGGGCGTGCTTTGGAATCGCAGCGCGGATCTCCCCGGCACACCGCCCTGATCGGTGTCCCATCCCACGCGCCCATTGCTTCGGACATCGCCCCAATTCGTCAGGCACCTTGGGCGGGGACACCGGGGCCATTGGTGCCGGCAAGAGCCTCAAGGACGACCTTCGTTCTCGGCTTCTGGCAGCGATCTTGGATCAGCCGCCGGACTTCTTCGAGCGACTCGCTCTTCAAGTGCTCAAGGCCATGGGGTACGGCGCTGAAGATGAGGATGCGCTGAGCCATGTTGGAAAATCCGGAGATGAAGGAATCGACGGTCGAATCAATCAAGACCCGTTAGGCCTTGATCAGATCTGTGTCCAAGCCAAGCGGTACGCCGTGGATCGACCGGTCGATAGAGTGGCCATTCAGGCCTTCATCGGGTCATTGGCTGGGCACGGGGTCTCCAAAGGCATTTTCATCACCACCAGCTATTTCAAGGGAACCGCCGAAGAGTTCGTCACGCGTGGTTCATCGACTAAGATTGTCCTGGTGGATGGCCCGAGAATACTGCGGAGCAGTTGGGCCCGGCGGCGTGTTGGGAGCGGATTTGGGCGAGGATACTCCGGCCTTACCTGAGTCCTCGGGCGTCAATACCGGCCCGAAGCGGGTGATTCAGACGCTTCAGGCCCTGTTCAGGCCCTGAACCGTCGCCAAAACCAGTCCTAAACCGCCGAACACCACGCCGGAAACGGCGGAGCGTCAACTTCAACTGCCGGATTTAGGTTTATTCGGGTGGAGCCACTTTTCCGATAGAAAGCTCACTTATTAATCCTCGGTTGGTAGCTTTACCTCATAACAAGCTACCTAAAATAGTGTTGGATGAGGAGACGGCTGTGAGTATCAAAACCTAGCTGGAATACCCTGCATTATGCTGGAATGTCGGCTCTTTCAGCAGGCTCACCCTTTACGGAAGCGTTTTGAATCCCCGCCGACATCTCTCGATACATCTGCTCTGCGGCTTCGATATCCGCCGGATGTGGGACGGGTTTAACTCCGGGAAACAACCGGTCCACGGCGGCTACCAGTTCCCAAAATGAGGCTTCTCCCTTCTCCCAGTCTTTGAGGGCCAACTCGGTCGCACCCCGAACGCGATCGACAAGGTCATCGGCCATCCGTTGTCGCTGGTTCGTTTTCATCCAACTCTGCCACTGGCGAGCGGTGAGTTGGGTGCCGCCCACCGGTTCTACCGGGGCATGAGCCAGAATGCGGTCGGGCCCCGGACAACAAGTCCGCCGATATAAGGGACCGAATTTCCGGCCGCCAATGCCGGTCACGACACCGAGCGGAGCCGATGGAATGGGCGGTTGGTCGCACCACTTTTCCCATCGCGAGAGTTGATCTTCATCGAACGGATACCCGTCGCAGCTGTGGATTGGCCCATCTTCGGTCGCCAACCAACCAGGGCACACACCGGTGGCGGCGAAAACCCGCTCCCGCAATAGAGCGGTGAATGGATTACGGCCGCGTTCGACCTTCTCGAGCGCGGGCCGGCTCATTTTCAACCGGGCGGACATTTGATCCCGGCCGACGTTGACTGCTTTGCGAAGCGCGGCCAACGGATGCTGGATTGTAGTGGGTCGCGACATGTTCATACCCTA
>SXGS01347790.1_pt1 | contig 10606 bp, 5 predicted proteins | sample 3174681 | NCBI WGS metagenome assembly SXGS01 (sample SAMN11356861, study PRJNA531348) | freshwater metagenome | isolation source: freshwater sample F1-80 | place: China: Fuxian Lake, Yuxi | collected 2017-12-25
ACAACCGAAATCTTGAGTTGGAATATTTTTGCTTGCTAAATAAAGTATTAATTCATTTTTAAGTGCAAACCCCGCGTGATCACATCCAAATAACACCATTTCTCTTCATTTTATTTCAAAGATAATAAAGCGAAACAAACAAAGATTGCAACTTATTAACAAATAACCCATTTTTATTTTTATAAGGGTTGATTTTATTCCGTTCTTAAATTAAGTTATTAATGATTTTTTAAACAAACCTGTTGGTAGGTGTTAATATCTCATAAAATGTTTTTCTTTGTTATTTTGTTTTTCTTTTCTATTATAAATTTTTATGAAAAACTAATGAGTAAGTTGTGTTATTTTATTCACACATTAAAAACAAGTTACAGCACTAAATGATATTAACAAGTATAACTATTTATTCACTAAGAATTGATTTTTGTTTTTTATGTGATTTTGTTAACTAGTTATAAATTAATGTTTTATATCACATCAACTTGTTAATAATCTCTGTTTTTTTCTTAATAACGAAATAAACTATTTTCTTATATTTTATTATTAACATATTAACATCTATAATAATAAAAATTAATTTTCTTAGAAATTAAAAATTAAAATAAATAAATTAATACTACTATTGTTAATCCTTTTTTTATCCTGATTCATATATAAGTAACTTTACTGAAAAGTTCTTATTCTAATTAAATTGATATAAAAAATTTGCATTGAACTTTAAAGTAACTTAATTTAGTAATGGGAAATTAAAAATGAATAATTCATTCGAAAATTTAGTAAATCAAATTGATGCTTTTATACGAAAGTATTACAAAAATGAATTAATAAAGGGAGTATTTTATGTTCTTATTGTTTTTTCTCTTTCGTTTCTTTTAACAACAAGCGTTGAATTTATTGGAAGATTAAGTTCATTTGTTAGAGGTGCTTTACTTGTTAATTTTATAATAATAAATTTAATTATTTTTATTAAGTATTTTTTAGTTCCACTATCAAGATTTTACGCTTTTGGAAAAAGAATTAACCAAGAACAAGCAGCTGATATTATTGGTAAGTTTTTTCCAGAGATTTCAGATCGCCTAAAAAATACCCTTCAGTTAAATAATGACATACAAAATAATGAAGGAAACATAGAATTATTGAGAGCGAGCGTTGCCCAGCGCTCCAAAAACCTAAATTCAATTCCTTTTGTGTCTGCTATAGATTTTAGTGATAACAAGAAGTATTTTAAGTATATAATTCCGTTGTTTTTTGTTTTTATTCTAATTGCAATTTTTATCCCATCGCTTATTACTCAAGGGACAAAAAGGGTTGTTAATTTTTCTAAACAATACAAAGAGCTAGCCCCCTTTGATTTTATCGTTAACACAGCCAAACTTAATATTGAAGAAGGAGAGGATGTTGAGGTTGATGTAGTTTTAAATGGAAAAATTTTACCCGACATGGTTTATATAGTTTCTGAAAATGGAACTTATTTAATGAACAAAATAAGCAAAAACAGCTACCAATCACGAATAAAAAAACCCTCAGGAAAAAATACTTTTTTTTTGAAAGCTAACAACTTTGAAAGCAAAAGGTATGTCATAAATGTTACAGGCAAATCTGTTTTAGGAAAACTACAGGCTACACTTTCTTACCCTAATTACATTAATAAGCAAGACGAAGTTGTTGAAAATGTATCTGACTTAACAGTTCCTGAAGGAACCAAAATTTCGTGGAGTATTTTAACTAAAAACACAAAAAGCACTTCAGTTTATTGGAACAAAGAAAAACAAGTTTTTACTACGCCTGGATTTAAATTTTTAAGAAATGTTACAAGCGATGCTTTTTTAAAGTTTAAACTACAAAATAGTTACAAGAATAAAATAGATTCATCAAACCATACTATTTCAGTTATAAAAGACGCATATCCTTCTATTCGTGTTGAAGAAATAAAAGATTCTATTTCAGATGGAGTTTATTTTTTTAAAGGAGAAATAGCAGACGATTACGGATTGAAAAACCTAAAGTTTATTTATACATTAATCAATGAAAACGGGGCAAAAAACACAAATCAAATTCCTGTTAGACAAGTTGTTGGCAATCAGCTTACCTTTGATTTTGGGGTAGATTTTAGAAGAGAAAATGTAAAATTGAACGATAGAATAGAGTATTATTTTGTTGTTTACGATAACGATGGTGTTAATGGAAGTAAGTCTTCTAAAAGTCAAGCCCAAACCTACAAGCTGCCTAGCCTAGAGGAATTAAACGACCAACGCAATGATGATCAAAATAAAACCAAAGAAGACCTCAGTAAGCTTTTGCAAAAAACGAAAGAATTTCAAAAAAACACTGAAAAACTGAAGAAAGAAGTTCTAAATTCTAAATCTAGTGACTGGAATAAAATGAATCAAATTAACCAACTAAAAGAAGATCAAAAAAACCTGATTGAATCTTTAGAAAAAGCTAAAAATGAAATGGAAAAAAGTGTTGATGAAAAAAACCAGCTTTCAGAAACCGACAAAGAGATTTTAGAAAAACAAGAAATGATTGAAAAATTGCTAGAAGAATTGATGGACGATGAACTTCAGAAACTTTTGGATGAACTTGAAAAATTAATGGAGCAGAATAACAAAGAGGAATTAAAAGATAAAATGGAAGAGTTAAATCAGTCTGCCGAGGATATGAAAAAACAATTGGATAGAAGCCTTGAAATGTTAAAAAAACTGCAGGTCAATGAAAAAATTGACGATCTCGAAAAAGAACTTAAGGCCCTTGCTAAAGAACAGGAAGAACTTAAAAAAGACATTGAAGCAGGTAAACTTAGCAAGGAAGAAGGAATAAAGAAGCAAGAGGAAATAAATAAAAAATTTGATGAAATTAAAGAAGACCTTAAGCAGTTAAAGGAGTTAAATGACCAATTAAATAAACCAATGGATCTTGGAAGCCCTGAATTATCTGAACAACAAATCACAGACGATTTAAAAGAATCAAAAGAATCTCTTGGAGAGGGCAATGAAAAGAAGGCCGGCTCAAAACAAAAGTCTGCTGCTGACGAAATGAAAGAGTTAGCTGATCAACTGGACGAAAAACAAAAAGCGGCCAACAAAAAACAAGAGGAAGAGGACATTGACGCGCTTCGCTCAATTTTAGAAAACCTTATGACTTTGAGTTTTGATCAAGAAAAGTTAATGTTGAGTTTTTCAAGAGTGAAAACCGGTGATCCAGCGTATTTACAATACGGACGAAGACAACAAAGAATTATTGATGATACTAAAATGGTGAAGGATAGTCTGATGGCACTTGCGAAAAGACAACCAAAAATAGCGAGTTTTATAGATAAAGAACTTCAAATTATTTTTAGTAATCACGACTTAAGCATTGAAAATATTGATGATCACGATAAAAGAGGTCTTTCCCAACATCAGCAATTAGTAATGACCTCCTATAATAATTTGGCGCTGCTTCTAAATGAAGCCCTTCAAAGCATGCAGTCTGAAATGCAAGCAAATCAACCTGCCGGCTCTTGTGATAATCCTGGAAAAGGAAGGCCAAAATCTGGTTCATCTCCCTCTCAAGGCGATATGAAGGAAATGCTAAAAAAACAACTCGACCAAATGAAAAAAGGGATGCAAGAGGGAGGAAAAAAACCGGGCGAAAAACCGGGCGATGCCCCGGGCACAAAACCTGGAGGGAAAGGAATGATGGGCTTAGGAAACAAGGAAATTGCTAAAATGGCAGCCGAACAAACCGCAATACGTCAACGACTAGAAGAAATGCGCAACAAATTAAATAAAGACGGCAAAGGACAAGGCAACCAATTAAACCCATTAATTAAAGAATTAGAAGAACAGGAAAGAAGCCTTATTAACAAAAACATCAACAAGGAAACGATTAATCGCCAACAAGAAATTTTGACACGCTTACTAGAAAGCGAAAAAGCCCTTATGGAACGTGGGTTTGAAGAAAAAAGAGAGTCAAAATCTGGAAAAGATGAAAATGGAGGTAACAAAATCCGATTTGAAGAGTATAACAAACAGAAATTGAATCAGCTTGAATTGTTGCGCTCGATTGATCCAACCTATCATAGGTATTACAAGGAGAAAGCAAGCCAATATTTCAACAAAAACTGAGTTGTAAATTGTTTGTAAGTTGCTATGAAAGAGGATTTTACAATAATTGAAAGGATAAAAATACCAAGCGCGCAAAGTGCATTGGTGGAGGTTGAGAACTTAGTTGACGCTGTATGTTCTAAATTAGCAGTTGATGAGGATAATTATGGAAATGTACTTATCGCAGTTACTGAAGCTGTTAATAATGCAATCGAACATGGTAACGGAAACCTTTCTTCGTTAATCGTTGAGGTGGCTGTTGGCGATACAACACACTCTTTTTGTTTTAGTATAACTGATGAAGGTGTAGGATTCGATTATTTAAATCTCCCAGACCCTACTGCCCCTGAAAATCTCCTTAAAGAAAATGGCAGGGGTATATTTCTAATGAAAAACCTGGCAGATGAGGTCGTCTTTAATGATAAAGGAAATAATGTTACGATCTACTTTAATAAATGATAGAGTTTGATTTTTTAGATATTCAAATTCCGGATTTTAATTCGGAATTTTTTGTTTCTGCTATTTCTGACCTAATACTATCTGAAAATAAAATTACAGGCGATGTCGCTATTTTGTTTTGTAATGATGCTCACATGTTAGCAATGAACTCAAAACATTTAAATCACGATTATTATACCGACATCCTTACTTTTGATTATTCTGTTGAAAACACGATTGCTGGCGACTTGCTCATTTCTTGGGATACTATCCAAAGCAATGCAAAAGAATTTAATACAGAACCAAACACAGAACTAAAGCGTGTTGTTTTTCATGGCATACTGCATTTGTGTGGATACAACGATAAAACAAATGAGGAAATAAAAATTATGCGACAAAAAGAATTAGAGTATTTAAATAAATATGTTTCACGTGAAACAGAGCTGTAATTTTTTCTTTTTGTTTCACGTGAAACAAATCCTATGTTAGAGAAATACGATGTTATTGTTGTTGGTGCCGGACACGCTGGATGTGAAGCGGCAAATGCTGCTGCTAAAATGGGCAGTAGCGTGCTACTTATTACAATGAACATGAATACGATTGCTCAGATGAGCTGCAATCCAGCTATGGGCGGAGTGGCCAAAGGACAAATTGTTAGAGAAATTGATGCGCTCGGCGGAGGCTCGGGCATTGTTAGCGATAAAAGCGCACTGCAATTCAGGATGCTCAATCTCTCTAAAGGCCCCGCGATGTGGTCGCCAAGAACACAAAATGATAGAATGCTTTTTGCGGCAGAATGGCGCTACTTACTCGAACAAAATAAGAATGTTGATTTTTGGCAGGACATGTGTAATGGTGTAATTATTGAAAATAATAAGGCCGTTGGGGTAAAAACAGGGTTTGGACTTGATATTTACGCGAAATCAATCGTTCTTACAAATGGAACTTTTCTAAATGGCATTATCCACCTTGGAGAAAAACAGTTTGGTGGCGGTAGAGTGGGCGAAAAAGCGTCAACGGGAATTACGGAAGATTTAATTGCTTTTGGATTCGAAAGCGGTCGAATGAAAACAGGAACGCCACCTAGAGTAGACGGCAGATCTCTTGACTATACTAAAATGGAGCAGCAACTAGGAGACGATAATCCAGCTAAATTTAGCTACGGAAATACAAGTGCGCTTAAAGATCAACGCCCCTGCCATATAACCTACACCAATACTGAAACACACGAATTCTTACGCACAGGTTTTGATCGCTCGCCGATGTTCAATGGGGCCATTAAAAGCACCGGACCGCGCTACTGCCCTAGTATTGAGGATAAAATAAATCGTTTTGCGGATAAGGATCGTCACCAAATTTTTGTGGAGCCAGAGGGCTGGAATACAGTAGAGATTTATGTGAACGGCTTTAGCACTTCTCTGCCTGAAGAGGTGCAGTTTGGAGCGATGAAAACAATTCCTGGCTTTGAACAGGTAAAAATGTTCCGCCCCGGCTATGCGATTGAATACGACTTCTTTCCGCCAACACAGCTAAAACATACCCTCGAGACCAAAATGGTAGAAAACCTTTATTTTGCAGGGCAAATAAATGGAACAACGGGCTACGAAGAGGCGGCTTGCCAAGGCCTGATGGCGGGCATAAATGCACATCTCAAAAACACAGAACAAGATCCTTTTGTCTTGGGGAGAAGTGATGCCTATATTGGCGTTTTGATAGACGACCTTATTACAAAAGGGACCAAAGAACCGTATAGAATGTTTACGAGTAGAGCGGAATATAGAATTCTCTTGCGACAAGATAATGCAGATATTCGTCTGACCAACTTAGCATACGCTATTGGTCTTGCTGATGCAGAACAAGTTCGCCTTGTTGAGGCTAAAATAGCAGGAACGGAAGAATTTAAAAAAGACTTACGCGCTATTGGTATAAAGCCAGAAATTATTAATCCTTTGCTCGTAGAAAAGGGCTCAGCAATTGTAAACCAGCAAGTTAAGTTGACAACAATTCTCTCTCGACCTCTAATCGGATTAAGCGATTTATTGCCACTTTCTCCAGAAGCATCTCGAAAAGCAGAAGAACTTGAAAAAGCCCACCCCGATATTGTTGTGCAGGCCGAAATTCAACTTAAATATGAGGGTTACATTCACAGAGAAGAAGAAATGGCCCTAAAAATGAAGCGCTTAGAGGATGTTCTCATTCCCCAAGATATTGTATTTACGCAAATGAAAAGTTTGAGCACAGAGGCCATTGAAAAATTTTCTGCTATTCTGCCTAAAACGATTGGCCAAGCATCTCGTATTTCTGGTGTTTCCCCCAGCGACATATCCGTATTATTGATTTATTTAGGACGTTAATTTAGTTTAAAAAAGTCTTTTCAAAAGGTTTTTTATGTAACTTTCCCTGCGTCTTTTTAAAAGTAATTTTTTTACTATGTCGAAGCCCTTGCAGGTTGTTTTTCTTGACTCCGTTCACCCTGTTCTTGCTGAGAGATTAACAGAAAGAGACTTTGTTTGTCTTGATTATGCGAAAGAGCCAAATGATAAAGCTTTGGCCGCACTCAAAAATGCTGATGGCATTGTAATTCGCTCTCGTTTTACTCTGGATAAAACAGTGCTTGCCCCCTTAAAAAATTTAAAATTTATTGCACGCTCAGGATCAGGACTTGAGAACATAGATGTTGCCTTTTGCAAAGAACAAAAAATTGCGCTTTTTAATTCTCCCGAGGGCAATAGAATGGCAGTAGCTGAACATGCGCTAGGCATGCTTTTGTCTTTGATGAACAAGCTGAACAAAGCAGATGCGGAGGTGAAAAGTGGCGTTTGGGAAAGAGAGGGTAATCGGGGTGAAGAATTAAATGGAAAATGTGTAGGCATCATTGGCTACGGAAACAATGGATCTGCCTTTGCTCAAGTTTTAAGTGGCTTTAATCTAAAAATTATGGCCTACGATAAATACAAATCAGGTTTTGGAAGCCATTTTGTGCAGGAATGTACCCTGCAGGCGCTAATGGAACAAGCGGATATTATTAGTCTTCACATACCTTTAAATAAGGAGACAATTCACCTAATTAATTCAAGCTTTATTGAAGCCCTCCAAAAACCCATTTATTTACTCAATCTTTCTCGCGGGAAAATTGTGGCAACAAAAGATTTGGTCGCAGGGATGAAAAGTGGAAAAATTAAGGCCGCAGGTTTGGATGTTTTGGAATACGAAACAAAAAGTTTTGAAGATTTTTTTGAGCAAAATTTACCAGAAGAATTTGCTTTTCTTACCCAAAGCTATAACGTAATTCTTAGCCCCCACATTGGCGGTTGGACACACGAAAGTTACTTCAAACTTAGTGCTGTCCTTGCCGATAAAATCCTTGATTGGCAACAATTAAATATGAATTTTAATTAGCCTAAAAAGATTATTGGAAAGGGAATAATGTACCATAATAAAAATTCTTTAAAAATTCATTCAAACCCACATAATATTCATTGAAAAGCAATAAATATTCATTTGTTTTGAGTCTCACGGTTAAATTAAGAAGGTAAATTTTTTTTAGAGTTTTTGTTTTGATAAATTTGGTGCAATATTATCTTATTAACAAAAAAATAACAACTTCATACATTTCAATTAAATCTAACAAAAAAAAATGATTTCATCTAATTTAACTAACTCAAAAAACATGGAAATTTCTACAACAACAAGCTTTAAGAAATTTATTCTTTCAGCGGTATTGAGCGTAATTTGTGTGGCCGGTTTAATGCTAAATTCTGCCGTTGCCCAAACTGTTTTATTAAGTCCCTCGGGCGATGGAGGCTTCGAAAACGGCCCCACATTTGAGAGCAACGGTTGGTCTGTTATAAACAGCTCGCCACTTGGTTCTCTTGCTACTCCTGGCGCCAATACCTGGCATGTTGGGAACGCAGCTTCTACATCTGCTGGCTCAGGAGCCGCGTATGTCTCATCTACTGGAGGTGCAACTTGGGGGTATAACAATGCTTCGCCGACTACATCAAGTTTTTACCGAGACATTGTTTCTACATCTACAGATCCAATTTTAACACTTAATTTTCAGTGGAAAGGCTCTGGAGAAATTGGTTGGGATAGAATGATGGTTTATTACAGCCCTGTAACATCTAGTTTACCTGGCCCTAACAATCCACTTTCGCCTTCAACAATAATGCAGGGTGTTGCGGGCTATCAATTAGTTTACACGCAGGCATCATATGCACAAGCTACTTACACGCAAGGGTCAGTTACTTTGCCAGCAAATTTAGCGGGAACTTCTTTCCGCTTATTTTTTGTTTGGCAAGGAGATAACTCATTTGGTGTTTCTCCGGGTGCAGCAGTTGATGAAATTAGTTTAGTTCAGTCTCAGCCTGTAACATTTACTACGACAGCAAACGGTGGTTTATGGTCTTCTCCTGCTACTTGGGTAGGTAATGCTGTGCCAGGTGGAGGAAACGACATCGTAGTGGCTGCTGGCTCTCAACTTACAATAGATGGAGTGTATACTTACAGAAATATAGATGTGAATGGTACGCTTCAATGGAATGCTACCACCAATGCCCTTAATGTAAGTGGTAATCTTACGGTAAATCAAGGAGGAAAATTAATTGCAGTAGCTTCTACTACGACTGGTATTCCAACAATAAATTTATATGGCAATTTTACAAATAACGGATATGCTAATTTAGTGTATGGTGTTTTAACATTTAATAGTTTAACGGGTTCTACTGTAGATGGAACTGGATATTTTGAAGGAGACGGAATAAGAGGCTTTATTAGAGCTATTACCTGCAATTCTGGTAACAATACTATAAACACTTCTCAAAACCTTACTATTACTTCTGGTTATAATCCTTTATATGGAAGCTTAAACACAAACGGAAAAGTAAAGTTTGATAATACAGCTTCTGTATATGGTCAAGCGTTTAATCAAACTGTTCAGAATGCTATTGTTACAAACATGGGAACAGGTTATACTGTAGCTCCTGTTGTATTCGGCGCAAGTGTTGTTCAGTATGCTCCGGGAGTTGCTGCAGCAGTTGGTACTCGATACGTAAGCGGTGAGAATGTGTATCTTGCTACAGCAGTTGGTACTTTTAATGCTACACCACCAACATCGACAGGAAATACGGCATTTACAACGAGCGGCCCTTCATTAATCTGGATAGGTACTGTTGGAACACTTGGTACAAACTTACCATATAATGGCACCTTATCTTTATATGCAAATTATTTTGTTGGAAACAATTTGTATAAGGCAACGACCACTACACCTGTTACAACATTCCCAACACATACCTCAGGGCTTGTCGGAAATTTATTGTACATAGGCGAAGCGCCAAAAGCTACCGTAAATTTTGATGCTACTACAGGAACAGTTAGGAGCTTGAACCTTACACAAGGTGGTTCAGGAATTACTACTGGTCCTCCTTCCATTGCGTTCAGTGTTGGGGCAGTAGGTGGGACAGGTTCAGGTGCAGCAGCATCTGCACTTTATTGGCCTCGTATGTTAGGAAACTCCACTGATTTTCATGTTCAAAAAAATGGACAAGGAACAATATCAGGGGGCTTAGAAATAAATAGTGATCAAGGTACAAGTTTAGCTACTAGCCATCCTCAAGCGTCATCAGGTATGGGTCACCTATCTGTATTTGATGGAGGAACAAATTATACGGTTGCGCCTCTTGTAGGTTTTGCCGGACCAACAGCACTAAATTTAGTTACAAATCCTGGTAGTGGCTATATTGCCGCACCAACAGTTGTTGTAACTGGCGGAACGTTAATTTCGGGTACCGCTCTAGCAACAGCAAACTTTACAATTACTATGAATCAAGGAAAAGTTGTTTCAGTATATCTTACTGGTGGAAATGCTTTGTATTCTACTCCTCCAACATTATCTTTTAGTGCTGGTAATGCAACTTTAGCTTTCCCGGCAGGTTGTTGGCCTGCTGCAACAGCAGTAATTGGCAGCAACGGCTCTTTAACTAATTTCATAATGACAAATCCAGGTTTTGGATATGTAGCATTTGCTGCTGCCGGTGTTGGAACAACAAGTGGTACGGCTGCTGGCGGTACTTTTTCAACAG
>SXGS01272474.1_pt1 | contig 10605 bp, 8 predicted proteins | sample 3174681 | NCBI WGS metagenome assembly SXGS01 (sample SAMN11356861, study PRJNA531348) | freshwater metagenome | isolation source: freshwater sample F1-80 | place: China: Fuxian Lake, Yuxi | collected 2017-12-25
ATGGCGTCGAGCAGGTCGTCCAGGCTGTGGACCTGCGCACCGCGCGAGGGCATCACGCGCGCCAGCACGCCCTGGTGCCGGCCGCCCCGGGCAAGACCGTCCAGCCGGCTGGCCGGCACGCGCATCACGCGCACCTTGGCCGTCTCGGCGGCGGCGACCAGGTCCCGCGAGCGCCCGTCCTTCCGTGTCTCGTCGACGAACACCTCGAGCACCAGCGCCGGATCGGCGCGCAGCGAAGCGAGCACCGCATGAAAGCCCGCCACGACACGGGGTTCACTCATGCCGCAGCGGGCACGAGGTCGATCTTGCGCGACTCGACGTCCACGCGCACCAGCTTCACGCGCAGCTTGTCGGCGAGTCGGTACTGCGTGCCGGTGCGCTCGCCAAGCAGCGCGTGCCGCGCAGGCTCGAAGCGGAAGTAGTCGCGGCCGAGTTCGGATATGTGCACCAGGCCGTCGACGAAATACTCGTCCAGCGTGACGAACACGCCGAAGGGCGTGACCCCGGTGATGCGCCCGGAGAAGGTTTCGCCGACATGCCCGCTCATGTAGTCGCACTTGAGCCAGTTCTCCACGTCGCGGCTCGCCTCGTCGGCGCGTCGCTCGGTATCGGAGCAGTGCCGGCCCATCTCGTCCCAGTCGAGGCCCTCGTAGCGCCGCCCCGCCAGCACGGCGCGGATCGCGCGGTGTACCAGCAGATCGGGGTAGCGGCGGATCGGCGAAGTAAAGTGCACGTAGGCGTCGAACGCCAGGCCGAAGTGCCCGGCGTTGTCGGGGCTGTACACGGCCTGTTTCATCGAGCGCAGCATGACGGTCTGCAGCAGGCCGTGGTCCGGGCGCGCCTGGATCTGCGCCGTCAGCTTCGCGTAGTCGCCGGGGCGGGGGATCTCGCCGCCGGGCAGCTGCAGCCCGAGTTCGCCGAGGAATACGCGCAGCGCCGCGACCTTCTCGACGGCCGGGACGTCGTGCACGCGGTACAGCACGGGGTGCTGTGCGCCCGCGAGGCAGGCGCCGGCGCATACGTTGGCTGCCAGCATGCACTCCTCGATCAAGCGGTGCGCGTCGTTGCGCTCGGTGGCGACGATGCGCTCGATGCGGCCGCGTGCGTCGAAGACGATCTGCGTTTCCGCGGTGTCGAAGTCGATTGCGCCGCGCTGCTGCCGCGCGCCGAAGAGCGCGCGGAACACGTCGTGCAGCGTTGCCAGGTGCGCGGGCGGCCTGCCCGACTGCAGCCTGGCCCACACTTCGGTATAGGTGAGCCGCGCCTGCGAGCGGATCACCGCCGGGTAGAACTCGTAGCGCGCCACGGTGCCCTTCGGACCGATGGCCATCTCGCACACCATGGTCAGGCGGTCCACCTCGGGGTTCAGCGAGCACAGCCCGTTCGAGATGCGCTCGGGCAGCATCGGGATCACCCGACGCGGGAAATACACCGAGGTGCCGCGCTCGCGCGCCGCGGCGTCCAGCGCGTCGCCGTGCCTGACATAGTGGCTGACGTCGGCGATCGCGACCCACAGGCGCCATCCCCTGCCCTCGCGCACCGCGTGCACCGCGTCGTCGAAGTCCTTCGCCGTCTCGCCGTCGATGGTGACGAAGGGCAGCGCCCGCAGGTCGCGGCGCGCCTTCAGGTCCTCCGCGCGCACCGCCTCCGGCAGCGCCTTGGCCGCCGCCTGCGCCGGCCGCGCGAACTCGTGCGGCAGGTCGAACTTTCGCAGCGCGATCTCGATCTCGATGCCGTCGTCGTCGTGCCGCCCCAGCACCTCGACCACCCGTCCGACCGGCTGCGCATGCGCCGACGGCTGGGCGATGAGTTCCACGGACACGACTTCGCCCGCGCGCGCCCTGCCCGCTCCGCCGGACGGCGCTCGCGCCGTAGGCGGGGGCAAGAGGATCTCCTGCGCGATGCGGCGGTCCTCCGGCGCGACGTACAGCACGCCGTGGCGCAGGTGCACGCGGCCGACGATCCGCCGTTCGGCGCGCGCGATTGTCTCGACGATCTCGCCGCGCGGCCGGCCGCGGGCGTCCCGGCCCGTTACGCGCACCATGGCGCGGTCGCCATGCAGCGCCTTGCGCATCTCGACGAACGGCAGGTAGATGTCGGGACCGCCGTCGTCCGGCCTGAGGAAGCCGTGGCCGTCGGCGTGACCGTCGACGCGTCCCGCCACCAGCGCGATGCGGCTTGCCACCAGCAGCGCGCCGGCGCGGTTCTGCACCACTTCTCCCGAGCGCAGCATCTCGGCGAGCGCTGTGGAAAAGGCGCGGCGCTCGCCGCCCCGGACGCGCAGCCGCTTCCCGAGCTCCGGCGGATCCAGCGGCGCGCCGACGCGGTTCAGCGTGGCGGCGATCTCCTCACGCCAGCCCTGTCGTTCGCTACCCGCCCTGCCGCCTTTTTTTGACACTGAATGTCCCGGACACTAGAATGCGCCTCCCCTGCCGAGGTGGCGGACGTGGTAGACGCACATGGTTCAGGTCCATGCGGTGGCGACACTGTGGGGGTTCGAGTCCCTTCCTCGGCACCAGATCCACATCCTGCAACGTCCAAGAAAGTCCGTACTATACCCTAGTATGTCTATGTGAATACCTCCGGAATCGTCCAAAACCGTCCGGGGGCACCTTTTGACAGCTGGGGGTATGTGGGGGTAGTTTTGGGGGTATCTACCCACGACCGTGGGAAAAATACCCCCATGCCCCTAACCGACACCGAAGTCCGCAACGCGAAGCCCCTCGCGACATCCTACAAGCTTGCAGACGGCGAAGGGATGTACCTGCTCGTTCAGCCGAGCGGCGGCAAGTATTGGCGGCTCAAGTACCGCCTCGCTGGCAAGGAAAAACTACTCGCACTCGGCGTATATCCCGAGGTCAACCTGAAGTCCGCGCGCAAGCGCCGGATGCAGGCCCGCGAGTTGATCGCGCGCGGCAGCGACCCGGGGGTGCAACGCAAGATAGACAAGCGGGCCGCACGCCTGCTCGCGGCGAACACCTTTGAGGCGATTGCGCTTGAGTGGTATGACAATCAGCGCGCCAAGTGGTCTAACGCACACGCCGCGCACGTCAAGATACGCTTGAAGCGCGAACTTTTCCCTGCGCTCGGCCCCCAGCCTATCGCGGAGGTAAGCGCCGTCGATCTGCTCGACGTGCTGCGCGGCATCGAGCGGCGAGGCGCGCTAGAAGTAGTGTCGAAATGTCGCGTGATCGCGGGACAGGTATTCCGCTACGCCGTCGCGACCGGGCGCGCGCAGCGCGATCCCTCGCCCGATCTCAAAGGCGCGCTCAAGACGCGCGAGAAGCAGCACTACGCGCGGCTTTCAGAGTCCGACCTGCCGGAATTCCTCGCTAGGCTCGACACCTACGACGGCAACACGCTAACAAAGCTGGCAATGCGGCTGCTGGTGCTGACATTCGTTCGCACCGGCGAGCTTCGCGGTGCGAAATGGCCGGAATTTGACTTCGACAAGGCCGAATGGCGAATTCCGGCCGAGCGTATGAAAACCCGCGCCGAGCACCTGGTCCCGCTTTCGACGCAGGCTATCGAGGCGCTGGAGCGGTTGCGTGAGATCGGCGGTGGGCGCGAGCACGTTTTCCCGAACGAGCACCATCCGCTAAAACCCATGAGCGAGAACACGATCCTTTTCGCGCTCTACCGCATGGGGTATCGCGGGCGCGCGACAGGGCACGGCTTCCGCGCCACAGCATCAACGATTCTCAACGAGCAAGGATGGGATGCCGACGTGATCGAGCGCCAGCTTGCCCACAAGGAAGCGAATAAGGTTCGTGCCGCCTACCATCACTCCGAGTATCCCGCCGAGCGCAAGAAGATGCTGCAGGCATGGGCCGACTTCCTCGACGCGAAGCAGCGCGCGGGCGAAAAGATCGTCAGCATTCACCGCAAGGCTGCGTGATCTGACGGAAGCCGTAACGCCGATTCTGAAAAAACAACAAGAATTGGTGCGGGTGCTGGAGGAAGCGTTAAGACTCGCCCAAAGCAACGAACTTAATTCCTTGGTGTTGTCCTTCTGCACCATCGACGACTCTCGGCACTGCATTGTTTGCAACGTCTCGGAGCGTCTGGCGATGGAATTCACGGCCCTGCTTCACCATCGCTTCAGTTCTGACCCACTAAGCCGCGCCTAGCCCGAGGCTGATCCCCGAGGGCGAAAACGGACCCGCGGCCAGTGGCCTTTGTGCGGCAGGCCAACATCGTCCAAGGGCCGCAGCAGGTGAACAACGGCGTCCCGGCGGATGCCTCACGCACAGGAAAATCCGAGAATCAACCGAACAAAGTATTGGAGCATCAGCATGGCGAACGGCTGGACTTCGGAGCGGCGCGTGCGGCAGGCGGAGCAGATTCAACGCTGGAAACCGTGGGAGCGGTCAACCGGTCCCAAGACAAAAGCGGGTAAGGCACGGGTATCGCACAACGCTTTCAAGGGTGGCTGGCGCGCGCAATTTGCGGAACTGCGGCGCATGTTGCGAGAGCAGTTGCGTGGGGTTACGCGCGGCAGTCTGAGTTGTAAGTCGCACGCGGGTGACTCCGCACGGAGACTCAGTTGAAGGTTCGCGTGCACCGCGCCTGTCAGCACACCGGAATGCCATCTTGCAGCAGCGCCACCAGCGTCACCGTTCGCGGCAGCACCCAACGCAGGGCCGCAGCCACGAGCTCGGCGGTGAGGAGAGCAAGGCGTAGTACACTGGACCGGGCACATGAAGAAGATCGCCCTCCTGCCGTTTCTGCTTATCCCGGCGTTGGCCGGCGCACAGCCCTACGAGTCGCCTGCAATGGTGGCGAAACGCCTGAAGGCCCAGTGCGCGGCGATGGCACCGAAAGCGCGGGTGGAATGCGAGAAAAAAGCGCGCGCCGAAACCCGGGCAAGCATCGACCGGCACCATACCCAGAAGGGGACGGTGGCCGGGAAGCCGGCCGCCAATGCCCTCGCCACCGGTTTTCGCGAAACGGAACGTCAAGGGGTGCGAATGAGCGTTTCGCCACGCACGCCGCAGAAATAGCTCCGAGCGGGCATCGGGAACCATTCGGTCGCAATCGCACCCCCACCTGCCGGCCTGTTAGGGGCAGGGGGGAGGGCCGCCAGTATTGCAGCTGGCTGATGGCGCACTGGTGCCGCTGGCATTAGTCGCTGTGACGCTGATGGTGTGAGCATTCAGGGTGTTCGCCACCGTCACGTCGATCGGCGAGGCAGCACCGAGTGCGTTGAAGGTGGATCCGGGCCCGAACAGGTCAGGTTGGTGGGCCGTTACCGTGAAGCCGGTGAATGGCGCCCCAAAGACCGGGGCGCTGAATGTCACACGTAAGGTGGTGGCGCTGGTCGCCACCACAGAAGTGATCGTCGGCGGGCTCGGCAGCAGGCTGGGCGTGACAGCATTCGATGCCAGCGACGGGATCGAGGTGCCCGCGTAGCTGGTCGCAGTCACGGTGAAGGTGTAGCTGACGCCATTTGTGAGTCCGGTGACCAGGATAGGTGCATCCACGTCGGTCGCGGTGATCCCGCCCGGCGAGGAGGTCGCGGTGAAGTGCAGCACCGGGGCGCCGCCGTCTGCCGGTGATGGCCCGAAGTCCACTAGCGCCACTGTATCGCCCGGGAATGCGATCCCGATGTTCGGCTCATGCGGCGGGTTTGGCGCCGGCGTTACGCTGTTCGAAGCAGCCGAGGGGGCGCTCGTCCCCGCAGCGTTGGTCGCAGTGACCGTGAAGGTGTAGGCAACGCCATTGGTCATACCGCTGAACTGGATCGGCGAACCGGTGTCCGTCATGGTCAGCAAGCCAAACGTCCCTGGCTGTGACGCGGTCGCGGTGTAGCTGGTGATGGGGTGGCTGCCGCGGTCCGAGGGCGCGGTAAAGTGCACAATAGTAGTGTTATTGGCCGCCGTGGCGGTGCCGATGATGGGCGCTGCGGGCGCAGCGCCGGCCGCGCCCACGGTGAGGCTTACCGAGGATTCCGCGCACCGGCTGGTGGCCGCGGAGCCCGTGAGTGTGCAGACCGAGTAGAACCCCCCGAGGCGGCTGCCGGGTGTGGCGGACCCGCTCAGTTTCAGCACGCCATCGGTCTGCGTGAGCAGCGACGGGAATTCCGTGGTGAAGCTGATCGAAACCTGTGCCGCCTTCGGTACCGCGCCGTTCAGCCGGACCCTGGAGAGCAGGTTGATCGTGGCGCCGGGCGGGAGCGTGGTCATGGCGCCCAACTCGCGGCCTATGGTGATCGCCCACCTCCCGGTGCCCGCCGGGCACAGGCCGGCGGCTGCCCCGGGGCAAATCCTGCGCATGCGGGAAGACGCGGAATCCGCGGACGAGAAGGCCCGCGGGGTGGCGCCTTCCCTGGCGACCAAGGAGGCGCGAGTGAGGGCACGCGAGGCTGCCGAGAAGGCGCTCACGCAGGAGCACAAGGCGTTTCAGACACAGGTGCGGACCCGCCTTGCCGAGCTGGAAAAGTGTGGGCAGGAATACGTAACGGTGAACCCCCGGTCGCAGGCGTTCGTGACGACGTTCGTGGAGACGCTCCGCGCCAAGACGCCCACCGAAGATGACAAGAAAACCATCGCCGCTCTGGTGGCCTACATGGACGCGCAGAGGACACTGGTCGCCGAAATCACCACGCTGTCCAAGGACATCGAGACGCAGCGCTACGCCTCGCACGTGATCAACCGGTACTTCCTCGTCACGGGAAAAGTCGATGGGAAGCCGGTGGCGCCCGCGGCTGCCGCCCCGGCGAAGAAGTAACCTGACCATCGAGGGAGAACAAGGACATGAACATATCGATGCGTGCCCTGTGCCAGATGGCTCTGGGTTTTCTCTTGTTTTGCACGATGGTCTTGGTGCATGCGCAGGTGAACAAGGAATTCTGCTGGAAGGACTCCTACGGCCGTGGCGTAGGCACCATTCCGACCTCGTGCGGCACCATGGAGTACGACGCCGGCCTGTGCTACAACAAGTGCCCTGCCGGCTACTATGGCGTCGGTCCGTTGTGCTGGTCTTACTGCCCGGCGGGCTACATCGACCATGGCGCGATTTGCCATATCGACAAGGCGCTGATGACGAGCCTCATACGCGACGGCTGCTCGTTCAGTGTCTTTGGGGAATGCATCGTGCCGGCTTATCGATGCCCTTCGGGCTATATCAATCTCGGCGCGTTCTGCGGGCTGGAGTCGGCGGGCAAATCGCCGCCGGCGCCAACCTTTGGCAGCTACCTCGACCCGATGAAGCATTCCTACGGTCGCGGCGTCGGCGTCATTCCCACCGACTGTGGTCGTGACAAGGAATATGACTGGGGCCTGTGCTACGACAAGTGCAAAGCAGGAATGACCGGCGTGGGGCCGGTGTGCTGGGGCCTCCCGCCCCCGACTTGGGTGGCGTGCGGCATGGGGGCTGCCAAGGATTCGCTGACCTGCGGCCTGACCGTCTTCAACCAGGTGCAGTCGGCCGGCAACCTAGCGATGACCGTGGCGACCGCTGGCACGAGCATGGCAGCGACCTCTGGCCTCGGAGCGGTCGAGAAGGCGGCCAGGCTTGCGGGTCTGCAAAAACAATATGCGGCGATGGTGACGGCTTATCAAGCGATCAAGAAGGCGGGGGCGGCGTACGAGGCGACCGACGCGACCATTGCACTGGTGGGGAGCGACAAGCCCACGGAGGAGGATATCGCGCGGGTGTCAGCACAGATCGCAGCGCTCGTCGACCCGACCGGCGTTGCCGATGTGGTTGCGGCCTACACCTACCCGACGTGCAGCAAGTATTTTGGGGTGCCCACTGCTAGCGGCAGTCCGGGTCCCATGTCCGCCTCACCGATGTCCGCCTCACCGATGCCCGCAGACTACACGACAATGCCCACCCCGTTCCCCGAGCTGACCTGGCAGTCGTCTATTAAAGATGGGTCGCCGATGGATGTTACCCCCCCCCTTCGCACAATTCTGGGGGGACTGGTAACTACATCTGCGCCAGGATCTTCGACTCGATCCTATATCCCGGGAGACAATCCAGTACCGGGAAATGCCATATCGCCCGTGGCGGCGTTGAGCACGTGTTCGATAATTTCTGGTCGCTCTACTTCCGTCGTCCCCTAGAGTCACGCAGCGCCATCGCGTGGGTCCTCGGGCCGCGAGTTCCGGGGAATGCCGTAGGGGCGGGGGGGGCGGCAGTATGCCGCGGCCCGCATGAGAACGCACTGGTATTGGGCAATGTCACCCGCCCCGGTGAGTGCAGCATCGCCAGGAATGGTAGCGAAGTAACGCTCACCACTTTCGAGGTGTTGGTCTATCGTACGCAGAACGAGGATCAGCGCAGGATGATGTGGCTTTCGAGGACGAGCAATGACGCAAAAAAACAACTTTCAAAGTGGGTGAGCAGCGGAAACGAGGGGGACAGACCGCTAGTGCTCTGCCGTGGCCGAATCGGGAACAACTATGGTCTCCGAGCCGGCAACCTCCTCGAGGACGGCAAGTGCAGGATCGGCTATGGCGGCAAGCAGCATTTGGTCGCCACCTCCGGGGTGCTCATCAATTGGTTCGACCGCAGCTTCACCTGGGTCGCAAAGGACCTATTGGGCTCTCAGATGGAGCCCGTGTTGGACTACAACGGCCAAACCAACTACGATGCGAATGGCTACCCCGTGTGCCGTGGCACATATCAGAGCAACACGTATGCCGGCTATGTCTTCGGCGACAAGTGCGTGATCGGCGTGGATGACCGTGAAGAAGGGCTCAGCAACTACGAGGTGCTGGCGTTGAATTAACCGAAATGCAGGCAATTTGGATCGCCAAGGCGGCACCTCAATCGGCCGGACTCATCCAGGTCGAGGGGTTCTCGGGCGAGTAGGCTGGAGGGGCTGCACCTCCAGCCTCTCCCCGAACGGGGCGTGAACCTCTCCGTGTCCCCCGCCCTCACAAACACGGCAGCGCCCGCTGCTAATCCCACAACAGTGGCACATCCTCGGAGAAGTCGAAGAGCATGCCCCCGGAGGGGAGATCGTCGTCCAGGACGGCTGCAACGATGTCCGGCGCGAGACTGGTAGGTTCCCCCTAAAGTTCCTCCCCGGGCGGCCGTTGATCCTTCAGCGGAGCGGACGGGAAACGGTCCCGTCCCGTTCGCGTGCAACCGAAAGCGGCTGACGCGCTCATGGGCGAAAAAGAGCGGAACCGAATCCTGATCGTCGAGGACTCCGAGGACGAGGCGCAGTTGCTGGCAAGGCAGCTGCGGCGCGTTTCGCCGGTCCTCGAGGTGCGCCGCGTCGACAACGAGGCCGACATGCGCGCCGCGCTCGCGGACGCTTCCTGGGACCTGGTCATCTCCGACCATTCGATGCCCGCCTTCGACTCCGACGGCGCCCTGCGCGTGCTGCGCGCGAGCGGCCAGGACATCCCCTTCATCCTCTATTCGGGCGCCCTCGACACCGAGCGCGGCGCCTCGGCCATGCGGGTCGGCGCCAACGACTGGGTGGACAAGCACGACCCGGCGCGCCTGATGCCGGTGGTGGAGCGCGAACTGCGCAACGTGCGCATCAAGCGCGACAAGGACCGCGCCGAGCGTTCGGTGATCGAGATGTCCAAGTACGACGCGCTCACCCGGCTGCCCAACCTGGCGCTGTTTTCGGAGCTGGTGCAGGTGCGGCTGGCGGAGTCCCTCCCGGCCGGCTCGACCCCCGCGGTGATGTACATCGACCTCGACCGCTTCATGCGCATCAACGACTCGCTCGGCTACGCCGCGGGCGACGGGCTGATCCGCCAGATCGCGGCGCGCCTGCGCGCGGCGTGCGCGCCCGGAACGGTGGTCGCCAGGCTCGGCCAGGACAAGTTCGCCGTCTTCTATTCGCCCGTCGAGGGTGGCGCCGGCCCGACCGGCTTCGCCGAGCGCCTCGGCCAGCGGTTTGCCGACCCTTTCTCGGCCAGCGGCCAGGAGTTCTTCGTCACGCTGTCGATCGGCATCGGCCTGTACCCGGCCCATGGCAGCGACCCGGCCACGCTGCTGAAGAACGCCGAGAGCGCGATGCACGTCGTCAAGCGCCTGCGCGGCAACGGCTGCCAGGTCTACGAGGCGGGGCTGCAGCAGGCTTCGGCGGAAAACCTGCGGCTGGAAAACGAGCTGCGCCACGCCATCAAGCGCCAGCAGCTTTACCTCATGTTCCAGCCGATCTTCGACCTGCGCACGCGATGCATCGTCGGCGCCGAGGCGCTGGTGAGCTGGAAGCATCCCGAGTTCCGCATCGTGCCGCCGGACCGCTTCATCGGCCTGGCCGACGAAACCGGCCAGATCCACGCCATCGGCGAATGGGTGCTCGAGCGGGCCTGCACCAGCGCGCAGCGCTGGCTGAACGCCGGCTACGAGGGCGTGGGCGTGGCGGTGAACTTCTCGGCCACGCAGTTCCGCCACGAGCGCTTCGTCGCGCGCCTGCGCGCCATCCTCAAGGCGAGCGGCCTGCCGCCCGAGTGCCTGGAGATGGAGATCACCGAGGGCGCCGCGATGCAGGATCCCGAATCGACGGTGGACATCCTCGGCGAACTCAAACAGGCCGGCATCCGCGTCGCCATCGACGACTTCGGCACCGGCTACTCATCGCTTTCCTACCTCAAGCGCCGGCCGCTGGACATCCTCAAGATCGACAAG
>SXGS01528368.1_pt1 | contig 10605 bp, 2 predicted proteins | sample 3174681 | NCBI WGS metagenome assembly SXGS01 (sample SAMN11356861, study PRJNA531348) | freshwater metagenome | isolation source: freshwater sample F1-80 | place: China: Fuxian Lake, Yuxi | collected 2017-12-25
CGTTCCTGCCAGCGCGCCATTCGACAACCTGTCAGCGGTTGGCCTCGCCTCATCGAGCCCTCCTATGAAACCGGTGACTTTATATATGTCGTCAATCAAGTCCCGCAGACTACTTGATTTCTATTTCTTAACGGCATTGCGGCTAGTCGGACAGCCAATCACACTCTTGTCATTCACCCTTCCCAGTTGGTTACCCGCATGCTACTTCGCGTCTCTGTTTGTCTGTGCGCTTGGCGTTTTGTTCCGGCAGGCTTGGGCTCGGCTTGTTGCGATACTTCTCATCGTCCCACTCGTTCCTCTATCCGCCCTGCCGGTCACGGTGGCGGAGATGGCTTCACCTGTTCGCGGAGCATGGCTCATCACGTCGCTTCTCTTCGCCGCACTGTTTGTTTGGTTGCTACTTATACGATTCAACCGCAATGCACAAAACGCCTAACTTGGAAAGGAATGCAGAGAAGGCGGGAGATGAAAACTGGTCGAGCGTGGGATGGCAGTAGAAGATGAGAAGTGATGGGATTCTCCCGCGTTCTTTGCATTCCTAGGTTGAACGTAGGCGCGGTGGAAGGTGAGCGAGCCTCATGAATTGGTTGGAACGGGCCGCCCTCCTTGCGGAAAGTGTTTGGGCGCTTGAGTTGGGTTGGACCAAAGGAGGCATGAATCCGCATTGGCATCGACGGTGGGTTCCCTGGAAGCGTCGGCAAAGCTTTGGAGTCGCATAGATTTCCTGTATTCACCGAGGTTCCGCAATGGCTGGGTGAGGATTGGCATCGGAAAATATCGTGTTGCCGAAGCAACACGTCCAAACTACGTGGGGGATGGTCGATGCAAAAAAGGGGTTCACGGCAAGAGCCGGATCCGCAGGCGGTAATACTCCCTCTGGAGGCTTGAGCGGTCATCCAGCGGCAGGGTGGTTCGATAGGTTGCCAATTCAAACTCGCCGCTGGCGGAGTGTGGATCGGCAGTGGGTTCGAGCTGACTGAGGGTTTCCGCCGTGGCGGACGCCCATTGTATTAGGTCAACGGATCCTTCGAGTTGATACTCCAGATCGACAGGCGCTTTCCGGCGAACGAATGTGAGATCGAGATGCGATTGCTCCCGGGAATTGCCGGAAGTGATGAGTTTCGAGATGCGGGTGCGGATTTGGGCGCGCGTCCGATCGGTGTCCGAAGAGAGTGGATCTGTTCCAAATCCGTACTCAACCAAATTGCTGAGGCGATCGTTGTCAGGATCAGCCAGATCTCCGCTTATGGTTGGGTCGCCGAGCTGGCTGAGGGAAAACTTGGTTGATTTCCAAATGGCAAAAGATGGGCCCACCGGCCCAGTTCCAAGCGTGAATAGGGAAGATTGCAGGGGGAATGGGGGCAGAGGAATTGCCGGCCCCGGAGTGGGGGAATAGACGGCATCGACATTACTAGCGGCTTGGATTGCCAGGGTGAAACTGCTTCCCGTCGGCGCGGTTGTGGCAATATCGCCGAGCAGCAGCCATCGATCAGGCACATCGGCTTTCACCAGCGAGTTGGTCAAAAAGAGGGTGGCGGTGTGGTTGGTGTCAAACTCGAAGGATTTAGATAGGCTAAAATCGGCGGGAGAATAGCCGCCATCGCGGTCGGAATCCCGGATCAACCGCAGATGGCGCACCGGGATCGGAGCGCCGTTCGTGGCCGCGGGAAAATTCAGTTTAACCGTGATCGATCGGACCCGGACATCGGCTTCCCTGGCGATGGGTTCGAGGGGCAGCAAGGCCACTGAATTGGCGCCAGGCAGGATCGAAGCCGCGGATGGTGCGCCTGGACGCTTAATTTGGAAGTCGCCAAGTGTGATCGTGCCGGTGCCGAATGGAGAGGTCGATCCATGCACTGGGTGGGTGGCGGTATAAGACAGCGTGAAACCCACCGGCACGGAAAGCAGGGGAATTCTAAACGCGCCGCCGGTCAGAACAAATCCCTCGCCGATCCAGAAACCGCCCTCGGGAATGAGAGGGTCGGCGTCCGCGAATATCTGGATGCGAGTTCCTGCTGGCGAGGTGGCGATATCCTGGACCGTGCCGTGGAGAGTCTGATTGGCATAATGTGCGACCAGGGGAGGCAGCATTCCGGCATTGGCATTCGCCGCCAAGCTGATGCCCAAGCCGCTGTTCCAGGAAATGGAATTGTTAATTATTGTATTGCCGGTGGAATTTGCACCCGCGACGGCAACCCCATGGCCAGCATTCCACTGAATAAAGTTTCCGACAGGGGCGGGGTAACTCAACGCGCCAAACGTCGTGTCCAAATAACCGCCGATAAAGTTCCCCGAAGCACCCGCCTCGATGCGGATCCCATCGCCTAAATTGGGTGTTGGAATAGAGGTGCGAGTCATGCCGACGTAATTGTTGGCAAACAAATTGCCAGTGCTGCCCGGACCTGTGACAACAATTCCATTGGTGGCGCAAGCTGTGATTTCGTTGCCGTTCCAGTTGCTGGCATCTCCAATCAGGTTATACGAGGAGTTATGGACCAACAACCCGGGGCCCTGGTTGCGCAGTTTCGGGTCGCCACCAATTTTTCCGCTCCGGACAATGTGTTCTCCGCCTCCGGCCAGCACCATGGCAGCATCTCCCAGCCGCATGGAACCGTTGTAATTCAGCCGCAGTTCGTTCAACAAATGCCTGGTGCCGCCGCGCACGACAATTCCCGCCCTGTAATTTTGAACGATTTCATGGCCGGTAACAGTGGTGTTGGCGCCGCCGTCGAGATAGATGCCAATGGCATTAAACTGAAACCGATTGAGTTCGAACCTGGATTCACCAATCACTTGGCCCGTGGATGCGGCGTCCACCAGGATTCCAATCGATGGCACGATCTCCGTGAGATGCGCGCCCAAGTTGGGGTTTGGCGGATAAGGCAACCGCGGCGGACCGCCGAATTGGAACAACAGTCCGCCAATGTAATTGTTCGATATCCGGTTGCGCAGAATGGAATTAGTGAGAGGGCAGTTGGCGTAATGAATTTCGGCAAGACGCGCTTCGATAAACTGGTTGCGATCGAGGAGACGGGAGCCGCCGATAATATTCCCCCATGCCCGCGGTCCAAAACGCAAGCTGGTTTGATTATGATGGAAATCCGTTCCGCGGACGATGTTTGGGCTCACCAAATCGGCATCCATGAACAAAGAGGCACCCGAATCCTCGATGAGCATGCCCGCGTCGGTGACATTTTCGATCAGATTGCCGTAGCGATACCAGACTTGGTCGAATTCACGTTTGATCGGAAAGTGAAGAGCGAATTCGCCGATGCGGTTGCCGGATGACTGGTTGCGCAAATGGATGCCGACCAAGCCAGGGACGGAGACATCGCCACTGATGGTGTTGCCGATCAGGAAATTATTTCGGGCACCTTCCAACACGATCGCGGCGTGCTTCCAGGCCCGGAAATAATTAGCCAGTTCCTCATTGGGATCTCCAATGTGATTATCATGGCTGCCGTCTCGCACACACAGCGCGCCCCGTTCAGCGGGGAGCTTAACCCATTCCCCAAAGGCCTCAGTCACGCCGAAGTGAGATGAATTGAGCGTCGTGAACGCCGTGTTGTCGCCCTCGATGAGCACATTGAAGCCCTTGTCGGGACCGAAAAAATTGAACGGAAAATTGAGGCCCGGATCAAAGGTGCCTAGCACCGTGAAACGAGCGCCGTTCGCTATTCGGACACCGTGGCCGTCATTGGGCATGGCAACCGGCTTGCCGCCAAACGTCGCCGGTTCGAGGAAACTGGTCTGAATTCCATCCAAATGGTTGCCAATGGTGTCTGTGCCGGAAACCAGCACGCCGTTGCCGGCATTGCCGGCGATAGTGAGAAAAGCCAGGGAATTCAAGCTGGCGCCGCCGAGGATTTCGACGCCAGGCCCGCGATTGGCCGTAACTCTCGAGCGGATTCCAAATGCCCGGCCCTGCCGGCCGACCAAGTTAAAGGAAGTTTTTTGGCCAAGAATCAGCACGCCTCCAAGTTGATTGCTGCTAATGGATCCTGGGTGTATGGAATTGCCGAAAGCGCCGTTCTCGATGAGGACGCCGCGGCCCTGGCTGTGGAAAACGCCGATGTTCGCCGGAGTGCCCGCGGAAATCGGGCCTTCGAAGCGATTGAACATCACCAGTTCCCCTGAGAGCCGAATCCCGTGACTGCTGCTGTTAGTGATTAGAAGCCTTGAGAACCGGTTCTGGACGGCATGTCCATCGAGATAGACGCCGGTGCCTCCAGAGTTCTCGATGCGCACATCCTCGACCCAATTGCCTTTGGCGCCGTTGCGCACATAAATTCCCGAGGCCGGAAAATTGCGCAGCGTTGCTCCATGAAGCCCGACACCGGAAACACCATCCAACACCCAGCCGCCGCTGCCTTGCTCGGCGCCGCTGCCATCGAGGATGAGCGGCAACTCGTAAACATCTCCGCTGGTCGGGGGCGGCAGTTTGCCCGCCAACACCACCTGACCTGGGGCCACTCCCAATCCCAGCACTATCCGGTCATTTGAATTGGGGCCCCCTCCCGCGCCGGTGTCAGGATTCGCTCCTCGAATATGATCGATCTCGCGTTGGACGTAAGGGCACGAGTCCGGAGGATCCGCCGTTTCGCATAACTGATGAACCTCGATGGCTCGCCCGAGGGCGCCATTGGCGATCAAAAATCCTTCAAGCAAGCTGATCTCTCCGTCGGCGGCGTTGCTCATGTCGAGGCGGGTCACTGAAATGCGCAGCCCGGCATCGGCCCCAGGGTTGGTTGTGCCGGGTGCCTGGACGATCAGGTCCACAGGAGTGGTGGTGTCACCGTCGGCGGTCCGCAAACTAATGGCGTGAGAACCCACGTGGATGCCTCTGGACAATTGAACCAGGAGGTTGGTTGCATTGGCGCTGAACACGCTGGCGAAGCCCAGGTCCTGGCCGTCGATCAGAATTGAGTTGGGCCGCAGCCCATTGGTCGAAAAGTTCAAGCCTCGAAGGTGGGCGATACCGCCCGGCGGGACGGGGTTGTTGGCCACGTTCAATAGCTGGGGCGGCTCTTTGAATTGGAATTCGCGCGCGTCGACAGGCAAATGAGTGGTTGAGAATTTGCCCTTGGGCGTCTCGATGCAGATAAAAGCGCGGCCACTCGGAAATACGGCGCGCGCATTGGTGGGCACGGCGATGGTCAAGGAATCCTCGGTGCTCGCGATCAAACTGGCCGGCAGGTTGGTGGTGGACGCGGTGGGATTGGCGGTGCTGGCAAATTCGCAAAAACTAACTTTCATATCCTCGGGATTCGCCGGAAAATGGCGCCCTGTGAGCAATATCCAGTCGCCGGCTTTTCCCTGCTTCGGAGTGAAGCTATCGATGGCTGGATTGAATGGATCGCCGACTACGATGATGGAACGTTCCAGTGCCACGGTGCTGGGAAGAACCAAGCCGCTGGTCCTTTCAAGCGCTTGCATGCCCGAGCTGACTTTTTTGAAGACATTCAGGGCTCCGGCGGTGAATTTCGCTGCGCCCGCGCCAAATCTCCCCAGTTTTTCAAGGAAACCAGGTCCCTTCTCCACATGGCTAACGCCAAGATCAATCAACCCTTTGATTGTGGCCGTGACTGCGGTGCGGACCAGGTTGTATGCGGTGTCGAGGTCCATGGCACGATCGCCAGCATAGCCCGACGCAAGTTTGCTGACATCATTGAACACCGTGCGCAGCAATTTGTGGATCCCTTCGGGCTTGGAGATGATGGATTCCATCGGCAAGATAACCGCAGCCGCGTCCACTGCGGCGGCGACGAGATTGCCGGCCAGGGCGAGATAAAACCGTTCGGAGCCACCGATCCGCTCGATGACGGTGGCTTGATTCCTCGGAAACAGCGTCCCGCTCTCCGGCAGGACGAGCCGAGTCCCATACCATAAATTGCCGCTAAAGGCTTCGGAGACGTAGATTCCAGGCGGTACTGAAGGAATGCGGAATGCATTCAGCGCGAACTCAGCATCGGTCGAAGCGAACAATTTCTTGGCAATCTCCGACGCGATCAGACCTGAGACATTCAAGTTCTTGCTTTCAAGCTTTGGGGAGACGAGCGCAACTTGAAGAGGCTGTTCATCCAACTTGATGAGTCTGTCACCAGGCAAGGCGCGGCGGACATCCCCCAAACCGTTATGGAATTGCGCGGGGTCCAAGGCATAAAGCTGCATCGGCCAATCCACGTTCGAGTTGGAACTAGGTTCCAGCGAAAAGATCGCGCGGCGTTCGGGATCGTTGGGAATCGGTTCGAGCTTTGGTGTCAGCACGATCGGCGTGGACGGAATCAAGCCGGAATAGTCAGGCGTCAAGCCATGATGAAACAAGTCTTGCGGTCGAAGCGACTGCGGACGGGGTTGGCTCGTGGCACCGGGAATGGCTTGCGCCAGTCGGAGGGCAAGCTCCCCCCAAGCCGCTTCCACGCCGGCCTCTTCCAGGTAATTCTTGTTGGCAAGGCTTGCCGCCGCGATACGTTCCGCGAGCCTGGTGGTTTCAGCCAGGGGCAGAGCCGCATTCACCAGATCGGTGGCGCGCTTGGCGTCGCGTGTGCCGACGCCGGGGATCAGAAATGCCAGGGCAATCGCCGTCGAACGAGCATCGATGATCAACTCGGTCGTGCCGGGGGTGGCCACGGCGGCGAATCCGGGTTGATCATTGCTGCCGAAAACCCAGACCATCAAAGCTGAATCGACGGGGGCTTCAGCGGTAAAAGCGCCGGTGGCATCATCGATCTCCTTGAAGCCCGAGAGGTCTCCCGCATCATAACCCACTGCGCTGAGGCCGGCGGGAGGCAGAAATCGGGCGGGAATGCGCCGTGAAACCGTGAAAGGCAATTGCAATGAAAACGACTCCGACGCGTGCTTGAGAATAAGCGGCCCGCTGGACGCGCCGGTTGGAACGACACACTCGATTTGAGTGGGGGTTACCTTGGCGGCTGCAACGGCAACGCCGCCGAACAGGATGCTATACGAGGCTGCCGGATCGAAGCCTGCGCCATCAATCACGATGCGAGTGCCTGGCGTTCCCATGAGCGGATCCACGGACCGAACGGAGAGGGTTGCTGGCAGAGCCGAAGTTGTGGCCAACCAAGCGGAGAGAGCCAAGAGGCATCGACAATGAACGGCGAGACGATTGGCATTCATCATACAAGGTGTGGGATGCGATTAATATGGCAGCCGCTGTGCAAAGAGGTGTATTAGCCAAAATGCACGATGGCAGTTGTAGCGATCGAGCACAGCAGCAGCAAGGGGAATGCCAAAGCCCGCATCAGCGCGTAGGCGCGGCACTAAGAGATGTGAAACGGGGTGCCCGGCGAAACGTTGGGGCCGGGATTGAACGCTCCCCATTGTCTGCAAACTAGGCAAAAGCTGCGAATTCCGCTCAAAGGCCCCGGCATGGCTCCTGACAAAGTCATGATTTGAGGCGTGTAAGGCGTCGGCAGCGACCAAAGTGGAAGGGCCTTCTCGATTCCCCGGTTTCATTGGGCTGGCTCCGTTGCGGATATACATGGCCAAGCGACTTGCCCGTGGCGTTAGGATTGCCGTTCGCCGGCGGAATTGCCATGCTGCACAAAATAGAACGTGGATCCGATCTGACTCGATGTTGTCGCTCATCCTCAGCCCGCAGGGGCGCTTGTTCCTCGAAATGGCCTCGGACGGAGGCGACGCCGCCTTGGGTAATGCCTTCGGTGCAAGTTCCGCACGCGGGCTGCTCGCGCTGGCGGCACGGCGCGACACGAGTGGGTGGCCAGCGGAGCATTTGTTCTGGCGCGAGTTCGCGGACGCCTTTCTCACCGCGATGGCGCACACGCCGGCGGCGGCGGCGGGCGACGTGGCGATGCCGCCGGACCTGGGGTTCAAACTGACGCTGCGCATCCCGGCGATGCGCGGCGCGGAGTATGCGTCACCGGAATTGTTCGCCGCGCTTTGGCACGAGCTGGCCTTGCTCGCGACGGACGAGGCGCGTCAGGCCGGCGGGCTGCGCGCGTGGCTGGGCACGGTGAATCCCGCGCTGCATTTGATCGGCAAAGTTACGTTCCATCTCGCGGAGAACAAACGTTCGCCGGAGACGCCTTTCGCGTTCATGGCCACGTTCACACACCGGCTCTCGGCGCAGGAGAAGCCCGTTCATCTGCCGCTGGCCCGCGCGCTCCAGGATTACGCGGGCGCGAAGAACCAGGACGCGCTGCGTTCGCTGCTCGAACCGGTGCAGCGCGCCGCCGAGGCCAGCGCGTGGACGCGCGAGTTGCTCGAATCGCGCCGCATCTTCCAACCGCAAGCCTGGACGCCCGCGCACGCCTACGCCTTCCTCCGCGAAATCCCGACGCTCGAAACCGCCGGCATCGTCACGCGCATTCCAAATTGGTGGAAGAACGGGCGCGGACATCGTCCACAGGTGAGTGTGCGCGTGGGCGGCAGCGCGTCCGCCGCGCTGGGTGTGGAGAGCCTGCTGAAGTTTTCCGTCGAGACCACGCTGGGCGGCGAGCCGCTCACGCCAGCGGAGTGGAAGGCATTGCTCGCGGCGGGGAGCGGCCTCGTCTCGCTGCGCGGCCAGTGGGTCGAGGTGGACGGCGACAAACTCCAGAGCGTGCTCGAACACTGGCGGCAGGTGGAGCGCGGCGCGGCGGGCGAAGGCGTGTCGTTCCTCGAAGGGATGCGCCTGCTTGCCGGCGTGAAGCTCGACGGCGCGGCGCAAGACGAAGCTGCGGCGGCCACGGCGGATTGGAGCGAAGTCAGCGCGGGCGGCTTGCTGCGCGAGGCGCTGGAGAAATTGCGTTCGCCCGACGGCGCGGCGGACTTCGATCCGAACGAAGGGTTGCGCGCCACGCTGCGGCCGTATCAGGCGGCGGGCGTGAAGTGGCTCTGGTTCCTGCAGAGCCTCGGCCTCGGCGCGTGCCTGGCGGATGACATGGGTTTGGGCAAGACGATTCAAGTGATCGCGCTGCTGCTGCGGTTGAAGCATGGCTCTGGGAGCGCCGGCGTCTCGCCGGCGAGTCGCGGTGGAGTGAATGAAGCAACTCGCCGGCGAGACGCCGGCGCTCCCAGCCACGCTCCTTCCCTTCTCATCGCTCCCGCCTCGTTGCTGGCGAATTGGAAGAACGAACTCGCCCGTTTTGCCCCCGAATTGCGCGCCGGCTTTCTTCACCCCTCCGAATCGCCCGCCAGCGAATGGCGCGACGCGGCCACCGCAGAGAAATTTCTCGCCGGCAAAGACCTCGTGCTCACCACCTATGGCCAGACCACGCGGCTCGACTGGCTGGCGGCGCGCGAATGGCGGCTCGTCATCCTCGACGAGGCGCAGGCCATCAAAAATCCCGGCGCGAAACAAACCCGCGCGCTCAAGCGCCTCAAGGCCAGAGCTCGTGTCGCCCTCAGCGGCACGCCGGTCGAGAACCGCCTCGGCGATTTGTGGTCGCTCTACGACTTCCTCAATCCCGGACTGCTCGGCGGCGCGGCCGAGTTTACTCGCTACGTGAAGAATCTTCAGGCCGCCGAGCCGCCAAACTTCGCGCCGCTGCGCCAGCTCGTGCGCCCGTATCTCCTGCGCCGCCTCAAGACCGACCGCAGCATTATCGCCGACCTGCCCGACAAAACGGAGCTGACCGCTTGGTGCTCCCTCGGCAAAAGCCAGGCCGCGCTCTACGAAAAAAGCGTGCGCGAGCTCTCCGAGAAACTGGAGACACTCACCGACGGCATCCAGCGGCGCGGCCTCGTGCTCGCGTTCCTCATGCGCTTCAAACAAATCTGCAATCACCCGAGCCACTGGCTGGGCGACGGCGCGTTCGCGGCGGACGAGAGTGGCAAGTTTCTTCGCCTCGCCGAGCTGGCCGAGGAAATTTCCTCGCGCGGCGAGAAGGCCCTCGTGTTCACCCAATTCCGCGAGATGTGCGAGCCGCTGTCGGCGCGGCTGCTCGACGTGTTCGGACGCCCCGGCCTCGTGCTGCACGGCGCGACGGCGGTCAAGCAGCGCCAGCAACTCGTGGCCGACTTCCAGCGCGACGACGGTCCGCCGTTCTTCGTGCTCTCGCTCAAGGCCGGCGGCACCGGGCTGAACCTCACCGCAGCCAGCCACGTCATCCATTTCGACCGCTGGTGGAATCCCGCCGTGGAGAGCCAGGCGACCGACCGCGCCTTCCGCATCGGGCAGAAGCGGAACGTGCTCGTCCATAAATTCGTCTGCCGCGGCACCATTGAGGAGCGCATCGACGCGCTCATCACGGAGAAAAAGGCGCTGGCCGAATCCGTCCTCGGCCCCGAAGGTGGCGCGGAAACAATGCTCACCGAAATGAGCAACGCCGAGCTGCTCCGCTTCGTCGCGCTCGACTTGCGGGCGGCGGGCGGGGAGTGAGCCGGGCGGCCTGCGGCACGGAGGGCGTTGAGATGCCGCGCGTGCCGCTGGACAGCGATACAGAGCTCAACAACCGCCGCCGCTACCTCCGGCATCCTCGCGGCGTGATGTTTCTCTCGCCGCGCTCGTGTGCTTGGCAGGTACACGGTCCATGCAAGGTGAGAGTCCTTGCCGGGGGCTGACGGAGCCAACCGAAGCTGAAGCCAGGCGGACGCCGCGAGGCAGACGACTGAAAGGGCGTAGGCAAACACTCGACTGTA
>SXGS01412206.1_pt1 | contig 10600 bp, 7 predicted proteins | sample 3174681 | NCBI WGS metagenome assembly SXGS01 (sample SAMN11356861, study PRJNA531348) | freshwater metagenome | isolation source: freshwater sample F1-80 | place: China: Fuxian Lake, Yuxi | collected 2017-12-25
ATACTCGATGCCTTGCTTTGTCATCTGAACCCCTGTATTGATGAACGGGAAAGACCATTTCGAGATGTTGCGAACGTAGGAATTTGTACTTGTACGCGCCTCGAGTAGTTTTTGAGGAATAAATTCTAATGCTCCAAGCAGTGTACCCTCATCACGGGAACCGATGCGCTGGCGGTACAGACGGTACGCGGCCTCGTCGGACGAGCGCGCAGCGATGTCACCAACGTCCACTCCTCGGACAGCTTTGTACTTTAGTCCGCTTTCCGCTCCCGACTCAACAAGTGACACCGCGAACTGGTCAGCTGCCTCCAAAAGACGAGATGGAATTGCGAGAACGTTCTCGGCCTTGCGCGCTTTCGTTCCTTCAAGTGCCATAGGGATCGAGCGCGTGTCGATGTTACCCGAGAGCGTCTTTTGTCCGAACGCGTCCCAAAACTTCTGCGATGCCGTACGGAGGTTCGAATAGTAACCCTTCGCGTACGCGAGGCCCTCGCCAGCAAAGTGTGTGCGCTTTGTACCGAAGATAGCTGAACGGGTCGCATCAATAACGCCCGACACCGTCTTCTCAATCGGAGCCACGATTCCCGTGTTCACGAAGTTGGACATGATGTTTACTAGATGTGTCGTCGGAGACGAAAGCATGGAGTTGTAGCGAACTAAGTCGATCCAGTCTGACGCTTTCGGTTTCACGAACTTGCGATAGAAAGCAGCTACTTGTTCTGGATTCGTGAAGTCAACGCCCCTGGACGCCTCGATAATTTCATCGGCCTCAGCGCCCGACTTACGGATAGCCTCGAGAAGCGAGTCAATAGAACTTGCCGTCTTCGGGTCCGCTCCGATTTTGCGAGCTTGGAGTTGCCGAGCAATGTCCTCTCCAGCGGCCTTGTCCTTGATCCAGAGGTCAATGAACTCGGGACCGACCTCTCCCGTCTTCGCCGAGTCTGCAATTGCTTGTCTGAGCTTAAGATCAGCGGCAATTTTGGCAGCGGTTTGCTCTCGGGTCACGGTGGACTCGAGGATTCGAGACGTCGTTGCCGCACGGTCGAGCACCTCCTTGTTCGTGAGAGTTTCCCCGACCGTTTTCTTGAGGACGGTCCGAGCATTTTTGATCTCTGCCTGGATCGCATCACGCCCCGCTTGCGGAATATTGAGGCGATCTGTATTGTAAAAGGATGAAACCTCTCCATTCATTTTTGGAAGCTCTACTGAAGGGGCTTGGATACTTCCTCTCCCTGGCAATGTTACTCGGGATGCTTCGGGTAGTTTTCGGGGCAAACTGGTAGCCGAGTCGACTGCCTCTCGGGCTGTCTTTTTCGCGGCCTCTTCCGCCACCTCGCGAGCGACTTTATTAGTCGCCTTTTTTGGATTGAATGGAAAGAGATCCGAGGCCATAAGTCCCACGCCGAGGATCGGCGCGAAATTACTAGCGAATCCCGGGGTGTATCCAAGAGCCTCAGCGGTTTCTGGGGAGGATTTCCAAACCCCTCCAGCAGACTGGATTGGATCAGTGCCAAGAAAAAACTGGCCGGCTTTTGATGTCGGAGCCGGGATAGACTCAGGAGTCTCAATCCCCATGAGATTACTGATGCCCGAAGTCGCAAAGCCTGTGCCTGCGCGAAACGTTGGACGAATAAGGAAATCACGCGGGATCACTCCCACGTCTCTCGCGATACCCCCGACATCGAGCGGCCTCTGACCGTTGAATCCAAAAACGCGATCCATCTGGCGTGCGCCGAACTCACCAACGCCCTGGAGTACGCCGACGCCGATCTTCCCCGCAAGCGATGCGGTCGCCCCGAGGTTCTGCTCAATCTCTGCGCGCGCAGGCCCAGGAAGGGCCCGGTATTGTTCTGCGCGACGCGCGACCTGAACAGCTGGTCCAATCAACGGCAAAGAAGCTGCTGTATTAACAGCAGCTTGTCTTGCTGATCCACGGGCGCTCGAAAAGACTGGCGACAACGTCGCATTGATCCTCTGTTCAAGAGGGTCTGGAATGACCGCGCGCGCCGTTCGCCCAAGCTGAGAGAGAAAGGACCGTTTCTTCTGCTCCTCGCGAATGCGATCATAGTTCGCCCGTGCGTTTTGTAGGTAGTCGAGGAGACCCATAATTTTGTCTTATTCGTACGGGTTGCCGCTTGTCTCAGTTCGACCGTACCGTGTGTCGTAAGTGGATACCCCTCCGAAAAACGGATTCGTGTATGAGGAGTAATTATTGTAGTCGTAACCCGGACCCTGAAGTGGCTGCGCGCTATCAGCGTAGAGATTTACGTAGTACGGGATAAGCGACTCGCTTGGGAGCGTGCCATAAGCCTCGTAGTACGCGCGCATTGCCGCGCTCGAGGTCGGATCAGAATAACTCCTGTTTCCACTAGACGACGACGTCGCCTGGGGTCTCGCATACCGCCCAAGCGTAGTCATCTGGCCCGTCTGTGGATCGAACGCTACTACGGTACCGTCATCTAACTGGGAAAGTGAGTAGTTCTTCTGCTGTGCCTGCTGGATTTTCATTTGGAGCTCACGATTTTGGAGATCTTGTGAGAAACGTTGATTCTGAGAGTCAGAAATATACTGGCGCAAAGCTAGCGTCGGATTGTTTCCGTACATGCCCGTGAGCTGTGCGTAGCGCGCCGCCTGATCCTGCTCAGCTTGTCGGTCTCCCTGATAGAGACCATAGGCGGAGAGCATGTTCTGAAGGTAAGCGTCTGCTTGTCTGCTCGACTGCTCGCCGCGGTAACGGAGTTCTTGTTGCAGCATCCCGGTTGCCGCTGCGGTCGCAGAAGCGATCTCGGCATTCATATCAGCATTAATCGCGTCAATCGCCCTCTGATTTGCTCCCTCAACGTTCGCTTGCTCGGCTGCGCCACGAGGAGAGAACCGAGTCCCAGAGATCGTAGAAAGTCCGCGTTGCTGGCCAAGTCGGCCCTGACCCTGTTGCTGTTCCGCCTGGATGGCACCAACATACTTCGCCTTGATGGCGTCAATCTGGAGTTGGAGGTCGTCCATGCTCTGTTTACGGGCAGAGTCCTCATCAAAGGCCTCAGTCTGGCCGTAACGTGAGTTGATCTGAGACATCAGTTGGTCGTAAATGTTCGGCTGTTGGACCGGTTGGGTAGCCACCAGACTCTGTTGCTCTGGAGTCGTAACCCCATAACGCTGAGCGGTCGCCTGGGCCGTGCCTGCCGAGGCTGGGTTCGAACCATCGAAACGCTGTTCTGAACTCGTGAATGTCGGACGTCCCGTGCCATAGGTACGCATATAAATCTGCTCCTGAAGCAGTTTTCGCGTCGCCGGATTGGCTGAGAGAAGGTCCGGGATGTTTGTCCCGCGTGCGTAACGATTATTCGCCCCACCCTCCGTTCCCGACCTGAGAGAGTTCCTGAGGGCGTTTCGTTCCGCCTGGATATTTTGTACGACTGAGCGTCGAGCCATATGGTTTATGATTTCACAATACCTGATGTCACTGAGTCAGCGATCAGGACGCGACGGATTGCGTTTGTCGAAAGACCCGAGCTCGTCGAGGTGAGGTCCCCAGACACGTCGGTGTAATAAGTGGTTCCGGCGACGACTCCTGAAATCTCGTCAGTCGTTCCACTGACGATGATGGACGCCGAAGCAGCCGCGGAAACCGAGGCTTCAACAACTCCCACAACCTGCTCATAGTTTGTTGTCATCGTCCATGGAGCAGTGCGGAGAGCTTGCGAAGCACCGTTCAAATACGGGAATGCCACGAGCAACATATGTGGCAAGATTTTCAACCCACAGCCTGTCGTGTCAGGGGCGGCGTTCGTATTCGTGTTGAACTGGTTTAACGCACCGACCAGCTCAAAAGCAGAGTAGCCGTTCTTGATCTTAAAAAGCTGGCCGTAGGTGTAGTCAACGTTCGCAGAAGGCTTCGGGAAGGTCGCGAAGAGCTTTTCGCCAAGCTTCGCGAAGGAGACGCTTTTGGTAGAGTCAACAGATGACACGATAGTAGTTCCGCTATCGACCGCCACAGTCCCCGAGGTGCGTGTGAAGATGAACGCGATTACGTCTGTCGAGAGACGAGAGAGCGCCAACATCTTCGTGTCCGAGAGCGACTCGAGCTCGGTCGAAACGGCCACGGCCGTTGTGGTAGTCGAAGAAAGTTCCGCAGGCGTAGTCGTACCTGAGAACACGCCGCCTGCGTATGATGCAAGGACATAGTTTACACGACTCGTAATGTCTGAGTGGTATGCAACAAGATAGTAACCGCTAGATCCGAACTGGCGAGCGCAGGAGACACTTTGTAAATTAGCCGCAACTACGAGCGTTCCCGAAGCACCTACCGTGATAGTGGTACCCGAAATCGTACATTGCACGTACTTCACACCGACCGAGTCGGTGTAAAGAATAACAACTTCCGAGGCAGAAACGGGCATGATCGCAATTTGCTGACCCATTGTGGAGCCAGGGGAAACAATCAGAACTTCTGTACCTTCGGAATCTGATGATGGAGTATAGATTTTTGCGCGGATAGTGTACGTCGCCGCACCAAACTGGTAGGCAATAAACATCTTATCCGATGTGAGCATGGTTGCGTGGTTGTTCGGAAATGTGTTGGTAGCCCCCGCGTCGCCCTCAGAAAGATCCTTAACACTGAGCGAAGCGATGGCTCCAGAGGAAGCGGTGTAGGCGATACGCCAAATTCGGATACAGGTGACGCCTGTGCCTGTAATGATTGCAATCGAGCCCGCACCATTCACAACACCCGAGTGCATCTTCATAGCAGTTCCCGTGATGTCATCGTTGGTCGTGACTGCGGTACCCTGCGATTCAAAGGCCGTCATGTTTGAAAGTACAGCTCCCGAAGAATGAACTGCCACAACTTCGCCCGCAAGGAGATCTTCTCCTGCGGTAATCGAACGACGCACCGGCTGGTTGTACGGAGCGGTGAAATAAGCCGAGTTCGCGATTAGCGTGGTGATCTGGGTTTGCGAGAGTTGCCCAGCCGATGTGGCAAGCAAGACAAAGTACGTGCCATCGTACTCAAAAATACCTGTGTAGTTTGCAGCGATATCGTTAGTCTCCAAATCGGTGAGTACCCCGGCAATCCATTTCTTGATCGCAATCGCACCGAAACCGAGATCAAGCGTACATGCACCCGTATTCGCAACCGTGAGCTTCACGATATAAACTGCGCCTGCCGTTCCTGTAACGATCGCTGGCGTAAGTGCAGCAACGTAAGCGTCATCAGCCCCGCTGCCGTCCTCTACTGCGTAGAGGTATGAGCCCTTCTGGACAACTTCCGCGAGCTTGGAAGGACGCACGATGGTCGGCGCACTAGTTGATCCAGTGTCGTCCCCGGCCGCGACTTCCGCGGAGGTTGCCGCCTCAAAGATACCCTTCGTCGTCTCAGAGCCGTCAGGCGAGCCGTTGAGCGAGATGTCGTCGATGTACTTGATAGTCGCAATCTGGTTGGAGCCTGGCGTGAACGACGGATTGGCGTCGTAAGCCATGATGTTGTCTGCATCGAACTGGGTGGTTCCGTTCAGGACGCGAAGAATCTCAAGCAAATATGGATGGCTTGTGATCTTAATGGTCGCGTTCTTGCGATGCGACTTTTTGAGTGAAGTGACCGAGCTAATTCCATCAGTAGGCGAGATGCCGCGGATACAAGTCGTGAGGCGAGAATTAGCTGCATCAACCGTGCCAATGATTGTCTCCTCGTCGGAAGTTCCTTCGTCGATAAGAAACCCTTTCACGCCAGAGAGGTTGTTACCCGCGTCGTCGAGGACACTGTCAAGGTTGATCGTCGCTTCCGTTGCCTCAATACGTGAGGTAATCTTCGTCTTAAAACTTGCGACTGGGAGATTTAATGCCATAAAAATTTATCGGAACATGCTTGGAAGCTTGAAGCCCTTCGATCGCACGTCCTTGTAGATGAACTGTTTAATGTTCAGGTAACCAACCGCCTCGGTGCGAAGCCGTACCTTCACGCGCAGAAACTTCGTACTCCCGAGCTTGAATTCGCGCATGTACCGGCGAGCGATAACCTGAGTGTCTCCTCCTCCGTAACCGTCAACGCCGTACATGTCCGCGGCATAGTAGGTCTCAGAGCCCGTCTGGATGTACTCGGAGTCGCCTTCGATGCGGCCGAGCTCCACGAAGTCCATCTCGTCAAAGGAAATCTCTACGATCAGTTCCTGGCTTTCGGCCATATCGCCTTCAACCACGAACTTCTTGCACTTCTTGAGCTCTTCCTCGTCCAGATCCCAGTCCTTCGATTCCCAGACGCCGATAATTTCGTCGAAGCCAGAGAAAATCTGATAGACGTTGTTGTCAACGGACGACCCTCCGTAGAGCTTGCCGTTGAAAATGGTGAAGCAGCGGAAGAACCCGTCGATCTTCGCCCAAAGGTCCCACTCCTTATTATACAGCAAAAGCTTATTGTTACTTTCCGCGTCATTTTCCTTCGCCGCCCAGATGATGAAGTCGCCAAACTCGATGGTCGCTGAGTCGTCAAAATTGAAGTCGCTCAGATTAATATTCGCACTCTTGGAAACCGGCAAAACCTTGGTTGACGTGTTTTCGTAACTCAAAAGCCTCGCGACCTTGTTTTCGTCATCCGAGTCGTCAATGTAGTAGATACCGTCACCCGTGGCACAAGACGCGCGCCAGTTTGGGATTCCCGTTCCCTCACGGTAAATCTTATTAGTGGCCTGGGTATCGTCGTCAGTCAGGTCGAGGAGCCAGATTGAGCGTTCGTGGAGCACGTAGAACTCCCCGTCATACGGCATAACGCTCTGAATTTCGTCTGAACCCTGCGCCTGGAACTGGAAGTCTCCCTGCCCAGCGAGACGGGTGGGGGAGTACGTAAAATCAGCCACACCCTCGGAAGTAGGGTTCTCGTAGTCGTAGGCGGTGGCAATGATTGTCGCTGCGACAGCCGGGGCAACATCATAGGTCACGGCCCATGCGCCCGTTGAGTAGTTGATCGTGCCAGATCCGCCTGTACCCGTAAGTAAACCGTTGCCGTTGTCGGTCAACGTGACGGAAGGCGAAGAACAAACGATCGAAAGCGAGCGACCAACCACGTACGGGTGTGCAAGTGTGCCTGAGAACGTCGTGTCAGAGCCATCGCCCGTGCCAAGCGATTCGTTTACGACCGAAGTGTACGGATAGTCATTGTCAATGTAGGAAAGATAGAGAACCGTCTCGTTTCCTTCGTTCTTCCAAAGGAACATGCGGTTGTCCTGGATCGCGATGTAGCCGTGGTAGTTCTTCGCCTCATTGTAAAAGTTTACGATGGTGTCAGGGTTCGCCGCGTTAATACGAAACGGTCCTTCCTGACGCGTACTGAACCAGAGAAACGAACCCGCAGGGGTTCGGTACTGTGCGAAGGAGATGTCCTCACCGTTCGTGAGGTCGGTCTTGATATTGTCCCAGGAACCGTCAGCTTCGTCGTAACGTGCTAGGTTCGTGAGAAAGCCCTTATAGAGATATTCTTTGCCGGCTACGTCGCGCACGGTGCCAAGGCCTGTTACGAAGCCTGTGTCGATGTTCTCAGTCCCAAGAAGCGGCTGTCCACGGACAAGCTCAATACGGTCGCCAAGATCCAAAAAGTTCCGTGAATTTGAACTCGCGGCCTGTGGGATCTTTTCGTCTCCGATCAGGTCAACAATTCCCTTATCAAAGACACGTACTGGCTTGACGACGTATGCCATATTATTCAACTCCGTCGAACGCTCCTACGGGATTTAAAGTGTCATTGCTGCCGTAATCGAGTAATGCATCCCACTGGACCATCTTGAGCTTAAGACTACGGAACTCAATATCAAACTCGTTGTTCCATGCGCGGTTCTTCTCGCCCTGATCGTTGTAGAAATACTGCTTCGCCATCTGGTAGGCGATGAGAGCGTGGAAAGCGCGGTTAAATACGGGCTCATCCGCGTTATCGGTGAACTGAACCGGCTGATAAGCGTAATCGTGGATCAAGCTCCATCCAGCGTAAGTCGTCATGTCATCGGAACAGAGGAAGACGATCTGAGCGTTTTTCACGTCAACGTAATAATAGCCTGAGACATTCTTAAACTCGAGACGCTTTCGAAATGGTACAGGCTTGAACTCGACGTACGTGCGCAAATCGTTAAATAGCGTGATCTTATCCGTAAAGGCAAAGTCTGAAGGAACGTTATAAGTAGTATCTCCCGCTGAGATATTCAAAGTTTCGTCAGAGGTCAATAAATACACCCAACGACGCTCAATGTTAATCTCCTCGTAGGCGATATTCATTAGCGCAAGCTCGCGATCTTCTTCCAGAGTATCGTCATCGACAAGCCACTGGAAATGTTCACGGATTTGTTGGACAGTCATAGACTTTTGTGGACATTATAACGCTCCCTCACTTATTTCTGAATGGGCGAGCCCGTTTTGATAGCCGCGCGGATAGCTACGTTAAGTGCGCCAATGATTGCCATTCGCGAGAACGATAAATCAGTAGATGTCGCTACCATGGCGAGAATCTCCGTAAGGAACGTGGAAATGAACGTATGGACGGCACTCACGACGTGCACCCGCCATGATTCCGGCAGGCCTTCCCACGAGCGTTTGAATGATGCTGAGATTTTGCTAAACATAGTGTTTTATTAGAATTCCTTACCCGTTTGAATTGAGTTCCAGGTCCGGAGGTCGACAGCAATTGCCTTCTTCCCTCCGAGGAGCGGGTGAATCGCTGCGAGTCCGGCGCGCTCCTTCTTAATAATGTGCTTCTCAAGGACGTGCGTGTCAGAATTTGGATAAACCCCAGCGAACGTGCCTGATTCCGTCTGTCCTGCCTCTGCCATAAAAAGGATCTGTCCGTCGTACTGATTCATAGAGAACTGGTTAAGGGTTACTGGGAGCTTATTGATAATGTCGTATTTCTGCGCCTCGGCGTTCGACTTCCAGTTCCAATGCCCCCCGTCCCATGGACTGGAACCGGGGAACTTGTCGTCATCAGTCCTCCCGTTCCCAACGTAGGCCAGGTCGTTGAAGAGCTCGTACTTGTTCATCGTCGAACGGATGCGATTGATGTACGGCCAGTCGGCTGCACAGTCGACCGCGGTTCCACGGCGGTGGTTTGAATACATCGTCTTTGACGATCCCTTTTCGACCAGCTGCTTTTGATAAGCCTCAGAACGCCAAGAACCCGAAATCTCGTCTGAAAGGACGAAGCCCTTTTTGTCGCCGAAACCGATGCCGAGTTGTTCAAGTTCGTCGTGGGCTTTCGTTAATGCCTCAAGAAAGAACCGCCTAGCGATAATCTTGCGACCGTTGATAAAAGTGAACATGAGTTCGTCCATAGATTATTTTGCGAAGTACGAGCTAAAGACGGTAAGCATGACATCCTCGTCATCGGACACCGAGACCGTATTGACCCCAACTGCTTGCTTGATCGCCGCAATATCAAGGGCCATTTGATCTTGCTTTCGTTCCATAACCTTTTGCCGCTCAGCGGTATCACTTACCTGCATGTATACGCCACCGATAGAAAATGCAGCGCCGAAGATCACGACCACGAGGCCGATTGTGACGCTGGTTTCGTTTCGAATTGAGAATGCCTCCGCCATATAATTTTATTTTAGGCCTAAGAATTTCGCGACAGTGAGTAATTTGGTTACGAGGTAACCAACAGTGCCTGGAGCAGTGAATGTCTCCGTAAGCACCGCCCAGACGGCCGCGGCGTCCCCGAGCTGTTCAAACATGATTTGTGAAGGCTTACCCAGATCCCATGTCGTCAGATCAGTGATGTCATTAGTCCCATTATACAGGTCCGCAACGTAAAGGTATGCCGAAGCGGTTACGGTCTGTCCCTTGATGCGGACGGTCGCAAGTAAAGGAACGCTCCCCGTATGGCTTGCAGCTAGCGTAAACACGTTAAAAGACGTGTTATCCGGCATAGTGTAGGTGTCCGAGGGGGTGTCCACACCAGGCAAAAGCCCCGGAAGATACAGCTCAACAACAACGTCATCCGTGCTAAACGCGGCGTTCTTCTGAATGAAGCCGAAAATTGAGACCGCGCTGTTCGCCTTCGCAAGGATCTGGAAATCCCAATAGAAGCCGGGGGATGCACTTTCCGGGGCGATACGCACGTTGAGAGTTCCTGCGGTGCGAACATTCGTGTCCGCAAGCCCGGAGCCCGTAGAGCGGGCTATGCCGTACGGGGTATACCAGCGGTGGTCGTTAACGGTCTGATTAAACTTGTTGAATTTGATTTCAGAACCGTCTGCGCCCCCTGTATATCCAACAATCAGCACTACGCTACCAAAAAGACAGTTATCAAAAAGCACGGTGTTATACGAGTCCGCTATGACATTCATATCAGACACGGTGTTGATCGCGTCAATACCGAAGGCACAGTCAATAAAAGTAATCTCGGAAGCACTTCCAAGATTGATTGCATCTGTCCTACACGCGTCAACCTTACATGAATCGAATACGCATTTTACCGAGTTCGTAATTGATAACGCGCGCGACGTCGTTGACATCGGGCATGCCCAAATGTGGCAATTAAAGAACGTGTCGTTCGCGGTCGAAGAGAACGAGATAGCGCTGTTCACCGCAGATACGAAATAGCAATTATTGAATGTCTTGTTACGAAGCG
>SXGS01515377.1_pt1 | contig 10599 bp, 12 predicted proteins | sample 3174681 | NCBI WGS metagenome assembly SXGS01 (sample SAMN11356861, study PRJNA531348) | freshwater metagenome | isolation source: freshwater sample F1-80 | place: China: Fuxian Lake, Yuxi | collected 2017-12-25
CTAGTGGTGAGAGCAACGAACGAGTCGTCGTTGCCGCGGTTCGCGCAATGGTCGCGATTGAAGCTCAGAATCAAACAGACGAACGGGATGAGCTCGATGCAATTCGCGGCAGGATCATTTCACTTGCAAATAGATTCGGTATTACTGGAGGTTATGCGGGCGATCGGGAACTTACCTCCATCGCAGCAAGCGGCAGCGATGCTGGAATTGATGGAGACACAGAATGCGAGTGAATCAGACAAGGATGCGTTGCGGAAAAGAGCAGCTAGAGCGCAATCAGCTAGGATTGAGATACCACCTTGCCGGAATCCGCAGCGGCGAGCGCAATGTCTGTCCGACCCGGAACGATTTTTGCGCACTTATTTCGCAGACCGGTACGCCAACGACTTTGGACGAGATCACCAATTTATGATGACCGCGATTTGCGAGCGAGCACGACACGGTGGCCTCCAAGCTGTGGCAGCACCGCGTAGTCGCGGCAAGACAGAATTGTTGCGAGGTCTACTTGTCTTCCTGGTCTTGGCGGGGCTTGTGCGATTTCCGCTGCCAGTTGCAGCAACAACTCCTTTGGCACACCGCACCTTTCGCGATTTCAAAAAGAAGCTTGAGCACAATCAATTGCTCTATGAGGATTTCCCAGAGGTGTGCCATCCAATTCGCTGCTTAGAGGGTGCGCCGCAACGCGCCGGGCGCCAGCATGTCGATGGAGTCTTGACGCAGATAGTGTGGAGCGATGCGTATATCAGTCTGCCGATCGTTGAGGGTTCGCCCTACGGCGGCGTAAAAATGTCGTACTTCGGGCTCGATGCAGCGTTTCGCGGCGTGAATATTGATGGCATGCGACCCGATTTCGTTCCGATCGACGATCCTGAGACACGCGAGTCGGCACGCTCGATTCTGCAAATTGAAGATCGCGAAGCTATCATCGAACAGGATATCGCGGGCCTCGGATCACATGACGCAAGATTCGCGATCGTGGTACTGAGTACTGTCCAGAACAACTACTGCCTATCGGCTCGACTCACCGATCCGAAAGTGAAACCCGCTTGGAACGGCAGACGGTTCGGCATGGTCGTGTCGTGGCCAGTAAATATGGAGCAGTGGCAAGAATACATTGTCCTGCGCAAAGCCGATCAAGTTGCTGGCCAAGAGTATGGCCCAACAGCAACGGCGTTCTATCTCGCTAATCGCGATTCGATGGACCGCGGCGTCGAGATGATTACGGACAGATACAAGCCAGTTATCACCGATGGCCAGCAGCAAGTGCACTCTGCAATTCAGCAAGCCTTCAACCAGATTGCGGACACCAGCTTGGAGTCCTACAAGACTGAATTCCAGAATGACCCGCCAGCAGAAGAGTCGATCGAAACGCGAGGACTAACCGCAGCTCGAGTGCTCAGTCGTGTTGGCGAATTCGAACAAGGTGTTGCACCGGACGGCACGGAGCTTCGGACAGTCGGGATGGACCTAGGCAACTACGTTTCTCACTGGACGGACATTGGTTGGTCGGGAGCGGCGGCCGGCTCGATTATCGACTATGGAACGATGGAGACGTATGGCGTCAATCCGCAATCCACGAAAAAGGCGATCGAGACGGCCATCCTGGCCGCGCTCGAGGTTTGGGCTGACGACGTGGTGGCGAAGATCAATCCGCTTCTCGCGCTGATAGACTCTGGTTCAGGCGAAGGGCACACCGAGGCCGTCTATGAATTTTGTCGTCGACGTGGTGCCCCATTCTTTCCCAGCAAAGGCTTTGCTCAATCCGCATTTCACATACCGCTAGAAACGGACACGAAAAAACCATTCCTCGAAGCTTGGGCACACAGACTCGATGCTGCGAGAATCTGGCTATACAACGTCAACTCAGAATATTGGAAACGTTGGGTCCATCAGCAATTTCTCACCGCACCGTGGGACGACTCTGGCCAGCGAGTTGACGGTTCGTTCCTGCTATTTGATCCAGCGGAAAATCGCAAGCGACACTTAACTTTTGCCAATCACATCGTGGCCGAGGAAGAGCAGCTAATTCCGGTGTTCGGTAAGCCAGCCAAGCGTCAATGGTTCGTCAAAAACAAAAACAACCACTGGCTCGATGCGACAGCGCTCGCAAGCGCAGGCGCTGGGTGCGTTGGTATGAGACTCATTGAGAAACCACCACAGGTGCAAGTAATCGTTAAGCCACTCAGTCAACAGGCCACAAACACAACCACGACCGATCCCTCTGGACGGTTAATTGTTGCGAGGAAAGCATGAACAAGCCGCCCGATTTACCACAAATGAAACAGAGCAAACCACGCCAGGAACCGCCAACTGCCGTGGTGGCCATGAACCACTCGCAAGAAATAACCGTCACGCTGTCGACACCTCTGGTGGCATGGACAACCTGGACACTCTCGCGGTACGACTTGCGGCTTAATCGAGCGCAAGCCGCCATCTTGCGCAGCCTCGCCGCCACGCTCGAAGAACGCGGCGCGGAACTCGAAAGCGGCAAGAGCGTGACACGCCCAACGGATGCGCTGAAGTGGCTGTTGGAGAAGATTTCAACTGATAGTTGAGCGACTGCTAAAAAAATAGGCTACGCTATTCCTGTCACAATTGGCATCTTCTCGCACTGTTTCACCGTTGAGCGTAGTGATATGAGCAAAACGATCGGGGACGCGCTCGGTCTTGGCATGGCGATAATTGGAATCGTGATGTTTTTCTGCGGGGCACTGCACTTTAGCCGCAAGTAAAATGCGGAAATGCGGAAATGCGGAAATGCGGAAATGCGGAAATGCGGAAATGCGGAAATGCGGAAATGCGGAAATGCGGAAATGCGGAAATGCGGAAATGCAGCATTTCCGCATTTTCATGAATGAGTCGCTTGCCATGTTATTCTTTGAGCATGGCAGCCGCTACTCTCGATGAAATTCTCGATTCGCTCAACGATTACTCGGACTACGAGGAGGTCGATTCTCTCGCGCGGGCTCGCTCGTTCGTCACCGCCGCGCGTCGCTTTCTGGCTCTGCCGTCTGCCTCGGCGGAGCAAGGCAGTTCGTCGTCCTACTCGGTCGGAGAAGTCTCGGCACAACTCCGCTCTGCGCAAGCCTGGATTGCACGCAAGCTAGCCTCGGCGTCCACGACTTCAGCAGGTTCATCGGTCAGAGTCCTGTCCACGGCGGAGGGCTTTCGATGAGCGCGATGGTTAGACCGCCTAAGACATCGATCGCCACCGAGTTCGATCGCATTCGCGCCGACTACGACATGTCGCGAGTGTCCCGATTCGTTCGTCGACGAACCGGGTTGGCGCCGCAAGGTGGCTCGGCGGACTATCACTATCGCAACGAGTCGCAGTTCTACACCGACATCGAAAAAGCGCGAGACATGGATCGCAACGATGCGATCATAGGTCAGACAATCGACCGCGCCGTCAGCAATGAAGTGCAGGACGGGTTCTCTCTCGATCCGCAAACCGGAGACAAGCCGCTCAACGACGAACTGTACGCGCTGTGGCAAGAGTGGGCCAACGACCCAGAATCGTGCGATATCGCTGGCGAGCACACTTGGCACGATTTCGAGCAACATGCCAGCCGATCACAGAAGCTCGACGGCGATTGCGTACTGCTCGGCATCGACGAAGGCTCGTTGCAATTTATCGAAGCGCATGGCGTGCAAACAACCACGCGGCAAGATAATACGTTTCTCGGCGTGCAACGTGGTGAGTTTGGCCGACATGAAGCCTACTGGATTTTGGAAGATCCCAAAATACCGCTCGGACACAAAGAGCAATCTGTTGCTGTCGACGTGCGCAACAGCGATGGCTTTCGCCAAGCGTTCCACGTCTACAATCCGAAGCGCATGAGCCAGACGCGCGGCGTGACTTCGCTGGCACCAGTCTTTTCTTTGGCTGGCATGTTTGAAGACATTCAATTTGCCAAGCTCGTCCAGCAGCAAGTGGTTTCTTGCTTCGCAGTCTTTCGCGAGCAGGCTCAATTGACCGGCGGCGAATTGCCACGCATGAACTCAAGCTACGGCTCGCCGACTGTAGAGGTGTCGCAATCGGGCACGCGATATATCGAAAACATCACTCCCGGTATGGAGATCATTGGAGCGCCCGGCGAGAAGCTCAGCGGCTTCTCGCCCAATGTCCCCAACGCGGAATATTTCACCCACGTCAAGCTGATGCTGCAAATGATCGGCGTCAACCTTGGGCTGCCGTTGTGCCTAGTCCTGATGGATGGCAGTGAGACAAATTTCTCCGGCTGGCGCGGCGCAGTGGACGAGGCTCGCAAGGGCTGGCGATCGAATCAGACCAATCTTGTAAACCGCTTGCACAAACCCGTCTATCGTTGGAAGGTAGCCGAGTGGATTAGCACAGTACCGAGTATCGGCTCGGCTTACGACCGGCTCGGCGATGCGATATTCGCACACACGTGGAACGCGCCGAGATGGCAATACATCGATCCGGTTGGCGATGCCAAAGGCGATCAACTGCGATTGCAGAATGGACTGATCAGTCCGCGCCGATTACACGCCGAACGCGGCGCGGAGTGGGAAGAAGTGGCGGACGAGATCGTTGCCGACATGGCTTACGCCATAGCCGCCGCCAAGAAAACAGCCGACAAAATCAACGCGGCCAATCCCGATTCGCAGCCCGTCCAATGGCGCGAGTTGATCAACCTCCCAATGCCACAAGGCGTGACGATGGCTGTGTCCGATCCGACCCAAATAGACGCTCAGACCGCAGCCAAAAAGGAAACGTCCAATGCCTAACGAAATCAATCTCTTTGGGCCGATTGGCAAGACCGCTGACGGCACGGGGATAACCGCGCAACAAGTCAAGACTCAGCTTGCCGCGATGAACCAAACGCAACCGTTGCTCGTGCACATCGACAGCGAGGGCGGGTCAGTCTTCGACGGATTGTCGCTCTACGAGGCGTTCGCGTCCTACTCGGGACCGAAGGAAGCGATCATTGAATCGACGGCCTTCTCGATGGCATCGTATATCGCGATGGCCTTCGACAGGGTGACCATCGCCGAGAACGGTTACGTCATGGTCCATCAGCCGTCGACGGACACTGGCGGGACGGCGTCGGAATTAGTCAGCACCGCCGATGTGTTGACAAAGCTCGATCAATCGATGACTGCCGCTTACGTCCGCAAGAGCGGTCTGAGCGAAGCCCGCGTCAAACAGATGATGGCGGCTGAGACGTTCCTCAACGCGAATGAAGCGTTGGCCGTTGGGTTCGTCGATGCCATCGCTAAGCGCAACGTGCCGACGCGCATTCAGCCGTCAGCGCGTCACAAAACCATGCCGCAACGAGTGTATGCCGCGCTGTTCGGCGCGGGCTCCGGCGGCGATACCGAGTTACACAAGGATAAACCCATGTCAACTCAAACGATAGTCGCCGCCACGGTCCAAGAGATCAAGGCGGCGTTCCCGAAAGCCAAGTCCGATTTCATCGTCCGATGTCTCGAAAAGGGCTTGCCAATCGCTTCGGTGGCTAGCGCGGCAGCCGACGAAATGATGAAAGAGAACGAGGAGATGTCCGCCAAGGTCACATCCCTCGAAGCCGAACTAGCGGCTATGAAAGCTTCGGCAGCCAAGGCTGACGACACCGACACCGACGACACCGACGACGACAAGTCCGATGTCGAGGCCAAGAAAGTCGCTGCAAAGAATGGCGTCAAAGCGGTCGCCAAGGCTAAAGAAGTCACTAAGCGCACGGCGGTTACCGAGTGGAACACGGCGATTGACGAGCAGCTAAAGCTCCACGCTGGCAATCGGCTCAAAGCGGTATCGGCTGTCAACAAACGACATCCCGGACTCCGCGAGCGAATGGTTGCGGAGGCCAACGCTAGGTGAGGCGTGTCCTGGTCACGCATTGTTTCCAATCACTTACAAGGTAGTTAAAAGGTAGTTAACCATGTCTCAGTATGTTGACACTCCCACGCGAGCCTTTGTGGCTAGCGCGGCGATTACGCAATTCTCGTTGGTGCAAGTTGCCAGTACGGGCAAGGTGTCGGCCAACGGATTGGCAACGCGACCTATCGGAGTCGCCATGCGACCCGCCTTCGCCGATGGCGATTTGATCCCGGTCAAGTTGCTGCCTGGGCTTGGCACATTCAAGGGCATTGCAAAAGAAGCTTTGGCGATCGCGGCAGTGCTCTACACCGAAGCTGGCGGCAAATTGCAGGACACGGCGGAGGCAACATCCTTACCGATCGGAATCGCATTGGAAGCCGCCACCGCAGAGAACGACATCTTTGAGTGGATGCCGTTGCCCTATGGTGGTCCGGCGGCAAGCTAACGGAACCCCCGACCGCGCCCGGTGGCGGTGGCCACCAAAGCCGGGTGCATCTTTATTTTCAATGTGTTACGTCGGGGAAACGAGGTAATACAAAATGCCCAGTCCAAGTACCAGTACTGCCACCCTGCGGCCCGATATTGCAGGGAGTTTCACCGAATTCGATCTCGAAGCGAACATGGGGGGCTTTATCGCTACGCGCGTGTTCTCGCTCATTGAAGGTCTGGCCGCTCAATCGGGATCGTTTGGAAAGATCCCGATCGAGCAACTGTTGCAACAGCGCGATACCAAGCGTGCCCCAGGCTCAGGCTATTCCCGTGGGGAATGGAAATTCGAAACTGCTACCTATGCGACCGAAGAGCATGGAGCGGAAGAGCCTGTTGACGACCGCGAAGTCAAAATGTATGCCGACTATTTCGACGTCGAGGTCATTTGTGCCTTGCGAGCGCGCTCGGCGGTGATGATCAATGCCGAACAACGAGTCGCCGACGCGGTGTTCAACACGACCACGTGGAGCGGTGGCGCGTTGACGACAGCGGTTACCAACGAGTGGGACGATGCCCCCAATGCGACGCCGATCACAGACGTCGAGGCCGCCGTCCAAAAAGTTTACGACGGATCTGGTTTGTGGGCGAATGCGTTGGTCATAAATCGCAAGGTGTTTCGCAATTTGCGTAATTGCGATCAGGTGATTGAACGCATTAATTCGTCAGGTGCCGGTAGTCCGAGCAAACCCAGCGACGTGACTGAAGCGATGTTGGCTGCCGTGTTTGATCTGCCCAATATCATCGTCGCCGGTGGATCCAAAAACACCGCCAAAGAAGGCCAAGCCGCTACGCCAGGTCAAATTTGGTCCGGTGAGTATGCCATGGTTTGCGTGGTGGCCAACAGTAACGACATGCGCCAACCATGCATTGGCCGGACGTTCCATTGGTCCGCGGACGGATCGAGTATCACCGGTACTGTCGAGACGTATCGCGACGAAACCATTCGCGGAGACGTTGTTCGCATTCGCCACGACGTTGACGAACTATTGCTCTACGCGCAGGCCGGACATTTGCTAAGCAACATCACCACGTAATGCCGAACACGACGCCGATTCCAGAATTGATTGCCTTGGAGATCGTTGACCGACTGTCGGAAATCACAGTCGCCAACGGCTACAACTTTGACGCATCCGAGGTCGTCAGGCCGACAAGACGCGGAGAAAATTGGCTCTACAAACACCTCGGGATCGGTGTCGTACAAGGTGAATCCACACGTCTACAGGAACTAGACCTGCCAGGCAATCCACCAGCGATTGCTTGGCAAATCCAATTTCGGGTGCAGTGTATTGTGCGCGATGACAAAGACTCGACCGATGCGCACGCTACCAACGAAAACGAGATGGCAGCGGCAGTCGTGCTCGCGATCACGGATGACGGCGCGACATGGTATCGCATGAATAACAACGCCATTGATACGCAGTTCGGCTCGCCAACACCGTTTGTGACGGACGACGGCGAACTCAATGGAGTATCGGTACCCGTGGCGGTGGCATACAGAGTCAGCGAAACGAATCCATTCGAAGCGCGATAGATGTTCGCAAGCAATTTCGATGCTCAATATATCCGTGGATCAACAGCAAGTTGCACGATTACAGACAGTACTCAATGGCAAGCAAACACTAGCCAAGGAACTGGCGGTAGCGATCAACGCAACGGCCAAGACACTACGGTCGGATATGTCGAGGTCGATCCGCAGCGAACTGGCGGTGAAGAAACAGGATCTCGACAAGACGCTGAAGATGAAGCGACTGGCGACTGCCGACAGCCTGTCGGCGAATGTCGCGCTGAAGAAATCGCCGCGAATTCCCCTGCGAGATTTCGGGGCGAGGCAGACGAAAAGCGGTGTCGGTTATCGCCTTGGCAAAAAGCAAGGCCGCCGCCTCGCGACCGGGGCCTTCCAAGGTCCCAAGCCTGGCGTGCAGCACCTGCGATTCAAAGGGCGAGTGTTCAAGCGAGTCGGCAGGTCACGATTACCAATCGTCCAGTTACACGGGCCGAGCGGATGGGGCGTTTGGGTCAAAGGCGACTTAGCCAAGCCCGTCATTCGCGATGCGACTGCTGAGCTGCGAAAACAAATTGAGAGACGAATACGATTCAACGTCCTGAGAACTGCTGGTCAGTTGCGCGGGCGACAACCGGGATGAGGTGATGACATGCCGTTGATGAAGCGCCGCAAAGTATTTGCGTGCAAGACCGAAACAACTATCGGCACCGCTGAGACCCTGACTGCTACCGAGGGCGTGTACAACGCCTACCAGTTAATGGTTCAGCCTCAAATCCCGATGGAGCTGCGCGAATCCCAGGGTTCGTTTGCGAATCTCGCCGCGGTCCCAGGTGGCCGGCAAGGCACAGCCACATTCCGTACCGATTTATGCTGGGACGGCACCAATGTCGAGCCCAAGTGGGCCTCCGTGCTGCTGCCCGCGTGCGGCTATGTCGATAGCGGCTCAGGTGTCTTCACGCCGCGCAGCGAAGCGCCCGGAGCGAATGTCAAAACATTGACGATCGGCGAGTACGTCGATGGCAAGCGGAGATTGCTCACCGGGTGCGTGGGCAATTTCCGCTTTGTTTTTCCGACTGGACGGATGGGATACATCGAATGGAGTTTTCAAGGCGTGTGGGCCGGTGAGACCGACACGGCGATTATCACTCCGACGTATCCGAGTGATACACCGATACGCGTTGCTTCCTGTCCGGCAGCCTCTTGGGATTCCGTGTCGCTCATTTTCGAGCAGTGTGTGATTGAAAGCGGCAACGAAATCACTATGCGCGAGTCACCGACAGCTGCCAGTGGCTATATCAATGGCATTATCACCAGTCGCAAACCCAAGGCCACGTGTAACCCAGAGGCATACTTGGTCGGCACTCAAGATCGCCATGGATTGTGGACCTCGCAAGGTTTCGCAACCTTTGCGTTGACCCTCGATGGTTCGTCGACATCGACGATCGGATTCTCGGCACCGCGCGCACAGATACTCAACGTCCAGCAAGGTGACCGTAATGCACTCGTGACGGACGAGCTGGAATTCCAATTTAGCCGCGACGGATCAACAGCCGACACCGACTTGTCGATAACTTTTACGCCTACAGCTTAACCATGCCTTTGTTTCTCGAGCCAGATCAAAAATTCGCGGTCGTACTCGACAGTGATCTCGCGGCACCCGCAGCGATTCGCCCTACGTTCTGGGCGAAGTCACAATCGATGCGAGGTCAAGCCAAGATCGCTGTCGTGCTCGACCGATTGACCGACGATAGGACAGCCACTGTCGATGAGCTCTTTTCGGATGCCGTCGAATGTTTGGCTGGCGTCCTGAGTGGCTGGTCAAATATGGGCAATCACGCCTTTACGTCCGATGCTTTGTACAACTTGACCTACGCGGAAGCTCGAGAAGTACTCCGCAAAGTGGCCTACAACCAACATATCGGACCAGATGAAAAAAAAGATTGCGAGTCGCAGCCTTCATCGTCCACGGCAAACTCTGCCGCCGATGTACAAGCGGCAAGTGCCGTGACCTAGTAAACGAACAACAGCCCTGTGAGATCGAATGCCCAACCTGCAACGGATACGGATGTGAGCAATGCCAGGCAGGATATTTTGCAATTAGCGGTTGTCCGAACGAGTACGTGCGGAGCGTGACAACAGCCGTGAAATTGTTCGACACGTTCGCCAAAGGACTGGCGCCGGTGCAAGGTGGTGTGCTCGACCAAGCGGCAAGTTTTGTTGACGCGTTCCGGCAATGGGAATCCGAACAAGCACGCATGCGAAACGACGATAGCGAATGAGCGAAGCAGTAGACATCCTAGTGTCAGTCGACGATAAAGCGTCGCGTAAATTCGCAGATATCAATCGGTCTGTCGACACGCAGATAAAGGGCATCAAGGAAGTCGGCGGACGGGCGAAAGGCTCAGCAGATTTTGTGCGGCAGTTGGCCAACGCGATGGGCGGCACGCAGTTCGGCGCGTACCTTGGCCAGATTGGAGAAATTTCAGAGAAGACTGGCAAGTTCGCGGAGATTTCTAAGGCGGGAGCTGCCGGCGCAGTCGCCTTCAAAGTTGGACTTGCAGCGGTAGTTGGAGTGCTCGCATTTCAGGCCGGTAAGGCAATTTCGGAATGGGTGCTAGGTGTTCAAAATTCCGAAGCGGCGATGAAAAAGCACAGCGAAGCGGCAAAGCAGATGCACGCCGATATGCAGCGAATTGCCAATGTCCGCTTCAGCGAGTCGCGCGAGGAGATCGAGCTGATTCGCGATCCGGAACAGAAGCGA
>SXGS01114712.1_pt1 | contig 10595 bp, 10 predicted proteins | sample 3174681 | NCBI WGS metagenome assembly SXGS01 (sample SAMN11356861, study PRJNA531348) | freshwater metagenome | isolation source: freshwater sample F1-80 | place: China: Fuxian Lake, Yuxi | collected 2017-12-25
GGAAAAGGACCAGGTGCGTTTTTGCCATCCTTGGCGGGATTGTGTGGTTTGGCGGGCGATCGAGCTGGATATTCCCGATATTCCGGCGTCGTTTTGGCCGTCATCGCGCGCGGATTTGTAAAACCCTTCCCCACGGTTGGTCGCGGATGGAAACATCCGATACGGAAAGAAGGTCGAGGTTCGGATGATTTGGATGTGGGCAGTGGTCCAAGCGTTCGCGGGTGCTCCGTCGCCCGGCCGAGAGGAAGCCATCCTCTCGTACGACCAATGGGGCGTTTTCCCGGGTGCCCCGGAAGAAAAGGCGTATGGGCCAGATCATCTCGCAGCGGGGCCGCTCGGATTGGCGGCCTTGGTCGATCCAACCCGTAGTCGGGTGATGGTGCTTCGCGATTTGCAGCTCGAAGGCTCCTTTCTCGCTTGGGGTGTTGATGATCTCGGGTTTACCGAAGAGGGCCAATTGTTGCTCCTTCGTGGACGCACGATCTCGTTAGTTCGTACCGATGGGACGGCACTGTCGGAAATGACGGTCCCAGACCTGGTGCCGACATCGATCGTTCTTCAGGTGGAGGGTTCGCGGGTCTGGGGGGCCGATGCCTTTGGCAACCGACACGCCATCGCGGAGATCGGCATTGGGGGACTGTCCGCGCCGGATGGACGTTCGTATCAGCGCAATCCGACTCGCGCTCTGATCGGCGTGGGCCAGGTGACCATTGGCGCATGGTCCTTCCCCGTGGCCGGCGGCGCGAAAATGGGCGTTCGCGTTGTGGATAATGCGAGTGTTGCGGTGGTGGACGCATTGGTGGACACTTCGCCGATCCGCGTGAGTCGGGAAATTGTCACTCCTTCCGCCCGGTGGACGCTGGATTTGGCGGGGCGTCAGTATGCCCCGGTGGACGATGTGGCGGTCGGCAGCGACGGCACATTGATTTGGTTTGAGCCCCTGGCAGATGGCTTGCATCTGTATCGGACAAAGCCATGAATTTGGTATTGCTGGTGGCGTCAGCGTGGGCGGTGGATCGCGAAGCGACCCTCGACCATGCCGCGGCGTATGCGGCCCATGAGTGGACGATGACCGCCGAAAATGAGTCGGCCGATTGCTCCGATGATTATGAGTGCGACTACACCGCCGGGACCTACCGCGGCCTTCCGTACGATTGGGGTGGGTACGTCACGCTCGAGGAGTACGATCAAGATTTACTCGATGGTTTGGCGGCAGGCAGCCACAGTTGGCATGGGGTTTTGAGCTGCACCACCGGTGTGGACTGCTCGGGCTTTCTGTCAAAAACCTGGGAGACGGGTCACTATTCCACGTCGACCTTCAGCTCTGTGACCTCCAATATCGATGCCTCCGATTTGTTGCGCGGTGATGCCATCAATGACGCGGGCAGCCACGTCGTGCTGTACACGCACGAGACGAACGCGGGTCAGCCCATCTTTTACGAGGCCACCAGTGGCTCGGCTAATAAAGTCCGGTTGAACGCCAATGGCGGCTGGGCATACGTCAACGGGTACCAGCCGATCCGTTACGATGAAATGCAGGACGGCTCGCCGACGGGCACCAAGGACTCGGCGCGCCAGATTGTATCGTTCCCGTATGAGGATTTCCGTTGGACGGCCGGTGCTGCATCGGACTCCATCGATTCCTACAGTTGTGCCCCTTCCACCGATGAATCCGGGCCAGAAGTGCTGTATGTGTTCTCCGCGGCGACCGCGGGCACCCTGCACGTGGTGGTCAGCGATGACGCGGCGGTGGATGTCGATGTTCACGTGATGACCGAGCCTAATGGCGAATCCTGCTTGGCCCGCGACGATAGCGAGGTCGAAGTCGCGGTGGAACCCGGCGAGGTCTGGATTTCGGTCGACACCTACGTCAGTGGAAATGAGTTTCCGGGTCCATTCTTGCTCACAGCGACCTTCACGGGTGAGGCAGGGGATCCGCCGGAGACGTTGGACACGGACGACGACACCACGGCGATCGAGGGCGGCTTGCACGATCGCAAGGCGGTGGCTCACGGGTGCGGATGCAACCATGGCGCCGCGGGAATGTCGGCGTTCTCCCTGCTGCCGTTGTGGATGCTGCGGCGTCGCCGCGGGCGCTAATCGTCAACCGACTTGACGATTTCGGACCACGCACCAGCGTTCCAAGGGGCATTTAGGGCACACTGCCGCCTGGAATTTCCCGTTACACGCACCGGAAATGCCCAAATGCGCGATGGCGAAGTCGTACCGAAGCGGATCGCTGGGGTCGAGCTTCCTTAGGGACGCGGTGATGTCCTCGGCGGTATCCCAAGAATCGGTGTTCCGCGTGGTCAGCCCCAAAAAACGTCCGATGCGTCCAATGTGGGTATCGAGCGGGATCACCAATTGAGCGGGCGAAAACTCCTTCCATAGGCCGAGATCGATGCCGTCCGTCGGGCGAACCATCCAACGGAGGAAGAGATTCCAGCGTTTGCAGGCGGATCCATCGTCGGGCGAGGGGAGAAAGTACTGAAAACCGCGCGGCAGTTCTCGAAACGACGCCGCCGAAAGGCCGCACTCTTTGGCGTGTTTGACCGATGTGGCGCGCAGGCGATCGACGGCTCGGCTCAATCCCTGGCGCACGGTTGGTCCAGCAAACAGAGGGGAGAGGCTCGGTTGATCGCGCAAATGTTCGCGAAGCACCGTGAACAACAGGACAAAGTCCACTCCGCGGTTCCAGCGGTACACCAGATGTCGATAGGCGTCGCCGTGAAGCTCGGGTTGAAAGCTTCGAATGGCGTCTTCTGGGCCGCCCCGCCTGTCGAGCAACGCAAACACCTCCCGCAGCACAGGTCGAAACAGATCCACCCTTCCGTACGCAAGAAATGCGGCGATCAGCGCGGCCAGTTCCTGATCGGCAGGCTTTGAATACGACCGTGGGAAGTGAACGGGATCGGCAGCAATTCTCAACGAGCGATCGGTGCCCGCCAATAGAAGGTCGAGGACAGCTTTGAGCGAATGCACGGTACGGTCCTTCGCCGTTAAGCTATCCTTAAAAGGGGGGTGCCGTGCGCGGGGAGATCGTCACTTTACGGCGTGTGGCGCTCGAACTGTCGGTGTTCGCGCTTGCGTGCCTGTTTTCGAACGGTGCTGCGGCGGAGGAGCCAGCACTGGTATGGCGTTGGCCAGAAGGCGTTCACCGCCGCTTTTTTGTTGAAAGCGAGGTTGCTGTGCCTAGCCCCGTGTGGTTTGTCGCGGATCGCAACCGCGAGGCGAGGGTGATTGCTTGGCAATTGCGCTTGGTTCTGGATTGTTCGTTGAAGTTCCGCGAGCGACGGGCCAACGAGTTGGCGTGCGTGGTGGAGGATGTCGGTTTGCTGGCGGCGGCGGTTCCGGGCGATGGCGACTCAGTATGGGCCGGTCCCGTGCTTCCCGAGATCCTTGCCGAGGTCGATCAAAAGCTGACGGGCGCCGTCCTTCAGCTCGAACAGACGCCATGGGGACGCATTCGAAATGTGGATTTGGAAGGGTTGGACCGTGGAAATCGGCGCACCGGCCAGATGAATGAAACCCTTCGCATGTTGTTGCTCCGCGCGGTCGCCGGCCTTGATCTCCAGTTGCCCAAAGGAGGCGTAACGACGGACAAAGTGTGGACTCAACGAGAATCCTTGCTGATGAAGGCGCCCAATCAGTCTGGCTCGTTTGGAGGAGAAGAGTCCTTGCATCAAGTGTTTCAAGAGGTGGACACCCGTCGCGTGATCCGTTCCGTCGGCCGAGGGATGGTGGTGCCGATGAGCGGGAGTTCCGATGAGACGCTCAACCTCTACGATTCCCGGTTGGAGAGCGCGGCGGTGTTCGATGTGGCGTCCGGTGCGCTCTCCGAACGGGTATGGACGGTTTCCGGCACGCCGACGGCATCTTCGGCCGCTGCCGAAGGATTGTCGGGACTTCCGTACTACCAGCGAGGCCGGCTGCGGATGGTGGGAGATGCGCTAGTGGATGTCGGTGCGACGGGAGAGGTGGGACCTCCGGGACAAACACCCACCAGCCTGCATTCTTGGTCGCCGCTGTTGCCATGAAACCCGTTCCCCCCGAAGTTATCGCCTTGCTGGTCTGCCCCGTGTGCAGAGCCGAATTCGCCCATGACGAGCGATGGTGGCGTTGTTTGGCGTGCAGGGCGAAGTATCCGGTCGTGGATGGAGTACCGGTATTGACACCGGAAGCAAGGCGCCCGATCGTCGAGGACCGATGAAGGTTTTGCACCTGGATACCGGTGGAGAGTGGCGGGGCGGCCAGCAGCAGCTTCTCCATTTGGCGGAACACATGCCGGAAAGTGTCGTTTTGCTGCCGCACGGGCCGTTGCTCGACCGCCTGCGGGAGCGGGGGGTTTCGACGCTGCGGTGGGCAGGGGCCCTGCGAGGGGTTTGGCAACTGCGAAGGTTGATCGTGGCTACTGGCGCGGACTTGGTGGCCGCCCACACCTCCCAGGCGCATCAGGCGGCGTGGTTGGCCGGGGCGAAGGTGGTGGTTCACCGTCGCGTCGATTTTGTTCCGCATCGGCGCAGCGCGTGGAAGTATCGGTATCCCATAGGTTTTGTCGCGGTGAGTGGTGCGGTCGGGCGAGTGCTCCAATGCTCAGGAGTTCCCGAGGAACGCATCGCTATTGTGCCCGATGGAGTAGTGCTTCCGAGGGTGAACCGCGCGGCGACGTCGGGCGCGGTGCGGCTGTTGGCGGTCGGCGCGCTTGTCCCCCACAAGGGGCACGAGGATTTGGTTCGCGCGATGTCGCTTTTACCGGAGTCCTTTCACTTGCGGGTGGCGGGTGATGGACCGGAGCGGACATCGTTGGAACGGTTGGCCCGATCCCTGGGGGTGGAGCATCGAATCCGCTGGTTGGGGTGGTGTTCGGACCTCACTGGTGAATGGGCGCAGGCGACGCTCGTGGTCCATCCCTCCCGCGAAGAAGGGCTTGGACAGTCTGTTGTGGAGGCAATGGGCGCAGGGGTCCCGGTCGTGGCGACCTGCGCGGGAGGGCTCGCAGAACTGATCGATGATCGGACGGGATGGTCTGTTCCACCTAGGGATCCATCGAGTCTCGCTTTAGCGATCCGTAGGGCGATCGAGGAGCCCACAGAAGCGTTCGCCAGAGCTCAGAACGCCCAGGAACGGGCGGTTACCTACTCCGTCAATCGAATGGTGGAAGGCACGCTCCGCGCCTATCGGCGATTTCTAAGCCGGCCGATCCGTTCGGATGGTCAACCCGTTTACTAAATGGCTTCCCACCGCAGCGGCAGGTTCCGCCTTCCGAGCCGTTCGAGGAAGGGCTTCGTTGGAACGCCACTTTCTAAGCGAAGAGCACCCCGCTCGGTCTCACCCGCGACCAACATTTCCAGTACCGTGGCGGCAGGAAAGGCGGTGCAGCGTTCCATGGCGGAAAACCCGGTCTTTGGATCGAACCGATCCAACATCACCCAGCGACCTCCGGCGCCCGATCCGGTGGCGGTGACCATCAACGCGATGCAATCCTTGCTTTCCGGCTGGTATAGGCGCGGAAACAGCAGTTCCGCGAGTACGTCTCTCGGGCGAACGTGCGCTCCGCGGACCAAGATCGGTTCCTCGGAGAGCAGGCCCGCATCCCGATACGCGCGAAACATGCCTACATGGCCGGGATACCTCAGGGTCTTGTATTCAAAGGAGTGCAGCCGGTTGGCGAAGGAGGCCGGCGCTGTCGAGGTGCCGCCAGTGGTGACAAAGGCTTCCAAAGCGCCAAGTCCCGGAAAGTCGATCGCTTCCACTTCGTCAAGCGCATTTACTTTCTGAAGGAGGCCGTCCCTCAAGATGTCCGCTTCGCCGGCGTATTCATTAAGCAATCCCGCCATGGAGAAAACGAGATGGTACTGAAAGGCCCCGGTGGGGACCTGGGGAAGTCCGCCGCAAACGATGCGAATGTCCCGGGTACCGGGCGCTCGCTCGATGGCGTCGGCGGCCAGGGTATTGCCAAGGCCGGGAGCGAGCCCACAATCTGGAACCAACGCGACATTGGCCCTTCGTGCCGCTTCATCGAGCGCGAGCACTTCGGCGCTAACGCCCGTGTTTCCGCCGAGGTCCACGTAGTTGAGGCCTGCGGCCACGCACATTTTCGCCAAGGGGGGGTTGAGAAAATATGGGACGCAGGAGAGGAATCCTTGAGCGCCATCGATGGCATTCGCGAGGGTTGAGGGCGCCGATGCGTCCCCTTGAAGGGCGACTGCGCGCCCGCCGGTGAGCTCAATGACCCTTTCGGCGGACTTTTTGGCGCGTCCTAGATCCGTGTCCACCAAACGAACTTCTTGGGCGCCGTGAGCCAGCAGGTCGTAAGCGGCGCATGTTCCTTGCATTCCGGCACCAAGCACCACATAGATCGGTTTTGTCATGCCGTTTCCCCCCGCGATTTGTGTCAAACGCCGCCGGTGGATACCCTTCTTGGGGAGCGCCGTCATGGTCTCGATGCTCGCAATCGGATTTCTCGGCTTGGCATGGGCCTCCTCACCCGATGAGGTGGCGGCGGACGCCCTAGCCAAGGCGGAATGGCGCCGTCTCGGAGTGGAGTCGCTGGTCGAAAGCTCGGCGTTGGCCGAGGGAGATCTTCGTCCTGAGTTGGCACGGGCCCTAGGCCAATTGAAGACCGCAGAGGCGCTTCCCGCGTTGTTGGCGCTGCGCGACGAACCCGATCGGGCGACGGAGCTCGCGATTGCGGAAGCGCTGGGGTATACGCCGGATTCGGCTGAGATTCTGCGGGCGTGGTTGGATGCGACGGGCACCGATGGAATTTGGCTTTCACGGCCGCGTTCAAACGATCTTCGCCCCGTCCTCCTTCGGAGTTTGGGCCGCCAAGGGGATGCCTCCGACATCCCTAGGTTGATCGCGGCAGTATCCGAGCCATGGCCGATGGGGGCCGTGGCCGCCGATGCGCTGGCCAAGTTTTCCCGCCGTGGAATTGCCGGGACCGATCAGGCAGTGCATGCGCTCATCGCGAATTTGCAGCGTATGGATCCTCGCATTGTTTCCGCCTCCGCGCACGCGCTGCGGCGGGTGGGTCTCGCACAGGCGACCCCGGGCGAATTGGAAACTGTGCAGAAAAGTGTGTTTCGTGCTCCGGGATCCGCACCGCGAGCGTGGTTGGCGCGAGCCGTTTGGGGGCATCTGGGGCGGGCCTCGCGCGCGCGCTTGTTTGCAGAAGGGATGGCGGATCCCAATGTGCTTGTTCGCATCGCTATTTTGGATGCAGTTACCCAAGGAGACGTCGACGCGGCACAATTGGAACCGTTTTTGAACGATCCGCAACCGACGGTGCGATCCGCGGCCACGGCGGCCCTCGGGCGAACGGGTGGCTCGGGTGCGGCGTTGATCCTCCGCCATCGGGCCGACGATCCCAACCCTTGGGTGGCAGCGGAGGCGGTGCGCGCGCTGTTGGTGGCGAAGGAACCGGTGGATTTGAGTTGGATGCTGGATCCGAGCCGACCCACCCAGGTGAGAGCGGCGGTGGCATCCCAATTGCGCGATGCGGGACCGATCTTTCAAGGGTTGGCGGATCCCGAGCCGATGGTGCGTTCATCGGCCGCAGAAGCACTTTTAGAGGCGGATCTTCATCTTTCGGAGCCGGAGGTGATGTCGCTGTTGGCTTCCGACGACGCGGTGGTGCGAATTTCTGCGATCGAATGGCTCAAACGCCGAGAATCGAGACCCGGAGTGGTGCCCTGGTCGGTGGCTCGCCCCCTGCTGTTGGCGCTGCAAGGGGAAAACGACCCCGAGGCTCTGGTTTCAGGGATGGCGCTGCTGCAAACGCGCGTGTTGCGGCGTACTAAAGATGTGGATCTGAACAATCCCGGTTGGAAGGCGCTGGTCGAACGGGCGGCGGTTCATCCCGATCGCAGCGTGCGCACCGGGGCCACGTCGCTGGCTTCGGATTTGAAACTGGTTTTACCGCGACGGGATGTGGTGGACGCGATCGATCTGCCGGTGTTGAAGCAAGCGCGGCAGATTCGTTCGGCGCGGGTGACGACCAACAAAGGAGAGTTCCGGATGGAGCTTCATCCTGAGGTTGCGCCGCTTGCGGTGGTCAATTTCGCGGCGCTCGCGGAAGCCAATTTCTACGATGGAGTGGTGTTTCATCGTGTGGTTCCAAGTTTTGTCGTTCAGACCGGGGATCCTCGCGGAGATGGCTCCGGTGGACCGGGGTGGACGCTCCCGGACGAACTTTCGGCGCGCTCGTATGTCGAAGGCGCGGTCGGCATGGCCCGTTCGGGGCCGGATACCGGGGGTTCTCAGTGGTTTATCACCCTAAGCCCGCAGCCCCACCTCGACGGCGACTACACCTTGTTTGGCAACATCACCGATGGCATGACGGTCGTACATCGCCTTGAATTGGGAGATCGCGTCGAGGACATCGTCATTGAGAGGGTCGACACCCCATGAAATGGGAGGGCACGCCACGACAACAGGCGACTGCGTGCTTGGAGGCGGCGGACAGTCGAGGGCAGATCAAGCGGATCGGTGATCGCCTCGATCGCGAAGAAGAGGTCCGGCGTTGTCTGGTGCAGATCGCCGCCGAGAAGGGGATCGATCTCCCGGAGGATGTGCTGTCTTGGCCGGGAAAACGGCTGTTGCGACTGGTGCTCGATCGCGCGGAATCCGCCCAGGTGATCCGCAACCCGATTCGGCGCGACGAAGGTTTTGTGTGCGTTCATTGTGGACTTGAGGTGAGCCCACACGGTCGCACAGCGCGCAACCACTGCCCGCAATGCCTGCGGTCGCTTCATGTGGACATTGTGCCCGGAGATCGCCTTTCCTCCTGCCATGGGGTCTTGGAGCCGGTGGGCCTGTCGTTTCGGGGGGGCGATCCGGTCATCCATTACCGCTGTCGGAAGTGCAACGCCGAGGGCGTCAATCGGGCCTTGGAGGACGGTGATCCCCCCGATGATCCAGCGGCACTGCGCCGCCTTTCCGCGCAAGAACGCCTATGAAACCACTGTTGCAGCGTTTGTACGCGAATGTTCAGCGGCACGCACTTTGGGGTCCCGGGGAGTGCGTTCATGTGGCGGTAAGCGGCGGCCGTGATTCGGTGGTTTTGCTGGATGCTTTGGTGGCGACGCGGGGGATGCATCGTGCGGAGCTCGCTGTGGCGACGGTGGACCACGGCATCCGCGAAAATTCTGCTCAGGATGCGGAATTTGTGCGTGAGCTGGCGCTACGCCACGGGTTGCCATTTTTTCACTTTGCATTGAAACTTGGGCGGGAGGCATCGGAAGAACAAGCCCGAGAGGCCCGCTATCGGGTGTTGAGGCCGCTCGGGAAAGTGGCGGTCGCGCATCACGCGCAGGACCAAGCGGAAACCCTGTTGATCCAGCTGCTTCGTGGCGCGGGAGGGGCGGGTTTGGCGGGTATGGGGTGGGAGAATCAGGGGCTCGTTCGCCCGTTGTTGGATATCGAACCTGAACTTTTGGAAGAGTGGGCCGCGTTTCGGGCGCTGAGTTGGCGGGAGGACGAAACGAACCGGGATCCTCGATTCCTTCGAAGTGTCGTTCGACACCAACTGATCCCTACGTTGGATGAGCTGCGCACTGGGAGCACCCGAGCGATCGCGCGCACGGCGAGCCGGCTGGCGGAAGATGAGGATTTCTTTCGGGAGTATCTGAAGCGTTTTGATGCGAACCGGTGGTCGCGTGAGGACTTTGGCCGCTTGCCGCCCGCGATCACCCTTCGACTGTTGTTGCGGGCTTTTCCAGCCGCAACCGGGGATTGGGCCCGAGGGGCGCTGGATCAGCTGCGCACGGGTTCGCGTTGGATCCCGGCGCCGGGGGGAGGGGGCCTGCAACTCGATCGGGAAGTAATCTTGGTGGTTCCAAAGGAACTGGTGTCCAAGGAACAAAATCAGATCATCTCCCCTTGAATTCGGCCCAGCGGCGCACAGCTTCCAATGGTAGGACGGCGGATGTTCCGTTATCCTGTCCGGGGGTGCCACGCGCCGGCACCCGGTGAGGGACCGTTGAGGAATCTGCTTCGGAATAACATCTTCTGGTTTGTGATCATCGGCTTGGTTTTGATGGTTGTCGTGGTCCAGCCTATGCAAGGCCGGGGGGCGGAGGATGTACCCTTCTCGGCGTTTATGCAGAAGGTGGAGGAGGGCCAGGTCAAGGAGGTGACCTTCACCGGACAGCAGGTGGAAGGCGTCTTTACCAATGGTGTGAAGTTCACCACCGTGGGCCCCGAATCCCTGGATGCCGTATTGGACGACCTGTCGGAACACGGCGTCCATCCGAACTTCAAGCAGAAAAATGACCGCAGCCTGTGGATGAATGCGCTGACGGTGATTGTGCCGATTTCTGCTATGATCTTCCTCTTTTTCTGGTTCATGAGGAATCTGCAGGGCAACAACGGCCGCGCCATGAGTTTCGGCAAGGCCAAAGCGAAGGTTGTGGCGGAAGGCGCTCGCCGAATCACGTTTGAGGATGTTGCCGGGATCGACGAATCGAAGGAAGAGCTGGAAGAGATCATCGAGTTCCTCAAAGATCCGCGCAAGTTTACCCGCCTGGGCGGCCGCATTCCGAAGGGCGTGCTGTTGGTCGGTTCTCCCGGTACGGGCAAGACTCTGCTGGCCC
>SXGS01143080.1_pt1 | contig 10595 bp, 7 predicted proteins | sample 3174681 | NCBI WGS metagenome assembly SXGS01 (sample SAMN11356861, study PRJNA531348) | freshwater metagenome | isolation source: freshwater sample F1-80 | place: China: Fuxian Lake, Yuxi | collected 2017-12-25
GCCGGTCAGGTTTGTGTTCAGCACTCGGTCCCAATCTTCCGGCAGGTAGTCCTCCGATTCTTTGCGGACGTTCATGCCGGCGTTGTTCACCAGGATGTCAATCCGCCCGAGTTCCGCGATAATGCGGGCGGTCGCCGGCGCATGCTCGTTCTGGTTCGCTACATCCAGCGGCACCACCCGGGCGCGGCGCCCCAGGGCCTCGACCTGCTGCGCCACCGGCGCCAATGTTTCCGGATGGCGCCCCGCCAGCGCCAGGTCCGCCCCTGCCGCCGCCAGACCGAGCGCCAGCGCTTCGCCCAGCCCCCGGCTGGCTCCGGTGACAAACGCCACCTTCCCGTCGAGGCGAAATGCCTCCATCACGGTCTTCGCGTCCATAGTTCCTCCCCGGCTCGCGGCCGGCTATTGTCCGAGATCGGGAGTGTTTTGGAAGAAAGCTTCCATCTTCTTCCGCCCGACTTCAACGTCCGCAATCAGCTCATCGCAGGGCGCCATGCGAGCACTCGCGCCCTCTGCGGCGTACCCCTGCCGTAGCTGCTTCCACACCTGGAGTTCCTGGTCGTACAGCTCGCGCTCAGTACTCAGATAGTACTCCCCCACCGCGAGGTACGCGGCGGGCGAGACCTCCGCCAGGCGGCGACGGAATCCCAGAAGACAGGCCGCCGCACGCCGCAACTCGGCTGCCTCAGACGGATTGCCGCGCCGCTCCGCATCGGCTGCGAGCGCCAGGCGGGCGCGCGCGAACCGAAAGTCACGGATCTCCGAAAGTGCCCGTACCTGCCCGGCCTCCGAGTCCTCCATTTCCCGCACCTTCTGGTACTGCCGGAGCGCGTCTTGCTCCCGCCCCATTCGCCGCAGCATCTCTGCGTAGGCGGCGAGAAGAACCACTTCGTTCGGTGCGATCCGCAAGCCCCGGTGGTACGCTGCCTCAGCGTCAGCAGGGACACCTCGCAGTTCGTGAATGTTCGCGATCGTGTAGTACGCTCCGGGGCGATAGGGCGCCAGCGCCACCGCCCGTTCGGCCTCCGTCGCGGCATCCTCAAGCCGTCCCACCATTCGCAGGAGTACGGTGCGCTGGCTTGCAAGTGACTGATCCCACGAGAGAAGCACGCGCACCGGCTCCAGCATTTCCAGTGCTGCCCGCGGGTTCTGCCGACCCGACCGCCGAGCTTCCTGCACCACCACGCGCGCTCCCCCGAATAGCAAACACGCCAGTAGCGCTGCTGCTGTCGCGGCAGGGAGCACTTTGTCCGCAGCGCCGCCTGCCCGGTTCCTGCCGGCCACCGCCGCTCCCAAATGGTGGTGGTTTCGCGGAGACCTCCGGTCTTTCCGGCGCTTTCCGGCGCCGCCCTGCGCTGACGGGGGCGCCTCCGGACACGCCGCTCCCGGGTCCGCCTCCGGCAGGGCAGTCTGACCCGGTTGCAGGAGCACGCCGAAAAGGACCCAGGTGAGAAGGCCGACACACGGCACATAGAGCACGGAGTCGAACAGATTATGAACCGCCATAGCCACCAGAGCAGCGCCGACCGCCGCGCGCAGTCCCGGAATCTCCTCACGAGTTGCCTGCAAGCAGCGCGACAACGCCACCCCGAGCAGCCCAAGCCAGACGAGCAGTCCGACGGCCCCCTCCTCGGCCGCGAGTTGCAGATACCCCTGATGCGCATGGCGTGTATATGTTGCGATTGCGTGCGGGGCGAACGCCGTGTCGAACGCACCCGCTCCCCAACCGAGCACCGGCCGAGCCAGCGCCATGCGGGCCGCTCCCTTCCACGTCAACTGCCGGAACCGATTGGACTCTCCCACTGCATCCGCAGGCGGAGGTCCGCAGAGCGCTTCCGGCATCGGTGATGCGCCCCGCGCCACGCTGCGACTGCGCAGCGGCGCCGAGCAGACGTACAGCGCCACAATAACGATGAGCACCTGCACTGCGCAGCGCTTCAGTGCATCCCACTCGCGAAAGACACCGTGCCGGATGACCAGGACTGCGAACGCTGCGGCCCCGACCACTAGGGAGAGGAAGCCGCCGCGGGATCCCGTTCCACCCAGGGCGCCGGCGAACGCTGCGCCGAGCAGACTGACAGTGATGCCCCACGTGATCGGGCGAAACGACGGCGGTACGCGAAAGGCGAGACCGAGTGCCAGCACGACGCTTGGGACCAAGCAACTGGCGAGAAAGTTCGGATTGGCGAACCGGGCAAACACGCGCCACGAGTAGTCACCCAGGCGCACGTGCTCCAACTGTTCCCGCAGGGCCTCTCCAGCCACGAAGACCGCGCCACCGAGAAGGGCGGCGATGAGCCGGGGCGCACCTCCTGATGCACAGACATCTGAGGCGAGCCAGAGCGCCGCGGCGCCGGTGGCCCACCAGAGGGTGAGCAGGATTGACTCCCCGCGGTTGGCCGACACCGTGATGGTAAGCAGTGCCACGAGCGGGAATGCCAGCGCCAGCGAGAATCCCACGGGTCGCACAGGTCGGGGACGCCCGGTGTCCAGGAGCCGGAGCAGGCAACTGAGCCAGATGAGCGTGCCGAGCAGGAGCGCCGGGCCCAGCTCTTGCAGGCTGCAAACGACCGGTCCCAGCACGAGAGTTGCCAGAAACGGAATCTCAAACGCGGGCACCTTCAGCCGGACTGACTCCGCCGGGGTCGCTCCGGGCGACGGACCGGACGCCCGCCTCACGTGCTCCTCCCCCGGAGCGCGTCCCACCGCCCTTTCCACTTGATCGCCTCATTGCGAGACAGGGTCAGCATGGCTCGGAGAACCAGCCCCGCCGCCAGCGCCGCACGTCCCAGCGGGTTCTTTCCGAAGGCAGTCGAGCGCGAGAAGAACCGGTACGCGCTCTGGTGATGCATCACAATCATGCGGCGGGGACGGCGGTCACTGCTCCGACCCACCTCGTGGATGACCGCCGGTTCGGGGCTGTACGCCACCTCCCAGCCGGCCCGGTGGGCTCGGTAGGACCAATCCACATCCTCGAAATACATGAAGTAGCTCTCGTCCAGGCCACCGATCTCCTCCACCATGTCACGGCGCGCCATGACGCACGCTGCAGAAAGCCAGTCCACCACCCGCACGGACGCATGATCCCAATCACGCATCAAGTAATCGCCCGTGAACCGGTTGTTCGGTGCGAACCATTCGAGCGGAGTGTGACGAAACAGCGCGGCGCCGAGATTGGGGTAGCGCCGACAGGAGTACTGAAGCGTACCGTCCGGATTGAGCAACTTTGGCCCCAACAAACCCAGGCGCGGCTGTGTGTCCGCATAGCGCACGAGAGTGGTCAGCCAGCCGGGCCGTACTACCGTATCCGAATTGAGCAGCACAATGTACCGCCCGCGCGCTCGCCGGATGGCAATGTTGTTCCCGCCTGCAAAACCGAGGTTGGGACGCTGCTCGATGAGAATCGCCTCTGGGAACTCCTCCCGTGCCATTGCCGCGCTGCCGTCGAGGGATTCCTGATCCACCACGATGACCTCGCACCGCACTTCCTCGGGCGTGAAATCCTTGATGGGGACACCGGCGCGCTCCCAGGCGCTCACGACATCCGGATCCTGGGGGTGAAACAGGGATGCCAGACAGCGCCGCAGGTACCACCTGGCGTTCCAACTGACAATGGCGACGGTGACGTCCGGCTCGGGCACCCGGCTGCTACTTTACTGGAAGAACGATGCGAAACCCAAGCACGCGATCACGGCAGGTGATCTGCAGCTTCTCACGGTTCGCCCCTCGCAGCTCCTTCGGATCGTGGGACCAGCATCCGCCACGCACAACCCGATCTCGCCCGGCGTCCGGCCCGGCGGGGTCCATGATGGTGGTCGCAGAATACGGACCGTAATAGTCACTGCACCATTCCCATACATTGCCGGCCAGATCAAGGGCGTTGCACCAGCTGGCGCCGGCTGTGTGACTGCCGACGGCGGCGGGCTTCTCCGTCTTGTACTCCATCCCGAACACGGCAGTCTCAGCGCTCGGTTTGTCGGCGCCCCACGGAAACTCCCGGCTCTCCGGCCCGCGAGCGGCGTACTCCCACTCCGCCTCACTGGGGAGCCGCCCCCCTGCCCACCGAGCGTAAGCGACGGCATCGTCCCATCCGATGCCGACCACGGGCTGGTCGGGCTGGCTGAAGCGAGAATCGTCCCAGAACTGCGGCTTGGACCGGCCCGGACGCGCCTCCAGGAACTTTGCAAACTGGGCGTTGGTCACTTCGGTCTCCGAGAGCCAGAACCCCCGTGAAAGCTGCACGCGGCGCACGGGCATCTCATCCGGGTCACCACTCTGGCTACCCATCCGGAACTCACCGGCGGGCAGCCAGACGACCCGACTGCCGTCCACCGGATTGCTGCGGGAGTCGCCGGCCTTGGAGCCGGGACCGAGCGCCTCCGGACTTTGATTTGTGTGCGCGGTGGATGCAGCGACTGCAAGCACCATCAGGGAGATGACGAAAAGTGCGGATTTCATAGACGAATGCTGGAACGGGAGCGGAGGCAGTGGGCAGGACCCCGGAATTATCCACCCTCAGACCCGGACTCGGGCGGGGCAGCAGGTTCATCCAACGGCATGACGAAATGGATCTGGCGGGCCACTTCGCGGAAGCCGAAGCGGGGGTAGAGCACCTGGCCCCGCTCATTCTGCACCAGTGTTTCAATTTTGGCCATCGCCATTCCGTGCGCGCGAAGCCAGGCGATTGCATGCTCGATCAGTAGCGTACCAACCCCCCGGCCCCGGTAACCGGGATCCACGGCGAGATTTGGGATGCGCCCGATGGACGTGAAGCGGTCGAGTCGCGTGGTGATGTAGCCGATCGCCACACCCGCATCCTCGGCGACGAAGACCCCATCCGGCTGCACCTGGCAATCCACGCCCACGTCGCGCGCCTTGCGCTCCTTCCAGTCGCGTCCCGCCACGAGTCCATACTCTGCCTCAATGTTCCGGTCAATAGACACCCCCTCGAAACTATCGGTGGTGATCTGCTGAATCCGGGGCAGATCGCCCGGAGCGTAGGGGCGGATGACCATTCCACAATCTCCGATCCGTTGTCGTCAGGCAGCGCGGGTACAGTTGGTGTCCCTCGTTACCTTCTACCGCCTTTTCGCACGAAATTCCTCCCGCGGTCGGAGTTGTCCCATCCGGGAACCCGTACCGGGCAGTTCCGCATTGCATGGGGCAGACTCAGCGGGCCGGTTCGACCGCCGGCCCCCAACCCACCCCACTTCACGAGGAACCCGATGCACGAGCCCACGCCGGAGTCGATGGAGCGCATGTGGAACTACGCATGGAAGTTTGCCGCCAAGAGCGGCACGACATTTCACCCCGACAGAGAAGTCACCGAGGCGGTCATTACCGGCCTCGCCGCACACGTGGAAGAGTTCGGGCGACCGCTCTGTCCGTGCAACTTCTACCCGAACAAAGAGGAGGAACTGAAGCAGCGGCGGTGGATCTGTGCCTGTGACGAGATGCAGCGGTACAAGTACTGCCACTGCTTGCTCTTCGTCGGCGAAGACGGCCTTCCGATCACAGAGTATCTGCCCGAGGGGCACGAAGGGAGGGAGATCTACGGCGTAGTGACGGACCCCACCCCGGACCGCGGGCGCGTGCTCGGACGCAAGGAGACCTCGTAGCTCCGAACTCGACGTTTCGCAGGCGCCGCTCGCTCCCCGCAAGCAGGCGCCATGGCCCGGCTCGGAGACCGCGGTGAACGGGGGAGGGCACGACCGCGCCGTGCTTGCTGACACGGGTCGCGTAGATGCGACGAGCCGGCAACCAGGCCACTGTTGACGAGCGGAAGCGATGGCGAGCCGGGAAAGAGACCGGTCCCGGAGGGCGGAGGGCGGAGTACGGCGGACTCGCACCGGTATCTGCGGAACGCAGGGACGGTTGCGCCGGCGGGAATCCGGGCGGGACAAGTGGACATTGGAACACTCCGGCATCGCAACTCGTTGCAGAGAAATGGGCCGCAGGGACGCCATGACCGAGGGAGCGGTCGAGGGAACTCCTTCAGGGCGAGTGGACGGAGCAGTAGAGGCGTTGCAGCGCCGGGGCCGCAAGCGGTTCGAAGAGCCGAAGTGCGCGACGCTGACGTGGCTGCAGAGGAGATGGCGGCGGGTCGGCTGGGAGAGTCGCCGGATCGCCCGCCACATGTAGAAACCCGGGGCGAACTGCTCGCGTGACATCCGCCCGGTGGGTGAAACGCCCGGGGACCAGGGCGCCCGATCCCGTGTGGGTCGCACACCGGCCGAACGTGCTTCTTGCCGGCAAACTGGAAGGGACGGGAGTATGATCCGTGCCGTGGTACTGGCTCTGCTGGCTGGCGCGTTGTTCGCGGGCGCGCTGCCGCCGCACCACCTCGCGTGGTTGGCCTGGTTTGCGGTAGTGCCGCTGTTCGTGGGGGTGCAGGGCCTTTCCGGGATCCTGGCCGTTGGGCTCGGACTTGCGGCGGGTCTTTTCTGCGGCTGGCTCCACCGGCATGTCGCGGTCCCCTTCCTCCTGCTGGCGCTGCTCCTCGCCGCCGGCGCTCTCGCGGCGAGCCTCGGACGCCGCCGGTGGACTGGGATCCCGTGGGTGGCGTGGACTGCGTGTGCGGGCCTGGTCGCGGAATGGGGAAGTTCCTTTCTCCCGATCCCCTTGCATCTGGCGCTGACGCAGGCCCGAAATCTCGCGTTCATCCAGATCGCCGACGTGACCGGAATCTGGGGAGTCTCGTTCCTGCTGTGGTGGGTCAATGCAGCCCTCGCCGACCAATTGCTCCAACGACGCCCGAATCCGGTGCTGAATTGCGTGACGCTTGGGCTGGTGGTGGGGACGTTGAGCTACGGCATGTGGCGTCTGGCGCCGAGCGGTACTCCCGATCGCACCATTCGAGTTGCGGCAATCCAGGATCACCCCAGCGGCGAAACTTCCCTCGTGGCGCCCGAAACCGACGCTCTGGAGGAGCCGGACCAGGAAGCACTGACCCGCGAAGCAGCCGCACAGGGCGCGCAACTCATCGTCTGGTCGGAGTTGTCGCTGGGGACCGGTTTCGATTCGGATGACCCGCGGGACCTGACCCGGGTGCTGGCCCAGGCGCTGCGCACCCACCTGGTCGTCGGCTTCTCGGAGCAGCATCCAGAGGCGCTTCCCCGGCGTTACAACACCGCTGCGCTCGTGGATCCCGAAGGGCAGGTAATCGGGATCCACCGAAAACTGTATCCGTTCCTCGGTGAGATTCGCGCGACGAAGCCGGGGCACATGATCCGCGCGTTCCAGTCATCGCTCGGTCGCGTCGGCATGGCCATCTGTTTTGACACCTGCTACACGCGGGTGCCGCGCGGGCTGGTTCGTGAGGGGGCGCAACTCATTGCAATGCCGAACTACGATCCCCCGGTGCCGCACGGAGTCCTCCATCACCTCCACGGCGCGGTCCTGCCGTTCCGCGCCATCGAGAATCGCGTCCCCATCATTCGCGCAGACATGAACGGCATGTCACAGGTGATTGACGCGCGGGGCGCTTCTCTGGCCCAGGCGCCACTGTGGCGTGCCCGCGCCGTCATCGCCGATGTCGTTCCCGGAAACGGTCGGGGCACTCTGTACACGCTACTCGGAGACTGGCCGGTGCCCCTGTCATTGCTGGCGTTCTTCGGGTTTTGCCTGGAACCGCTGGTGCGGCGGCGCACCCGCAACCTCACCGTTTTGCCGGCGACGCCATCATCGGGATCGGAAGCACCGAACTAGCCGGAGACATCGGCATCCCACGACGCGCTGTGCTGGAGCTGCTCGCAATCATCGCCTCTCGCCGCTGACACCAGACGCAGTGGTCGGAAGTCGGTGCGGCCGCCAACCGGTGCAAGTGCCCCGGCGTCGGAAGACCCATCAGCGCATAGAGTTGTCCCCACGGGAACCGGCCCCCAGGGCAGGCGGTATCGCGTACGTGGCGATGCCCGAAAACCCGATCCGCGGGGATCCCGAATTCGCCCTGAAGTCGCTTGACCAGGGTGGCGAGAGTCCGGAGTTGTGCCTGCGTAGGCGGACCGTTCTGGAAATTGCCGACCAGGCAAATGCCGACACCGAACTCGTTGTAGTCGTTGCGGAGGTCGCTCGACGCCCCCCGCGACAACCCTCCGGCGTGGGCGCCATGCTTTTGCTGCTCCCAGCGGAGCCCGGTCTCCAGACCTCCATCCGGCCCGCCGCGACCGTTGGTGATGACAAAGTGGTACGCCACACAATCCCACCCTTTGCTCCGATGCAGCCGGTCGAACGCCGCGGCATTCCCGCTGGGCGAGGCAGAGTGGTGGATGACGATGTACCGCCAGGGATTGCGCTCTCCGCGGGGTCCGGCGGCGTCCGGCAGTGGCTCCGATCCAATCCCATCCCCGGCCGGCATGGGCGGCACGTCGGGTGCAGGGCGGGCCGGGCTGACCGGCGACGCACCGTTCCCGGCATCCCGGTCTACGGGGGTTGCAATCGAAGCAATCGAGCGCGGGGCGGGAGGGCTGGCGCCTCCCCACTCGCGTGTTCCGAAGGCTTCCAGGGCAGCCGCCAGTTCCGCAATGTTGTACAGGTCCCCCCGGCACCGTGCGAGATCTACCTGTTCGGCCAACACATCGGCGGAGTCCACCCACAGCCAGGCGTGCGCTTGAAAGATCGCATGCGCTGCATCCGGAAGCTCAAGACCGCCCCGTCCGCCAAGCAGCCTGTCCTCTCCCGCCACGTAGTAGGCCGGCATGAGGAGTCGGACGGCGCGCGAGAGCGCCTCTACGCCGTCCGGAACGGCCGCACGGAGCGCCCGTCCGAGTTCCGGACTGAGGTCCATGAACGGGGACGGGCGCCCGTCTCGCGGCGAGCACAGAAACGGAGCTGACGCGCTCAGCGGACCTTCGCCTCGCGCCGGCGCCGCCATGGCCTGCGATGCTTCCGCCCCGCGCCGCTGATAATCGCTCGCCACCTGCGCGAACAGGCGGGTCGCCTGCTCTTCGGCCGAACGTTGGGTGCCCGGATCACCGAACCGGGACGCAAGGCGCGCGGACGCCACCAACCCCATCAATACCCGATTCCTGTAGCTGGACGTGGTAACGCCGTCCACCGCCGGCGGCTGCTGGAGGTACGCCTGGAGCAGCTCCCGGCATCGGGCGTAGGTTAACTCCACGCTGCGCCAGTCTCCGGTCCGGTCCCCATACAGCCAGACCGAGTACACCTGCGCGATCAACGGTGGAGAGACGTGAGCGCCGCCGGTGAGTTCAGCGGTCGGCACGGCGTAGAACTCCCGGCGCCTCCCCGTACTGGGCGGCGAACCGCGGTCTTCCAGGCAGCGCGGCAGCAGGACCTGCGCCTGCGCGCGCGCCCAATCCGCCGTGGAGCCGGAGAGGTGCGGGAATGCTTGGGCCAGTGCTTCCACAGTATCGGCCGGATGACCAAAGAGAGAGTCTCGCCCTCCGGACCCCCCCGGAACGTGGAACGGCGCCCACGGCCAGCCCTCTCGGAGAGCCTGAACCTGCTCCTGGAGCGCCTGCTTCAGAGAGGACGCCCTCCACCCGCGAATCCCTCGTACGCGGCTGGGCGAAAAGAGCAGCCGGGCGGCGGCCTCATGCCCCCCGGCGGACTCCGCAGCGCTCTTCCCGGGTTGCCGATTGCGGGCCGGCCCGTCGCTGTTCGGGAGCCGGTCCGCGACATTCACGATCGTTCCGACCGGCAGCGCATCCGCATGCCGCGGAGAACCGTTGCCGCGCATCGCGATGATCCGACCCGCGGAAATTCGGAACAACTGGTCGTCCGAGATTGAGCACGCTCCTCCTGCCGGGCCGGGCGAATCGCTGTCCTGGAATGGAGATGAAGGCGACGCGTTCCGGGTTTCGCTGTCCCCGTGGATCTCAAGATGACGACCCGTGGTCAAATCCAGACTCACGAGGGCGTTCTGCTGGGTCAGGTAGAGGATGTTACCGCCGACCGAAGCGGCGGGCGTACTGCCGGCGCTGCGGGCGCCTGTGTTCAGGCGCAGGGGAGTGCTCTCCGTGAGCCGGATCGGCTCGACAGTCCCGCGCACGGGATCGAGCCAGCCGATGGTGAACGCCGGCGCGGAAGCTCGTTCCGTGCGACTCGGGTCGGGCCGGCAGAGTACGATCGGGCGGCCGTCACGAGTGAGCGCGGGGGACGCCCCGCCGAAGGGAACGAGGAGCGAGTCCGGCGCCGGCGAACCTGCGGCATTCTCGCTTGCTTGCGCCTGCCGGTCTTGTCCGACCGACCGCACTCCGGTCGCCGCCTCCAAGACCAAGTGGGTGGCGGGAGCGGCCGGCCGGGAGTCGCCGGCGTCCGGGTCCTGCGCTTCACCCGGCGCCGCCTGCCTCACCGGCCCGCTCCGCACGATCACCTGGTTGCCCACTACCAGCGGGATGCAGTCCCGAAAGCTCCACCCGGGCACCGGAGCCGACTTCCAGAGCAGGCGACCCGTTCCCGCTTCGAGAGCGTGTACCGTCATCGAGTCCGACGCGAAGAAGACCCGCCCGTTCGCCGCCGCCGCGGTGCTGCGGATCGGTCCCTCGGTCCAGAAGCGAAACCGTACGCGTCCGGAACCCGCCTCGATCCCGTAGAAGCACCCACTCCGCGCGCCCACGTAGACCACACCATCCAAA
>SXGS01105529.1_pt1 | contig 10594 bp, 9 predicted proteins | sample 3174681 | NCBI WGS metagenome assembly SXGS01 (sample SAMN11356861, study PRJNA531348) | freshwater metagenome | isolation source: freshwater sample F1-80 | place: China: Fuxian Lake, Yuxi | collected 2017-12-25
TCGGCCTGGGTGTTCCTGAACTTGCGCAACTCGACCTCGGTGTTGATCACGAGGTGGTCATCGTCGCAGTCGACCCATACGACATGAGTCTGAATTTGGCCACTCGGCAACAACGTAGAGATCGTGGCGAAGTTCTTGCCCCGCACCAGCACCTTGATGTCTTCCCTGATCATGCAGGGAGATTAGGCGAACCGCACGCGACCATTGGCCGATTGCCCGGTCATCCACGCCCGGCAACCTCGACCCACGCCGATTGCCCAGTGAGAATGGGGTTGTGCAAGTCGGTTCACGTTCTGTTGTGTTGGGCCCCGCTCCGGCGAATAGAAACCGGTGGTGTCCTTTGTCGTTGCTGTTGACCCAACGCTATTCGCCGTAGCGCCGACCATGCTTCGGGTGTGAGATGCGCCGCCAATGCAGCGGAGCCGTTCAGCTTGTGGTGGTGTCCGGTCGGCGCTCGTCCCATGCCGCGACCCGTTCGGTGTCCTCGTAGTCCTCCCAGCGGATGAGCCGCCCCCAGCGGATTTCGAGGAAGGCGACTAGGCGATTGTTGTAGTGGTCGTTGGTTTCGCCCGCGATGAAGTCGTGTGCGCGGACCGCGACCCGGGTGTTCCACGGTGGACCGTTGACCAGAATGTCTTCGATGTGGAAGCGGATGCCTTCGCTGGCGAACCGATCGGCGAAGGAGCGGCACTCGTCGAGACCTCGGTGAGTTGCGTGCGGGTGACGTCCCTTGTGGACGGGTCGGTGCATCGCCGCCCAGGAATTGTCGCCGGGGAAAACGATCTCGGCATCAGGGGACGCGAGGCGCATCAAAAATCGTGGATCGCCTGCACTGAGAGCGTTGATGCCGTGTCGCACGAGTGCTCGTATCGTTGCCTTGTACATCGAAGGTGCCTCCCGGTTCTCGTCTAGAACGCTCACTCTAGTAGAGCGTTCGTTCTAGACTCAACTCTGTGGCACCAACACGCGACCGGATTATCGCAGCGACCAACGAGTTGTTCCGCCGAAGCGGCTACAACGGCACCTCGCTCAAGCAAGTCACAGAAGCGGCCGGGGCTCCGACCGGATCGCTGTATCACTTCTTCCCGAATGGCAAGGCTGAGCTCGCTGAGGCCGTGATCACCGAGACGGGTGCTGCGTACTTGGCACTGTTCGAGATGTTCGCGGCCGCTGCGACCAACCCCGGGGCGGCGGTCGGCGACTTCTTCGACGCGGCCGCCGAGACACTTGAACAGAGCGATTACATCGACGTGTGCCCGATCGGCACCGTTGCTCGTGAGGTCGCGAACACTCACGACCGACTTCGCGGAGCCGCCGATCGCGTGTTCTTGAGCTGGATCGAATCGCTCGGTGGGCACCTCCAAGGTGCCGGTCTCACGCCAACGGAGGGGGCAGCCCTGGCAACTACGGTCGTGGCGGCGCTTGAAGGCAGTTTCGTCCTTGCCCGCACCCGACGCGACGCCGACATCCTGCGCCATACCGGCCGCCACATACGCCAGCTTGTCGATGCTCAGATGTGCGATGCCCAGAACCGCGCCGAGGCCTGACCTGGTCCGGGTGCACACAACGGTATGAGCCGATTCGCTTGTGGCGCTCTGCCGTAATGACAAGCCCCTGTCGTAGTTATCCCTTCGGTGAGGTCGGGACTCACCTCAAGACTTCGCATCTGCGCTCGGCCGATACTGTAGGAAGGTGAAACGACTCGGGCTGCTCGGTGGCATGTCGTGGGAGTCGTCGATCGAGTACGAGCGGATGCTCAATGAAATCGTGCGCGAAAGGCTTGGAGGCCTCGCGTCCGCCGACTTGCTGATCCGGTCGTTCAACTTCGCCGACGTGGAAGCGCTGCAGACCAGCGGACGGTGGGACGACGCTGCTCGCATGTTGATCGATGCCGCTCAGCACCTCGTCGCCGGTGGAGCGGAGGCCGTGGTGATCTGCACCAACACGATGCACCTCCTCGCCGACGCAATCCAGGCTGCCATCACCGTGCCAATCATCCACATCGCCGACGCCGCCGGTGAAGCGGTTCGAGCCCGCGACGTCGCCGTAGTCGGCGTGCTCGGTACTCGCTACACGATGGAGCAGAACTTCTACGTGGGCCGCCTCCGTGATGCGCACGGTCTCCAGGTGCTGATCCCAGAAGAATCGGACCGAATCCTGGTGCATGAGATCATCTACGAAGAACTGGTCCGCGGTGTGATCAATCCGGCCTCGAAGCGGGCGTACCGCGATGTTATCGAGCGTCTAATCGATGCCGGCGCGACCGGAATCATCGCCGCATGCACCGAGATCGAACTCCTGATACACGACGATGACCTCCCAGTCCCACTGTTCGCGAGCACTCGCATCCACGTCGAGGCCGCCGCAGCCTTTGCTCTGCAAGGCAATTGACCGCACCTCTCGCCTGCGTCGGATCACGATCGTTGGGTGTTTGGGCGCGCATCTCGAAGCGTTCGGTCAGAAGGTGATGTCGAACTCCGTCACGCCGGTCGGCCCTTCCTCCCAGATCTCGACATCGCGGATCAGCGCGGCGCGAGGCCCTTCGGCACACCAAGCCATCAGTTCTCCAACACCCGCTTCGGTGCCTTCGCACACGACCTCGACCGACCCGTCCGCAATATTGCGCACTGTCCCTGCGACACCGAGCGTGCGAGCGAGCTGGCGGCACGATTCGCGGAACCCGACGCCTTGGACGCGCCCGACGACTCGAATCCGCAAGCGAATCAGCTCGCGGGGTGGGAGCACGAAGAGCTCGTTCCAGGTCGCGTTCCGTTCGACTCTGAGCGACGCATGGTCACCGGGCAGCTCTCGTTCGACGATCGTTCGATAGATGTCGCGTCCGTCGGCGAGATCTGTAAGCACGACCACACCATCGCCGGTCGAGGGGCAGCCGACCACAAATCCGCTGGCGTCGGTGTTCTGCCCCCACTGCCAGCCGTGGACCGGCGGTCCGAGTTCGAGACCCCAGGCAAGACCCCACGCCAGTTCGTCGTCGATCCGCCACTGTGGCTCCCATCGGTCGTCATCGATGGTGAGCACGTGCGCCAAGAAGCGTGCGTAGTCTCGTGCCGTGGTTAGGAGCGGTCGATTGCCATGGAACGCGATCTCGGGTTGATCGAAACCGCTCTGGGTCATGTCGAGCGGCTCGAAGATCAAGTCCGATGCGAGCTCATCGAGCGAAGCACCGAAGCGCCGTTCTAGGAATTGTTCGAGCAATACGACGCCTTCACCTGAGTACCCCCACCGCTGCCCAGGTGGTCGCAGTGGTGCAAGCGGATGCCCGACGCCGCCCATTCTCCAGTTCGGGAGTCCGGTGGTGTGCGTCAGGACGTGCCACACCGTGATGTCGTCGAGCACCCGTTCTTCGAGGTCATCGAGCAACGTGATCGCGAGGTGGCCGATCACCTCCTTGACGAGTGACGCGGCATGAAAGCGCGCGTCGCTGCCTTCAAGGTGGTCGACTTTCCAGCCGCGCACGACGCCGACACCGACAGCCACAGGCTCAGAGTACCCACGTGCACAGGGCGCCGGCGCGCCGATGGTGGGCTAGTCGAAACTTCGGAGCGTGACGGTCGCGTTGGAGGCCGTGCCCGGGCTGACATTGTTCGTCTAATCTGGCTCTCGGCCGAGCAGTAGCTCGGCCCCGTGCCAAGTGGAAGGCCCAATTTTGTCTGAGTCGCAGACGGTGACTGTGTTGTTTACTGACATGGTCGGCAGCACGGAGTTGTTGTCACGGCTGGGTGACGAGCGTTTCGATGGGGTTCGGCGTGCGCATATAGGCGCGTTGCGCGACGCGTTGGCTGCGCATGACGGCAGCGAGGTGAAATCGACTGGCGACGGGCTGATGGCGGTGTTCGCGAGCGCGTCTGATGCCGCGTCTGCGGCCGTGACGATGCAGCAGGTCGTCGAGCGGTTGAACCAGCGGAATCCTGATGAGGCTGCGGGGTTGAAGGTCGGGATTTCGGTGGGTGACGCGACGTCGGAAGACGGCGACTGGTTTGGCGTGCCGGTGGTGGAAGCGGCACGGCTATGTGATGCCGCAGCTGGTGGCAAGACGTTCGCGACCGAGATCGTGCGAATGCTTGCGGGGAATCGTGGTGGGCATCGGTTCGATTCGATGGGGATGACGCAACTGAAGGGCTTGCCCGAGCCGGTTGGTGTGTGTGAGATCCGCTGGGAGTCTTCACAAACGGTGACGGCTCCGTTGCCGGCGTTGTTTTCATTTCCCGAACCGATCCCGTTCGCGGGGCGCACGCGTGCACAGAAAACGCTGCGGGAGTCGTGGGACGCTGCGATCGCGGGCGAACGGCGCGTCACGCTGATCGCGGGCGAACCCGGCATTGGCAAGACGCGTTTGATCGGCGAGCTCGCGCGTGCGGTGCATGAGATCGGAGCAGTGGTGCTGGCAGGACGTTGTGATCCGGAGATGGACACACCGTTGGGGCCGTGGTCGGAGGCCCTCGACCACCTGGCCCGGCATGCACCCGATGAATTGATGGTGGCGCACGTGGCCGATTGGGGTGATGCGCTGAGCGAAGTGTCGTTGGCGGTCGCGGCACGTGTTGGTGTGTCGTCCAACGCTCCGAGTAGCGACCCCGAGGCCGGCCGTCGTCGGCTATTTGCAGCTGCGATCGATCTGGTCGATCGCGTTGCTGCGTTGCATCCGGTGTTGTTGGTGCTCGATGATTTGCATTGGGCTGACGCGTCGTCGTTGTTGTTGCTCCGTAACTACGTGCAGCATGCGAAGCCTGGAAATGTCTTGATCGTCGGTACGTATCGCGACACCGATCTGGATCGCAAACATCCGCTGTCGGGTGTGTTGGCCGACTTTCGCCGGGAGACCGGTGTCGAACGCATCGCGTTGCGGGGACTCGATGGCGACGAACTCCTGGACTATCTGACGAGCGCGGGCGGGCGTGAACTCACCGACGACGGTGTGGCGTTCGCACATCAGCTGAGCGACTTGACAGCGGGGAATCCGTTTTTTGTCAGTCAGATGTTGCGACATTTGTCGGAGACAAACGCGCTCGTTCAGCAAGAGGGCCGGTGGATCGCGGGCCCGGTTGACCCGAGCGGTTCGGGTGTACCCGAAGGCGTACGCGAAGTCATCGGGCGGCGCTTGTCGGCCCTCGATCCGCGCGCTGATCATCTATTTTCGGTCGCGGCTGCGATCGGCAGCGAGTTTGATCTCGCGACGTTGGCGAAAGTCGCAGACGTTGGTGAAGGTGACGCGCTTGACATGCTCGACGACGGTTTGCAGCGATCGTTGCTCGTCGAGGAACCTGGGCGCTACGGCGTGTATCGCTTCGCCCACGCGCTCGTCCGTCAGACCCTGCTCGAGGAGTTGTCGACCACTCGAAGGTTGCAGCTGCATCGCGCGATTGCGTCGACTGTCGCGGCGGCGCATCCTGAACGCGTCGAGGTGATTGCGTTTCACTACAGCGAGGCCGCGGGAGCAGGCATGGCCGCTGATGCGGTTGAGTGGTCGACGCGTGCCGCCGACCGGGCCGTGCAACGCCTCGCGTATGAGTCCTCGGTCGACTGGTACGCGAAGGCTCTCGAGTCCGAATCGTTGTTGCCCGTCGACGCGGCACGCCATGGCCATCTGCTCATGAAGAAGGCGCGCGCTGAGACCGTGTTCGACTCGCTCGCCGCGAAGGCTGACTTACTCGCGGTCGCGGACCTCGCTCGCGAACTCGACGACGCGGAACTGTTTGCCGAGGCGGCTGTCGTCTACGGCGGCTGGACGACAGTATGGGATCAGCTCGACGACCCCCAACGCGAACCACTCATTCGCGAGGCGTTGCAGCGACTGCCCGACGCCGATTCGGAACTGCGAGTCCGCGTCTTACTGAAATTGCGCGACACGCTGCAGCTCGCACCCGCAGCCCTGGAGCGTCGCGACCTGTGCGACGAGGCGCTCGCGATGGCGCGCCGACTCGGTGACCCGAATCTGATTACCGAGGCGCTGTTCACCCAGTTCATGAATGCCCGCGGCGCGGCCGGAATCGCAGAGCGCGAAGCGTGGCTCACCGAGATGGAAACCTACGCAGGGTTGACCGACGCGCGTCGCGACGGAGCCGTTGCGTTCGCGCAGTTGATGCTCTTGCGTATCAAAGGCGAGCTGGAGCCTTCCCGAGCAGCGCTGCCGCGCACCGTGGAACTTGTTCACAAGGCTGGACTTGACGCGTCGTATCTACAATGGTCGTTCGACATCACTGATCATGTCGCGCACGGTCGATTCGTCGAAGCCAAAGCCGTGGCATATCAAACAGACGTTGAGCGGCTCGGAGATCTCGGTGCCCTCGTCATCGACTCGAACCTCGGGTCGATCGCGATTTGGTGCAACGGGCTGTCCTCGATGGTCGACCAATTGGTCAAGACCGAGGGGCGGTTCCCAGAGTTGATGTCGCTGTATGCCATGGAGGCGTACATGGCCTTCGCAGAGGGTAGGTCTGCGCAAATACCGACCGCCATTGAGCATTGGCTTGACGTCGTGCCGTTGATCCCCGAGATGCTCTTGGAACACGTGTCGTGGCAGACCGCTGAGCTGTTGTGGTCGACGAGCTCCGTCAACGCGGCGCGGCGGATGCTCGACGTCCTGAAACCTCTCGAACTCCGAGGTGGTACCTGGTTCGTTGCCGCAACCGACGGCATCTTCGGTCCTGCCGAGTACACGATAGGCGTGCTGCAACTTGCAGCCGGTGAAGCCGAACAAGCGGTCAGATCGCTGCGTGAAGCTGTTGCCTCCGCGCAACGGTCCGGAGCGCTCCCGTGGATTGCCGGCAGCCGCTCCATGCTCGCCCACGCCCTTGCGGCCGCGGGCGCCGAGAAGGAGTCACGCACCGAGGCCGCGCTGGCGTGTATCGAAGCCGACGCGCTCGGAATGGACGCAGTCACTGAACGCGCCAAGGCACTCCTCGCGACGGTTTGATTCCTCGACGAGCGCCTCGCATTTCTGAGACCCCGAGTTGGGGGCCGAAATCCCTCAGCGCGCGCCATGACCGCCCGCGGGTCTGTCTCACGCTCTCGATGTGCTAATGTACAAAATATGTCAAATTGTAAGCTCGTTCCTATGCAGGCTTGACCGTGCATGCTCGTGCCGAAAACCCCGACGCGACCGTGTTGAGTCCGCGACTTGAGCCTGTTGCGGAGACCAGGCAGCGCATCATCGACGCGTGCGGTCGAATGCTCGACCTGCTTGGATACCGCCGGTTCCGCATGGAGGACGTGGCGGCTGCGGCGGGCCTGTCTCGTCAGAGCCTGATCAACTACTTCCCCAAAAAGGACGACCTCGTGTGGGCCACTACCGAGGATCGCATGCGCACGTTCGAGACGGTGCTTGTGGCGCGCGTGGCCAGCTTCGACGATCCTGTCGAAGGGTTACGAGTTGCGTTGCGCGAGAACCTTGAAACCCTGGGCGCCATGCCAGGCACGCGTCCACCGCTACTGGACGACATGATCGAATACCTCGCCGGGAAGGGCGCTTCACTGGTGGTCGATCAGTTCCACAGAACCGGCAAGGCGCTTGCCGGTATCTTCGACGCAGATCCAACGGGAGCGGACATCGCGGGCGAAGCGCTCGTCCGCTTGGTGCTGAGCTTCTTGATGTTCGACGAGGGCCAACGCAATCCCGATCGGGCCGCGACGGTGATCGCCAGCACGGTCGCCGGCATCGTCGCGCCGGGCCGGATGCAGATTCCTGGTGTGAGCGACATCGCCATGCCTGACAAGAGAGGCGTGAGCACATGAGACAGCACCACGGCAAGATGATTGACTGGCGGTGTGTCCCGGCGGCCGCCTTGGCGATACTGTTGGCGGGGGTTGCGACGAGCTGTTCGTCGCAGCGCACAGCCAAGGACGGGGCGGAGAAGGCCACGACCACCCAGGTCGCGTCAAACGAGTCAGACACTGGTACAACCCTCGTCCGTCCCGACCGGACGGCCACGTCGACCTCTCCATTGAGGCCGACGTCTCCATCTGTCACGGTCGGTACTGACGCGAACGGAGCGATAAAGATGCAGTCGTATTTCGAGCCCACCGAACAGTCGTTTAATGACACGGTCGAGTTTCTCGGCGACGGGCCGTTCGTCATGCTCAACCTGTTCCGTCTTCGAGACGAACCCGACTTCTCGAACCACCCCGAGCTGCGGCCGGACACCCCTATGAGCAGTCGAGATCTCTTCTACCAGTACATCGCACACATGGACTCATACCTCGAGCGGGTAGGAGCGAAGCGAGTTCTGTTGGCCGACGGGGGACCGCTGCTCATCGGCCCGACGGGCGAGCGCTGGGACGTCGTACAGATGGTGGAGTATCCCAATACTCAGTCGTTCCTGGAACTCGGCATCCTGGTGCGAGGCGACACCATGGGAACTCGCGAAGTGATGCTCTTGGACTCACGGATCATGCCGATGCACCAGAAGTCGCTCGACTCCGTTAACCCCTAGGCTGAACGACTGCGTATCTGCGCGCGGCACCCCTGTGTGTCAGGGTGTTGTGAGACCAGTGATGGTGCTATTCGTTTGCGGGGCGAGTGTGGTGCGGGCGTTTTCCGACTTCGGGTGCAGGTGGCGTTGCGAATGTGGATGAACGATCGACCCGTGTGACGTCGGAGCGATACCACTCGTACCAGCGTTGACGGCCCTCACGCTGGGCGACGGTGTGCGCCTCAACCCGTCGCCATTCGATCATCGCAGCGAGGCTTGACCACTGCGACACCGTGATCCCAACGCCGTCGGCGCGGCGAGCGGAGTCGACGGCCACGAATCCAGGCTGTTGCGAAGCGAGCCGCTCCATGTCGTTGGCCATCTCGATGTAACCATCGTGTGCGGCGTCATCTCCGGTGGCGCGTTGATTGACGAAGACGTTCTGCCACAGTTGAGGTTGAAGGTCGCCGTTGCGGAGGCGCTCGATCACGTTGGCCTGGTGAGCAGCAACATCGTGTGCTTTCTCCACGCTCGTATTGCTGGGCGGATTGTGCGGGAGTAACGCTGCAGGTCGACGAGGGCGCGTCACAAGTTCGCCGCCGCAGTTGGGGCAGACACCAAGCAGATCCCACGTTGCACAGTTGTCGCAAAATGTGCATTCGTAGGTGCAGATACGCGCAAGGTCCTCTGCTGGATTCAATGTCGCAGCGCACAGTTCGCAGGTAGGCCGTAGTTCAAGCATGGGCGCCAACGTAGGTGATCTCACCTGAGTGCCTGCGGAGATTTCCATGCCTACGCTTGCGCACGTGGGCGCACCGCTCTAGCTTCGCTGGGTGCGCGAGCGTTCGCCTACCTCGCGTGTTGTGCGCGCTGGTAGCTGAGGCGGTTGGAGCGTGATGCATCGTCGATGGTTCACAAGCGCGGTCGCTGCAGGGTGCCTTGCTGCGGCATGCACCTCCAGTGCCGATGCGCCGCGCGCCGCGACCTCCGCGAGTAGCGGCGTGACGTCGCCGACGACCCCGACAGTTGCGGCGCTGAACTGGCAAGCGATGCGGAATCCGATTTACGCGCCACCACACATGGTGAAAGACCTTGCCGTGGTACGCGAAACCGGACGTTGGTTTCTCTACGCGTCGGAGCGGTGGGAGCCGTCCGAGCCTGATGACCGCCACGCTGTTTCCAGCACCGACCTGGAGCATTGGGAGCCGGTTGCCGCGACCCAGGATCAAGTGTTCAACTCACCCGACATCACACGAGCGAACGATGGAACATGGCGCATGACGCACCAACGTACGATTGGTGCGGGCGCGAAGGCCGTCGATCGAATTGTCGTGAGTACCGCGCAATCGTTGGCCGGACCTTGGAGCGACGCGCGCGAGATCCTCGGCGACGCGTTTTCGGGGCAGCGTCTCATCGACGGTGCGGTCGCCGAGACTCCTCAAGGGCTCTTCCTTGTCGCGAAGCGCGGCGATCGCTCGCTCGTCCCGCAACTCAGCGAAGTGTTCCATTCACCTTCGGGCAGCATTGATGGGCCTTGGAAGCATCTCGGAACCGCGGATGTGGGCTGGGCCGAGAACTATCAGTTCCTTCGCATCGATGGAACATGGCATCTGCTCGTGACGACAATCCCGATCCACCACCCCACGTTGTTCAAGATGGTTGGCGATCCGAAGGCTGCGGCATCGTGGCTGCATTGGCGCAAGGTTGCCCAATTGGCGGTCCCGGCCGAGAATTGGAACTCGCCGAGTGACGGACCCGACTCCTCTCCGGGGTTCACGCACGAGGCCGCGAATAGCGCGTACCTCGTCGACGAACGTGCGAACGACGGATACTTCTACCTGTTCTACGCTGGATCGACCGAGCTCAGCACGCACGACGGGCGTGGTCTTGCACATATCGGTGTAGCCCGCTCGCGCGACCTGCGCGCGTGGGCCGCGCCGCCTGGCTGACTTCTCCCGCCACTGTTGTCCGTTGTCGCACCGATTCGGTATGAGAACGGACAACAGTGGAGCGCGAGACTCGTTGCAGCGCTGAAGTTGTCCTCGATTAGTGGGTGGGTTGAGCTGGTCGCGGTGTTGCTTCGACGTCAAGATGGGGGAGTAACTTGTCGAGCCACTTCGGTAACCACCAGTTCTTGTCGCCCAGGAGTTCCATGGTCGCCGGCA
>SXGS01388137.1_pt1 | contig 10594 bp, 6 predicted proteins | sample 3174681 | NCBI WGS metagenome assembly SXGS01 (sample SAMN11356861, study PRJNA531348) | freshwater metagenome | isolation source: freshwater sample F1-80 | place: China: Fuxian Lake, Yuxi | collected 2017-12-25
GAACCACGGCGGTCGCGCTTTTGACAGCGCCATCGCCACCATCGATGTGCTGCCGGAAATTGTCGAGGCGGTGGGCGACCGCTGCACTGTGATACTTGACAGCGGCGTTCGCCGCGGCAGCGACATCGTCAAAGCCATCGCGCTGGGCGCCAAAATGGTTTTGGTGGGCAGAGCCACGCTTTATGGTACCGCCTGTGGCGGACAGGCCGGCGCCGCACGGGCGATCAAAATACTGTCGGAAGAAATGGAGCGCAGCTTCGGCTACGTGGGCGTGCGGCGGGTTTCAGAGATTGGGCCTCAAATTTTTGCACGCAGCAACGCAGGTATTGGCAGGTGACCTCATGACCCCTCTAGAAATCGCAGCCCGCATTGACCTTACGGCCGCGTTGCGCAGCGCCTCGCGCCTGGGCCTGGGCGAAGGCATTTGCAATCACTTCAGTCTGGCATTACCCGGCGCCCCGGGTCATTTTCTGATCAACCCGCAGGGTTTGCACTGGTCGGAAATCACACCTGCGGATCTGGTGGTGGTGGATGCACAGGGGCGCAAAGTGTCGGGCAAACACTCGGTTGAACCTACGGCGTTTTTCATACACAGCGCGATCCACCGCGGGCGTGCCACTGCCGCATGTGTGATGCATACGCACATGCCGCACGCCACAGCACTGACGGTGATTCACGGTGGACGGCTGGAATGGGCCAGCCAGAATGCGCTCAAGTTCTACGACCGTTGCGCCTATGACGAACAATACAACGGTCTTGCGCTCGACGAAGCTGAAGGCGAGCGCATGTGCGCGTGCATGAAGGACGCCGACGTGCTGTTTCTCGGTAACCACGGCGTACTCGTTTGCGGCCCCACGGTGCACGCCACTTTTGACGATCTCTATTACCTCGAACGGGTCTGCATGCTGCAAGTGCTGGCGATGAGCACCGGCAAGCCGCTACGGCAGGTGTCAGAAACCGTGGCCGAAAAAACCGGCCGTCAGATGAACGAGGAAAGCGCACAGGCCCAATTACACCTCGCGGCGTTAAAGCGACTGCTGGATCGCGATGAGCCGGGCTGGTCGAGGATGGACTAAACGCGCGTTCTACACGTCCATGCCGAAGTGCAGACGCCGGTAAGGAATGCTGATCACGTTGCGCGAGATGCGCAGGTCAATCACCATCGGTCCGCTGCCTTGCAGGAAAGCGTCGATCGCACTGCTGAATTCATCGAGTGTGCGCGCGGTGCGGCCTTCGCAACCGAAGTTACGGTCCAGGCCCGCGAAATCCGGCGAACGCACAAAAGATAATTGCGGATCGCGCTCATGGGCGCGAAGCTTGTGAAATTCCGCGCCGTAGGCCTCATCATTGACCACCACGTAGAGGAATTTCAGGCCCAGCCGCGCCACGGTATCGAGTTCCTGAATACTCTGCAGCGCGCTGCCGTCGCCCTCCACGCACACCATGGGGCCGGGCGCACCGACGGCCGCACCGACCGCCGTGGATAGCGCCTGCCCGATACAGCCGAACGCGGTGCAAAAAATCTGCAAGCCGCGCCGCCGTTTCATCAACATCACGCGGAACGAACACGCGTGCGCGTTGCCCGATGACACCAGATTGAACTCCGGCGGCAGTTTTTCGTCGAGCAGTGAAATGGCCTCGCGTGGGTCGACCGTGCCTTCTTCGATTTCGTACTCCGCCGGATCGCGCCCCGCGCCGGCGAGAATTCGGCGCACTTCCGCGGTGTGATAGCCGCGGTTCGTGCCTTCCTTGCCGAGGATTTCCAGCAGTTCCTGCATGGAAGCGGCGGCATCGCCCTGCACATAACAATGCGCGCCCTGCGCGTTGCCCATCATCTTGTGCGGCTCGATGTCGATATGCACGAAGCTTGCATTGGGGTAGGCGCTGCCACCGGCAATGGTGTGCGTGGAGACGCGCGCACCCACGGCGATCACACAATCGGCCTCGTCAAACAGCTGCAGCACTTCGCGCGCGGCAAAGAGACCCGACACGCCGACGTAATACTCCGAATCGGCGAGTGTGCCCTTGGCCAACAGCGTGGTGGCGATGAGCCCGCCGATACGCTGTGCCAATTGTTTGGCTGCCGCCATGGCTTCCGGCGTCATCGCGCCGCGCCCCAACAACACAACCGGTTTTTTGGCCTTGGCAATGATATCGGCAGCCGCACGCACGCGGTCCAGCGCCGGGCGGATCGACTGTTGGCCGGAGAACATCGCAGTTGACGGTTGGTAATCATCGCCGTCGGCGTCGCACTCCTTGTTTTGCAAATCGATGGGGCAGCAGAGCACGATGGGCCGCGATTCGCGCCGTGCTCGATAAAAAGCATCACGTACCGCGTCTTCGGCGTACGCCGGATTTTGAATTTCGATGTAACCGCATTCAGCGGCTTCAATCAGCTTGTCCTGATTCAGATACTGCACGGTAGTTTCGTTGTTGGCCGGCGTCTTGCTGGTGTAGACCACCAGCGGCGTGCGCGAACGCGAGGCCACCAGCAGCGACGTGGTCATGCGCGCCAACCCCGGCCCCTGGGTGGAACTTGCGACGCCAATTTTACCGGTGGCCATGGCGTAGCCTTCCGCCATGGTGACGGCGCAACCTTCGTCGCGCACATCGACAATTTTCAATTGCGGATACTTCGACATGGCCGCCCACCACGTCATCTGCCCGTCGCCCAGCAAACCAAACAAGCTGGTTGTGCCTTCCTTGATGAAGGCGTTGGCCATTGCGTCATAGACTTTCATGAGTTTCCCCTGATTGGGTGTGTTTGCGGGAATAACCTGAAGGTTATTCGTTTGATCCGGTACATAGTACAAAAATTTTGGGATATCCCGTGCCGAAAAACAGTTGCAAGGACGCCATGGTGTGCGAGCCAAGCGCGGCGGGGCCGGGCACCTCGGTGCGAAGGGTCATGCCCAACGTGCGGGTTTCGCGCGCGTACCCACGTGTGTCGTCGTTAAGCCGAGTGTCCGCTGCGTTTTCCGGTAGGGAAGCCGTCAATAACGTAGCCGTTGAAACGGCCAGCGCTAGGCGCCTTTCGCGGTCGCGCCGGTTGATATCGATCATTCTAAGGACCGCAGCAACAGCAGGCTGCGATGAGCTGGCTGTCAAAAGAATCACAAGCAACAAATCATCATAAGTATTTGATTTATTTGAATAATTTGTAAAAACTCACGACTGAGTCAATAGTCACTGCGTGCGCCCGGCGCCGCAGGCTTTGACGCCACAGGTGCCGCCGACGGCTGCGTACTGATGTCGATCCCGCCTCGCCTGGGGTTGTAGCCATCGGTGAGCGTGAACAGGAACGCCACGATGTCGTCGATTTCTTCGTCGTTCAACTGCGGGCGCTGCTTGGGGCGGCGCTGATAAGGCGGCGTGTCGACGTCGACGTTGGCGTGATACGCCGCGGGCAAGTCGTTGAATTTTTTGCCTTGGGCGTACCAGCGCTCCGGGTGCGTGTCGCGCGTGGCATAGAACGCCACGGTATCGCGCAGGCTGTCGAACAGACCGTTATGCATGTACGGTGCAGTGATGGTGATATTGCGCAGCGTGGGCGTCTTGAACAGGCCGCAGGCCGCCGGATCGGTGATTTTTGGTGTCGGCGCTTCCGCGCCGGGCTTCAGGCCTTCCACCGGCACGCGCTCGCACAGCCCCAGATCGACAAAAGCGCCATCAGCGGCGTTCTTCGGAATGCGCATACTGCGCGCGACTCCCAGTGCGCGATAACTGAAATCGGTAAACAGGGATTTTTTCGGATCGCGCGAGTCGGTATCGACGATGTGGCACTGCGCGCAATTGCCTTTCTGGCGGATGGTGAAGAGGCTCAGCCCGCGCTGTTCCTGCTCGGTAAATTTCGCCTCGCCGCGCATTACGTAATCGAACTTCGAAGTAAAAGGCTGAAACACGCTGGTGCGTTCAAACGCGGCAATTGATGCCGCCACCGCGTCCAGTGCCGCATCGGCATTGCCGAAGATTTTGTCGCCCCATTCCTTGCGGAACTCGGCGGCGTACGGCGCCTTCGCCACCTTGGCGATCAGCGCAGGCGCGTTGGGGTTGTTCATTTCCAGCGGGTTAAAAAACGGCTGCTTCGCCTGTTCTTCCAGCGTGTCTGCGCGGCCATCCCAGAACAGCCCGCCCGCCGGCACCGGCTTGCCGTCGCTTTGAATGCTACCAAACTTGGGGACGTGTTCCAGATACATCGTGGTGGGCGCATCGCGCGTGCCAAAGGCTTCTGGACGGCTGCCCTGCGCCACGCCAATCAGCGTGCTGTTGTTGCCGGTGAAGGCTCGCCGCGGATCGTGGCACGAAGCGCAAGCGGTGCCGCCGGGTTCCGACAGCGTGGGATCAAAAAAAAGGCGAAGGCCGAGGCGCTCGCGCGGCGTGAGTTTGGATTGATCGATGTAGCCAGCCAGTGACAGGATAAACTCATCGTTGGTTTGCACCGGCTGAGCGTGTGGTGCGGGTGCGAACATCAAAAAAAACGTGCCCGCCAGCAAAGGCACAACCAGCGTGAGTCCAGCCAGGTGTCGGAGTAAGTTTTGTATCATAGGGGCCAATGTGCGATCAGCGTTTATTGCGGCTTGATGCCGATTTCCGGCAGCAGTTTGCGGTACAGCTCGTATTCGGATTTTATCAACGCGGCGAAGGATTCCGGCGTGGTGTCCACCGCCGGCACGCCACCCTGACGCGCGAAGCGTTCTGCCGTGTCGGGCCGCTTCAAAATGGTCACAATATCGGCATGCAGCTTGTTGATGATGGGGCGCGGCACGCGCGCGGGCGCCGCGATGCCAAACGGTGTTTCCACCACGGCGTCTGGCAGGCCTGCCTCGACCACGGTCGGCAGATCGGGAAAGCCGCTGGTGCGCGCCTTGGTGGTGACCGCCAGCGCGCGCACGCGCGGTTCGCGCATCATGGGTGTTACCGCCGGCGCGACGAACACCACGAAATGCAGACGGCCGGCAAACATTTCCGTCCACGCATCGCCTATATTCTTGAACGGTACATGCACCGCCTTGAAGCCCGCGGCCTTGGCAAAAATTTCCGCCGACAGGTGCGCCGCCGTGCCGGTACCCACAGATGCGTAGTTAAGCTGACCCGCCCGCGGTTTGGCGTAGGCAACCAATTCCTGCACGGTTTTTGCGGGCACCGTTGACGAAATCATTACCACGCTGGGGATCAATGCCAGCAGCGCGATGGGCGAAAAATCCGTCGCCGGGTTGTACGGCTGCTTCGCATACAGCAGCGGCACCACCATCATCGAACTGGAGGCTGTGCCGATGGTGTAACCGTCCGGGTTGGCGCCCGCCAGCGTTTGCATCGCGATCAAACCGCCCGCACCGGTGCGGTTGTCAGCGACAACTTGTTGCTTGTACAGGTCCGTCAGCGCCACTGCGACAATGCGTCCAAAGTAATCCGCACCGGTGCCTGGCGACGACGAAATGATGAGGCGTATCGGCCGCTCGGGGTAGGCGCCTGCCGAAGCCGCATGAGCGGCGAAAGGCGCAAGAGGCAGCGCGGCGGCCGCCACGGCCAGCAGGATTTGCTTCATGACTTCCTTTCGCCAATATACAAAAAGTGTTTTAAAACAAATACTTATAACATCTTCGTCATTGGGTGCTAATTCAATGCGGTCATGCCGGCCGCCTTGACGATTTTTGCCGCCGTCGCCATTTCGCTGCGCAAATAGGCCGCGAATTCTTCCGGCGTGTTGCCCACCAGGATCGCGCCCTGATTGGTCAGCCGCTCTTTGATATCCGGAAGACTGAGGATGCGTGCGATTTCGGCATGCAGTTTGGTGATGCTGGTTCTGGGCGTGGCCGCAGGCGCCAGTATGCCGTACCAGTTCGACAGTGCATATCCCGGCACGCCGGCTTCAGCGATGGTCGGCACCTCGGGCAGTTGGGCGAAGCGCTGAGCGGTGGTCACACCCAACGCACGCACTTTGCCCGCACGCACGTACTGCGTGACTTGCAGGGCATTCATAAAATAAATGGGAATCTGTCCGGCGAAAAGATCAATCGCCGCCGGGCCCGCACCCTTGTACGGAATGTGATTCATGCGTACGCCCGACAGCAGCTTGAACAATTCGGCAGCCAGATGCGGCGGCGAGCCGTTGCCGGAACTGCCGTAGTTGATTTCGCCGGGCCGCGCTTTCAAAAAAGCGGTGAACTCTTTCACCGAGCGCGGCGGAAACGACGGGTGCACCGATAGCACCAGCGGCCCCTCGGCCAGCAGGCTCACCGGCGCGAAATCCTTCGCCGTATCGAACGGCAGTTTCGGATAGATACTCGGGTTAACCGCAAAACCGCTGGGGATCAGCAAGGTGGTGTGACCGTCGGGCGGTGCTTTCGCCACGTACGCCGAACCGATGGTGCCGTTGGCGCCGCTGCGGTTTTCGACAATCACCGGCACTTGCCAGGCTTCGTTCAGTTTTTGCGCGAGCGCGCGCGCGAAAATGTCGGTGCCGCCGCCGGGCGGGAACGGGACGACGATGCGCATGGGGCCGGCGGGGTAGGTTTGTGCAGTTGCCAGGCTTGATAACAACGACAGCAGTGACAGCAAAAATTTAGCGTGGCGCATGGCACTGAAACCACCAAAACTGTCGTTGCCGCGCCGGCGGGAACCCATGGGGAGTGCCCTATGGAACGGGTTTAGGCATTCCCGCCTGAGCGGGAATGACAGAGAAAGAAACTTGTACAGCAACATTTTGCTGCCTTGCCCGGCAGTCCGCACTAAAACTTCACCACCTTGGGATCAAATTCCAACCCCAACCCTGGCTTGTTCGGAACGGTGAGCACACTGTTCTTCGGCACCGGCACTTCCTTGTAGCAGCGGAAGGTCCACGGCATATATTCGACAGTCAAGCCATTGGGAATTGCAGAAACCGTGTGCACCTGAATCTCGGGTATCAAGTGGCTCACCACCGGCAGGTTGAAGGCTTCGGCCATGCCGGCGATTTTCATGAAGCCGGTAATGCCGCATGAGCGCATGAGGTCGATCATGATGATGTCCACCGAGCGCGCTTCCATCATGTGCCGGAACGGCACCGAGCCGTAGACATATTCACCGCCTGCGACCGGTGTATCCAGCGCATCGGTGACGCGTGCAAGGCCGGGGTAGTCATCGTGCGCGGTGACGTCTTCGAGCCAGAACAGGTGATACTTCTCGATCTGCCTGCCGATGGAAATCGCCTGCCTCACATCCCAGCGCTGGTTGATGTCGCACATCAGATCGATCGTGTCGCCGATGGCTTCGCGGATGCGGCGGATGCGATCCACTTCGGTCGGCGGATTGGTGTCGCCCGGCAGCGCCAACTGCGTTTTCATTTGCGTGTAGCCGCGTTTGACCAGTGTCTCGGCCGATTTCACCACCTGCTTCAAGGAAAAGCCGCGCATCAGCGCGCCGCTGGCGTACGTCGGCACGGTTTTGCGAAAACCGCCGAGCAGTTCCGACACCGGTTTGCCGTAAGCCTTGCCCTTGATGTCCCACAGCGCGCTGTCGAGGGCGGATGAGGCCAACGTGAAAATACCGCCGGGCCCGGCATGCGAACCGGCTTCGCGAAATTTGGCGTGTATCGGCTCAATCGACAGCGGATTCATACCGACCGACAGCGCGCCCAGCGAATCAATCGCCGACTTCAGCGCGGGTGTGACGCCGCCGCCGAAAAACGCCACCGAGATGCCCTGCAAACCCTGATCGGTGCTGATTTTCACGCCGATGAGTTTGCGCACCGCACCTTTTTCAGCAGGGCCGTTGGCGAGCGGTTCGTCGGCGGGGACTTCGACAAAAGCGGTTTGAACTTTGGTGATTTTCATGGGTTTCTCTGGATAGGCCGGGGTTGATGACGAAGGCAGAAGCGCGCAGGTGCAGCGCGGCGTAGCAGCAGTTTACACGCAAGACGGTACGCTGACATTGCCACCCCCGGCAAAAATGATCAAGCCGTGAACGGGTCTGCCGGGAAACGCGCGCGCCACCTGCGTGCAGTAGGCCGCCACCTGTGCGCGATAGTCCGCAAGCAAGGGTTGCGTCACGCCGTCAAGCGACCCCGTCTTGTAATCGAGCACCCAGACTTCGCGGTCGCCATTGTCATCAAACTCCACCAGCCGGTCGATGCGCAGGTTTTCGCCGGCTTCGGTCACCAACTGCACCTCGTTGGCGGCCCGCCGGAACTGCGTGCCGTCGAAATAGCGCCGGTATTGAGGATCGCCCAGCACCAGCAGCGCGTCGCGCCACAAGGCGTCAAATTCCGTTTGCGGTAGAGCCAGTTCGCGCCGCAGCGCGGCGGCGTCCACGCCAGTACCGGTTGCAGTAACAGTCTCCGTGGCGAGCCGATCAATGACACGGTGAAACTGCGTGCCGTAGCGCAGACCCGCGCCAGCAGGCGTGACGATGCGTTTGCCGGTGGGCATGGGCTGTGTCATGCGCGGGTCCGGTGTCGCCGCCGGTGTCAAGGGCAGCGCGTCTGAAGCGCGCGGCGTGGGTGACGCCAGCGCGGCGCCATAGGCCAGGGCGCGCGTGCCATCATCTTCGTCGTGCGTTGTCTGGTTCAGCGACAGCACAGTGTGGCGGATGCGCGAGTACCAGGTTTCGGCCTCGCCCCCGCGCTGCGACCCGCTGACGATCAGCACCTGCTTTGCGCGCGTGACGGCAACGTAGAGCAGGTTCAAATCCTCGCGCGCAGCGATGTCCTCTTCGCGGGCATGATGCACGCGCTGCGCGCGGCTTAATTCATCCTTCCTGCCCCACAACGAAAAATGCACTGGCGCGGGCGCATCCGGCGGCCAGTCAATCAACGCGTCGTAGCCGCGCGCGGGCGGCGTGGCATTGGCGTCGAGCATCCACACGATCGGCGCCTCCAGACCCTTGGCGCCGTGCACGGTGAGGATGCGCACCGCATTCATCGCGTCCCCGGCCGCTTCTATGGTGCCTTCAGCGGGGGATTCCTCCGGCGGGTTATTTCGTAACTCACTAATTTCATTAATAAATTTATGAAGACTTGGATACCGCCCCGCATCGTTGTCGAGCGCGCGTTGCAGATACGCCAGCAGATTCGCGCGCACCGCACCGCGCGCGGCGGGGGCGACTGCGGCGTCATAACGGCGCAGCACGTCGGCCTCGAAATAAATGCGGTCGAGCTGGTCGTGCACGGGCAGCGCGCCCACGTGGGCGAGCCACGGCGTCAGCAATTCATGGGCGCGGCGCAAGGTGGCGCTGCACGCAGGCTCGCTCGCGCACGCGCCCAATCGTTCCCACCACGTGCCGTTGTCCAATCGCGCCAGTGCCATCAAGTCCTCGTCGCTGCAGCCGAACACTGGCGAGCGCAACGCATGGGCAAGCTCAAGATTGGAATACGGCGCAATCAGAAACGCCAGCAGCGCGGTGATGTCGCGCGCCTCCAGTGTATCGAGCAGGCCGCCCTGGCGCGATGTGAGATACGGAATGCCTGCCTGCCGCAGCGCGCGTTCGTAGGTTTCCAGATGTGTGCGGCGGCGCACCAGCACCAGTACGTCGGCGTAACGCGCGGGGCGTTTTATACCGGCTTCGCCATCGGCCACTTGCCATGCCCCTACGATACGCGTGATGCCAGCAACCAGCGCTTCGGCCTCGCGCGCGCGGCGTTGATCTTCCTTGTCCGGCAGTGGCATCAGCAGCGGATTGCGCAACGCCGTGGGTGTTGCGGTGTCTCGTGCATCACGGGTGGCGTCGTCATCATTAACCGCCAGCGGCAACACTTCGATGCGTCCGGGCTTTTGCGCATCGTGCGCGGTATGGCGGGTGAAGCCGCCATAGCCGCCATAGCCGCAATCGGGCGCCCTGAACAGCGTATTTACCAGGTCAATCACGACGGGTGCGCAACGCCGCGACTCATCCTGCGACAGTTGCACCGCGCCGAACATCGCGGTGAGATCGCTCGCGGCGTGGGCAAACAAACGCGATTCAGCGCGGCGAAAACGATAGATCGATTGCTTGGGGTCGCCCACCAGAAACACCGTCGGCGCCGAACCGGATTCCGCCGCCGCGGTAAACCACGCTTTCAGTGTCAACCATTGCAGTGGATTGGTGTCCTGGAATTCATCCAGCAGGATATGGTGATAGCGCGCGTCGAGTTTGGCCTGCACGTAGGCTGCGTGTTCGTCGCCGGCGAGCAGCCGGTAGACCTGCCACTCAATGTCGCCGTAGTCGATGACCTGCCGTTCGCGCTTGATGGCCTGATAGGTATCCAGCAGCGCTGCACCGCACGTCAGCGCAGCCGCGTTGAAGGTGTAGGCCTCGATATCGCGCAGGGCGCCCAGGGCCTCGATCGCACCTGCGCAAAGCCGTTCGTGCAATTGCAGATAACGTGCTTCACCTTCCGCCCCGAGGCGTTCACGCTGCGCCTTGCCGGGCTTCTTGACGCGCGGGGTCTGAGTGGTGGTGAGCAGCACCTTGCACAGGGCGTCAAAGCGTTCGCGTACGGTGTCGCATTCCCAGGCCGCCATCAGCGCCACCGCAGCCTTCTGTTCGGTGGGCGTGCCCTGGGACAGGAATTCTTCGTAGTCTTGTATTTGCGATAAAAAATCAGCGCTGGACAGCAGTGCGCCACAGGGGTCGGCCAGCA
>SXGS01112639.1_pt1 | contig 10593 bp, 7 predicted proteins | sample 3174681 | NCBI WGS metagenome assembly SXGS01 (sample SAMN11356861, study PRJNA531348) | freshwater metagenome | isolation source: freshwater sample F1-80 | place: China: Fuxian Lake, Yuxi | collected 2017-12-25
CATCCTCGACCTGGGCGTGCGCGGCTTCCTGCCGGCGTCGCTCGTCGACATCCGCCGCGTGCAGGACCTCATGTCGTTCCTCGACACCGACATCGACTGCAAGGTCATCGAGCTCAACCGGTCGCGCAACAACGTCGTGCTGAGCCGCCGCGCGGTCCTCGAGGAGGAGCGCCGCGAGGTTCGCCAGCGCATCCTCGACCACCTCAACGTCGGCGACGTCGTCGAGGGCACGATCTCGAACATCGTCGAGTTCGGCTCGTTCGTCGACCTCGACGGCATCGACGGCATCATCCACATCAGCGAGCAGTCGTGGAGCCACGTCAACCATCCGAACGAGGTCATCGAGATCGGCCAGACCGTGCAGGTCAAGGTGCTCGACATCGACCGCGATCGCCAGCGCATCTCGCTCGGTCTCAAGCAGACCCGCGAGGATCCGTGGCAGAAGGTGCTCAACGAGCACCAGGTGGGCGACGAGCTCGAGGGCGTCGTCACGAAGGCCGTCACGTTCGGCGCGTTCGTGGAGCTGTTCCCGGGCGTCGAGGGTCTCGTCCACATCTCCGAGCTCAGCTGGCAGCACGTCGAGAACCCGCGCGAGGTCGTGAACCCGGGCGACAAGGTGAGCGTCAAGCTCATCGAGATCGATCCGGAGCGCCGCCGCATCTCGCTGTCGATCAAGCAGACGACCGAGCGCCCGGCCGACCTGGGCGAGGGCGACGACTTCGTGCCGATCGACGCATCGGGCGAGGGTCTCGACCTCGACGGTCCGAGCACCTCGATGGCCGCCGCCCTGCGCGAGGCCGCCTCGCGCGCTCGCGGTGAGGACGAGGCCAGCGCTCCCGAGGCCGCTGCCGACGAGGCGCCTGCCGCCGAGGCCGCTGCCGAGGAGGCGCCCGCCGCTGACGAGGCGCCGGCTGCCGACGACGAGACGCAGGCCGCGACCGCCGAGGGCGAGAGCAAGCCCGAGGAGGCCGAGGTCGACGCCACCGAGGCGACGCCCGAGACCGACGAGGCCTGAGCCGACTCGATCAATCGAGCTGACGGTCGACTGACGTGCCGCGACCAGTCCTCATCGGCGTGACCGGTGGGATCGGTGCGGGCAAGTCGACCGTCGTGGATGCATTCGTGCACCGCGGAGCCGTGCCGTTCTCGGCCGACTCCGCGGTGCACGAGCTGTATTCCGACCCGAACGTGGTCGAGCAGGTCCGTGCGCGCTGGGGCGACGACGTCCTGGACGGCGACGGCAATGTCGACCGGTCCGCAATCGCCGCGATCGTCTTCACCGACGAGGTCGAGCGACGCTGGCTCGAGGGCCTGCTGCACCCGCTCGTCGGGCGCGCGTGGCTGCGCTTCGTCGAGGCGCAGCGCGGTGCCACCGAGCCGCCCGAGTTCGCGGTGGCCGAGGTGCCGCTGCTGTTCGAGGCGGGTCTCGAGGATCGCTACGACGCGATCGTGACGATCACTGCGCCGCTGACGCTTCGCATCGAGCGGGCAGAGGCGCGCGACGACGGCAAGCGGCTGTCCGCGGAGCGGGCCGCATCGCAGATGCCGGAGGAGGAGAAGGCCGAGCGCGCCGACTTCACCTTCGTGAACACGGGGTCGTTCGACGACCTCGACGCCTTCGCGGGCGAGGTGCTCGACGCGCTGCGTCCGCGCGTGTCGCCCGCCACTGCCTGAGGGCGGTCAGGAACGCGCCGAGCGGATCACTGCCGGGCGCGGAGCGCGGCGGGGCTGGTGGCGGCGATCGCGGCGAGGACCCCGGTGGGTGCCGCCGCGGTGAACGGTCGCTCCCTGGGCGTGGTCGCGTCGATGCCGACCGCAGCCCATGCGTCGATGACCGCCTGCGCCTGTGCGCTCGCGGCGCCGTGCAGTGCCTGCGCAGCGGCCACCGTTGCGTCGCGCGCGCCTGCGAAGCCCGCGTTGGGGCGCAGGTGGTCGGTGAGCGCGGAGTACCAGATGCGGCGCAGCTCGCCGGCGCCGAGCGCCGAGCCGACGAGGTACGCCGCGTGCGACGGCACCTCGCTCATCGCGTGCACCTCGTCCTCACTGCCCGGGAACGTCCGCCAGTCGCGCCACGTGAGGTTCGCGAGGTCGCGGAGCGCGTCGCCCTGCACCCCAGGCGTGAAGACCGATTCACCGATCTTCCAGTTGCCGTCGATCCCGGTCGCGAGCACGTCGGCGAAGCTCTCGTGGAGCGCACCCTCCTGGCCGACGTATGCCAGCTCGACCTCGCTGTCGATGACGCCGTGGAAGAACTCGTGCGCGACCACGTCGAGCCCGCCGCCGAGCGGCGCGAACAGCTGGCCGTCGCCGTCGCCGAGCCAGATCCGCTGCTCGTCGTCGAACCAGTAGGCGTTGTTCGAGTTCGGTGCGTTCGTGAGCGGGTCGGGGGCGTGCACGCGCAGCTTGAGCGTCGCGCCGCGCCCGTCGAAGCCGGAGCGACCGAACTCGCTGCGTGCGTACGCGAGCACGCGCTCGCCGTTCGTGAAGGCGGCGCGCACGTCGGCGTCGGTGCTGGCGGGACCACCGGTGCGCTGTGCCACGACGTCCAGGCCGCCGTCGGCACCCGGCACCCACACCTCGACGGGGATCTCACGGTCGGCGCGCGGTGCCACGACGGAATGCGCCGCCACCTGTGCTCGGTCGATCCTCACGCGGGTCCCCTCTCCCACCACCGGAACGGTGCGCGACTCCGAAGGAGAATCGACGCGAAACCGTCATGGAACGGTGTTCGAGGTGCGCCTTCCCGTTCCTGCTGGATCGAAACGGCTACATGCCGCCGAGGCCGCTGCTGCCGCCCGGGGGCGCTGGTCCGGTGGGCGAGGAGCACGACGTGACGGGCGTGCCGGTCTCGGGGTTGATCTGCCCGACCATCCCGTCGCGGACGTTCTTGGCGCACACGGTCTCGACGTACTCGACCGGTTCACTGGTCGGGCCGTGCGCCGTGATCGCGGGACCCGACGCAGGGACGTAGATGAAGCCGCCGCTGTTGTCGAGCGGCATGAAGCTCACGTACGAGGGGTCGGCGATGTACGGCGCGTAGAGCCCGGGCGGGACGTTGCGGAACGGGAACTCGGTGGTGGAGGTGCCGCGCGGCACCTCGATGCACGGCACCTCGTCGGCGACGAGGCGGCCCTGCGGCACGGGCACGAGGCACAGCTTGACGGGCGGACCGCCGTCGATCACGGCGCCGTCGGGCGTGAGCCCGATCCATCCCTGGTAGGGGACCGGATTCCACGGCACGGTGATGTCGAGCGACGACACGCGGAAGGTGACGGCGCCGGTCGCGGGCGGCCGGAACAGCAGCACGGCGCGGCTGTTGAGCCCGGGCTCGGACGCGACGATGTTCGTGCTGGGCACGCTCTTCGACGGCCACTTCACCCAGCTGCCGGAGATGTTCGCGGTGATCTCGAACTCGCCGATCGGCAGGTTCGTGAACGCGGCGCGCCCGTTCTGCAACGAGACGGGGCCGTGCACCGAGCCGTCCTCGAGGCTCCTGAGGCGGATCGAGCCGCTCGCGGGCTGGATCGCGACCGAGGTCATGATGCGCTCGATCCCCGACCACGTGCTCGGATGCCGCCACCCGGGTCGCGACTCGCACCCGACGCCGCTCCCGATCGCGATGTCTGGATCGGCGCACTTGTAGGACGAGCAGTCGCGCTCGTCGGATCCCGCGGTCACGGCAGCTGGACCATCGCACGTGCCCGGCACGTTGGCGAGGTCGAGCGAGCCGGGCGGGAGCATCTTCTGGTCGTACGCCTGCCCGTAGCACGACGCCACCGGCATGCGCTCGTCGACCTGGTTGGTCGCGATGCACGCATCGATCGTGATGCGCCCCGTCTCGACGCGCGCGGAGGGGTTGAGCTCGGCTCGCACGCTCGCCGGGCGCAGGGTCGGGAAGCGCTGGGCGAGGCTCGCGTCGGGCGACACGCTCACGTCGATGCGGTAGATGTCGGGTCGCAGGCCGTCGCGGTCGGCGGGTCCCGTGAGGTCGGTCTCGAGGTCGATGCCCGTGGCGACGGCGGTCAGGGTGAACCCGAGGGTCTGGCCGGCTTCCTGGACGTTGCCGACGCCCGGGTGCTCCTGCTGCACCCAGCCGGTGATGTCGCAGCGCGCGTTCGCGTTGGTGAACGGCCGGTTGTCGCTGTGGCAGGTACGCGTCCAGCTCGGATCTGCCTGCACGATCGACAGCACCTTGTTGGCCACGGAGGTCTCGACGTCGCGCACGCGCGCCGAGCTCATCGACCGCGAGGTCGAGCCGATGAGCGCGGTCGCACCCACGACGACGATCGCGAGCACGAGCGCTGCGATGACGACCTCGACGATGGTGAAGGCGTGCTCTCGGCGGCGGGTCATCGGCACCCCGGATCGACGCGGAGGGAGGCGTTGTAGAGGCAGTCGGTGTTGGCCTCGCGCACCTGGTAGGGCTGCCACGAGCCGGTGAGCGGGAAGTACGGCGGCGGGTTGCGCTTGAGCTGCTTGTCCCAGGTGTAGCGGCGCTCGCCCGTGTAGCCGGCCTCGCGGCCCGCGCCCCCGGTCCAGCCCCACACCATGAGCGGCGGACGGTGTCCCGCGACCGAGCCGTGCACGCGCAGCGTGCCCGAGCACTTCGGTGCGTACGGCTGGTACTCGGGCGTGGCGTAATTGGTGGGGATCGTCATGCCACCGCTCGCCGCGACGATGCCGGCCTCGACCGTGTGCACCGGGCAGGCCGATCCGCCCGGCCCGCCGTCCATCCAGAGCACGACGTCGCCCTGCGCGATGAGCCCGATCGCGGACGTCTGGGGATCGCCCTTGCGCAGGTCGCCGTTGATGTAGATCGATGCGGCGCCGCCGCCGAATCGCTCGGCGGCGAGCGTGATGCGCACGTCGTCGGCCGCGGTGCCGCGCACGCGAACGTCCTCGTCGAACACGAACGCGTTGACCCGGCCGAGGGGGATCGAGCCGTAGCTGGAGCCGTCGGGGTAGTCGATAGCCGCCGTGCGGCCGTTGATCGTCACGCGCCACGCGGTGTCGTAGGGGGAGCGCTGGCGCTCGGCTCCACGGCGCCCCGACGATGTCAGCACGCGGACGCCCGGGCGACCGGCGATGGCGGCGCGGCGCATCGCCTCGACCGAGTCGGCGACGCGCAGGAAGCTGATCGTCTGCCCCGTCGCACCGACGCGCGGACATCCGCCGGCGGCGATGACGCCCCGCGTGATCGAGAGCGACGCCTCGCCGGTGCAGGCAGCGCCCGGCTCGGCGTAGATCCAGCGGTCCGAGCCGCCGACCGCGCCTGCCGGCGCGGCGTGGACCGTCGAGAACGAGGCGTCGGCCATGCCGTTGGAGTGCACCGGTCCGTTGATCGATGCGCCCTCGGCGATGCGGACGTTGCCATCGGAGATCTGCTGGAAGTCGGCGAACCGACCCGGGCGCAGCTCGACGCGCGCGATCGACGCCTTCGAGTAGGCGCGGGCCTGGCGCGAGCCGAGCCACGAGCGGACGTAGAGCACGACGTGAGGTGGCGTGCTCCCCGTGATGTCGGGCACGTCGGTTCGGTACACCTGCCAGAACGCGAACACGGTGCCGGCGCAGGTCTGTGCGGGGAGCCCGGATGCGCTGCACGCGGCCGGGCTCACCTGGACTCGTTCCTCCATGATGCTCGCGGGCTGCCGGGCGGCCGCGTCGGGTACGCGCTGCAGTCGGTGCTGGCCGCCGGAGACGACGTGCTCGTACACGTCGTCGACCTGGGCGAGCTGCGGCGGCAGGCCGGGCAGCTGGTTCGGCTCGAGCACGGTGGAGGTCGACCCGACGCCGGTGGCGAGTGCGAGGAGGTCCTGGTTGTCGAGCGTGAAGTAGTCGTGCTCGCCGGCGAGGTCGTTCTGGAACCCGTAGAGGATGCGGGTGACCGCGGCCTGCACGGTCGCGTCGTTGCTCACGCGGCGCGCCGCGTCGGCGCTCCGGTCGTTCGTGCGGAGCGACATGATCGCGATCGCGCCCACGATGAGCGCGACCACGATGACCATGATGATCGACATGAGCATCGCCGAGCCACGCTCGTCGCGTCCGATGCCGAGGTCGCGGCGCATCAGTGGCTGCACCCCACTGCGTACGCGTGGTCGCCGGAGGTTCGTCCGGTGATGACGAGCGAGGTGTCGACGCCGTTGGTGGCCGATTCCTGGCGCTCGCTGAACACGCTCGTCAGCCCGACCTGCACCGCCGTGATGAAGTTGAGGTTGCGGCCGCTGACGTTCGGGGTGGTGGACGTCCTGCACTCGGAGGGCGGCGCGATGCCGTTCGCGGGAATGTTCGGGTGTGCGCGGAGCGTGTAGCTGAACGGCGCAGCATCGAGCCGGCCGCGCAGGATGGCGTCCTGCACGCCGCCCGCGACGCCCGGACCACAGGCGCGCCAGTTCGGCGAGACCGTGCGCGTCAGCGCGGTCGACGACGCCGTGTAGCCGACGCACTCCGCGCCGATCCAGCCCGATCCCTGGCGCACATCGGCGCGGAACCAGAACTGGTTCGGCGTGGCCACGGTGACATCACGCATGCAGTGCACGTACGCGATGCCGTTGCACACGGCACGGCTGGCGTCGGCCGCGCCGGGCTGGGCCTGGTCCGACTCGAAGTACAGCAGCTGGCGCAGGGTGTCGCGACGGCCGTCCCACGCGTCGCGCGCGGGCGTGCGCGCGACACGGATGTCGCGCCGCATGGTCTCGAGCGCGTCGAGCGCCTGCTGCTGCGAGGCGCGGTTCGCCATGGTGTCGCTGCTCGCCGACCCGAGGCCGCTGATCGCTGCCACGATCGCGGTGATCACGAGCACGAGCAGCACCATGCCGACGACCAGCTCGATGAGCGTGAAGCCGTGCTCGCTGCGGTGGGCGCGGCGGGTCAGCATCGCTGCTCCGCGTTGACGCCGGCCGGCCTCGCCCCGCCCTCCGCGGAACTGACGTGGCAGAGCGGCACGAGCTGCTGGCCGCGACGCACCTGCACGTCGAGCGCGAAGGTGCCGCGTGTCGCGTCGGGCACGTACCGGATCGTGGCGGCCGGCTGCGCCGCGCCGCCACCTGCTGCGCCGCTCGCGGCGAGCAGCGCGACCTGGCCCTCGACGAGTGGCTGCACGGCCTGGCCCTTCACGTATGGCTGTCGCCCGTTGGCGATGTCGACGGGCGACTGCCACGCGGCCGCACCGGTCGCGCCCTGCGGGGTCCAGTCGTCGGTGCCGGGCGCGCCGGGGAGGCGCCCCCCGTGGTCACGCGAGAACTGCTCGATCGCCTCCGCCAGCGTTCGCGCGGTCGCGCGCGCGACGTGCGCGGTGCCGTTCGCCTTGGCCGAGCCGGTCGACATCACGGCGATCGCCCCGATGATCGCGATGATGAGCAGCACGATGATGACCTCGACGAGGCCGAGCGCGGCCTCGCGGCGCACGCGCGCGCAGGCACGGGATGTCGTGTGATGGGGCTGCATCGCGGGGGGCTGGCTGACCGTGTGGGGCGGTCTGCCTCATCCCTATCGGTCACAACCCCGTACGGTCCGAGTCCGGATGTGCGAATTCGCATCGCCGCCGAACGGTCGGCTCACCGGCCTCACGCCCCGCCGGCACCACCGCTTCCGACGGGCGGGGGACCACCACCGGGTGAGGTGCACGGCTTCGACATCCACTGCTGTTTCACCGGCACGCCGGTCGGCGTCACCGTGGTGTGTTCCACGAGTCCCTCGCCGTACATGTTCACGTACGACTGACGCACGTCAGGGTCGCAGAAGGACACCTCCCACTTGATCGAGCCCGCCGACGGCAGCACGATCGGGTCCCCGCCGCCCGGCGGCACGAACAGGAACGACTTGGTCCCGGTCAGCGTGTACTCGCTGATCAGCTTCGGATCGGCCATGTACGCGCCGTACAGTCCCGGCTCGAGGTTCCTGAAGCGGATCGCCTGGTCGCCGTCGCGCACGATGGTGCCGCTCTCGGCGCCGAGCACGCGACCCCGCGGGATCGGCACGAGGATGAGCTCGTACGGGCCCTTCTTGTACAGGTAGTCGTACTCCGACTGGCCGAACCACGGCGGCTTCGAGACGTCGGTCGTCTCGATCGGGATCACGAGGTCCTCACGGCGCGGGCCGGGCTTGTACATCTGCACGACCCGCGATTCCACGCCGCTCACCACGGTCGCCCAGCCATTGGCGGGGACGGAGTGGCTCGCCCACGGCACGAGGTTGCCGGTGGGGAACACCTCGACGCGATAGCGGCCCACCTTCATGTACTTGAGCTCGTACTCGCCGTTGTTACCCAGGGTGCCCGACCGGACCTCCCCGCGGGTCACGGGATCGCTCGGATCACCCGTCACGCGGAACCGCCAGCCTGCGCCGGGCTCCGAACGCACCTTCACGAAGTCGTCGCGTCCGAACTCACCCGCGCACCCGTCGGAGATCTCGGGATGCGCGCACCGGTACGCCGTGCAGTCGAGCGGCTCCGCCACGCACGACATGAAGTCGTCGCCCGCGCTCGGCTGGACGTTCGATCCGGGCGGCGGCAGCACGGCATGTCGATCCGCCGCGCCGCTCGCGCACGTGCCGATCGGGAGCCGCTCGTCGACCTGCGGGGTGATGTGGCACGCCTGCACGGTGAGCGCGCCACCCGCGTTGCGGTTCGAGAAATTGACCTGGAACGTCGTCGTGAAGGGCTTCAGGCCGGGGAAGCGTGCCAACGTGGTCGGGTGCGGGCGCACCGACACGTCGACGTCGAAGTAGTCGGGGAGCACGCCGTCCTGGTCGTTCGGGCACACGCCGTCGGCAGGCGAGTCGACCTTGCGCGCCTGCGCGTTGACGATCCACTGCTCGGGGTTGAGGCCGGTGTTCGCGAGCTCGGCCGTGAGGCGCTGGTTGAGCCACGGCGTTCCGGTCAGGTTGACCGTGCCCGGCACCGTGGCGCACGTGTCGGGCGTGGTGCCGGCCCATGCAGCGTCGCCGCGGATCTTGTCGCCGAGCGACTGCGCGATCGAGCTCTGCTGGTCGCGCACCTTCGCGACGCTCGACGAGCGCGCCGACGTGCCCGACATCGCGACGAGCCCGGTGAGCCCGATCGCCACGACGACGACCGCCACGATGACCTCGATGATCGAGAAGCCTCGTTCACGCGCAGGTCGCATCGAGCACCCTCCCACCGGCATAGCAGTCGACGTTGGCTTCGCGCACGCTCGTGGCCTGCCAGTTGCCCGTGAGCGGGAAGTACGGCGGCGTCGCGTTGATGAGGCGCTTGTCCCACTGGTAGCGCCGATTGGTGAAGCCCGTCCAGGTGCCGTCGACCCACTCCCAGTAGAGGAGGGGTGGACGGTGCGCGGCGATCGACCCGTCGATCTCGAGCTCCTGCGTGCAGCGCGGCTGGCCGGTCTGGATCTGCTGGGTCGCGAACTCCGGCGGGATGGTCACGCCACCAGCCGCCGCGACGATCGCCGCGCGGATGAGCGTGACGTTGCACGCCCCGGCCGTTCCCTGCATGTCGATGACCGCGTTGCCCTGCGCGATGAGCCCGAGCGTCAGGCCCGGCTGGGTGACGTTGGGGTTCACGTTGCCGCGGATGTAGATGCTCGCGGCGCCGCCGCTCGGTCGGCTCGCTGCGATCGTGAACCGCGTGCGCAGGTTGCCGCCCTCGAGCACGACGTCATCGCGGAAGAGCATCGCGCCCGCGCCGTTGCCGGCGTTGTAGGAGCTCCAGCCCCCGCCGTTCGGCGAGCGCACCTGCACGACGTTGCCGGACAGGCGCACGTGGTAGGCGTGCGCCGACGGCTCCAGGGTGGAGTTGTCGACCGTGGGGAAGACGTACACGTCGCCGCGCGCGGCGTCGTCCTGTGCGATCTCGTCGATCTGCGTCTGCACGCGCAGGAAGGTGATGTAGCGGTTGGTGTTCTCCTGCCGGGGGCAGCCCGAGCTCGGCGCGGTGTCGATCGACTTGCGCGCCGACGTGAGCGAGCCGCCGAGACAGCGCACGTTCGCCTCGGTCTTGATGGCATAGGGGGTCGTCCCACCTCCCGTCGCCGGGTCAGCGGTGTCGAACCCGTTCGAGTGCACCGGGCCGTTGATCCGCGCGCCCGAGCGGAACATCACGGTGCCGTCGCTGATGAGCTGGTAGTCGGCGAAGCGGCCGGGGCGCGTCGCCACCCGCACGACGGTGGCGTCGGACGCGAACGAGCCGTCCGCGGGACCCACCCACGTGCGCACGTAGTAGACGACCTGGCCGACCGTGGTCGTCGACGTCACGTCGGGGAGCTCGACCCGGTACAACTGCCACCAGCCGTGGATCGGTCCGCCGCAGTCGGAGGAGGGGATGCCGAAGGTCGCGCACTGCGCCGAGGTGAGCGCGGCGCTCTCGTGGTACGCCACCGACGGCAAGGCCGCCACGCGCTGGAACCGCGTCGTTCCCGGCACGTGCTCGTAGACGCCGCCCACCTGGCGGTACTGTGTCGGGAGCTGCGTGCCCGACGCGACGTTGGCGCCACCGGCCGGCCCGAGCCGCTGCAGGTCGGCCGCGCTCAGCACGAAGTTGTCGGTGTCGCTCGCGAGGTCGGACTGCAGCGCCACGCCGAGCTTGGTCACGGCCGACTGCACGTGCGGATACGTGAG
>SXGS01343024.1_pt1 | contig 10592 bp, 8 predicted proteins | sample 3174681 | NCBI WGS metagenome assembly SXGS01 (sample SAMN11356861, study PRJNA531348) | freshwater metagenome | isolation source: freshwater sample F1-80 | place: China: Fuxian Lake, Yuxi | collected 2017-12-25
CCGCGCCGCCGGGCCAGGTCCAGGCCGTCGGCCTGGCGGATCAGGGCCGGCAGGTCGCCGTCGACCGCCAGGGTCGCCCCGACGCCCGGCCGGAACAGCGCGGTCGCCGACGCGCCGTGGAGGCGCGCGACGACCACGCCGGCGGCGCGGTCCAGCTTGAACTCGAGGTCGCCGGCCAGGGGCGTCAGCGGCCGGATGTCCTCGGCGACCACCTCGGCCAGGCCGCGCCCCGAGACGAAGACGCCCGAGCACGCCAGCTTGGCGGCCATGCCCGCCGTCATGGCGGCGACGGAAGACCCGCCGTCGCGCTCTGATTCCGTTTCCGACGACATGTCCGCGCCTCCGCCATCCGTGACGCCGAATATGACGTCCAGGCGCGGAACGGCCCTTACCTGGAGAGCGGGCGCGCCGCCGGCGAGGCCTCCTCGCCGGCCCGCGCCTTGAACCGTCGTCCGAAATTGACCCGCAGCAGCCAGAAGACCATCAAGGCGATGATCGCGACATCCGGCGCAGCGAGCAGGGGCGAATCCTGCAGGGCCTTCGGAAAGACCTGCGCCTGCCCCTGGAAGAACGAGGTGGAGGCGATCAGCAGCGCCGCGCTCATCCGCCAGAGGTGCCGCGACAGCCGCGCCGCGCCGGCCGCGCCGCCCGCCAGCATCACCTTCAGGTCCAGGCCCGCCGCCAAAGCCGCCACGCCCGCGAAGGCGAAATGCGGCCCGGCGGGCAGCCCGTCGAGGTCGCCGGAGGGCGCGCGGGCGGCCATCAGGCCGAACGCCAAGGCCGCCAGCGCCACCGACGCGGCGACCACCGTCGCGGCGCGGTCGAACGCCGCGGGCGTCCCGTCCGGGCGACGGAGCGTCCTCCACCCGGTCGTCACCAGATAAAGGGTGAGGACCGCCACCACCACGGACAGCCTCGTGGGGAACAGGGCGGCCACGGCGCCCCCTATGGTCGCCATGGTCAGCATCGACACGACGAAGACCCCGCCCGCGCGCCGGTGCAGCCGGCCGCCCTTGCGCGCGGCCATGGCCACGGCTCCGCTGACCAGGCCGGCGACGCCGGCGGCGATATGGGTGAACAGCGTCGCGTCGGCGACGAGGCGAAGCGCCAGCGGCGCCTGCGGGCTCAGGTGCAGGATCATAGGCGGCGTTTCGCGGCCGGCGGGCTTTCGGCCCCGCGCTGCTTGAGCGATAAGGACATCGGGCTCTCCGTCGGTTTGGCGAAGGCCAGTCTAAAAAAACGGACCACGCCGGATATGATCCGCTGCTCCAATGATATGATCCGTGGCGACACGGCTCGCGCCGCCGATGGCTAGGGGCACGGTCGCGGCGAGCGTGGCCCGCGGCCTCATGCAGCTGGCTGTCGCCAAGGGAGCCGACCCCGAGGCGCTTTCCCGGCGCGCGGGCCTCGCCCCGGCGGACCTGCAAGACCCGGACGCGCGCATCCCGGCGCCCAACTACGTCGCGCTGATGAAGGCGGGGCAGGAACTGGCCGGCGACCCGGCGCTGGCGCTGCACTACGCCGAACAGGTCGACCTAACGGAAGTCTCGGTGGTCGGCCTGCTCACCCACGCCTGCGAGACCATGCGCGACGCGTTCGCCCAGATCAGCCGCTATAGCCGGCTGGTGTCGGACGAGGACGACGACGTCGGCGAGCGCATGCAGATCGTCCCGGCCGGCGACGGCCTCGACTGGCTCGTCGACAATCGCGCCGACCCCAACCTCTTCCCCGAGGCCACCGAGATATGCCTCGGCCGGCTGGTCTGCGGGCCGCGCGTCTTCGATACGACGCCCTTCTGCAAGGAGGTGCATGTCACCCACCCCGCCCCGTCCTATCGCAGCGAGTACGACCGCATCTTCCGGGCGCCGATCGTCTTTGAAAGCGACCGGAACGCGTTGCTGATCGACGCCTCCTGGCACGACCACAAGATCGCGCCCCGGCAACGCTACGCCTTCGGCGTCCTCAGCCGGCACGCCGAGGCGCTGCTGCAGCGCCTGGAGCAATCGAAGACCGTGCGAGGCCGGGTGGAAAGCCGGCTGATAAGCTCCCTGCACACCGGCAAGGTCGGCATGGACGCCGTCGCCGCCGAACTCGGCTTCAGCCGCCAGACCCTGCTGCGCAGGCTCAAGGCCGAGGGCGCGACCTACGAACAGGTCCTCGACGAGCTTCGCAGCCGGATGGCGTCGCACTACCTGGACGGCCGCAAGGTCTCGATCAGCGAGACGGCCTATCTGCTCGGCTTCTCCGACAGGGCGGCGTTCACGCACGCGTTCAAGCGATGGACAGGCTCCAGCCCGCGTGCGCGGCGAGAGCCGAACGGCTGACGCGCCGCCCCCAAGATCGGGGGCGGCGCGCCCTTCGTCAGGTCAGCGGACGTAGGAGAGACGGACCAGGACGGTGCGGCCCGGCTCCATATAGTCCTTCATGTAGGTCGGGCTCTCGCCCTTGGTGGTGTAGTAGCGCGGGCCGTCGAGGATGTTCTGGACGTCGAAGTCCACCGACAGGCCCGGCCGCACGGCGTAGCGCGAGTGGAAGTCCAGGCTCTTGTTCGGCTGGACCCATTTGTCGACGGCGTTGTCGCGCAGGTCCTCGATATAGGCGCCCTGGTAGTTGTAGGACAGCTTGGCCTCGAAGCCCCACTTCTGGAAGGTCAGCGAGGCGTTGTAGAGCAGGTCCGGCGCGCCGACGAACGAGATCTTCCGCCCCTTGCGATAGTCCAGACCGGTCTCGGCCTCGCTCTTCTGCAGGGTGACGTTGCCCTCGACCCCGAAGCCGTCGAACGGCGCGGCCAGCCCGCTGAACGACTTCACCAGATTGAGCTCGATCCCGTAGATCGTCGCCTCCTGGCCGTTCTTGGGCTGGGTGACCTCGATCGTGCCGTTGCTGGTGGCGGCGTTGACCTGGTTGCCGTTGGTGAAGATGAAGTTGTCGATGCGCTTGTAGAAGGCGCCGGCCGAGACCACGCTGCTGCGGTCGGGATAGTACTCGGCCGAGACGTCGAGGTTGACGGCCTTGGCCGGCTTCAGGTCGGCGTTGCCCTGGCGGATGGCGACGACCTCGCGCGTCACCGGGTCGCGGGTGACCGACTGGCCGCCCGAGACGTAGCCGAACTCCGGCCGCGAGAAGCTGGTCCACAGCGCCGCGCGGTACACGAAGGCCGGGCTGGGGCGATAGATCGCCGTCACGCTGGGCAACACTTCGACATAGTCGCGGCTGGTCGAGCCGAACCGGCTCTTGGCGCCGTCGTCGATCCAGAAGGTGTTGTCGAGCTCGGTGCGTTCGATCCGCACGCCGGCGATCACCTCCCAGGCGTCGAACTTGAGGTTGGCCAGGCCATAGGCGGCCATCACCGTCTCCTCGGCCTTCTTGTCGTCGGCGTTCAGGTCGCCGGCCGAATAGTCGGACGGCGTCGCCTTGCGGGCCGCGTCGATGGCGGCGATCACCCGCCCGCGGCTGAGGATGGCGCCATAGTGGTAGCGGCCGCCGAGCGTGCGCTCGACATGGCGCTCCACGAGACCCGACTGGGCGAGGTTCTTGCCGTCCAGCGACGTGCCCGCGAACGAGCCCGACCACACCGGCGTGCTGTCATAGTCGCGGCTCGATCGGGTGATCTTGACCCCGGCCTTGACGAAGTCGACCAGGCCGCCGGTCTGGTACTTGGCGTCCAAGCGCGCGGCGACGCGCTGGTCGGTCTGCTTGTTGCGGCTGAGGCTGGCCCCGCTGAACGGCAGCAGCGAGTCGTCGCGGTCGGCGTTCTGGGCGAAGGCCGGCAGTTGCGGCATCGGGAAGCGCGGATCGAACGACGACCACAGGAGGCCGGTCTGGTTAAACGGCGCCGAGCAGGCGTCGCAGTCGTAGCCCACCGAATAGTTGTCCGGCTCCTCGCGGTCGCCCCAGCTGTAGCTGAGGTCATAGTCGAGGCTGAGGCGGCCCAGGCGGCTGGCCCCGCCGAAGTTGACCGTGGCCAGGGTCTGGTTCTGGTCCTGCACCTGGAAGGTGCGCGCCATCTGGAAGGCCTGGGGGCTCCACACCCCCGAGCGGCCGTAGAGCGACCAGTAGGACTTGCTCTTGCGGTCGGCGTCGGTGATCACGCCGTCGCCGTCCTGATCGACGATCTGGCTGGTGGTGTAGCCGTAGATGCGCCCCTTGGCGCCGACGCCGACCACGTTGTTCTCGGGCTGGACCAGATTGGCGTCGTCGGCGTTGGCCTGGACCAGGCGCAAGGTCGGCCGGCTGCGGAAGTCGGTGTAGTCGTTGTTCGACACCCGCTCGAAGCGGTTGTACTGGCCGCGCAGATAGAAGTCGTGCGCGCCGCCGCGATAGTCGAGCGAGAAGTTGCCGCCGTAGCGCGTCTGCTCCACCCGCCGATAGTCGAGGTCGATGCCCGGTAGGTACATCGAGCGGTCGTCGATGGTCTCGGTGGAGTTCTTGCGCCAGCGATAGGGCTCCCACTCGCCGTCGTTCTCGGTCTCCTCGTTGAGGCCGTGGCTCTTGCCGTAATTGACCGAGGCGAAGAAGCCGAACTGGCCCGCGTCGCCGAACCGGGTGGCGAAATCGGCCTGGATCTGGCCGGAGCCGTCCCGCTCGCCCTGGTCGCGGGCGCGGTCGTTGATCCCGTAGGCGCCGAACAGCCGCACGGTCGGCTTGCGGAAATCGAACGCGGTGGGCGTGCGGAAATCGACCGAGCCGCCGATGGCGTCGCCGTCCATGTCGGGCGTCAGGGTCTTGGCCACCGTGATCGCCTGCAGGCCGTTGGGCGGCAGCATGGTCATCGACATCCGCCGGCTGGCCGGGTCGGTCAGCGCTACGCGCACGCCGTTGATCGAATAGGCGTTGTAGGTGCCGGCGAAGCCCCGGACGGTGACGTACTCGCCCTCGCCGGTCTCCTGGTTGACCACGACATTGACCCCGGGGACGCGGGCCAGGGCGTCGGCGACGTTGGCGTCGGGCAGCTTGCCCAGGTCGTCGGCCGAGATCACCGACACCACGGCCTTGGCGTTCTTCTGGGCCTCGATGGCCTTGGCCGATCCCAGCCGTTGGCCGACGATGGTCAGACCGTCGACGGCGGCGGCCTCGTCGGGGCCCTCGGCGTGGGCGAGGTCGGCGAACAGGCCGGCGGGGCCGGCGAACAGCAGGGCGGCGAGGCTGGCGCCCCGCAGGTTGCGGCGGCGATGGCCCCTCTCGGGGGCGGCTTGGCGGTGCATGGGGCTCTCCATGATGGCGTTGCGGCGGGCGCCGGGCGGGACGCGCGGAGGCCAGCCGACAGCGACCGCGGCCGCGCCATGGCGACCCCGCTCGTACAGGCCGAATTGCGAAAACCCCCGGCGCGCCCGAAGGCGCTTTTCACGTAGTCGGCGGCCGGCCGGCGCGGGCCGGCGGGCCAGGTTTCAGTGGTTGGTCGGACGGTTCAGGTCGATGCGGTTATCGGCTGTCGCTCAATGGCCTCGCTCCCGGATGAGATTGCAGAGGAGTTGTTCGTAGGCGGCCAGGTCGGCGATCTGCGCGCCCGGGTCCTTGCCTTGTTCGTCGTAGCGCCGCAGGCGGACGGCGGCCTGGGCGTAGGGAGCGGCGAGGAAGGCCTCGGCCTCGGCCTCGCTCATCGGACCGCCCTGCAGGGCCAGGCTCTGCAGCGAGGCGGCGCTCAACCGCTCCAGATAGCCCGCCTCGCGCGCCGCCAGATACCGCTTGGCGGCGACGTGCAGGCGCACCGGCTCGGTGACTTCGGGCCCGAACGCCCGGGCCAGGAAGCCGGCGCCGATCTGCTCGTGCCGGGCGTCGATCCCGCGGTCGGCGGCGTCCTCGCCGGCCTTCTGCATCATGTGGCCGACGTCGTGCAGCAGGGCGGCGGCGACGAGGTCGTCGGGCGCGCCGTCCAGGCGGGCGTGGTGGGCCGTCTGCAGCGCATGTTCGAGCTGGCTCACATCCTCGCCGTAGCGCAGGCCGCCGATCCGCCCGTAGAGGTCGAAGAGCGCCGCCACGAAGGCCTCTGGCGAAGTCATGCCGTCTCCATAAGCATTTGATTTTTCTTTCCTGAGCGGCGTCATAGGCGCATGGGGCCGATCGCCGGGTCGGTGCGGCTGGCGCGTCCCGTCTCGATGTGGCCGGCCAGGCGCAGCCGGTAGGAAGGATCGCCGGCCAAGGCGACCGTCAGGTCGTACCAATGGTCGCCGCCGCGCAGGTCCCAGACCTCGCGCGTCTCGCCGGAGCCCACCGACACCCGACGCCGGGCCTCGCCCTCGACCAGGGGATAGGCGTCGCCCATCTCGATGTGCAGGACCACCCGGCGCGGAAGCGCGCCCCGGATGGACAGCACCAGCCGGCGCTCGGCGTCGGTCGTGACGGTCAGCCTGGGCTGCGGCCGGCGGGCGTCGCCGGCGAAGCGACGATGGAAGCCGTTCGGTCCCGTCACCGTCAGGTCGTAGACGCCACGCCCCATGGCCTCGTTCCAATGGCCGGCGGCGTAGCGCGCCTTGGGCCCCAGGGTGAACCGCCACGGCCCGGCCCGATCGGTGTTGTCGAACACCTGGAACACCGCGCCGGCGGTCCCCGCATTGGCCAGATCGATCCAGACCGCGCCCCCTTCGACGCGGACGTCCGCGCCCAGGGCGTAGGGAACCGGCCGGGCCGGCCGGGACGGCCCGTCCTGGGCGGCGGGGGACTGGACCTCGGGGATGCGCAGGCTGGGCGCGGCCTTCGAGCGACGGACCCGCGCCATGTAGTCGGCGGTGGCCGGAAGGGCGAGGCTGGCCCAGTCGCGGTTCGGCTCGGCGAAATCGAAGGCCGAGGTCAGGTCGCCGCACACCGCGCGCCGCCAGTCGCTGATGTTGTCCTCGCGCACGCCGAAACGCTTTTCGAGGAAGCGCAGGGTCGAGGTGTGGTCGAACACCTCCGAGCAGACATAGCCGCCGCGGCTCCAGGGCGAGACGACGATGGCCGGCACCCGCACCCCCAGGCCGAGGGGATGGACGCCCGGATTGGCGACCTTGGCGTCGCCGTAGTCCTTGGCCTCGCCGGCGGTCGACACCGTCGAATGCCCCTCCTCCGGCCGCAGCGGCGGCATGGGCGGCGGCATGTGGTCGTAGAAGCCGCCGGCCTCGTCGTAGTTGACGATGAACACCGTCTTGGCGAACACCTCGGGATGGTCGACCAGCGCCTCGATCAGCCCGGCGCAGACATGCTCGCCCTTGGCCGGCTCGGCCGAGGGATGCTCGGACAGGTCCGCGGCGGTGACGATCCACGACACCTGCGGCAGCGCGCCGGCGGCGACGTCGGCCCGGAAGGCCGCGACCAGCTGCTCGCCGTCGGAACGCTTGCGGTCGGGATCGGGGCGGTGCTCGGACACCCACGAGCGGCCGCGCTCGTACAGCGGCGAGCCCTTGTCGCAGGGGCGGAAATTCTTGAACACCGACAAGATGTTGTCGCCGAAATTGTCGTACTCCTGATAGACCTTCCAGCTGATCCCCGCCTCCTGGAGGCGCTCGGCGTAGGTCTTCCAGTCGTGGGGACCGCGGGCCATCGGACGGTCCTCGGCCATGTCGGCGCTGGGGGTTTCGTCCTCGCCGTAATTGCTCATCTCCGGATCGCCGCCGACCTTCCCGCCGCCGTTGCAGCCGGTCCACAGGTGCAGCCGGTTCGGATAGGTCTGGGTCAGGGTCGAGCAGTGGTAGGCGTCGCAGATGGTGAACGCCGAGGCCAGGGCGTGATAGAAGGGCAGGTCCGAGCCCTTGTAGTAGGCCATCCGCTTGTGCAGCTCGCCGGAATGGCCCCAGCGGTCGTAGCGGCCGCCGTTGACGATGGTGATGTTGCCCTGGTGGCTCTGGTCCGAGCCGTCGACCGTGTAGGCGTTGGTGGTCCGCGAGTCGGCGTAGAACGGCGCGACGAAGCCGTCGGGGTGCTGGCGGCTGGGCTGGCGCCAGACCGAGGCCCCGCCCGGCAGGCGCTGCGGACGAGGATCGCCGAACCCGCGCACGCCGTTGAACGTCCCGAAATAGTGATCGAACGAGCGGTTCTCCTGCATGAAGATCACCACATGCTCGACGTCCATGATCGAGCCTGCAAGGCTGCGGGCGGGAATGGCCATGGCCTTGCGCAGCGCCGGCGGCAGCATGTTGATCGCCGCCCCGGCCGCCAGACCGCCGGCCGCGCCCCGCAGGAATCCTCGCCTGTTCGCCGTCATGCCCCGTCTCCCTTCGTCAAAATTGGTATAGACCAAAACGGCGAGCCGCTTGGACGAAACTTTCGTGAAGTTTGTGCGCGGGTTTTCGCGCGGCGCGGTTTTCGCCAGATCGCGGTTCGCTTGACCGCCTCCCGGCGGGTTCGCATGTTCGCGAACGGCGGATTCGCCCGCCGGGCCGAGACTCCCATGCCCTCAACCCCGAACCGGACCGACCTGGTCGAAGGCCTGCACTATCTGAGCATGCGCGACCACGTCGCCGGCCGGATCGCGTCGGGCGAGTTGAAGCCGGGCGAGCGCCTGCCGTCGGAGCGGCGGCTGCAGACCGATGTGGGCATGGCGCGCGGCACCATCCGCGAGGGCTTGTTCCAGCTGGAGGCCGAGGGCGTCATCTACCGCAAGGACCGCAGCGGCTGGTACGTCTCGCCGCCGCCGGTGGTCTACGACCCGACCCGCTGGGAGGGGTTCATGTCCTATGTCGAGGCGCAGGGCCGCCGCCCGGCCACCGAGACGCTGAGCAAGACGGAGATTCCGTGCGACGCGGCCCTGGCCCAGATCTTCAGGCGGCCGGTCGGCGCGCCGATGTACCTCATCCGCCGCCGCCGCTATGTCGACGACCGGGCGGTGCTGGTCGAGAGCATCGTCGTGGACGCCGTGACCGCGCCGGGGCTGCTTGGGCACTCCCTGGACCGGTCGCTGACCAGCGTCCTGAAGTCGCACTACAATATCTCGGTGGCGCGCAACCAGGTGGATATGCAGCCGTGCGCGCTGACGCGGGAGGAGGCCGAGGCCCTGCGGGTGAAATCCGGCCTGCCCGGACTCAGCGTGGTCCGGACCAGCTATGACGCCCAGGGCCGCGTCGTCGAGCACGACCGCGAGTTCTGGCGCCACGACGCCCTGAAGATCAGCGTCGACATCCGCGTGCGCTGAACCGCCGCCGGCGGGACAGCGGTCCGCGAAGGCGTCCCGAAGCGCCGGCGGCGCCTCGGGTTCGCCGAAGGGAAGGCCGCGCCTAGCGCGCGGCGACCACGATGATCTCGACCTTGTAGTCCGGGGTGGCCAGCTTCGCCTCGCCGGTGGCGCGGGCCGGCGCGTCCTTGCCCCCGACCCAGGCGTCCCACACCGCGTTCATCTCGGCGAAGTCGGCCAGGTCGGCCAGCCAGATGGTGGCGCTGAGGATCTTGGACTTGTCGCTGCCGGCGCGGGCCAGCAGGCTCTCGATCGAGGCCAGCACCGCCTTGGTCTGCTCGGCGACGCTCGCGCCCGGCGCGCCGACCTGGCCGGCCAGGTAGACGGGGTCGCCGTGGATCACGGCCTGGCTCATGCGCGGGCCGGCGTCGAGGCGTTCGATGGTCATGGTGTCGTTCCTTGAGGATGGGCGCGGCCAGGCCGCGCCCTGGAGAGGGCCCATGCGATACCACATGGGCGCTATGGATTCAGGCGACGGTGACGCCGCCGGAATCGCCGCGCTTCGACGCCGGGCGGGACTTGCGGGCGGCCCGCCGGCCGGGGCCGGACATCAGGGGCAGCCCCTTCAGCTCGTGGCCGAACACCACCTCCGCGAAGCGTTGGTCCACCAGGGCGATCTCCGGCCGCCGCCGCAGCTCCTCGGCCCAGGCCAGGGCCAGCTCGGTCGAGGGATGATGGCTGGTGAGCTGGTAGTCGTAGCGGCCGCTGACGAAGACGGCGTTGGTGATCGCCGGCTCCGACCCGCAGTAGCGCTCGAAGACCACGCCGGCGTCCGGCCGTTCGCGCCGCAACGCCACCAGGCAGACGACGCGGACCGGCTCGCCGCAGCGGGCGGGATCATAGAGCCCGACCGTCCGCGCCCAGCCCTGCGCCTTCATCAGTGAGATCCGCTGGCGGAAATTGCCGATGTCGATCTGGAGATGCTGCAGCATCAGGTCGACGGCGCCGCGGGTCTTGCGGGCCGCCTCGTAGAGGCTGCGGATACGCAGCTGCGCCTCGCGGACGCGTTTGTATCCCCGGCGCGCCGGGCCGGGCTCGCGATCGGCGAAGGGCTCAACCCGCGGCATGGCCGAAGTCGCTCATCGAACGCCTCCCCAGAAGCTCGGGCGGGGCGGTTGCGCCATCCCGCCGACATAGTCCAGCCCGTCGGGCCAATCCACCGACTGCAGCAGCGGCCCGTCCAGGTCGACGAAGGCGCACTGTTGGGCCAGCACCATGGCGGGGGCCATCGACAGGGACGAACCGGCCATGCAGCCGACCATCAGCTCGAAGCCCATCGCCCTGGCCGCCGCCGCCAAGTCCAGGCCCGAGGTCAGGCCGCCGGCCGTGTCGAGCTTGAGGTTGATCCCGTCGAACCGGCCCGGCTCTGCGGTGGGGACGAGGTCGGCGAAGGTGACCATGACGCTCTCTTTCGTGACAACCCGGCGGCGCGCGCCGTGGCTGTGAAGAA
>SXGS01609097.1_pt1 | contig 10592 bp, 11 predicted proteins | sample 3174681 | NCBI WGS metagenome assembly SXGS01 (sample SAMN11356861, study PRJNA531348) | freshwater metagenome | isolation source: freshwater sample F1-80 | place: China: Fuxian Lake, Yuxi | collected 2017-12-25
GAGACGCACGGCCAGCAGGTGGACGGCCGGAACGCCTTCGGGGATGGAGGTGATGGCGAGTCCCAAGGCGGCATTCAATTCGTCGACGGTCCCATAGGCCTCCACGCGCAAATCCGTCTTGGACACCTCATCGCCATTGGCGAGGCGGGTGGCACCTTGATCGCCCGTTCGGGTGTAGATGCGGTTGAGGACCACCATGGAGGCTTTACCCGCCGTAGGTGTTGCGCCACCAGACCGCCGCCACAAGTATGGCGACAGCTGCGGCTTGGAGCACGACTCTAAGTCGCATAAGCTTATTGGAATAGGATCGTCCGAAGTCGCCCCCCCGGAACAGCGCAAAAATGCCCACGCCCAAGGTCAATGTCACAGCGAGCAGACTCGCGGGGATCAGGAGGGCGAAGATCTGGGTCATGGCCTGTCATCAGAATGCTTGAGGGTCACAGCCAATGTAGGGCTTCATCGTGCAATTGCACGAAACTGATGTCGACTCGCAGTTGCGAGATTGGTTGATCGAACTCAACGAAAATCTACTTTTGCCCCCTTTTCCACAGAACGAGAAAAATTACGCTTAACATCTGGTTTCTAAACATATTTTGTATGCGACAACCGGTCGCGCCCCGCAGGGGCCATATTTCCGTTATGCCCTCGGCCCGAGGAATTCTAGGTCGAGTTAATGAACGTATTCGTTGAAAGAGTTGCCTCAGGGCGACCTGGGTGCTTTGCGTTCAGACCGAAAACCAGCGTCCCACGACCACCTGGCCCCCCCGGGGGCCGCACGCGGACGCCATCGCCGTTGGTCTCCCCCACCACGGCAATCTGGAGTTGAAACAACGATGAAGCACGTCGCCGAGGTCGATCGCCAGGCCGAAACCAGCGTCCGCATGCCCACCCGGCGGGCCATGGCCAAGCAGAAAACCCGGGCCAAGGTGCTTGCTGCCGCCCGCGAGCTGTTCAGTACGGAGGGCTATGAAGGGGCGACCATCCGCGACATTGCCGCAGCAGCGGGCATGTCCACCGGCGCGGTGTTCGCCAACTTCGCCGACAAGTCGGAGCTCTTCCGCGAGATCATGGTTTTCGACATGGCCGCCGTGCTGGAGGCCATGAGTGAGGCCGCTGCCCGGGGGCGGACCGTCGATGAGGCCCTGCTGAAGGCGTTTGGCGCGGGCTACGCCTTCTATCGGGGGCAGATTCATCTGGTCCGGGCCGCCCTTGGCCTGTCCTGGTCCTGTGATACCGGCCCTGCCCTTCGAGAGCTTCCAGCCATGCAGGACACGGTCGAATTGTTCGCCGAACATATGGCGCTGGGTGTTCAACGCGGCGAACTTTCCCAGGAATGCGAGATCAAGCTGCGGAGCCAGATGCTGTTTGACAGTTACCTGGCCAACTATGCCCATGCGGTGTTCGGCGGCTGGAGCCTGGAGGCGCTGCAGGCCCGGTCCCGGGATCAGATCCGGGTGATCCTGGCCGGAGCTCGCCGGGGGTAGGGGACGGGTACAGTGAACTCCCCCCAGGGAAAGTGGCTTGCTACCGGAGCCCATGCCGGGTCTCCTGCTGACGGGAAACACATCAGGACGCGCCGTCAGAGCGCGCTTGGGGGGAAATTGAATCAACGCCAGACCCAAAAGGAGGCGACGCGCCGGCGCGTGATCGAGGCCGCCAGGGACCTGTTTGAAACGGTTGGCTACGAAGAAACCACGGTGCGAGAGATCGCCACCCAAGCCGGCGTGGCGGTGGGCAGCGTATTCACCTGCTTTGCCTCAAAGGCCGAGGTTCTCAGCCAGGTCATGCAAGACCGGCTGGAGGACCTCTATGCTGAGCTCGACCGGATCACACCGCATCTGCGCGGGTCGGTGGTTGACCGGTTGTGTTCGATTTTTGCCCTGCATTACGCTTTCGAGACCCGGCGCACGCCCTTGTTTCTGGCCCATATCGCCGCCGCCTATAGTTGGCAAACCGGGTCAGGCGCCGTGCCCTATGGTCGAAATCCGCGACTGAGGGGGATGATCTATGACTGCATCGCCGATGGAGTCAGCCGCGGGGAAGTGGCGGAGGAAGCCGACATCGCCCTGGTCGTCGACACGCTGATGGCCGCCTATGCCTGGAATTACCGGCTGGCGGCCTGGGAACAGGCCGGACCCGAACAGATGAGCGCCGTCATGGAGCGGCAGATCAATCTGATCGCTCAGGGTTTTCGCCCTGCCGCCGCAGGCGTTTAGGCTTCAGTTCGCCCCCTCCAGGAGCCTGCGGGCGATCACCTGGGCCTGAATTTCGCCGGCCCCTTCGAAGATGTTCAGAATGCGGGCATCGGCGAGCAGTCGGCTGACCGGCTGCTCCACCGCAAATCCTGTTCCCCCATGGATCTGTACGGCATTGTCTGCGCAGGCCCAGGCGATGCGGGCCGCCGTCAGCTTGGCCATGCCCGCTTCAAGATCGCAGCGCCGACCCGCGTCCTTGGCCCTGGCTGAGAACCAGGCCAGCCGTCGGGCGCCGAGGATTTCAGCGGCCATCATGGCCAGCTTGTCCGAGACGCGGGGGAAGCGGGTCAGAGGCGCTCCGAACTGTCGGCGGGCCAGGCCATAGTCCAGGGCCAGGTCGAGGGCGTTCTGGGCCACCCCGATCGCCCGGGCCGCTGTCTGGATTCGGGCCGACTCGAACGTCGCCATGAGCTGGGAAAAGCCCTGACCTTCCTGAGCCCCCAGCAGGGCATCCTCAGGGACGGCGAAACCGTCAAAGGCGATCTCGTACTCTTTCATGCCCCGATAGCCGATCACGGCGATCTCGCCGCCACTCATGCCGGGGGCGGGAAAGGGGGTGGCGTCGTCCCCGCGGGGCTTCTGCGCCAGCAACATGGACAGGCCCCGGTGGTCGCGGCTGCCGGGAGTGGTGCGAACCAGCAGGGTCATCAGGTCAGCGCGGGCGGCGTGGGTGATCCAGGTCTTGGCTCCGGTCACCCGCCAGGCGCCGTCCCGAAGCTCAGCCCGGGTCCGCAAAGACCCTAGATCAGAGCCTGCCTCGGGTTCGGTGAAGACGGCTGTGGGCAGGATGGCGCCCGAGGCGATGGCCGAGAGCCACTGGGCCTTCTGGGCGGCTGTGCCATGGGCCAGGATCAACTCGGCGGCAATTTCAGAGCGGGTGCCCAGGGACCCGACGCCGATATAGCCTCGAGAAAGCGCCTCTGAGACCACGCACATGGCGACCTTGCCCAGCCCCGCGCCCCCGTGGACTTCGGGCAGGGTGAGGCCAAACACCCCCAGCTGGGCCAGCTCCTCAATCAGGGGCAGGGGGATAAGTTCGTCGCGCAGGTGCCAGCCGTGGGCGAAGGGTGTGATCTTGTCCCGGGCAAACGCGCTGAATTGCTCGAAGATCGCCTGATGGGTTTCATCCAGGCCGCTGGCCTCCAGGGATGGCTGGCCGCGGGCGGCCTCCAGCAGGGCCACGATCCTGGCCCGGGCCGCAGACCCGCCGTGGGGGGCAAGATCGGCGATCAGGGGTTTCAGTCGATCGGGGTTAAACCCGAGGTCGGCGGGGCGGACCATCTCCCCCTGGCTCATGGGAAGGCCGCCCGCCAGCTGGCTGAGATACTCATGCGCCAGCAACAGCGCAGGTCGCAGACTGGCCTCGTTCAGGTTGCCGGCGGACGCAAGCGCCTCTGCCCAGGTCGCCGTCTGGCGCAGGGTCTCGGCATAGGCCGCCGCCCAGGCCAGGCCATGGGCGGCATGCTGACCATCATCCAGAGCGGTGCGGTCCAGGCGGCCATCGGGGGCAAGGCGGGCCAGCACCGCCGCCCTGGCCTCCGCCACGCAGGTCTCGGCGACATCGGCGGCGGCTGCAAGCCGCGCCACGGGGTCATGGGGTAGGTCTGGGGTCATGGGTCAGGTTCCGCCCGGTCGGTCGACGTACGCTACCGACCCCTATACGATGTAAGCCAAACCGGGGAGCCGCCATGATCACTGTTCACCATCTCAATGAATCCCGCTCGCAACGGATTCTCTGGCTGCTGGAGGAATTGGGGGCTGAGTATGAGATCAAGGCCTATGCCCGGGATGCGACCACCCGGCTGGCCCCCGATGAATTGCGCGCCATACACCCCCTGGGCAAGTCGCCCGTCATCACCGACGGGTCTGCGACGGTGCATGAATCCGGGGCCATCATCGACTATCTGATCCGCCACCACGGGGCAGGCCGCCTGCAGCCGCAAACTGGCGGGGCGGACTACGAAGCCTATCTGCAGTGGCTACACTATGCCGAAGGCTCGGCCATGCTGCCGCTCATGCTGCAGATGTACGTCATGCGCCTGGGCGAGGCCGGCGGCCCCTTGCATGGCCGCATCGCCAGCGAGATCGACAATCACATGTCCTATCTCGACCAGGCCCTGGCCGGCCGGGATTACCTCATGGGACAGGCCCTGACCGGCGCCGACATCCAGCTGAGCTTTGTGGGCGAGGTCGCCCGGGCCTTCGGGTTGCTGCCGAAATACCCCCATGCCGAGGCCTGGCTCGACCGGCTGCACGCCCGCCCTGCCTATCAGGCGGCTATCGCCCGGGGCGGACCCTACGCCCTGGGACGATAAGGTCTCCGCCAGCGCTGAGCGGGCTAGAAGCGATCCCCGAAAGGATCGTCCAGCATTCCGTCCAGAAAGTCGAAGGTCGCCGCCTTGGTGAGGGCGTGGGGGATGGCCGAGAAGTGGTCACAGCCGACCACGGTGATGCCCCGTCCATGGGGGAAGGCGCGGGCCAGGCCGTCAGGGTCGCCCGCCCCATCATCCCGCTGTCCGGCGACCACGAGCACAGGCATCTCCAGCTGGCCCATGGCCTCGACATCCAAGGGCGGGTTCTTCGCCTGAACAAAGGCCGCCAGGGCCCGGCGGTCCTCCCCCTGTTCATCTGCGAACTGACGGAAACTGCGCAGCATGGGGTGACTTATCGACGCAGGGTCATCGGCCAGCATGGCCTGTGACATGGTGTCCAGGGGCGCACCTTCCACCCGGGGTTCAAGCAGTCGCTCACCGACGCCCCCCAGAATCAGGTTGGCGATCCTCTCGGGCGCCCCAAGGGCTGCGGCCAAGGCGGTCCGTGCGCCCATCGAGTAGCCAAACAGGTCCACGCGCTCGAGATTCAGGTGATTTATCAACGCGATAATGTCGCTTCCCAGGGCTTCGCGCCCATAGGATTCGGGATCGTGAAGCTTCTGGCTCTCCCCGTGTCCCCGCTGGTCGAGGGCCACGCAACGGGTCCCACGGCGCTCCAGGGCGGCGTACCAGCCGGTGCGCCGCCACCCTTCCTTGCGGTTGGACGCAAAGCCGTGGACCAAAATCATGGTCCGGAGGGTTTCACCTGCGGGGGGTAAATCATCAAAGGCGATTTCGACGCCGGCGTTCAGAAATGAGGGCATTAAAGGCTCAATAACGCAGATATTCGACGGTGACGCGGAAGCCACGCCTGGTGTGGAAGCTGGCAGGAGAGTTGGATGGACAGCGCGCGCCCCGATCAATCGATCGACCTTACCATGGACCGGATCGAGCGTGAGGCAAAGCGCGCGGCTCAGTCCAAGGTCGAGCAGGCGCGTTTCGGCGGCGCTCAGGAGGGGCGTGTGGGGCCTGCCGCCGAGGCTGAGGCCCTGGCTGCCCGGGTGGCCAGCCTGGTGCAATGCCACCGCGTGGCCTATCGCCCGCGGGACTGGGCTGTGGTGGCCGCCCGCCCGCGTATCAATATTGTCCGCACCCATGAGCGGGAGGCTGAGGCCCGACAGGCGTTCCACGCTTATCGCCCTGGCTGGCTGGCCCAGCTGTTCGGCGCCGACCGGGACAAACGTCGGCTGCTGGCCGCCAAGGTGGCCGAAGCGGCCAGCGAAGACGAACAGATCTACCGCAAGGCCTGGCGCGAAGCTCAGGTGCACAATGTGGAGATCGACTACGCCTGCAAGCTCGCCGAGCTCGACATGCGCACGATCAATGAGTCCCTCGCCGAGCACACCCGGCTCGCCGAAGTCTATTCGGCGGTGGAACGTTTCCGCTTCGTCTCGCCGGCCAAGGGCCATCTGCAGATCATGATTGAAGCCCTCGATCTGTCAGCCATGCCAGCCGAGGAGGCTGAGCGTCTGCCCCAGGGCCGCGCCATGTTCCGCCCTGCGCCGCTTGGCCGCCGACATCAGATGCAGGGCGCCAATGTTTGTGCCGTAGCCCTGCGGTTTGCTGTCGAAATGCTGGGGTTCCTGCCCCTCGACGCGGTCGAGGTGGTGGTCCATGGGGACCTGCGCGATCCTCAGACCGGACTCTTTGAGCGCCACCCGATTCTACAGTTGACCCTCACCCACACCCAGGCGGCGAGTGCGCCCTTTGAGCGGGCCGACCCCATGGCGCTTGCCGCTCAGCTGGGAGCCCGGGTCAACTGGACGATCCAGGGAGGCTTTGCCCCCATCGACCTGATCGAGCCCCCAGGCCAGGCGCTCTAAGGCCAACGACCGTCCCTGCCGCCTGTCAGGGCTTCAGCATCCAGAAGGCCGAATGACCGGCAGACCAGACGATATCCGTCTGCCGGGTCTGTCGGTCATTGGCGGGCGTCAGGCAGGTCAGGGACAGGACTTGGCGCTTGCCCAGGCTCACAAGCTCCCAGCTTAGGCCTGGAGGGCTGAAGACGATTTCCGCCCTGGGGTGGGCGCTGGTTTCGCGCGGGGGTCTCCTCAGGCTCATGGCCGCGGACGCAAAGGGGCTGTCGAGGGTCACCTGTCCGACTTGCTTGGGCTTGCCAATGGCTAGGCCGGGCAGGACCGGCGGGGCGGTCTCGGGCTCACCATCAAAGCGGGGGTCAGAGCTGAACCAGATGAAGACCAGGCCCTGGCTTTCACGCACCGGGAAACGCCGCACCCGGATCCGGCTCACATCCATCGCCTGGTCGGGCGCCAGGGCGGGAATGGCGGTGCAGGCGCCATCCAGGCCAAAGCGCCAGCCGTGATAGGGGCACTCAAGGCTCTCGCGGCCATCGGCCTCGGTGGTCAGCTTGCCCGCTGAGAGTGGTGCGGACCGGTGCGGACAGATGTCACGCACGGCATAGACTGCGCCCTGGCGCCCCCGTCCGATCAGGATCGGCTCCCCCAGGATCTCAAACCGCTGCAGCTTACCGGGGCGTAGGTCGCGGGCCAGGGCGGCGTAATGCCAGACATCGGTCAGAGCGCCTTCGCCGGGGCTGGCTTGCGGGAAGCTGAGGTCTGCGGCGTCGCTTACAGGCATGATCTCCTCAAGGGCATTTGAGGAAGCGGCAGGCGTGGGGGCCGAGGGCCAGTCCGCCAGGCAGAGATTCGCAGGCGCCTGAGGACACGGGCAAGATTTCCCCACCGGTCAGACGCGTGTGTTCCGCCCGGGCAGTTCGTCCGCTCATGTTAAACACGCAGGCAATGGTCTGGCCCTCATGGCGCCGCAGGAAGGCGAGCACCGGCTCAGGGGTGTCGAGGATTTCGATGTCCCCATGGGTCAGGGCCCGGGAGGCCTTGCGCAGGGTGATCATCTGCCGGGCGAAGGCCAGGGTGGACTTGGGATCCAGCTCCTGCCGGTCCACGGCCAGGGCGCGGTGGCTCTCGGCGGCCGGCAGCCAGGCCGCACCGTTGGAAAAGCCCAGATGCACGGCGTCTGACCGCCAGGGCATGGGCGTCCGCGCCCCATCCCGCCCCTTGGCGATGGGCCAGTAGAGGTCCCCCACCGGATCGCGCATTTCACCCCGGGACAGCTCGGCCTCGGGAAGACCAAGCTCTTCGCCCTGATAGAGCAGGATGGTGCCGCGCAGGGCCATCAGCAGGGCCAACATCAGTCGGGCCACCGACGCCCCGGCCTCAGGACCGCCGAACCGGCTAACCGTCCGCGTAACGTCGTGGTTGCAGAACGAGATCGTCGGCCAGTGCCCCGGGTGGGCGGCGAGGGTTTGGTGGTGGTCCTTGAACAGCTGGGCGCTCATCCGCCGGGCCTTCAGAAGCACAAAGGTATAGGCCGAATGCAGCCCCTCATCGGGGGCGCCATAGGCGCCGCACCGCGCCTCCTCCTCGGAGAACTCGCCAAACACAAACCGGTCGGTTCCGTGGGCCTCCACCCGGCGGCGGATCTCGTCCAGCAGGGGGATGGTTTCGGGCAGATTGGCGTCGAACAGGTGCCGCTGCATATCGCTGGCATGGGCCCAGGCGGCCCGATCCCGGTCGGCTGCCGGTATGGCGGGATTGTCCCTCAGCGCCCCGTCATGGAGAAAGGCGTTGGCCACATCCAGGCGGAAGCCGTCCGCCCCCCGGGCGAGCCAGGTGTCCAGCACCTTGAGGGCGGCGGCCTTGGCCTGGGGCTGACGCCAGTTCAGCTTGGGCTGCTGGCGCAGGAACTTGTGATGATAGTGCTGCCGGCGCGCGGGCTGGTAAGCCCAGGCCGGGCCACCGAAGACGCTCAGCCAGTTGTTGGGTGCGGTTCCGTCATCGGCGGGATCGGCCCAGACATACCAGTCGGCCTTGTCTCCCTCGGGGCCTTCATCCCGACTGGCCGTGAACCAGGGGTGTTCGTCTGAGGTGTGGGCCAGGACCTCATCCAGCAGAACCTTCAGGCCCAGGCCATGGGCGGCCTTCGTCAGGGCCTGGAAATCTTCCACGGACCCATAGTCGGGGTGGACATCGTCATAGTCAGAGACGTCATAACCCCAGTCCCGATTGGGCGAGGGGTGGATGGGGGAGAGCCAGATTGCGTCCACGCCGAGGCTCCTCAGATAGTCCAGCTTGGCCATGACGCCCGCAAGGTCGCCATGGCCGTCGCCGTCGCTGTCGAAGAAGCTGCGGACGTAGATGTGGTAGACCACCGCCCCCTTCCACCAGGGGGCCATGTCAGACCGCCGTCGCGTTCTCGATGATCTTCGAGACCAGCCCGTACTCGACGGCCTTCTCGGCGTTCATCCAGAAGTTCCGCTCGGTGTCCTGGACCACCTTTTCGTAGGTCTGACCGGTCTCGCGGGCGATGATGCGGTTGACCCGCTCACGCATCTTCACGATTTCCTGGGCCTCGATCTGAATGTCCGAGGCCTGGCCCCGCACCCCGCCCATGGGCTGGTGCAACAGGAACCGGGTGTTGGGCAGGCAGAAGCGGTTTTCCTTGGTGGCGCCCAGGAAGATGTGGGCGCCGGCGCTGGCCACCCAGCCCGTGCCGATCACCTTCACCTGCGGCCCGCAGTAGCGAATCATGTCGTGGACGGTGTCGCCGCTTTCCACATGGCCGCCGGGGGAGTTGACGAAGACCTTGATGTCACCCTTGCCGTCAGAGGCCAGGGCGAGCAGCTGGGCGGAGACACGCTCAGCCAGCCGCATGTCGATCTCGCCGAAGATGAGGACCGTCCGCGACTTGAACAGGGCGTTCTGCACCGGCCCCGAGGTCATTGGCATGTCGGGAAGGCGGCCCTTTTCATCGTCGTCTTCATCTTCGAGACGGAAACCCATTACGCTCTCCTAGATTCATCAGTGGGGCGGAACGTGCGACTTGCAGCGCCCCGCCGCAAGGGGGCAGCGTGATGCTGTCCCCATCCGTCGCCGAAACCCCTGCACCTTTCGTTCCAGATTGGGCAGGCGCCGGGCATACCCCAACCTTCGATCCTGGCAAGGGTCGCCTCGGATCAGCTGGGGGGCTAAGGTCGTATTAGATCCCCCTCGCCCCCACAAAGGACCATGGCCGGCTATCGCGCACCCCGACATCGGCAGGTGGAGGACCATGCCCGCCGTCAGACCCTGATCGCGCGGCTGGTGGGGCTGGCGGTTCTGTGGATCCTGCTCCTGGCCCTGGCCCTGGTGGCCGAACGGTCTATACCCGATCAGCACCTGCCGTGGACGCCGCTCAGTGTCATTGACCCCGTGGGCGCCGCCACCCGGGCCAAGGCCGCCCGCACCGGTCAGGACGCGGGCGCCTGCCGGGCGGTGCTGGCCAAGGGCGGGCTGACCTACCAGATCGCGCCGGAGACCGAGGATGGCTTCTGCTCGGTGAAGGACGCCCTGCAGTTCACCGGCGGCATGGCCCCCCTGACGCCCACGGACGTGGTGATGACCTGCAAACAGGCCCTGGCCGTGGCCATCTGGGAACGGCAGGTGGTGCAGCCTGCCGCCTTCGAGACCCTGGGCCAGGCGGTGGTGGCGGTGGAGCACTTCGGCGCCTTCTCCTGCCGAAGGATCTACAACCAGCAGGCCGGCCCCCCCAGCGAACACGCCAGCGCCAACGCCCTGGATGTTTCAGGCTTCCGCCTGGCCGACGGCCAGGTGGTGCGGCTCAAGGACCATTGGGATGATCCGGGGCCGAAGGGCGCCTTCCTGCGACAGGTCCGGGACGGGGCCTGCAAGGTGTTCCTGACCACGCTTTCGCCGGACTATAACGACGCCCATCTGGACCATTTCCACCTGGACATGGGCGGGCGCCCCCTGTGCGCCTGATCCCCACTCGGCCGGCTTGACCCCACCTCGGGGGGCGCCGCAAATGGCGGCCATTCAAAAAAAGCACCTCATTCTGGGAAAACGCGCCATGGAATTGTTTGATCTCACCGGCAAGGTCGCGGTGATCACCGGATCCTCCCGGGGCATCGGCAAGGCCATCGCCGAGC
>SXGS01040386.1_pt1 | contig 10591 bp, 9 predicted proteins | sample 3174681 | NCBI WGS metagenome assembly SXGS01 (sample SAMN11356861, study PRJNA531348) | freshwater metagenome | isolation source: freshwater sample F1-80 | place: China: Fuxian Lake, Yuxi | collected 2017-12-25
AGCCGGTCGAGCTCGAGCCACTCGACTTCACCGGCGGCGGCTGCGACTGCGAGATCGCGCAGAGCGTCGGGCCCGCGGGCAAGCAGCGCTCGCTGGCCGGTGCGGCGCTCCTCTTGTTGGCGAGCGTGTGCCTCGTGCGCCGGCGGAGGGCCGTCGACGAGGCTGCATGACGAAGCGTAGCCACGGCAGGGTGGCGCCGGTATACGAAGGGCGAATGTTGCGGGCGCGCCTACTCGCCGGAGGTTTCGGGCTGGCTCTCGCCTCGGCCGCACCAAGCGCGTTCGCCGAGGGCGGGTTCGCGCTCAATCGCCTCGAGCCGGCGCCGGCCGGAGACGTGTTCGTCGCGGTGCCATCGCCGTTCGCGAGCGGACACCTCGATGTCTATGCGCACTCGATCTTCGATTATGCGGATAAGCCCATCCGCACCCGCGGCGACAAGCTCTTGATCGTCTCGTCGCAGGCGTTCGTCCGCGTCGATGCGTCCCTCGCGCTCTTCGATCGGGTGAGCTTTTCGGTGGGCTTGCCCTTCGCGGTCCTGCAGCAGGGCGACGCGACCGGGATCGCGGGGACCACGTTCACCACGCTGGAAGCGCCGGCCGCCGGCGATCTTCGGCTGGGCGTCCGAGCGCGTCTCCTCGGCGATGACGCGGGGCCGTTTCAGCTCGGGCTTGGTGGCTACGTCTTCGCGCCGACAGGCTCGGCCGAGCAGTACACGAGCGAAGGCAGCGTCCGCGTCGCGCCCTACCTCGCGCTCGGCGGACGCGTGGGGGAGAGCGTCGGCTTCGCGTATTCGGTCTCCGGCGGCGCTGAGCTGCATGCCGGCGATGCGCCTCACGCGCTCCGCTACGGCGCGGCCGCGGCGCTGCTGCTCGGTCGTGACACGTTTCAGGTCGGGCCCGAAGTCTTCGGCGCGACGCCCGTGGGAGACGGCCGCCTGTCGCTCTCGGCGACACCCGCGTCGGCGGCGACCGAGGTGACGCCGGCGACGAACCTCGAGCTGCTCGTTACCGCAAAGGTCCGATTTCTTCGCGGTTTCACGATCGGCGCGGGCGTCGGCCCGGGGCTCCTCAGCGCCATCGGCACGCCGAGCTATCGCGCCGTCGCGATGCTCGGCTGGGCGCCGCTCGCGACGCGCAATGCCGGCGAGGTGGAGCCGTCGCCGGACACGGTCGCGAAGAAGCCCGGCGACGGCGACGACGACGGCATTCGCGACGACATCGACGCATGCCCGGAGGAGCCCGGCGAGCCGAACCCCGATCCGAAGCGCGACGGCTGCCCGCCCTCCGATCGCGACGCGGACGGCGTGCTCGACAGCGAAGACGCCTGTCCCGGCGAGGGAGGCGAACGCTCGGCCGAGGTCGAGACCAACGGTTGCCCGCCCGACAGCGACGGCGACGGCATCGCCGATGACGCCGATGCGTGCCCAGCGGCTCCCGGCGCGCGGAGCGAAGAGCCGGCTGTGAACGGCTGCGTCGCGGACGGCGACGGCGACGGCGTCGCGGATGCGAGGGACGCGTGCCCGCAGCAGAAGGGCGCCGCGAGCAACGAGCCGAGCCAAGACGGCTGTCCCGCGCAGCGTGCGGCGACCGCAGCGCGCACGACGGCACCTGCCGGGCCGCGCGCCTCGCGCCCGAGCGCTGCTTCCGGGCCAGGCGCCGCCGCTGGGCCGAGCGTGACGGTCACCGAGGGGGAGATCCTCATCGATCGACAGGTGCTCTATCTCAACGATGGCGAGGGCCTCGGCGAGACCGTGTCGCGCGACTCGTACGAGCTCCTCGTCGCGGTGAAGGCAGCGATCCTTGGCGACTCGTCGATCGCGCTCGTCGAGGTGCAAGGGCACACCGACGACAACGGCAGCGAAGAGTACAACCTCGCGCTCTCGCAGCGGCGCGCCGAGTCGGTCATGCGCTGGCTCGTCGCGGGCGGCGTACCGCAAGAGCGCGTGACGGCGAAGGGCTACGGCTTCGAGCACCCGGTCGCGGACAACCGGCACAAGAAGGGCCGGCAGCTGAACCGGCGCGTCGCGTTCATCATCGCCAAGCGCAACAAGTGACCCGACGCCGCGGCCTCGAAATGCAGGCGGCCGCTCCAGGGTGAAGCTGCAGGGAGCCCGACCGGCCTCTAGCGGAAGAGCCCCGTCCGCTCGGCGAGTCCGGTCGCGACGAGGCTCGCCACGGCGCTCTTCACCACCGCCACCTTCTCCTCGATCACGGCGTCCTCATCGTCGGGATCCCCGTCGAACGTGAGTGGCTCCCCGAAATACAGGTGGTAGCGCGTCGGCAACGGGAGCTGGCCACCCGGGACGAACCACTGCGGAATGATCGGGAACATCGGCATGCCAAGGAACCGCGCGAGGCGCTCCGAGTTGCCGAGGCTGATGTATTGCTCTTCGCCGCCGACGACGCCGACGGGCACGATGGGCGTCTTCGTCTCCAGCGCGAGCCGCATGAACCCGAGCCCGAACTGCGTGAGCCGGTAACGCTCCCGATACGGCTTCGAGATCCCGCGCGCCCCTTCGGGAAACACCAGCACGGCCTCCTCCTGTTCGAGCAGGCGGCGTGCGTTTTCGGGCACGCCGACGACCTGGCCCACACGCTGGAGAAGCGTCCCGACGAGCGGAAGCGTCTGCGTCCATTTCTCCACCATGCTTCGCACGAAGCGAGGCGGCTCGGCGTCGAAGAACATGGCAGCGCCGATCATCATGCCGTCGATGGGCAGCTGGCCCGAGTGGTTCGCGATCAAGAGGACACGCCCCTCGGGCACGCGGTCGATGCCGTGCACGCGGGTGCGAAAATACACCCGGTGAAAGAGCTCGGTGAGCAGCGCGGCATACTTCGCCGTGTCGGGCGCGAACCCGAACGCGTCGATGCCGCCTCGCTCGCAGGGCAATGGGACCCGCCGCAATCTCTCCTCGACATCGCGGCCGAAGAGACCGACCGCCGCATCGTCGATGGCTTCGCGGGCGAGCACGATCCCTCGCTCTACTGCCGGCAGCGCCTCGCGCGAGACGAACCGCCGCGCACGCGCGCGCAACCGAAGTATGGCGCTCGACCCCTTCATGTCCCTCGCTCGCGACCCTACCACGCCGTCGCGAGGACGCGTGCTTCACAGCGGCACGCCGCAGCGGCACCGCGCTAGCGCGCGCGGCTTGACGCTCGTCGCGAGGACGGCAAACGCTCGCGCCCGTGGGCACGCCCGAAGAGGAACGCCCGGTGCTCATCACCGGGATCTGCGGGCGGCTCGGGCGGCGTCTCGCCCGCGCGCTGCATCGCGAGCGGCGCGTCGTCGGCATCGATCGTCGGCCGTTCGCCGACAAGCCGAAGGACGTCACGCATTACCAGATCGACAGTCGCAGCAAGAAGACGAAGGACGTATTCCGCATCGAAGCGCCGGTCGCCGTCGTGCACCTCGGCGTGATGCACGATCCGCGCACGAGCGAGGCCGAGCACCACACCTGGAACGTCGCGGGTTTTCAGCGGCTGCTCGAGTACACCGACCAATTCAGCGTCCCGAAGCTCGTCGTGCTCTCGAGCGCCAACGTGTACGGACCGCGGCCGGACAACCCGCAGTTTCTCGACGAGAACGCTCCGCTCCTCGGCGCCGCCACGTTCAGCAGCATCCGCGATCTCGTCGACGTGGACATGCTCGCCCAGTCCTTCGTGTGGAAGCGCCCCGCGACCGAGACGGTGATCCTGCGCCCGACTCACATCCTCGGCGCGGTCAACAACGCGCCGTCCAACTACCTACGACAGAGCGTGGTGCCGACCTTGCTCGGCTACGACCCCATGGTGCAGGTCATCCACGCGGACGACGTCGTCGGCGCCATCGTGCACGCGCTCCGGAAGCCCGCGCGCGGCGTCTTCAACCTCGCGGGCCCTCCCCCCGTGCCGGTGTCGCGGCTCATCGAGCTCGCGGGCAAGAGCCGGCTGCCGGTGCCGCACGCCGTGTTCAAGGCGGGGCTCAAGCGGCTGTGGAACCTGCGGGCGACCTCGTTCCCCGCGCCGGAGCTCGATTTCATCATGTACGTCTGCATGGTCGACGACACGCGCGCAAAGCGGGAGCTCGGCTTCCGCGCGGCGCACGACCTGCGGGCCGCCGTCCGCGCGATCGACGACATCGCTTGAGCCTGCCGCCGATCCGCTGCGCTCGGTAGCCCCCAGAACGTGATATCGACGTTGCGTGGGAACCGCCTACGAATCCGAGGAATTTCTCCACCAGCTCCTGCGCAAGGCCGTGTCGGCGGCGGCCAGCGACGTGCACCTCAAGGTCGGGCAACCCCCCGGCGTGCGCGTCGGCGGGGACATCGTCTATTTCAAGACCGAGCGCCTCACGCCCGCGGACACCGAGGCTGCCGCGCGCCTCATCCTGAAGAGCCGCCTCGACGCGCCGGAGCTCGCGACGTTGCTCGAGCACGACACGTCTTACCCCGTCGCGGGCGTCGCGCGCTTTCGCGTCAGCGTGTTTCGGCAGCGAGGCTTTCTCTCGCTCGTCATGCGCGCCGTGCCCGTCAGCGTTCCGGAGCCCGAGGAGCTCGGCATGCCGGCGCCGGTCACCGAGCTCGCCATGAAGGAGCGCGGCCTCGTCCTCGTCGTCGGCGCTGCGGGCAACGGCAAGAGCACGACGCTCGCGGCGATGGTCAACGCCATCAACACGCGCCTGCCGCGGCACATCGTCACCATCGAAGATCCGATCGAGTTCCTGCACCAGGACATGCGCTCGTGCGTGAGCCAGCGTGAGATCGGCCACGACACGAAGAGCTTCGCCGCGGCCTTGCGCGCGGCTCTCCGCCAGGATCCCGACGTCATCCTCGTCGGCGAGATCCGCGACTCCGAGACGATGGAGATCGCGGTGCAGGCGGCGGAGACCGGGCACCTCGTGCTCTCCACGCTGCACACGCCGGACGTCGGCCGCACCCTGAACCGCATGCTCGCGCTCGCCAAGAATCCCGGGGAATTGCGAGAGCGCATCGCAGACAGCTTGCAAGGCGTCCTCGCGCAGCGGCTCGTGCCGAAGGTCGGCGGCGGCGTCGCGCTCGCGATGGAGATCCTCATCGCCACGGGCACGGTCCGCGAGGCGCTCAAGCGCCCCGAGCAGAACCCACCGCTGAAGGAGCTGATGGAGCGCGGCGTCACGCCTTACGGGATGCAGACCTTCCAGATGGCCTTCCGCGGGCTCTTGAAGCAGGGCGTCGTCACGAAGGAAGTCGCGGCGCAACACATGACCTGACTCGCGTCGGGCCTCCGCATGCGGTAGACGGGCCACGAATGGCCATGCAGCCAACTGACGCGATGGGAAGTTCTTCCGCGGTTCGCCACGACTTCACGGTCGACGAGGCGGTCGCGATCCATGACACGCCGTTGTTCGAGCTCGTCGATCGGGCGCGTGACGTCCACCGCCGCGTGCACGCCTCCGGCGAGGTGCAGCTGTGCACGCTCCTCAGCGTGAAGACGGGGGGCTGCCCGGAGGACTGCTCGTATTGCCCGCAGTCGGCGCACTACGACACCGGCCTCGGCAAGGAAGCGATGCTCGACGTGGCGAGCGTGCTCGAGGCGGCCGACCGCGCCAAGGCCAACGGCTCGACGCGGTTCTGCATGGGCGCTGCGTGGCGGCAGGTGAAGGACGGCAGCGAGTTCGACGGCGTGCTCGAGATGGTGCGCGGCGTGAAAGCGCGCGGCCTCGAGGCATGCTGCACGCTCGGAATGCTCAACAATGGGCAAGCGGTGCGCCTCAAGGAGGCCGGGCTCGACGCCTACAACCACAACGTCGACACCTCGCGGGAGAACTACAAATCGATCATCCGCACGCGAGCGTTCGACGATCGGCTCGCGACGCTGCGCGCCGTGCGTGAGGCGGGGATCACCGTCTGCTCCGGCGGCATCATCGGCATGGGCGAGACGGTGCGCGATCGCTGCGCCATGCTGGTCGAGCTCGCCCGCCTCGCGCCGCACCCCGAGAGCGTGCCCATCAACGCGCTCGTTCGCGTCGCCGGGACGCCGCTCGAGGCGCTGCCCCCCATCGATCCGCTCGAGCTCGTGCGCATGATCGCGACGGCGCGCATCATGATGCCCCTCGCGAAGGTGAGGCTCTCTGCCGGCCGCACCGAGCTCGGGCGCGAGGCGCAGCTCTTGTGTCTGTTCGCGGGCGCGAACTCGATCTTCTACGGCGATCGCCTGCTCACGACGCCTAACCCGGGAGAAGACGCCGATCTCGGGCTACTCCGGGACGCGGGCCTGTCGCCCGCTCTGCCTGTCGCCTGACCGCGCCTGCGGGCCGTGCCGGCGCTGCCGCTACGGCCGCTACTCGCTGAGCGGCGTCCGCAGCGCGGACAGCGAGTCGAGGTAGCGCGCGACTCGCGCGGCGCCGAACCCGGGGATCGCCGCGAGCGCCTCCGCGAAGGCGTCGTGCCCGATGGCTGGACCGAGGAGGAGCGAGACGACGTCGTCGACGCAGTGGCCTGGCAGCACCACTTGCGCATCGACGCCGCGCTCCTCGGAGCGGGCTCGGCGCCACGCCGTGAGGAGCTTCTCGCCGCGCTTCCTTCGATTGCTGAGCGCACGATCGACGCGCGCTCTCTCCGGGGCCGGCGCATTCTCTGGGGCATTCTCTGGGGCATTCTCTGGGGCATTCTCTGGGGCACTCTCCGGGGCCGGCTCCGCGCTTGCGACGGCCGCCGCGCTGGCGATCGCCTCGAACCACGCGCCTGCGTGCCGGGCCGCGCCGCGATCGCGCTGACAGAGCTGCCGTACAGCGGCGGGCGTCGTCGGACGCACCTCGGCGAGCCGCATGAGCAGCTCGCTGCGCACCACGCGAAAGCTCGGCACGTCGCGCTCCATCGCGAGCCGCTCGCGCGCTTCGCACAGGAGCCGCAGCGTCGTCTTGCCGAGCTCGTCGAGGGCGGGGTAGCCCTTCACGCGCACGTGCGGTGGCCGCTCGTCCTTCGGCGGGGCGAGCGCGCCCGTGAGCTTGAAGTCGACCTCGAGCCGCACCTCCTCTTCGATGCCGCGCTCGGTCACGCTGCGCGACAGCGCGAGGTCGAGCTCCTCGAGGTGGACCACATCCGCCGCGAGATAGCCGAGCTGCTCGTCGGTGAACGGACGCCGCGACCAGTCGTGCTCTTGCAGGCCCTTCGCGAGCGTCACCCCGAGGTGTTCGGACGCGAGGGTCGCGAGGCCCGTCGACGCGGCGCCCAGGAAGCGCGCGGCGACCGAGGTGTCGCGGACGTTCCTGACCTCGAGGCCATGCTCCGACAAGAGCCGTACGTCGAAGGAGAGGTCGTGGAAGAGCTTCACCGGGCCGCTCGCCCCAAGGATCGGCGCGAGGGGAGCGAGCGGCGCCGCGAGCGAGTCGATGATGGCCACCACCTGCGTGCCGTCTTCGCGCCAGGCGAGCTGCAGCACGCACAGGCGCGCGCGGAAGGCGAAGAGGCCGTTGGCCTCGACATCGACGGCGAGCCTCTCGGCGCGGGCGCAACGCGCGGCGACGGCGGCCACCTCTTCGGGCTTCGTCACGACGAGCACGAGCGGCCCATCATGTGGCGCCCCATCGCGTTGCGGTCCATCGCGTGGCGGCCCATCGCGTGGCGGCCCTTCGACGGGCGGCGCAGGGGCGGGCGGCTCACGAGGGATCATCGGTGGTGCGGCCCGAGCGCACGCCGGCGGACGCGCGCGCGGCGAGCGAGCGTGGCGGCGAAGAGGGCGACCATGAGCCCGCCGCTCGCATTGAAAAAGCCGGCGCTGCGCGTGCGCTCGACGGGCCTCGATGATGCGCTGCCGGCGACGGAGCAGGTGCAGCCCCCCTCGGGCTCGGGCACGGGCGGATCGCAGATCGAGCTCATCCCGTGGCGCGGCGTCGGATCGCAGTCGTCCTCGGCGACGGGGCCGGGAGGGTAGGTCGCGCAGATCGCCGCGACGTCGTCGGGGGCGAGCGTGCGCAGCGAGAGATCGCCGGGGGCGTACTCGACGATCATCGTCGCCGTCGGCTCGGGCGAGTGCGAGAGGCCGAGGAAATGGCCCGCCTCGTGGGTCACGATCGACGCGACATCATACTCGACGCCGTCGTCGCCGGTCGTGAGCGGCACCGTGCCGTTGACCTCGAGATCGGCATCGTAGATCGCGCCGTCGTCGAGGTTGAAGGTCACCGTGGTGAGCGCGAGCGTGTTGCCGGCGCCCGCGTACGGCCACGCGTCGTCGCGGAACACGACGAGGTTCGCGTTGCCGGCGTGCTGGTTGTACTCCTTCTCGTCGCAGCTCACGCTCCCGAGATCGTAGACCTCGATGCTAGGCTCACCGCCGGCGGGGCACGCGGTGTCGTCCCATGCGCCGAACGCCGCGAGCACGAGCGCGCGCGCGGCGTCGAGCCCGATGTGCTTGGACGCGCCCTCGTGGAGCGAGAAGCCGACGCACGGCTGCACCCACCGGAGCGGCAGGCCGCAGTCGGTCGGCTGCGCGGGCTCGCAGCGTGCGCCGGCGCGCTTGCCGCCGTCGCAGATCGACGTGCGACAGTAGGCGAGGGCGTCGCCGGTTGCCGTGAGCGCCGCGGCGCAGGCGAGCGCCGCTGACAGCCTCGCGATGGCGGAGTGTAGCGACGCTTGCACGCGAGCCAAGGTGAGCATGAACTAGCGCGGCTTCTTCGCGTCGAGCGCGCGGCGAGCCTCGCGCACGAGGTCGGCTGCCTCACGCGCGGTCTTGCCAGCCAAGGTCGCGCCCGCGCTCACTCCGCCTTTGCGCGCGACGAGGGTGCCGAGCGACGGGCTCACGACCAGGCGTTCGATGCGTGGCGCGCCCTCGTTTTGCGGCTCGCTCGCGACGAGCGGATAGTGGCCCTGGGCCATGCCCATCACGTGCAAGACGCCGTCCGCGGCTGGGGTCAAGAACACGATCGACCTCTCGCCGAGGACGAGGGCCGCCTCGCCCGCGACCACCTGCCCGATCCCGTCGACCGCGCCGCCGAGCGTGCGGACCCACACCTCGCCCGTGCCCGCTCCGTCGATGCGCGCCTCGATCTCGAGCCGCGTGTACGTGACGATGCGCTTGCCGCCGGCGAGCTCCTCCCACTGGCTGCGTCGCTCGCGCGGCGTCGCGAGCACCACGCCGGTCGAGTGGCGGACGAGCTCCTCGAGGCGATGCGCGACCGCGACCATCGCCGCCGCCTCGCGCGGACCTTCGAGCGGTGCAGACGGCTCGAGCGCAAGGACAGCGCTCGCGACGAGGAACGGAACGACGAGCCGCCGAATCATGCGCGCAGGATAGCACCGAGTCGCGGCGCGATGACGCCGGCGAGGCAGCGGAAGAGCCAGCGGCAGGGCGAGAGCGGGCGCGAGAGCGGGTGCGGGTGCGGGAGCGGGAGCGAGAGCGGGTGCGGGTGCGGGAGCGGGAGCGGGGCGGGTGCGGGCCTGAGCGGGCGCGAGAGCGGGTGCGGGCGCGAGAGCGGGTGCGGGTGCGGGGCGGGTGCGGGCCTGAGCGGGTGCGGGTGTCACGCCGCCGTCGAAGCCGCGACTTTTCGCAGCGCCCCGGCGTTCAACCGACGCAGCGTGTTGCGGCCGCAGAACGGGCACTGCCAGCACGCTTCGAAGCGAGCCGCATCGGCGCCGAGCGTGATGGCCGGCGCATTCTCGCGCGCGCCGCGGTTCTTTCGCGCCGTGCCCGAGAGCACGAGGCGCCGCTCGTCGAGCTCGGCCTCGAGGATCGCCTGGCACTCGCACACGGATTGCACACGGTAGGTCGCAGCCATCGCCGAGCGTCATAGCGCAACTCACCCTCGCCGCGAACTGTCCTCCGGCGCGAGCGCGCCAGCGTCACGGACACTGCTCGGTGAAAACGCTGGTCGCCTCCCGGCGCCGCTGATGGTCGGCGCCGCAGCCGGTGCCCGCGAGCGTGCCGTCGCCCGTGAACCCGGCGGGGCACGAGCACACCGGATTGCCGTCTACGCACGTGGCTTCCACGACGCACATGTCGCAGCCGGGCCCCGAACCGCCCATGCCGCCCGTAGCGCCGGAGCCCGGCGTGAATTACGTGTCGTCGGTTCGCCTGGCGGCCGATTCAGATCCTGTTGTCGGCAACGCCAGAGAGCGCGATTGTCTTGCCGCAATCGGAGCATGGCGCTACATCCGGCCGCGAGCGCGGGACTAGCTCAGTTGGTAGAGCATCAGCTTCCCAAGCTGAGGGTCGCGTGTTCGAATCCCGTGTCCCGCTCAAGAGGGTAGAGGGGGTCGGTCGGCGATGCGCGGGGGGCATCGTCGGCGACCACGGACACGCGCGGCATCGCAGCTAAGCCCGCTGCGCGGGTCGCGCGGGCGCCGAGATTTTCGCGACGGCGCACGAGCGCGGCGCGACTACCGTGGCGCGCATGGCGGCAGAGAGGGCCTCGAGCGCGGCGACGTGCGCGCACTGTCGTCAGCGGGCGCCGATCGTGCTGCGCGTGACCGAGGCGCGCTGCGCGGTGTGCGGCGGCCTGCGAACGCCGTTCTTCGCAGCCACGGTCTTGAACCTCGCGGGCAAGCCGGCCACGGTGGGCGCGCACGTCGCGAGGGGCGCGGGCTGCGCGGTCGCGACCCTCGGCAGCTCGCTCGCGGCCGTCATCGGCATTCTCGCCG
>SXGS01667373.1_pt1 | contig 10590 bp, 10 predicted proteins | sample 3174681 | NCBI WGS metagenome assembly SXGS01 (sample SAMN11356861, study PRJNA531348) | freshwater metagenome | isolation source: freshwater sample F1-80 | place: China: Fuxian Lake, Yuxi | collected 2017-12-25
AGGCGGCTGGACGAGGCTTTTCGCCGACCGTCACATGACGCTGGCCCGCGCCGTCGTCCGTTCGTAGCTTCGACAGATGACTTCGGCTGATACGCTTCACGAGGACCTCGTCCGCCTCGGCCTGATCCGGCCGGGCGAGCAGCCGCCGGCGACGCCGCTGGCGGGTGGCGTCTCCTCGGACATCTGGAAGGTCGAGCTTCCAGCCGGACCCGTCTGCGTCAAGCGGGCGCTGGCCAAACTCAAGGTCGCGCAGGACTGGCGCGCACCGGTCGAGCGCTCGCGCTACGAGATCCGCTGGTTTCGTACCGTCGCGCGTATCCTGCCGGAAGCGGTGCCGGCGCTGATCGCCGCCGACGAGGAGGCCGGCGTCTTCGCCATGGCCTATCTCGACCCGGCGCAGCATCCGCTGTGGAAGCGCCAGCTCCTCGACGGCCTAGTGCAGGTTTCGACGGCAACGGAGGTGGGATCGCGGTTGGCGCGCATCCATGCCGGCACAGCCGCTGATCCGGCGATCCCCGGGTTGTTTCCGACCGACCGGATCTTCCATGAGATCCGGCTCGCGCCTTACCTGGAAGCGGCGGCGGCGCGGCATCCCGACCTGGCCGAGGCGCTGCTCCGCATCGTCGCAACCACCGCGTCCACGAAACGGGCGCTGGTGCATGGCGACGTCAGCCCGAAGAACATCCTGGTCGGACCCAAGGGGCCCATCTTCCTGGATGCCGAATGCGCTTGGTTCGGCGATCCGGCCTTCGACCTCGCCTTCTGCCTCAACCATCTGCTCCTTAAATGCCTGGTGCGGCCGGAGGCGGTGACGGCGCTGCTGGCCTCGTTCGCAGGTATGAGCCGCACATATCTCGCGGGTGTCGACTGGGAGCCGGCGGCGGGCCTGGAGGCGCGGGCGGCGGTGCTGCTGCCTGGACTCTTCCTCGCCCGGGTCGACGGCAAGTCGCCGGCCGAGTACGTGACCGCGGAGGCGGACAAGGACAAGGTCCGCCGCGCCGCGCGCCACCTGCTGGCGGAGCCGCCGGCCCGCCTCGCCCTCGTCGCCGAACGCTGGAAGCAGGAACTCGCATGAACCCGACCAAGATCGTCCAGGTCCATGGCCGCCGGATCTGGGATTCGCGTGGCCGCCCGACCGTCGAGGCCGAGATCACGTTGGCGGACGGTGCCGTGGGCCGCGCCATCGCGCCGGCAGGTGCCTCGACCGGCTCGGGCGAGGCCGTGGATCTCCGCGACGGAGGCACGCGCGTCGGCGGCTACGACGTGACGCGCGCGGTGTCCCATGTCTCCGGCGAGATCGGGGCCCTGATCAAGGGCATGGATGCGGCCGACCAGGCCGGCGTCGACGAGCGCATGATCGAGCGGGACGGCACGCCCAACAAGGGCCGCCTCGGCGGCAACGCGCTGATCGCCACCTCGATGGCGGTCGCCCATGCGGCCGCGGCCGCTGCGGGGCAGCCGCTCTGGCAATATCTCGGCGGCTCCGGCCCGCTGCCGCTTCCCGAGATCCAGATCTTCGGCGGCGGCGCCCATGCGGGAAAGCGCGTCGACCTCCAGGACTTCATGGTGATCGCCATCGGCGCCACCGACTTCGCCCAGGCGCTGGACTGGACGGCCGAGGTCTATCTCGCCGCCGGTAAGCTGATGGCGGATGCCGGCAAGCTCGCCGGCGTCGCCGACGAGGGCGGCTACTGGCCGGTCTTCGACTCGAACGAGGAAGCGGTCGAGACCCTGGTCCGCGCCATCGAGAGGGCCGGCTTCACGCCCGGCGTCGAGGTCGCGATCGCGCTCGACATCGCCGCCAGCAATTTCGGGCGCGGCGGCCGCTACAAGCTGGCGAAGGATGGCCGCGAGCTCGACTCCGACGGGATCTCGGAGATGCTGCTAGGCTGGCTCAAGCGCTATCCGATCGTCTCGATCGAGGACCCGCTGGCCGAGGACGACCCCGAGGCCTTCGCCCGCTTCACCAAGGCCGCGGGTGCGAAGGTGCAGGTGGTCGGCGACGACTTCGTCGTCACCAGCGCCAGGCGCATCGGCGAGGCGGCGAGGGCAGGGGCCTGCAACACCGCGCTGATCAAGCCGAACCAGGCGGGCACGCTGACCGAGACCAAGGCCGCCTTCGACGAGGCGCGTCGGGTCGGCTACGGCGCCATCGTCTCGGCGCGGTCGGGCGAGACCGAGGACGTCACCATCGTCCATCTCGCCGTCGGCTGGGGGGCGCCTCAGCTTAAGGTCGGCTCCTTCACGCGCTCCGAGCGCATGGCCAAGTGGAACGAGGGTCTGCGCCTGGCCGAAGCCATCGGCGGCCGGCTGCCGCCGGCGAGCGCGTTTGCCTGGGGGAGGTGACAAGTTTGTATATGATGGTTATATACATCTATGCTTGACCTCGCGAACATCCTTGGCTTCGATTGGGACCAAGGCAACGTTCGCAAAAGCGAGGACAAGCACGCTGTCAGTCAGCCGGAAGCCGAGCAGATCTTTTTCAACCAGCCTTTGATCGTGGCGGCGGATGAACGACATAGTGCACTTGAAACCCGGTTTCACGCACTCGGCCGGACGGATGATGGCCGGCTCTTACAGATAGCCTTCACGCTTAGGAATGCCGACACCTTGATCCGAGTCATTTCCGCCCGCGACATGAATCGGAAGGAGCGCACCTTCTATGCCCAAGCCACGTAAGCCAGTTCCCGCTTTTCGTAACGAAGCGGAGGAGCGAGCATTTTGGGAGAGCCATGACTCGACGGACTATGTTGATTGGTCGAAGGCGGAGCGTGTCCGTTTTCCCAATCTCAAGCCGTCGACAACGGCAATCTCGCTGCGTATTCCCTTGAGCCTTCTGGAACGCATCAAGGTCGCCGCGAACAAGCGCGATGTACCCTACCAGTCTCTGATCAAGACGTGGCTCGCCGAGAAAGTGGACGCGGCGTAGATCGCCCTGAAGACGTCAGCGTCCGATAACAGGCTCTTGAGATCCGTGAATCACCCCTACCCGGCCCCGTCGAGGGGGAGGGGGTAAGAAGGTGAGCGTCGTTCTCTTCGTTCCCCTCCCCCCTTGTGGGGGAGGGTAGGGTGGGGGTATTCGCGGATCTCGGTGTGAGGCCTACGCCGCGACCTTCTCCAGCAGCTTGCGGCGGAGCGGCATCTGGGTCATGCGGTGGACGTGGTCGACCACGTCCGATCCGAACTTCTCCTGCACCAGCTTGAGATATGTCGGGCTGTTGAAATAGGTCTGCCAGGCGTGGTCGCGGAACTTGAGGATCTCGCCCGAGGTCAGGAACTTGGTGCGGAGCGGCTTCGACTCGTAGCCGTGCTGGGAGTAGTGGTGCCACTTCTCCGGCAGCTCCATCTTGCTCTCGACCGCCATGCGGTAGAGCGGCGATCCCGGATATGCCATGGCCGAGTAGAAGTTGCCGAACTCGCAGTTGAGCGCCAGCGCCATGTCCAGCGTCTCCTGCATGCGCTCATGCGTGTCGTCCGGCAGGCCGAAGATATAGTTGCCGAGCACATGGATGCCGGCGTCCTTGATGCGGTTGACGGTGTCGGCGATGTCGTTCTGGTCGTACTTCTTCGCCGCCCCGTCGCGGACATCGGCCGACGCGCTCTCGATGCCGAGGCAGAGCCAGCGGAAGCCCGCCTTCCTGAGCTTCTCCAGGAACTGGTCCTGCACGGTGTCGACGCGGGCATAGGCCCAGATGTTCAGGTCGTAGCCGCGCTCGATCAAGAGGTCGGAGATGCCGAGGACGTGGCGCTTGTTCAAGACGAACATCTCGTCGACGAACTTGATGTTCTTGACGCCGTAGTTGGCGACCAGGTGGTCGATCTCCTTGACCACCGTCTCCGGGCTCCACATCCGGTACGAGGATTTCCCGAACGGCGCGTTGATGCAGCAGAACGAGCACTTGTAGGGGCATCCCAGCGAGGTGTGGATCGCCGCGTAGGGCGTGCGCTCGTGGATGTGGTCGAAGGAATGCCAGTTGTGGGAGCGGTAGTTGCGCGGGTCCATCATGTCCCAGGCGATGCCGGGCATCTCCTGGTCGAGATCGACCAGCAGGCCCTCGTGCTCGGCCGGCGCCATGACCTGGCCGTCCTTCCGCCACCACAGCGATGCGATCTTCGAGAAGTCGGTCTCGCCGGCCTTCAGCGCCTGCATGGTCTTGTAGATGGTGACCGGGCCCTCGCGGTCGCAGACGAAGTCGATCGACTCTTCCCGCATCGACTGGTCGGGAAGGGCGGCCAGGTGAGTTCCCGTCATCATGATCTTGATCGACGGGTCGTGGGCGTGGATGAGCTGGGCCACCCGTCCGGCGGCGCTCATGTTCTGGGTCGAGGCCGAGGGCTGGAAGCCGTAGACCACCACGACCACCAGGGTCGGCCGGTAGTCTTTCGCGACTCGTTCGGCGACTTCGGCCGAGTTCAGGCGTTCCGCCGGGCCGTCGATAATGGCGACCGACGCGCCGCGCTTCTTGGCATAGGTCGCGAACAGACCGGCGAAGACCGGCGGCTCGATGGCGCTGAATTCATCGCCAAGTCCTTGATAGATCTGGGCAGGCTCGCCTGGATTGATGAAGAGTATGTCGACTTTTTCGGCCATGGATCACTTCCGGTCGGCGAGCGTGGCAACCCCGCGAGCGCGGCGTGTGTGCAATCATCACGCCAGCCCCGGAGCCGCGCGGCCCTCAATGCATTGGGCAAATTAACATCGTCGCCGGTGACACCGTAGCGAAAACAATGCGGACGCCGGCGGGCAGGGGCGGCAGATCTTGCCGGGTCGGAAAGTGGACCTTGCCGGCCTGGGCCTTCGCTCCTGCCGGGATGGCTTCAGAATTTTATGTTTATTTCCAATAGGTTGCAGAGAATGGCCATGGCACGACGATTGCTTCTTGTTCGGCGGCCCACCCGGGCGAACCACGTCTTGGACCTTCCAAATGGCCGTTACCCCGCTCTCGTCGTTGAACACGTCGCTCTCGAACTCGCTGTCCGGTCTCCGCGCCGCCCAGTCGGGCATCGAGACGGTGTCGCGGAACGTCGGCAACGCCAATTCGGAATTCTATACCCGCAAGATTCAAAACCAGCTCCCGAACGTCGTCGGCGGCGTCGGCCAGGGCACGCAGCTGCCGGCGGTGACCCGCGAGGTCGACCTTTATCTGCAGCGCGACGCCCGCGACTCGAGCTCGCGCACCGCGCGCGTCGGCGTCATCAACGAATTCCTCGGCCGCCTCGAGAAGCTCTATGGCCAGCCTGGCGACGATCTGTCGCTCGGCGGACGCATGTCGGCGTTGCGCAGCGGCTTCGAGGACCTGACCAACCACCCGGACAACACCGCCTCCCAGACCGATGTCTTCAACAAGGCGACGGCGCTGAAGGACAACCTCAACTCGCTTTCCAGCAATATCCAGGCCTACCGCACCCAGGTCGAGCAGGAGATCGCCAACTCCGTCGCCAACGTCAACACGGCGCTCACCAACATTCAGAGCCTGAACACCGAGATCGCGAAGAACCGCAACACCGGCCTCACCACCGCCGACCTCGAGGACCAGCGTGACCAGCAGGTTGCCAATCTCGCCAAGGAGATGGGCATCCAGACCTTCGTGCGCGCCGACGGACGGCTCGTGGTTCTGACCGAGTCGAGCCGCTTCCTCCTCGATCAGACGGCGACGACCGCGAGCTTCACCCAGAAGGGCACGATCGTCGCGAGCGACGCCTATGTTCCGACCGGCTTGCCGGCGGCGGGTTTCAACGCCACCCTCGGCGGCATCACCATTCCCAATCCGGCGGGCGGCGCGGCGCTCGACATCACCAGCTCGATCACCCGCGGCCGCCTGGCCGGCTTGTTCACCCTTCGCGACACCGTCCTGCCCCAGGCCCAGGCCCAGCTCGACGAGCAGGCCGCCCGGTTGACGCTGGCCTTCGAGGGCACCGGCACGGGCTACGCCGGAACCGCGATCACCGTCTTCTCCGACAACGCCGCGGCCGTCGGCCCGCCCGCCGCCCAGTTCACCAACACGGCTGCCAACATCGTCGGATACTCCGGCCGCATCACCACCAACCCGATCTTCAACACGGCGGGCAATCTCTGGCGCCTGCGCGACGGCACCAACTCGACCGCCGTGGCGACCGAGAGCACCTTCCGCGGCGACCAGACGCAGCTCCGCTCCGTCCTCACCATGTTCGAGACGGCGCAGACCTACGCCGCCGCCGTCCTGCTCGGCACATCGAACACGCTCGAGGCGGCGGCCAACGGCTTCACCGGCTACCAGGCGACGCAGACCGCCACCTACCAGGCGGCGCTCGTCGACCAGAACACCGTCACCGAGGCGCTCAAGGAGCGGCTTCGCGACCAGAGCGGCGTCAATGTCGACGACGAGCTGGGGCGGATGATCCAGTTGCAGAATTCCTATTCCGCGTCGGCGCGGGTCATGACCACGGTGACTCAGATGTTCGACGAACTGCTTCGCATCGGCCAGTAGTAGGGCCGGAGGAGAAACGCCATGGCTGGCGCGATCAACAGCGTTGCGACACTCGCGCAGAACCTGCTTCTGCAGAGCAACGTCCGAAACATCCAGACTCAGCTGGACAAGGTCCAGCTGCAGATCGCGTCCGGCAAGAAGACCGACGTCTATTCGGGCCTCGGCTCGGTCTCGCGGATGACGCTCGACTTCCGCCAGCAGAAGGAAGAGGTCCAGAACTACCGCGACACCATCGCCTCGAGCCAGGCGCGCCTCGGCGTGATCGACAAGGCGATGACGCGGATGACCGAGATCGCCACCGACTTCCGCTCCAAGTTCCTGCAGAACCGCACCTACATGGCGACCGACCCGACGGTTCGCGCGGTCTTCCAGGACGAAGCCACTTCAGCCCTGAAGGAGCTCAACCAGCTCCTCAACACCCAGTACGAGGGGCGCTATCTCTTTTCCGGCCGGCTGATCTCGACGCCGCCGATGGTCGATCCCGGCGATACCGGCACCGCCGGAACGCCGCTGCAGGTTCTGGACAACGTCATCAACACCGCCGGCGCCTCGAACTACGTGGCCAACGGCGCCACCGTCGCGTTCAATGCCGTCGTGACGACCCTGACCCCGAGCGCCGCCGCCTATACCGGCGTCGCGCCCAACACCTTCCCCTACCGGGGCGACAACGCCGCCTATTCCAACAGCCCGCCTTTCACCAACGCCTTGACGGTCCGTATCGACGAGGCGACCGACGTCGGCTACACCGTCCGCGGCGACGATAGCTCGATCGCAGCCCTGCTGCAGGGCGTCTATACCTTCGCCACCACCGATTTCACGGCGGCCGCCTCGACGGCCTTCTTCCAGCTGATGGACGCCGCGAGCTTCCGCATCGACCAGGCTCTCGAAGGATCGAACCTGACGGCCCCCCCGGGCATCCCGACCTCCGTGGCTCCGGCATTCAACGGCCTCCGCTCGGTTCTCGGCACCATCGGCGCCATCGAGAACCGCATGAAGTCGGTCGACCTCCAGCATGAGCAGCGGTTGACCCTGATCGACAACGAGCTCGGCCGGCTCGAAGACGCCGACCCCTACGAGGCGATCAGCAAGCTCCAGGGGCTCCAGGCCCAGCTCAGCTCGAGCTTCCAGGTGACTGCGGCGCTAAAAGACCTGACGTTGTCCAACTTTATCTAACAAGGTATTCAGGATCGCATAGGGCCCAGCGGTCGCAGATGTGAATAAATTGTTAATATGCCCCTAGACAAACCACTTTCTCGGCTCTATCCTCAAAGAACTAGAAAGGGGTTTGCTCGCGATGAATGTCGCAGCTTTGACAGGGTCAGTAGGTCGTCTCCCGGGCGCAGTACGCGCCGATGGGGGGACGGCTGCGCCTGTGGCAGCAGAGAAGCCACAGGAGCCCTTCCTCAGCCCCGTCTTCCGGTTCGACAAGCAGGCTCGGGTTCTGGTCTTCCAGTTCCGCGATTCCGAGACCGGCGACGTCACCCGGCAGTATCCTTCGGAGAAGGTCGTGAAGCTCTATCGCGACAACGCTCCCCAGGCTACGCCGTCGGCGCCGCCGAGCGAGTTCGGTAGCGGTAGCGAAGAACCGGTCGCCGCGAGCGGCGGGTTGACGGAACCAGCCGTGGCGCCAGCGCCGGTGAAGACGACCGGCGGCGGTGACAGCGGCGGGACCGACGGGACGGCTGATAGGGTCCGACTGACGGCCTGACGGGCAAAACGCCCGTGAACTAACTCTCTGTGCCCTCGGGGCGCTCACTGGAGAGCCCCGGGTTTTCCTGTGTCTCGGCTAAACTAGGTTAAAGAGGGCGACGCCCTCCTCGTTCTCGAGGACGCGCGACGGCCTCGCCATCCGCGCGGACGATGCATGTGAGGCCGTAGCTGGTCTGGGCACCGCCTTGTCCGACCACATCCGACGAGACCACCCAGCAACCGGTTTCGAGCGCTCGCTGTTTCAAATTGCCGAGGCCCCCCTCGCGCCATCTATCCGCGGTCGCGGGCGCCAGCATGTTGTTGAGCGGGTAACAGAGCAGCCGCGCCCTCTGGCGGCTGATCCGGAGGGCTGTGTCCGGAAAGTTGGCGTCGTTGCAGATGTCGACTCCGAACGGCCAACCGTCGGTCTCGAAAACCGGAAAATCGGTGCCGGCTTCGAACGCCCGCTCGTTGGGATGCGTCTTGGTATATCGGGAAACACAGCGAGACCGACGTTGCGGGCATCACACCAGCGGAGATCGCCGCGCAACCGCTCGACCGTAGCCGGTATGTCGTCGTAGCGCGGCTGGCGTTTGAAGGTCGCGACGCGTAACGGTCCCATAGCGCCGACTGCATACGGATTAGGGGCGTTGCGGTTCGCTCGCTCTGGACATCAGGAGGCCCGCGCCCTCAGGCGTGCCGGTCGAGGGCGAGAGAGACGCCTTTCTGCTCCTTCCAGCCGGTACCGATGACGCCGTTGGCGCCGTAGCTCGCATGCTGGACGCGATTTTGCTTCACCGCGTTGACGACCGTCTGGATCACGCGCTCACTCACGGTCTTGCAGGCGTTGACCGCGCGCTCGTTCGCCTCGGCGGTCTTGCGGAAATGCGCAAGCATGTCGCGAAAACCCTGGCGCTGGCTCTCGGTCAGGATCGCGAGCGGCGTCGGATCCTCGACCAGCTGCTGATGCATCTGGGCGTAGACTTCGGCCAGGCGCTGCTTCTCGAGGGCGAAGGGGGCGGACTCGCTCACGCGCACGCGGCGGAGAAGCTCGGTCTCCTGGGACATGACAGTCTCCAGGCGATCGAGCACGGTGACCAGCTCGTTGAGACGGGCGGCGGGGTTGGTCATTTCTGATTGGCCTCCTGGAACTGCAGCATGACGGAGCGGACCACCTGGTCGGCGACCCCGATCCCGCCTGCCTTCGCGATCGACTTGCCGTACTCCTCGACCATCAGCGACTTGTACATGTCCTCGCCCTGGCCGCCGCCGAAAAGCTTGTTCGTCTTGATGCCGTCGAACATGTGGCCGAGCATCTGCGAGAGGAATTGCGCCTCGAAGTCCTGGCCGACCTTCTTCAGCGCCTCCAGGTTCTTGGGATTCTTGACGTCGAAGGACTTGGTCGGGCGCGTCGCGTTCAGCGTCTGCGCGTCCATGCCGGGAAGAGGGGAGGTGGAGGTCATCGGCCGGGCCCCTACATCAGCACGATCTCGGCCTGGAGCGCGCCCGCGGCCTTGATCGACTGGAGGATGGAGATCATGTCGCGCGGGCTGACGCCGAGCGCATTCAGGCCGTCGACCAGCTCCTGCAAGGTCACGCCCGAGCGCATCACGCCGAACTTCTTGCCTTCGCCGGAGTCGACGTCGATCTGGGTGCGCGGCACCACCTGGGTCGTGCCGCCGGTCGAGAAGGCCTCCGGCTGGGAGACCTGCGGGGTCTCGGTGATGCGGATGGTGAGGTTGCCCTGGGCGATGGCGACCGTGGAGAGGCGGACATTCTCGCCCATGACGATGACGCCGGACTGCTCGTCGATGACGACCTTGGCGACCTGGTCGGGGGCGACGCGGAGCTGCTCGACATCGGTCAGGAGGCCGATCACGTCGTTTTTGTAGTTGACCGGGATCTGCATGGCGACGGTGCCGGGGTCAAGCGAACGCGCCGCCGGCACGCCGACGAAGGCGTTGATCGCCTGGGCGATGCGCCGGGCGGTGGTGAGGTCGGGGTTGCGGAGCGCGATGCGGATCAGCTCCAGCGAGGCGAGCTGGAAGGCGATCTCGCGCTCGACGATGGCCCCGTTGGCGATGCGGCCGGCGGTGGGAACGCCGCGGGTGATCGACTGGCCGGCGCCCTGGGCGGTGAAGCCGGAAACCGCCACCGTGCCCTGGGCGACGGCGTAGACCTCGGCGTCGGCACCGACCAGCGGCGTCACCAGAAGCGTTCCGCCCATAAGGTTGGCGGCGTCGCCGAGGGTCGAGACGACGATGTCGACCCGGGTCCCCTGGCGGGCGAAGGGCGGCAGAGTCGCCGTCACCATGACGGCGGCGATGTTCTTGGTGCGGAGGCTCGAGTCGCGCGCGTTCACGCCGAGGCGGTCGAGCATGCCGACCAGGCTCTCCTTGGTGAACACCGAGTTCTGCAGCGAGTCGCCGGTGCC
>SXGS01720505.1_pt1 | contig 10590 bp, 15 predicted proteins | sample 3174681 | NCBI WGS metagenome assembly SXGS01 (sample SAMN11356861, study PRJNA531348) | freshwater metagenome | isolation source: freshwater sample F1-80 | place: China: Fuxian Lake, Yuxi | collected 2017-12-25
AGCACGCGGTCGTCGTAGGCGATCGTCAGCGGCCCGAACCGCAGGGTCGTCGGCGTACCGGCGTCGATGCTCATGACCGTACCGGTACCCGACGCCGCTGCCGACAGCCGCCGGGATCGGTGAGGGCTCAACCACGCCCGGCCCCGCGCACGGCCCACGCGAGGTCGGCGTACCGGCCGACGAGGGTCGGCTCGCCGAGCTCCCCCCGCCATTTTCCTTGACCGGCCGACCGGGCGGTCGCAGACTGGCAGGACGGCCCGGACCCGGCCGACAGGCACTCGCCGACGTGATGAGTCGTGGGGTGACACGTCGTGAGGACCAGCCGCCCGGACCCTGCGCTCCCTCTCGCAACACCTCCCCCTGGTACGTCGCCGGGTGCTCCGACGACGCAGGGGGACGCCGCCATGGACTACTCGTTGCGAAGCACCCACGCGCGATCCGGCACGCCATGAGGGACGCCGCCGTCACGGTCGTCCTGCTCCTGACCGTGCTCGCCCCGCTCGCGCTGACCCAGCGCTTCCGCCGCGGCGCGCGCCGTGAGCACCGCGCGCCCGGCGCGGGCAGGAGCCCCAACTTCGGCGACCGCCGCACCCGCGCCGTGCTCGGTGTCGTCCTGGTGGCTGTCGCCCTGCTGGGCCCCGAGGTGCTCAGCCTGGTGCGCTGAGCCGTCAGTCGAGGTGGCCCGCGAGGGCGTCCAGCGCCTTCGGGTCGTCGAGGACTCGTCGAGCCACGACGGTGAGCTTCGAGCGCGAGCGTCGTGCCTGGGCGCGGAGCAGCTCGAACGCCTCGTCGACGGTGATGCCCGCCGCCCGCGACACGGCGCCCTTCGCCTGCTCGATGACGACGCGGCTGTTGAGGGCGTACTGCAGCTGCTCGGCGAGCGCCTCGGCCCGCGAGATGGCGCGCTCCTGGAGGATCGCGATGGTCGCGACGTCCGCCAGCGCCTGGACCACACGGGCCTTTTCCGGCTGGAGGGTGGCGCCAGGCAGGCCGAAGACGTTCAGCGCTCCGACCACCTCCTCGCGCAGCCGCATCGGGAAGGCGTGGACCGTGCCGATCCCGGCCTCGATCGCCCGGGCCGAGAAGGCCGCCCATCGGTCGGGGTCGGCGCCGATGTCGGGCTCGGTGACCTGACGTCCGCTGCGGTAGCAGTCGACGCACGGGCCCTCGTCGTGCTGCAGCTGGAGCAGCTCGAGGGTCTCGGCCCGCTCGCTGGAGGCGGCCACGTGGCTCAGCCCGCCGCGCAGGTCGCTCAGCAGGATCCCCACCGCCGGCGACTCCGCGACGGCTGCGGCGTGCCGGGTGAGGTTGTGGAGGAACTCCAGGAGGTCGAAGTCGTCGACCAGCGTGTCCGCCAGCTCGACGAACACATCAGACAGCGAGTTGCTGCTCAACACGGGACCACCCCACCTCGGTCATTGCATCGTACGCACGCCATCAGTCGTCCTCCGCCGGTATCGAGTATCCGTCGACCACCCGGCGGGCCAACGTCAGCAACGGCTCGCCCGACGCGAAGGCGTGCGCGCGCAGCCTCGCCATGGCCTCGGCGAGCGTGACGCCGAGATCGACCATCACCATGCCCTGGGCCTGGGCGATCTCCGCGCGGTAGTCGAAGGCGCGGGCCAGCGAGGACGACAGGTTTCCGTCCGCCGCGGTGAGGTCGCCGTCGACGAGCACCTCGGTCGCGAGCTCCGCGAAGGCGCGCACCAGTGCCAGGTCGTCCCTCGGCAGGGCACAGGCGGAGCTCGAGAAGAGCTCGAGGGTGCCGAAGCCGACCGCGCCGACCCCGAGGGGGAAGGCGAACACGGCCGCGAGGCCGGCATCGGAGGCGAGGTGGCAGAAGCCCGGCCACCCGGCCGCCGCCGGTCCTTGCAGGTCCGTGACGAGCACCGGGCGTCGTACCGCACTGGCGGTGCGCGCCGGGCCCTCGCCGGCCGTCACCTCGAGGTCGGCCAGCGCGCTCGCGGCGCCCGAAGGAGCCACCACGACCCCGGTGCCGGCGTCGCTCGCCGCCAGTCGTACGACGACGCCGAGCAGGTCCAGACGCAGGGCGAGGACCCGGCAGAGTCGCTCCAGCGAGCGGGTCACGCCCTCGAGCTGCTGATCCGCCGGCTGGGCCCTGATCAGGGCGAGGGCGGTCTCGCGCAGGTCGCCGTACCCCGGAAGGTCGGTCACGCGTCACCCTCGTCGGCAGGTCGGATCGGTCAGCCGGCGCCCGGCGGGCGTCAGCTCCGACCGTACCGCGTCAGAGCGGCGAGGGGGCGCTCCCTCAGGTGCAGAAGAAGACGAGCAGGCCCGCGAACGCGAGCACCGCGAGCAGCAGCATCAGTCCCGACATCTCATCGACGTCGGCATGGTCGCGTTCGTGGAACTGCGTGGTCATCAGGGCCCCCCTTTGGCCACGCCCACTCGGTAGCGGGCGTTGACCACCGGTACCCGACGGCGAGGCCCCCATTCCGCGATCGAAGAGTCAAGGATCACGCCGCAGGTGGATCTTTACCCACCAGCGGCGTACCGTCGAGATCAGCTGAGGGCTCTTCGAGTCTCGTCATTCATGGCGTCACCGTTCTTGGTCGGAAGAACTTGATCCAGAACCAGGCGCCACACGATGACCACCACGAACGACTCCACCCCGTCAGACTTCTGGGTCTCCACCCAGGCCGTGGACACCGACACCGTCGTCTACGTCAACGGAGACCTCGACCTCGCCACCGTGCCCGTCCTCGAGGCCGCACTCACCGCCTGCCTGCGCACGAGCCCGCCCGCCATCGCGGTCGATCTCGACCAGGTGCCCTTCATGAGCTGCCTGGCGATCCGGAGCCTGCTCGACTGGCGCGCCCGGGCCGCGGCGCAGAGCTCCCTGCTGCGCGTCACCCGGCCCAGCCGGGCCGTCGACCGCCTGCTGACGCCCGACCTGCGACGCCTGCTCCTCGTCGAGCACGCTCCGCGCGCGACGGTCGGGGTGCCCACGGGCACGCGCGTCCTCGAGTGCATCGAGTGCCGTCGCCACACCGACCACGTCAAGGGCCCGACGACCCGGCGGCCGGACGGCCGCGTGCTGCTGCAGTGGTGGACCTGCCTCGTGTGCGTCGAGGGCCACACGATCGGCTGAGCCCCGGTCCCAGCCTCCGGATCAGCCTCCGGATCAGTCCGGGGGCTCGATCCCGCCGAGCTCCGGGGAGCCGTCGTCGCGCCGCAGCTCGCGCAGCGGCGTGATCCCGGCAGCCACGGCGGCCTCGAGGTCGTCCAGCACCTGCCGCACCTGCGCGGGGGTGCCTGCGTGGGTGTTCACCATGTCGACCTCGTTCCCGGGCAGCAACGCCACCGGCGCCGCTGAACGATCATTGCCAGAGCGTCCAGTGCCCGTTGCACGGCTTTCCAACCCGGGTGATGACGCTCACCCCTGCCCGAAGGTGATCGAGTACGACCCATCGCTCGGCAGCAGCTCGAAGCTGACGGATCCCGCGGTGCCGCTGAGGGCCTCGCCGAGACCCTGGTCCTCGCGGGTCGTCTCGAAGGATCCTGCGAACGCGGCCTCGTAGGCGTCGAGGACCGCGGCCGGCGCGGCGTCCGTCGCGTAGCTGACCACCTCGACCTGGTCGTCGAGGGTGGCCGAGGTCTGGCAGAGGGTCGCCTCGACCGGCGGGTCGGGCCAGCCGTCGGGGAGGAGCTCGACGTCGGCGAGGTCGGCCTCGCCGACGGCAGCCGGGAAGGCCTTGCGGCACGCCTCGGGCACGCCGGAGGCCTCCTGGACCTCGCTCAGGGCGTCGTCCCCTGCCTGCGGGGACGAGTCGGCCGGCCCGTCGTCCGTGTCGCTGCCGCAGGCGCCGAGGGCGCCGGCCGTCAGGAGCGTGATGGTCGCCAGGAGCACTCGGCTTCGGGTCAGGGGGCGCACGGCAGATTCCTCTTCACTCGGTGATGTCGAGTGAGACTCTGCTCCCGCTCCCTTGCGGCGCGGTTGTCGTTCTCTTGCGGCCGGGCGCTGCCTCAGGCCGCGGTGACCGAGCGGCGCGCCGGCACCGAGCGCTCGGGACGCGAGGCCTCCTGGGCGGCCTGGCGGGCGCCGTCGGCACCCTTCACCCGGACGGCGAGCAGCGCGGCCTGGGTGCGGTGCTGGAGACCGAGCTTGCCCAGGACGCCGGTGACGTGGTTCTTCACCGTCTTCTCGGCGAGGTAGAGCCGCTCGGCGATCTGCCGGTTGGTCAGGCCCTGGGCGATGAGGAAGAAGATCTTGCGCTGCTGCGGCGTCAGGTCGCCGATGAGGTCCATCGACCGGCGGTGCGTCTCCATCTGCTCCACCACCCGCCCGGCCACGGCCGGGTCCAGCAGGGAGTGGCCGCCCGCGACGAGGCGGACGCCGCTGACGAGCGAGTCGCCCGCGACGTTCTTGAGGATGTAGCCGGAGGCGCCGGCGAGCATCGCCGCCGAGATGGTCTCGGTGTCGTCGTACGACGTGAGCATCAGCACCCGCACCTCGGGGGCCGAGGCGCGCAGCTCGCAGCAGACGTCGATGCCAGAGCCGTCGGGGAGGCTGTGGTCGAGGACCACCACGTCGGGACGGAGGTGGAGGATCTCCTGGACGGCGGTGCTGACGGTGCCTGCCTCGCCGACGACCTGGATGTCGCCGTCGGACTCGAGGAGGCTCGCGACACCGCGACGGACGACTTCGTGGTCGTCGACGAGGTAGACACGGACGGTGGTGTGGTTGGTCACGAGAGAAGTCTGCGGGGACTTCTCCCCAATTGGTAGATCCTTCAACCAGGTCTGCACGGTGGGGCCCAGGACCATAGTTCGATCTGACTAGGACCGTGCGGCGATGTCTGCGGGACCCCCCGTCCTAGCCCTCCATGCCGGTCGCGGAGTGGGGTGCACCCACGGGCTTGCTCTCCGGTGAGCCCCGCTGCCGCAGGAAGATCGCCAGCACGGCGAACGCACCGACGGCCAGGAACTCCGACTGCCAGTTCTGCAGCGTGCGCTCCCAGAAGTCGGCGGCGGTGACGTAGCCGCCCCAGGAGATCGGGTCCTGCAGCTGCTGGAGCCGGTGCTCGTTGTACGCCGCCCAGCCGGCCACCGACTGCACGGCCCAGGACGCGAGGAAGATCGCCCCGACCACCAGGGCGAGGGACGTGGAGTAGAGCCGGGTCCGCCAGCCGCCGGCCTTCGCCCACCGCGGCGAGTCCGCCCGGGCGTGCGGTCCGACCAGCTGGTCCTCGTCCGACTCCCGGCCGGCGCAGTCGAGCTCCTTGGACTCCGGCGAGCCCCGCTGGAGCAGCCAGACGGTCGCGAGCAGGTAGAGCAGGAACTGGAGGAACTCGCTCTGCCAGTTCTCCGAGACCGCGACGGCGAAGTCGGTGGAGAGCACGTAGTCCCAGAAGCCCAGGGTGCCGAGCTGCTCGCCGGCCTGCTCCTCGTTGAACGCCTGCCAGCCGGCGACGGCCTGCCCGGCGACGCAGGCGAGGAAGAGCCCGCCGAAGAAGAGCCCGAGCCCGTTGTGCCGCAGCGCGGTCCTCACGTGCGCTGCACCCCCGCGAGCAGCATCAGGGCGAGCCCCACCACGATCACGGCGAGGTAGGTGAGGAACAGCAGCCGCACGTCAGCCTCCGGCCACCTGGCAGTCGTAGGGCTCCGACGGCCGGGCGGTGCAGCTGACAGCGGTCACCCGCCACCCCTCCGGGAACTCACCGAGGAAGGCCGTGTCCCGCTCCAGCTCGACCTCACCGGCCGCGCCGTAGACGTTGACGTCGCGGGCCTCCCCCGCCTGCGGCACGTCCTCCTCGAGCACCGCGGTGGAGCACGGCTTCCCGCTGGACCTCTCCAGCTCGTCCCGAGTCGCCGGCGCCAGCAGCTCGCAGGCGGCGGCGCCGTCCTCACGGGCGACGGCGGCGTAGAAGTCCTCGGCCACCTGCTCGACGGTCGCGTCCCGCTCGCCGCCGCAGCCGGCGGTCAGGAGGAGCAGCGCTCCGAGGACAACACCCCGCGTCGCCGTGGAGCCCGATGAGCTGTGCTTGCGTCGTTCTGCAGCCACGTCGTCGGGGTACCCACAGGAAGGGCCGCACAGACCGGTCCCGGACGTCCAGACCGCGGGGGTCGTCTCGTGTACACGATCAAGCAGGCATCACGCCTCACCGGCGTGCCACCCGCCACGCTGCGCGGCTGGGAGCAGCGGTACGACGTCATCCGCCCCGTGCGCAACGACGCCGGCTACCGCGTCTACGACAAGGGCGCGATCGCGGTGATCATCGGCCTGCGCAAGCTGATCGAGTCCGGCTGGTCACCCTCCGAGGCGGCGCAGGCCATCCGCGAGGGAACCGTCGAGCCGTCCTCGGCGGCCGCCACGGACCTGGCCGCCCTCACGCTGTCCGAGGACCCGCCCCATGTCGCGGCGGAGGCCTTCCACGACTTCCTCCAGTCGGCGGCCCGGCTGGACTCGGTCGGCATCGAGGACAGCCTGAACCGCGCCTTCACCCTCGGCCCCTTCGAGTTCGTCGCGGAGAAGTGGCTGTTCCCGGCGTTGGTCGCCCTCGGCGACGGATGGGCGTGCGGGCAGATCGACGTCGCCGGGGAGCACCTCGCCAGCCAGGCGGTGCGTCGCAGGCTCGCCGCAGCCTTCGAGGCGGCCGGCTGGCGGTCGCGCGGCCCCACGGTGCTGGTCGGCCTGCCCTCGGGGGCCCACCACGAGCTGGGCGGTCTCGCCGTCGCTGTCGCAACGAAGCGACGCGGCCTGGACGTCCACTTCGTCGGATCGGACCTGCCGGCCCGGAGCTGGGTCGCCGCGGTCGAGGCGCGTGACGTCGACGCGGCCGTGCTCGCCGTACCGATGATCGAGGACCGGCGGGCGGCGCGTGCCGCGGCGCAGGCCCTCCGGTCGTGCCGCCCCGAGCTCCTGGTGGCCGTCGGCGGTGCCCATGCGGCGGACCTGACGACCGGCGTCCTGACGCTGCCCCCGTGCGTCAGCGTCGCCGCGGACGAGCTCGAGGAGCTCCTCCACCGCAGGATCAGCAAGCGTTGAACCAGCCCTGACAAAGTCTGTCCGACCGAGCGGTCGAAACGACCGCTGTCGGGTACCGCCGCACCAGGTCGTGGATCGAGCGACCGAGGCGAAGGGGGATCACAGCATGGCTCAGCACGCAGCGAGAGACGGCGCAGGAACACCGACGGTCGGCAGCCCTGCCGAGCGCCGGGCCCGCGGGATCGACGACGAGGCGGCTCACGAGAAGTACGGCGGCATCAACTGGGGAGCGGCCTTCTTCGGGTGGCTCGTCGCCATCGCGATGGCGATCCTGTTGAGCAGCATCATCGGGGCCATCGCCGGAGGGGTGGGGGCGGCCAACGACCTCACCCAGACCCAGGCCCAGCGCGAGGCCGGCGCCATCGGGCTCGGCGCGGCCATCGCGGTCGTCGTGGTGCTGACCCTCGCCTACTTCATGGGCGGGTACGTCGCCGGGCGCATGTCGCGCTTCGACGGCGCCAAGCAGGGCGGCGGGGTCTGGCTGATCGGACTGATCGTGACGCTGATCGCGGTCGTGCTGGGCGTCGTCTTCGGCGACCAGTACAACATCCTGGACCGCGTCGACCTTCCGCGGATCCCGATCCCGACCGACACCGCGACGTGGGCGGGGATCGTCACTGGCGTGGCGCTCCTCCTCCTCACGCTGCTCGGCGCGATGCTGGGGGGACGGGTCGGGCGGCGCTACCACGACAAGGTGGACCGCGCCGCGCTCCCGTGACCTGATCGAGCGGACAGCGCGAGGCCCCGGACCCGCTTCGGCGGGGCCGGGGCCTCTGTCGTCCGCTGGCCCGATCAGTCGCGGGCGGTGCTGGCCGGGGCGCCGTACAGGAGGTCGGCGTAGTCGCGGTGCCGGGCGATCCAGCCCTCGATGAACGGGCAGATGGGGAGCACCCGCCGCGTTCCGTCGGCGCGGACGTCGTCGAGCGCGAAGCGGGCGATGGCCGAGCCGACGCCGCGGCCCTCGTGACGCTCGGGCACCTCGGTGTGCGTGAAGACGATGATCGCTTTGGCGAGCTGGTACTCCGCGAAGCCGGCGAGCTCGCCGTCGATCCGCGCCTCGTAGCGACTCTGCTCGGGATTGTGGGTCATCTCGATCGACGTCATGACCGCAACCTATCTGCCGATCCTCGCGAGGCGCATGGGTACGACGCCCACGGGTACCGCCCCATCACTCGGGTCCTCGACGGGCGGCCCTGACGGTCGCTGAAGGAGTGGGAGAAGTGCTGGACGAGGAACGACAGAAGCGACTGCGTCAGGCCGGCGCGCGCCTCCACGACGCCGAGGAGGAGCGCTCCTCGGCCCTCGACGAGCTCAAGGACGCCATGGCCGAGGCCGACGGCGACAGCAACCCGGAGGAGGCTGCTGACCTCACCGGCATGCCGGAGGACGTCAGCGCGGCCATGCTCGACGACGATCTCCGCTAGCCCGGGCTGGGGCGGTCGGCGTGGGCAGCGATCGCCTGGAGAAGGTCCCGTCCACCCTCCGCCAGCCGCTCGATCGCGCTCGAAGGCTTGACCGGCGGCACGTGCGGGGACGGCTCCCGCGGTGTCTCGGCTCCCGGTCCCTCCGGATTCTTTGACGACGAGTCCGGCGTCGCGACCGGCCCTGCTGCGGGTGAGCCGGCGGGCGACGCCCCCGGTGACACCTCGGGGCTCACCGCCGGGGGCTCGCCCTCGGGCAGCAGGGTCTCCGTGACCTCGCGAGTGAGATCGGCGGCTCCGGGCGGGAGCAGGTCGCTCACCTGGTCGAGCAGACCTCGGACGAGCTCCAGGCCCTGCGCGGGCAGGGCTGCGAGGACGGTCGACGCGGGTCGCGCACTCGGCTCGCACGAGCCGGGCGGGTCCAGCGGTGCGGTCAGGACGGCCAGCACGGCACCGACCAGGAAGGGCGGATCGGAGGCCCGCTCCGGAACGCAGTCCGGATCGACCGGCTCCTGCGCTCGTTGGGGCAGGGGTGTCCCCGAGCTGGCGACAGGCAGCTCCTCGAGTGCCGGAGCGGGCAGCACCACGGGGAGCGCCTGACGACCACCGGTCGCCACGCCGGGGTCGCCGGAGGCCCGGGGTCGGGACACCTCCGCGACGTACGCGACCTGCGTGGTCGGCGCGACCGACAGGCCGGGGACCGTGGTCTCCACGGGCGCCGACGACAGCGTGCTCGCGGTGACTCCGACCATCACGGCCGCGGCGACGGCGACCGCCTTCACCGCTGCGACCGAGCTCCACGTCGACACCTCCGCGGCGGTCCCGGCCGCTGCCGTGACGCCGGCGGGAGCCAGCGCGAGCTTCGCCGGGCAGGCGAGGAAGGCGGGCAGCAGGATCCCTGCGAGCCTCCGGTTGACCTGGCCCAGGGCGTCCGTGGCGCTCGAGCAGGACCGGCACTCGTCGAGGTGGAGCTCGACCCGACGACCCACCCGGTCGCTGACCCGGTCGCGGAGGTACCTGCTGAGGCGCTCCCGCACCCACCGGCACTCGCCGTCCTCGACGGTCGGGTCCTCGAGCAGCTGGTCGAGGAAGGCGAGCCGCAGTCCCTCGCGGGCTCGGTAGGCCAACGAGGAGACCGCGGCCGGGGTCAGCCCCATCAGCTCGGCCGCCTCGGGCACCGGGCGGCCCCGGAGCTCGACGTGCCACAGCACCTCGCGCCAGTCCTGGGGCAGCGTGTCGAACGCCGCCGCGACCCGGTCGTCCTCCACAGACCGGTCCAACGACGCCTCGGGCCCCGCGATGGGATCGACGCCGCCCTCGAGGATCCACGCCTGGTGGGACACCGGTCGCTCCCGGCGCCCCCGTCGCTGGACGTCGCGGAAGCGGTTGCGGATCGTGGCGAGCAGGTAGGACCGGAAGTCCTCCGAGGGACCGCGGCCGGCGTTCAGCTGGGAGATGACGCGCGCGAAGGAGTCGGCCACGAGGTCGTCGGCGAGCGACGCGCCCGCCAGCCGGACGGCCAGCCGTCGCGCCTCGAGCACGTGCGCGACGTAGAGGGCGTCGATCGCGGCGGGGTCCCGGCGACGAGCGCGCGTCAGCAGGGCCACCTCCGCGGAGGCGGCAGCGGTGAGCTCTCCCACCACCTTGACCACTCCGCTTCCGCTCACGCTGTCGTCGAGTCCTTGCAAAGGGTCTCAACTCACGAAGCCGCGAAGGGTCACGGACTTTGTCGACATTCCTCGACAGACGGTCCCGGGGGGGAGCCCCGGCCAATCGGACAGACGCCCGACTGGCCGGGGTCGACACCGCGCCCCCCAGCGCGGTGCACACCCTCTCTTCGGAGCCGGGTGAGCGAACGGATGGGTCGGTCGCGCCACCCATCCGAGCGTGGGCCGGGAACGAATCACCGGCGTGCGTCCCACCGACCGGTTCCGCGCCGCTTCGCTGCACGCGAGCGCCCGCTTCACCGTGCGCTACGGTCGGGAGCTCCGCTTCGCGGGCAAGCACCTCCCGCGGCCCACGCGCCGCCGCTACCCCACGCGACACGGGCCGGTCTCCACCCTGGAGTACGGCGAACCGGGGGCGCCCGCCCTCGTGCACTTCCACGGCGGCGCCTGGCTGATGCGCTACCCGCAGATGGACGACTGGTGGTGCCGCTAC
>SXGS01060256.1_pt1 | contig 10589 bp, 6 predicted proteins | sample 3174681 | NCBI WGS metagenome assembly SXGS01 (sample SAMN11356861, study PRJNA531348) | freshwater metagenome | isolation source: freshwater sample F1-80 | place: China: Fuxian Lake, Yuxi | collected 2017-12-25
CGAGTTCGTGAAGGACGTGCCCGGACTGTTCGACGTCGACCCGCGGACGGACGCGCGCGCGATCCATCTCCCGCACGCCACGTACGCCGAAGCGCGGGCGCTGGTCCGGGGCGGCGCGCGGTGCCTGATGCCACGGGCGGTCGAGGAGGCGGAGCGGCGCGGAATCCGGTTGCAGTTGTGCGCTTTGAACGACCCGCGTTCGACCACGGTCGGACCGACGGAAGGAGAATGACATGCGTTTCGACACTTTGACCGTGCACTTCGCGCAGGATCCGGATCCGACGACGGGCTCGCTGACGACGCCGCTCGTCGCGACTTCGACTTTCGTTCAGGAGGAGCCCGGCGTCCACCGCGGGTTCGACTACGCCCGCTCGAACCACCCGACGCGCCGCACCCTCGAAACGGTGCTCGCCGCGCTCGAAGAGACGGAGCATTGCGCCGTCTTCGCGAGCGGACTCGCGGCCGAGCAGGCGATCCTGCAGGCGTTCCTGCGTCCGGGAGACCGCGTCCTCACGGGACGCGACGTCTACGGAGGCACGTTCCGCCTGCTCGAGAAGGTCTGGCGTCCGCTCGGCGTCGTCGCGGAATCGGTCGACTACGCCGATCCGGCGGCCCGTGCGTCGGCGCTCAAGACGCCCGCGCGGATCGTCTGGATCGAATCGCCGACGAATCCGCGGCTCGACGTCGTGGACCTCGCGGCGGTCGCGGCCGAAGCGCGCGCGGCCGGGGCCTTGGTCGTCGTCGACAACACGTTCGCCTCGCCCGTGAATCAACGGCCGTTCCGGCTTGGAGCGGATCTCGTCGTCCACTCGGCCACGAAGTACTTGGCGGGCCACTCGGACCTGATCCAAGGCGCGGTCATGGCGAAAGACGCGGAGACGTTCGCACCGATCAAGTTCTTGCAGAACGCGACGGGCGCCACGCCTTCGGCCTTCGATTGCTGGCTCACGCTCCGCGGGTTGAAGACCCTCGGCCTCCGCGTCGCGCGGCACAACTCGAACGCGCAGGCGGTCGCCGAGTGTCTCGTCCGTCGCCCGGAGGTTTTCCGCGTGCGCTATCCGGGGCTCGCCTCGGATCCCGGCCATGCGATCGCGAAGACGCAGATGCGCGGCTTCGGCGGCGTCGTTTCGGTCGAACTCGTCGCGACGCCGGAAGAGACGCGGGCGTTCGTCTCAGAGCGTCGTTACTTCAAGCTCGCCGAGTCGCTCGGCGGCGTGAAATCGCTGGTCGCCTACCCGGCCGCGATGACCCACGCTTCGATCCCCGCGGAGGAGCGGCGTGCGCGCGGGCTTTCGGACACGCTGGTCCGACTCTCCTGCGGCGTGGAGGATCCCGAAGATCTGATCGAAGACCTGCAGGAAGGGCTTTCGCAGCTCACGTCGTCCAAACCTTCGGCCGGAAGGCTTGAGACCGCGACGGCGGATACCCGAGCAGCGGCTTCCGACACGAAAACGACGTCGTCGGGCCGATAGGCACGCAAGCGAGGTCGCCGAAAACACTCACGGCGCGCCGCCTCGAAAACCGAGTACGGCACGCCGCGGGTGGACGGGGTCGGGAACGAGAACAGGTACGCGCCCGTCGAGTCGAAGCCGCCGATGAACGGGAACCCGAGGTTGAACTCGGCGATGATCTCGGTGAACGGGATGTCGATGCCGTAGAGGTAGCCGTTCAGGTAGTTGCCCGCGTTCGGCGTGATGGCCATGAAGTAGTTACCTTCGCTCCGCTGAGGCCCCAATCATGCGCGAAGTCGTCGTGTTCCGCGGCAGGTCGGCGTCGCCCGACCGGCTCGCTCAAGTCTTCAAGCTCATCGCAGCAAACGGCGGAACGTTCGACGTCGCCGAGATGCAAACCGCCGCACCCGGTCGCGAGCCTGAGTTCGCCCGTCTCGAAGTCGGCGCCGCGGACGCGGAGTCCCTCGACCGTCTCTTGGCGGAGCTCGCGCCGCTCGGCGGTGAAGCCGACGTGCGGGACGCCGTTTTCGCCGCCGCCGAAGCCGACGGCGTCCTGCCCGACGACTTTTACGCAACGTCGAACTACGACACGTTCGTGCGCGTCGGCGGCTCTTGGGTCGCGGCGACGGAACAGAAGATGGATTGCGCGCTCGTCCTGCGCGCCGGCGTCCCCGTCTGCGTCAAGCAGCGCAAGGTGAAGCGCGGCGAACCGGTGCTCCTGCAAGGCGGCGGCGTCCGCGTGCGGACGCCGGAACGCGCGCGCGGCGGGGCGGCGTTCGGCTTCATGTCGAACGACGTCTCAGCGGAGATCAATAAGGGCGTCGCCGTGCGCGGCATCGCGGCGGAAATCCGGAAGGCCAAGGCGGCCGGCGAGAAGATCGTGGTGGTCGCCGGACCCGCGATCATCCACTCCGGAGGCGACGCGGCGCTCGCGGGTCTCGTCCGCGACGGATGGATCGACGTTCTGCTGGCCGGAAACGCCTTCGCCGTCCATGATCTTGAAAAGGCGGTGTGCGGCACGAGCCTCGGCGTGTGCCAGAAGAGCGGTCGGCCGGTCGCGGGCGGCAGCCGCAACCATCTCTTCACCATCAACGCGGTCAATCGCGCGGGCGGCGTCCGCGGCGCAGTCTCCGCCGGGCTCGTCAAACACGGCGTCATGTTCGAGCTCGTGCGGAAGAACGCGCCGTTCGTGCTCGCGGGCTCGATCCGCGACGACGGCCCGCTGAAAGACGTCGTGACGGACGCCCTCGCCGCCCAAGAGGCGTACCTCGCGGCGCTCGCGGGTTGCGGCGTCTGCCTGATGCTCGCCACCGCGCTGCATTCGATCGCGGTCGGCAACTTGCTCCCCGCCCGCGTCCGCACGGTCTGCGTGGACATGGGCGAAGCGACGCCGACGAAATTGGCGAACCGCGGCACGACGCAGGCCGTCGGCCTCGTCACCGATGTCGGCTACTTCTTGGAGCGGCTGGCGGCGGCTCTCGCCTAGCGCGACGACGGCAGCAGCCGCAACGGCGGCGGCGTCCACGACGGAAGCCCCGCGACCGCGGCTTTGGCGGCGTCGGACACCGGCACGCCCCATGCGTCGAAGAACGGCCCGAGATTCCGACCCGTCGCCGCCGACAAGCGCTTCAACCAAAGGTCGCGCTTGCCGCCTTCTCCGTCCGGCCGTTCGGATGCGGGGGCGTCGCGGTACGCGGCGAACGCCTTTTGCAGCGCTTCGTAGCCGAACGCGTCGATCACCTGCGCATACATGACGAGCGCGAGGAACGGGTCTTTCTTCCACGCATCGAAGGAACCGCCCGCCGCCAAATGCTTCACCGCGGGCACGAGCGCGCCGCGTTCGCGGAGCGCGTCCCACGGCTTCTGACCGCAGAGCTTCTCCAGCACGTAGAGGCTGAAGAGATTGCAGGTGACTTCGCCCGTGCCCTCGAACGTCCAGTCCGACTGCTGATGGTTGTGGCCGAGTTCGTGCCAGAAGCCCCAGCCTTTGCCGCCCTTCCGCAGTTCGGCGGCATCGACCATCGTCGCGCCGACGTCCAAGTGGGTCATGATCGGATAACCCGAGTGCATGTACCCCGCGGAGATCTGCATGTCGTTGACGATCCGCCACGGCCGCTTCGGCGCGGGCCGCGTCGACAACACGGGATAGAGCGCGAGCGCTTCATCCCAAAAGCGGAGCAGCGCGGTCGGATCCTCGATGCCGCGAACATGCTTGCTTTCGCACGTGAGGACGACGGAATCCGTCGCCAGCTCCGCCCATGGCGCGGGCGCCGTCCGGATCCGGTCCCGCCAATCGGCGGGCGACGTCTCGCCTAACTTGAACCTCGGCGCCGCGAACGCTCCGTCGATGATGAACGTCCCGCCCGCGGACGGCCTCTTGCGCGGCGGCTCGAGATAAACAAGTCCGCCGAACGGCGAAGCGACGACCGTCGAGCGGCCCGAAAGCAAAAACTCGCGCGCGACGTCGGGATGGCGCGTCCACGACCGATGGTGCCAGTTCTCGTCGGTGTGACAGCCGAGACGCACGGAGAACCCGGCGACGTCGACTCCCTCCGCGACGGAGATCGTGACGGGACGTCCCGGGGCCGCATAGAGCCCCGTCGAACGCCAACCCTCCGGCCCTTCCGGCAGGACGATTTCGACCGCCGCCGTCCGCGCATCCGACGGCACGTCGCCCGGGAACGACGCGGCGGCCGGGTGGGCGCGACGCAAGGCGGGCGGGATCGCGTCCTCGGCGAACCGCTCGAGCCGGACGGCGATGCGCGCCAACGCGCGTTCGGCCTTAAGAGGCGCGGCCGCCGAGGGAGGCGGCGCCGTCGAAGCAAGGGCCAACGCAGCCTGCAATCGCGGCCGGAACAAGAGATCGTCGAACGGCGCGGTCGCCGCTGCGATCTCGACCGCCGCCGCCAATCCGGCCGCGACTTTCGGATCAGGCTTCGTGCCGGACGCCTCCAATTGCGCGAGGCGGGCCAGCGCCGACGGAGCATGAAGCGGCAGTAATCGGAACGCCTCGGCCGTCGCCGGTCCGACGCGATCGGCGTAGCGATCGGCGAACGCGAGCCCCATCCGGGCGAAGACGCGGTTGCCGCGATGATCTTTCGCCAACGACTTCCCCGGGCTCGTCTGTAGGTAGCCCCAGCCGAGACCCGCCGCGATCACTCCCCCGCCGTCCCGGACGAACTCCGCAAGGCGCGCGATGTCGGCGTCGTTCCGAATGCGAGCGACGTCGCAGACCAGGACGTCCGCCGACTCGGTCGCGGCCGACGCGCGTTCGCCGTCGAACGTCCGCGCGGACAGTCCATGCTCGGCCAGCAGCACCGCGACGCCCGGCGTCCGCCAGCACACGACGCGCGGATCTTTCCGTTCGCCCGCGACCCAACGCGCGCAATTCAGCATGAGGCGGTCGGTCGTTCCTTCCGCCAGCGTCGTCGCGTCGAAGTAGCCGCCGTGGCCGAACAACACGACTCGACCGCGTTCGTAACGCGCCGCCGCGACGACCGCCGCCTTGTCTTCGCCCTCGCGGCCGGCGACGACCGGAAACGCTTGGTCGCCGAAAACGGCGATCGGTCCGGGCACGCCGGGCGACGCGACGACGCCGACCCCTTCGACGAGCAGGTCGAGATCGGCGGCGAAGAACGGCCGTGAATCCTGCGCCTTGGCGGGGGTCAGGACGGCGGCCGCGAAGACGACGGCGCAAAGGCCGTGAAGGACTGCGGCGGAAAGGATCGGCATCGGCGGTTCCGGCGGGACGAAGCGGCGGGAGGAAGAAGCGGCGCAAGGTCCGCGCGACATGTGCGCCATGCGGCGCGCGGATCTCGTGCCGAGTCTAAACCATCGAGCCGTCGCAGCCGATCCGGAGTTCAGCGGCCTAAGTCTTTCCACCATTCGACGACGCGGACGGCGGCTTCTTTGACGGCCTCCCGCGTCGCTTCCGGCGGCGGGTCCGCTACGACGGCCAGACCGGCGTCGTTCGGATAGAGCTTGCGCAAGACGGCCAAGCGCGCCCGGACCGCGCCGGCTGCGCTGGCCTCTGCGAGCGCCGGCAGTCCGTCGACGACCCAGACGGCGGCGGCCGGACCGACGGCGACGAGTTCGGCGACGCGCGCGTCGCGAGTCGCATCATCGGCCGCGGCGTCGAGGCCGACGAGCACAGTTTTCACGCGCCGATCCGTCTCGACCGGAACTCGGAGTTCGAGCAACGCGCAGCCCTCGGGCAGACGTCCGGACGACGACTCGAACTGGTCGAAGATACGCCCCGCCTCGAGGCGCTCCTCGACTTCGGGCGAACCGGTCAGAAGCCTTGCGAGTTCGAACTCGGCGAACACGGCGAGCGCTCTGCCGTCGGCCTTCACGGCGTTCCTAAGGTGACGCACGGCTTCGCGCCGGCGGCCCGCGGCGGCTTCGACCTGTGCTGCGATGAGAAGAAAATCACGGTTGCGGTTGCCCGCCGGGAGCGACGCAAGAAACGCCTGCGCGTCGGCCGTCTTCCCCGAAACGAGCAACGCGGTCAAAAGCCGGCGCTCGATGTCGCGTCGAACGTCGCCGTCCGGGCCGCCTTCGGATTTAAGGGTCGCGGCAAGGTCGACGGCCGCGCCGGCCGCGTCGCCGCGCGCCTCCCGCACGCCGCCGCGCAACAAGAGGAACCGGACGTCGCTCGGACGCTCGACCAACATGCGGTCGGCCAAAGCCGAAGCCTCTTCCAGCCCCGCGGGCGACCCTTCCTCCGTCAACGCTTCGAGCAATGCGGCGGCGGCTTCTTCGGGGCGCGTGCGGCGTGTCGTCGTCGAGGAGCCGGTCGCGACGGCCGCATAAGCGGCGCGAAGCAGGATGGGGCAAGCCTCTTTGCGTCCCGAGGCGCGGAGCTCGACGGCGGCTGCGGCCAGCCGCTCGGGGCGGTCGGCTCCGACTTTGGCGAGCCGTTGGGCGATATCACGCGCGGCCGCAAGGTCCCCTTCGACCGCAAGCCAACGGATCAGGAACTCGACATGCGAATCGACCGGACGGACTTCCGCGAGCAACGCCGCGCGCTTGTCCTCGGCGGTATGGGCGGAGGGCGCGACCGCGGCGAGGAGACGGACCGTCGCTTCGACGGCCGTAGGCGGGAAGGAGGACGACGCCGCGGCCTGAAGCAGCGCCCGCAAGGCTTGATCGCGAACGAGTCCGCTCGTGTTTTCGACTACGACCGAAATCGCCGCGACGGAAGATTCGTCCCACGTTTCGAGCGAAGCGAGGGCCTTGACCATCGAGAGCTGGGGTTCGGCGGCCGTCTCGCGCGAAAGCGCCGCGGCGATCTGCGGTACGGCGGTCGTCTTCTTGGCGAAGGAGAGCACGCGCGCCGCCGCGGCTCGAACCGTCGGCTTCGGATCCTCCAATGCGCGGATCATCGTCGCATAGCCGCCGTTCAGGGCATAGAGGGTCGAGACGAGTTGCACGCGCGCTTCGAGCATGTCGTCCTTCTTGACGAGCGCGTCGTAGAGCGCTTCGACCGGCGGGAGATCCTCCAGCGTGCCGACGCGCGCCAAAGCACGAAGCGCCGCGGCGACCATCGCCGGAGCATCCGCGCCGAGCCGCGTCCGAGCGGCGGCCGCCACACGGGGCGCGAGATCGGCGTCGCGGCCGGCGAGTTCGCCCGACGCGGTCAACGCTTCGGCGGCCGTTTCGTCGTCCTTCTCGTCGGCCAAGAGCAGGAGCAGCGCGTCGACGGTCTTTTTCACGATCTCGGTCTCGGCGCCGCGAAGCTCGGCGGACATGCGCGCGGCGTAGCGTCGGACGACGGCTTCGGGATACGCCCGGCGGTCGAGGTAGCGGAGCGGCGGGCGCTTTTCCGCCACAGAAGCGTCGATATTGCGTTGGACTTCCTGCAGGAACCGCTGGTCCTTCTGTTTCAGCGACGATCGATAAAGGGCCGCTTCCGAAAAGCCCGTGGGGTTCACCGCGAGGAATTTCTCGAACCAATCCTTCCAAGCGGTCGCGTCCGGAAAGTCGTGGAAGGTGATCTGCGTCAACGAAGCGCGGAGATCCGACGCAATGGCGCCGTCTCGAGGGGACTGCAAGTCCTCGACCAGCCGCTGCGCCACGCGGAGGCGCTCACCGGGATCGTCGGCGACCTCCGAGAGAATGCGCAAAGACCGACGACGGGCATCCGAGCCCGCGGCGCTTTCGAACAGACGAAGCGCCGGCTCGAGCAGCGAATCGCGACGGTCGAACTTTTTGAAGACGAACGAGACGAATTGATCACGCGCGGCCGAGCCGCGACCGTAGACCTCGAAAAGGACCGGAACGACCGACGCGTCGGCGGTGACGTCGAACGCGGAGACGACGCCTTCGAACACGGCGTCGGTGGCTTCACGACCCCGCAGGAAATCGAGGATCCGCGTGCGGGCGATTTCGCCTTTTCCGAGCAGCGCCGCCGCTTTGATGCCGGCTTCGCCGGCCGTCGAGGCGCGGGCAAGATCCTTCAGAGCGAGGTCGAACTCGTCCTGCGGACGGCTTTCGCCGACCGGACGGGACCGCGCTTCGCCGCGGGTCGTCGGGCCGGAGTCCTGCGCCCGGCCGGTGCGGACCGTCGCCGCCGCCGTCAAAACGACGCAGAAAGCTCGGCAAATCAGACGAAAATTCATAACGAAAGCGCCGTCGCCGTGCGTCCCGGGCCCCGACGGTCCGCACGACAAGGAACGAAACGGAAAGTAGCAGGCTCCGTGAGCCCGCGACGAATCAGTTTTCGAAGTCCGCGAGCCGCGCCAAGATCGCCGCCAACGTCGCTTCCGGCCTGCCGCCGGCGTCGACCGTGCCCCGGCAAAGCGCTCGATAAAGACCGTCGCGTTCCGCAAAGAGCCGGAAGCACTCGTCAGCGCCGATGCCTTCGCCGAGGACAGGACGGCTTTCCGCCGTCGGATCACGAGCGGCCCGTTCTTGCAACACGAACGGATCGGCTCGGAGATACAAGACGTCCCCGTAGGCGGACAACAGTTCGCGGCTCCGCGGATCGAGCGGGGCCCCCCCGCCCGCGGCGACGACGGCGCCGGGCGTCGCGACCGCCGCCGCAACGACGGCGCGCTCGACCGCTCGAAAGGTTTCGATTCCCGACTCCGTGTTCCAGCGGCCCGCGGTACGGCCGGTCCGTTCGAGAATCAGTTCGTCGGTATCCGAAAACGCCCGGCCCAAGGTCGACGCCAGACGACGTCCTACGGTCGACTTCCCGGCGCGGCGAAGCCCGATCAGGACGATCCCTTTCATGCGCCGGGCACTAGAGCGTGTTCGACGGCCGTGCGGAGCGCGCCTTCAGCGTCGTCGCAGTCGGTGCGGAAAAGCCTGAGCTGGGCGATCGCCTGTGCGACGTAGAGATCGACGCCGTCCAAGACGCGAAAACCGGCGGCCCGCGCTGCGATCGTGAGCGGCGTCGCGCGCGGCCGGTAGTTGGTCTCGAAAACGACGGCCCCGGCCTTCGCCCAACCGAGATCGACCGCCCGGCCCGCCGGATCGCGCACCGAGCCGGTCGGGGTCGCATTGACGACGACGTCGGCGGCGGCGCGCGGAACGTCCGCGGGTGCGAGGACCGTCACACCCGGACCGAGAGGCGACGTCCCGACGGATTCGCTCCGCCGCGAGACGAGCGTCGTGCGGAACCCTTCGGCCCGGAGCGCCGACGCCGCCGCGAATCCCGCCCCTCCGAGCCCCACGACCACGGCGCTCGCCCCATGGGCCGAACGGCCCGTTTCGGCGAAGGCTGCGCGGATCGGACGCGCGAAACCGTCGACGTCGGTGTTGTAGGCCGTCCAAACGCCGCCCTCGTTCACGAGCGTGTTGGCGGCGCCGACCTCCCGTGCGCGCGGATGGATCTCGTCCGCCAAAGCGAGCGCGGCGACCTTGTGCGGCGTCGTCACCGACAATCCGCGGATCCCGAGGAGCCGGCAGACCTCGCGCACGCCCGTCGTCGACGACGTCGAGAACGGCACATAGCGCGCGGGGACGCCGCGATCGCGGAAGACGCGGTTCCACGCGGCGGGACCGACGGATTGCTCCGCTCGGTCGCCGAGCACCGCATAGGCGGCCTCCGGGGCGGGACCGCTCGGTCGGACGGCGTAGAGATCGACGACGTCGCGGAACGTCGGCAGTTCGGCCGGCAAAGCGGCGTTCGGTTCGACGGAGTAGCGCGCATAGGTCCACGGGCTCCCGAAGCGCTCCGGCAGGAGCCGCGTCACGAGTCCGGCGCTTCCGAGACCGAAAGCGACGACCCGGCCCGGCGCTTCACCCGTCGCGCGGGAGAGCGTCATCACGTCGAGCGCGCAGCGAAGCCTTGCGGCGAGCTTCACGACGTCCCCGCCCAAAGACAAGAGACCGCGCACCAAGCCGCGCACATCCGGCACGAGACCGTCGAAATCGTGGTGCGAGACGACGAGCTTGGTCGGCGCCGGCGGCCGGCCGAACGCCGCGGCCGCGTCGCGCTCGATATCGACGTACGCCGCGCCGGCTGCTGCGGCGGCCCGCAGGAGATCGAAGCGCGCGGATTCCGGACCGCGGAACGAGCCTCCGTCGATCGGTCGCCGGCAGGTCGCGAGGACCGGCACCGATGCGCCGCGGACGACGTCGCCGTCCGGAACGGCCATCGCATCCAACCGGACCTCGGCGAGCAGGCCCTGCCTAAGCCCGGGCTCGCGCGAGAGCGCTTCCAAAGCCGCGCGGATATCCGCCGGTTCGCGGCGGGCGATGACGGCGACGATCACGGAGGCAGGCCCAGCACGGGCCGGACGTCCTCGGCTTTGCGGCCGTCCGGACGCCGGGCGGCGAGCCGCACGAGCGCAGCGCAAAGCGCGGCATAAAGATCGCGCTCCGCCGGCGACCGGTCGCCGAGCGCCGTCAGATGTTTCGCAATCGTCGCTGCATCGCCGCGGACGACCGGCCCGGTGAGCGCGGCGGAAGGCCCGAGTCGTTCGACGTTGTCGAGCGCCCCGCGACAGAGAGCAAGCAAGGCCGAACGCGCGAGTCCCGGCGGAGCGCCCGCATCGACGAAGGCGCGCTCGGCGATGTCGAGCAAGGCGAGCGGAGCATTGCCCGCGATCGCAGCGGCGGCGTGATAGAGGTCGCGTCGCGCACCAAGCAGCGCGAAGGGACGCCCGCCCGCCAGTTCGGCCAAGGCCA
>SXGS01356004.1_pt1 | contig 10589 bp, 7 predicted proteins | sample 3174681 | NCBI WGS metagenome assembly SXGS01 (sample SAMN11356861, study PRJNA531348) | freshwater metagenome | isolation source: freshwater sample F1-80 | place: China: Fuxian Lake, Yuxi | collected 2017-12-25
ATTCTCTGGGCGCTACTGAACACTCTGGAGTTCGCGTTCAACCATTAGGGGACAACCGGCGCTTGGGGCCGGCAAGGAAGGTACGGAGGAATACATTATGCCCCGCTACTGTGATGGCATCCGTCGTCGAGATCTGCTCCAGGTGGGCGCCCTGTCCTCGTTTGGGCTGTCTCTCCCTGCGCTCCTGCAGGCAGAAGCGGCCCGGGCCGCCGGACCTGCGCCTGTACCCGGGCGGAAGAAGACGTCGGACCCGAGTTGCATCCTGATCTACCTCTCCGGCGGCCCCAGCCAGTTGGAGATGTTCGACCTCAAACCGGACGGGCCCGCCGAGACTCGGGGCGAGTTCAAACCCATTCGCACGAATGTGCCGGGGTTCGACATCTGTGAGCACCTGCCGCGCCTCGCCCGCGGGGCGCACCGATTTTCTGTGCTGCGCTCCCTCTCGCACACGAACGCCGGGCATGGCGGTGGGGCTCACTATATGTGTACCGGCAAGCACCCCACGCCTACCTTCGTGGAGACGACCACCCGGCCCAACAACCAGCATCCGTTCATCGGCACCGTGGTGGCGCAGCAGAAGGGGATCAAGCGAGACCTCCCGCCCTTCATCAGCCTGCCGATGCTGCTCTCCTATGGTGGTCCGGCGTTTCTCGGCCCGGGCTACATGCCCTTCGTCATCGAAAGTGACCCGGCATCACCCAGTTTCCGGGTGCGCGATCTGACGACCGCGCCCGGGGTCGGGGCCAGCCGGGCGGACGAACGCCGCCGCCTGCGCGCGTCGCTGGATGGCTCTCTGCGCGATTCTCTCCGCACCGGCAGCGCACGTGCGACCGCGATGGATACGTTCTACCAGAAGGCCTACGATCTGGTGACCAGTGAGGCGGCCCGCAAAGCGTTCGACATCGGCCGCGAGCCCGAGAAAACGCGGGACAGCTACAGCCGTTCCACCTTCGGCCAGAGCCTGTTGATGGCCCGGCGGCTGGTCGAAGCGGGATGCCGCTTTGTCTCGGTAGATCACGGGGGATGGGACAACCACACCACGATCTTCCCCACGTTGAAGGATGATCTGCTCCCGCAGGTAGATGCCGGCCTCAGCAGCCTGCTGCAAGATCTCGACGATCGGGGTCTGCTGGATAACACCGTGGTCGTCATGTTCGGGGAGTTCGGCCGCACCATCCAGATCAACAAAGAAGGCGGGCGCGACCACTGGCCGCACCTGTCGCCGGTGTTGATCGGCGGCGGCGGGTTGCGCAACGGGATCGCGGTCGGGAAGTCGGATGCCAGGGGAGAGTACCCTCTTGAGCGCCCGATGAAGCCGGAGGATCTGGCTGCTACCCTCTACACCGCACTCGGGGTAGACTACCAGACCATCGTCCAGACCCCGTTGGGCCGTCCCGTCCAGGTCGTGACGGACGGCGAGCCGATCCACGAACTCCTGTAAGGACCTGCGGTCCTGCTCGACCCGGCGTCGGCCGTCTTTCCACACGGCCGACGCCGGGTCTTCGCACTTCTCGACGCCGATGGCTCTCTTCTCCTATGCGCATCCGGACTTGCCTCTTCCTTGCCGTTCTCTTCGCCCCGGCGGCTTCCGCCCAGAAGAGTGAACCGCAGCACGTCTATCTCTTCCCGGCCGGCGGGCAGCAGGGCACCCAGACCAAGGTGACGATTCACGGAGAAAATGTCACTACGCTGTGTGACTTCCACCTAAGCCCTGGAACCGGAGTGACTGCTCCGCCCCAGGCGCGGGATCGGCAGACTACGCTGACGGTGCGTCGCGATGCACCGCTCGGCCCGGTCCAGTTCCGAATCGCCACGTTCAACGGGGGGGTAGGCAGTCGGGTTTTCGTCGTGGGCGACCTGCCGGAGGTCAACGAGAGTGAAGCCGCCGGGGCGGAGAAGGGCCAGTCGGTGACCCTGCCCGTGACGGTCAACGGCCGCTGCAACCCGGATGGTGATCGGGATCGTTATGTAGTTCAGCTTCGCGCGGGGGAACCTTTTTCCGCAGACGTGCTTGCTGCGCGCCTGGGTGGGCCGATTGACACCAACGTCTTTGCCGGGCAGTTCGGCGGCCCTTCCAGCGACCCCACGTGCAGTGTTCTGGACGCTACGCTGCGCCTTTACGGTCCGGATGGGCGGGTAGTCGCACAGGCGGAAGACACCTACGGCCTGGACCCCGCGGTGGACTACGTCCCTACCCGGGACGGGACGTATGTGGTGGAGGTGCATCATCTCGCGCATCTCGGAATGCCGCAGTTCGTCTACCGCCTCTCCCTGAAGAATCGCCCACTGCCGCGGCTGGAGATGTCGGGTCCGGTGGAAGTCGAGCCCAATGACACATTGGAGGCAGCAAAGTCGTTTCCGGACGGTGGCGTCGTGTACGGTCGCTTCTCCCGCCCCGGGGATGTGGATGTCTATCGTGCGACCCTGGCTAAAGGCGCGCACTGGCGCTTCGAGGGCTGGGTAGAGCGTATCGGGGCAGCCGCAGACGCCGAACTCGCGCTGATCGGCCCGGATGGCAAGACCCTGGCGACTACAGACGACGGCGCGGACGGCTCACGCGACCCGGTGCTCCATTTCGCCGCCCCTGCCGACGGAGAGTACGCGATTCGGCTCCGCGACGCCGGAATGAGCTCGCTCGGAGACCGTCTGACGTACCGCCTGGAAGCGCAATTACAGCCGGCCGACTTCCGGTTGGACGCAAAGACCGAGCTCGTGGATCTGGCTCCGGGGGGCAAGGCGGTCCTGGATGTGGCTGTACAGCGGTTGGGGGGATTTGCCGGCCCGGTGCGGCTCACTGCAGAAGGGCTGCCCGAGGGCGTCACTGTTGAGCCGCTCGAGCTGGCTGCGAATCAGAACGCCGGTAAGTTGTCGTTTGTAGCCGCCGCTGACGGTCCCTCCGGTAGTGCCGCAGTGAAGCTCGTCGGGGTGGCTGCCATCGGTGACGGAGAGGCCCGTCGGGGGGTGCGCGCGCCGGTGGCGAACCCGGCTGACTGGGGAGCTATCGGCTCGGCTCCGCGATTCGTAGATCCGGTGCTGGTGACCGTGAAATTCCCCAGCCCCTTTGAGATCGAGGCGGACGACTACTATCACTTCCTGAATCTGGGCACCATCGTCCCGGCGAAGGTGTTTGTGAAGCGCAAGCCCGGTTTCACCGCTCCAATTCATCTTTCGATGGCGGACCGGCAGCCCCGAAATCCGTACGGGGTGACCTTTGAACCCCTGACGGTAACCACCCAGGAATCCACGGTCTTCATCCCGATGCGTTTGCCCCAGGGGCCTCGCGGCAACGAGATTATCCGTGCCCATGTGAAGGGCGAGGCGCTGACGCGGGACGCAAGGGGGCGCGAGTGGCACATCTCGGTCACATCGGTGAAAAACACGGTGGCGCGGACTCAGGCGCCGGTGCTGAGCCTGGCAGTGGAGCCCGAGGTGCTGCGAGTGCGCAGGAGCGAGAGCGTCGCCGTACGGTTCGTGCTCGGGCGGACCGCGACATCCCAGGGCCCGGCTGAGATCCGGGCGGAGCCGGGAGCCGGGATGCAGGGTGTCACCATGGATCCCGTCCGGGTGCCCCCCGGCTCGTCAGAGGGGGAAGGGATGCTGCGCGTGGCGCCCGATGGGGCTCCGGGGAAGGACAGCACGGTGTGGTTCGAAGTCACCTCGCGCCGTGAGAACGGGCAGGTGCTCTTCTACCGCGCGAAGGCGGAACTGGACTTGCGGTAGTTCCCGGAAGCGGCTGTGGGCGCCCTCGGAGCGCCCGGCGTGCTCGTGACAGCGAACGAGCCGAACCAGTGCCGGCGGCGCTCCGCGACGCTGCCGGACGGGATCTGTGCCGGGCTAGCCCACGCGCCGACGGGTATGTGGCCGGACATCTGCCCAGAGTGTCCCGACGCAGCAGTGTACGACCTACCCCACAGGCTTCCGGGTGATGCGCCGAGCGGCGGCACCTCACCGGGCGCCGGGACGCTTTTTCTCAGCTCAACTTGTGTCGGACTCGCCCCACTGGGACTGGACCGCACACCTCCGCCCAGAGGCCACCGGGGAGCGCTGCCGTCTGTTGCGGAGCGGGCCGCGCGGTGGCATCGGGATCTTCGAAGCCGAGTTCGGAGACTCCGGATCCGCTGTCCATCACCTAGACGCCGATTTCCGACACAAGATCAGATGTCGGAGACGGCCTGGGTAGCAGCCCGGAGTCTGCGAATACGCTGGCGGTCAGCCGCTGGTGTTTGGATTGGAAACGCTGGGTGCGTCCCCGGTGGGTGCCGGAGTGGGGGCAGCAGGCGGCGTGGGTCCGAGCGGCTCGGACCCTGCCGCATCCGGCGGCGGCCGTGAACCTGCGTCTGTGGTAGGTCGCAGTTCCTGAATGGGATGGATCTCTACCCGAGGGGCCACGGGCGACGTGACCCGGGGCGGTAGCTGACTGTCCTCGGCGTCCGTGGCGGTAGTCGGCTTCGGTGCAGCCTCGGGCTCGGTATCCAGGTGGTCAGCCATTGCCAACACGGGATTCCGCACCAGGTCTCGCCCGACGTACAACGTCACGTCGGCCCGTCCCGGTTCACTCTGAGCATCTTTTTCAACGTCAGAGGCAAGGCCCAGCTTCTGGAGCACGCGTCTACCCGCGCCCACCAGCTTTGAGTGTTGCACCACACGGGTCCGCTCCGTGGGATCGCCCGGAACCCGGCCTCGGCGGACGACACGAAATCCCCACCGCCGAAGCAACTGGTACACTCGCTGATACGTAGCCCGACTGCCGCTGGCGTTGCGCAGGTCCACACGGATCAGCGGGTTCATGCCGTCCGGGTCACCCTGGAGCAGCCATCGCACTACCGCCGGCTTTCGTTCGTCGTCCGCCACCACATAGGAGACGCCCCGTATGGTGCGGGTTGCCTCGATCGGCAACGATACTGTCCGGACCGCACCGGGTTCCATTCGATGGAAAAGGTGCGCGAGCGCCAACTGTTGCTGTGGGTAGAGGTCGGTCTGGACATGCTGGCGGATCGCCTGAATCACGGGTTCGGCCTTGAGAATCACCGTGGGATCTTTCGCCCGGGAGGCAAGTCGCTGGATGACTTCCTGCTGCCGGCGAATACGCCCAAGGTCGCCTTCCTCATCCTTCCGAAACCGCATGTAACCGACTGCCTGCGTGCCGTTAAGAGTCCGTTCACCCTGCTTGAGGTGGATGTGCAATTGACCCCAGTTGTCGTCGTAGTCCATGTCTTTCTTGACCTGGACCTGCACTCCCCCGAGGGCATCCACCACGGCCGCGAGCGCTTCCTGCCGGATGACGACAGCGTAGTCAATCGGTGTGCCGAGAAACTCGGCAACGGCCTCCCGAGTGTAGTCTATCCCTCCAACGGCGTGGGCCTCGTTGATCTTGGAATATGACTGTCGCCCCGGCAGGCGGACGCGGGTGTCACGGGGGATGGAGAGGACTCCCACCGTCTTTTGCTTGAGGTCGAGCCCGACCACCATGAGGACATCCGCGCGAGCATTCTTGGTATACGGTTGCCCGACCAGGTGGCGCAGCTTTGGGTCGCGGCTCACAAAGATGTTTCGATCCAGGCCGATGCACAGAATGACCAGGCGATCGCGCCCGGGAAACTGGCTGCGCGGGTCGATCAGCGTGCCGACGGTGTCCTTCATCCGCCACAGGCTGGCAAACCAGTTCCGCTCACCCAGGAACTGCCCGTGGAGGGACACGGCACTGCCCGCGCCTACGGCGAGCGCGAACAGAAGCAGAAATCCTACCCACCTCCTGACGCCTCGCGCGGGGGTTGACGCACCGGGTGGCCGGCATTCATTCGGATCCGTTCCCTGAGCCAAGACCCTGTTTCTCCCCTGTGCTCCACAGGCACTGCGTCCGCGCAGTTCGGCGCAACTGTTTGGTGGTCACGGATCGCGGTGACGGTTCAATGGGGCGCGAGCCCGGGCTTGCAGCCTCTCGCGTTGTGAAAACACCGCTTCAGTATATCCATCCGGTGCGACACCTTCCTACCTTTCCGTATGAAGCCAGCCGGGAATGCCGCGTGCCGTGCCGTCGGCGGCCGTTCCCGTGTCGAGACTGTCGCGAGGGATGACTCCGCGTAGTCCTTCCGACTACGCCGATTTCATCCCCTGAGACGAGGGAAACTCACCCTTCTGACCGATAGTAGCAACTCCATCAGAGGTCGTAGAGTCTGGCGTCAACGGACGACAGGTTCGTGTAGACACAGACCGGCGGCGGTCCGTCCGATCGGGCGAGAGTGCCGCCGAGCCTCAGGAGCAACCAATGCCTTCGCAGAATGTCACCGGCCTCCGGAAGCAGACTCCGCGACTGGCGGGTCAGATGCATGCCTCGAGCCTGCGCTGGCGCCGGCGCGGGGCCGTTCCCCGCTTGCTGCTGGCGGGAGCGGCCGTTGGCCTCGCCACGCTCGGCATGGCGGGCCCGACTGTGCCGCGTGCAATCGCCGCCGGCCCACCCCCCAGGGGAAACCAAACGATCTCGGGCGACCTCAAGGCACAGGCGTTGGCATACCGAACCAGCGCGACCAAGAAGTCCGTCATCGTGCAGTTTCGCAGTCCGGCGTCCCTTAATAATGACGATGCGGAAGTCATTTCCCGTTTCGCCGGTGGCGACCTGCGCCGGAAGTTCCGGGTGATCAACGGTGCGGCGATGCGCATCCCCTATCGGGCTCTGCTCGCGCTTGCTGCGCTCCCGGAAGTGGCCTGGATCTCACCGGATCGGCAGCTCCAAAGCACCTGGGATCAGGATGTGGAAGCGCAGGGCGCCGATCAGGCATGGACTGCGGTTGTAAGCCCGGGCAATGTCAACACCAACGGCGCCGGTGTGGGCGTCGCCGTGGTTGACTCCGGCGTGAAGGCCGGACTGGCCGACTTCGCCGGGTCTGGGGGTTCGCGGCTGGTGGCGTTCCAGGATTTCGTCGGCACCCAGACGACGCCGTACGACGACTACGGGCACGGTACCCACGTCGCGGGCATTATCGCGGGGAACGGAGCCAGTTCGAGTGGGCTGTTCCGCGGCGTGGCGCCGAAAGCCAACATCGTAGCCCTCAAGGTGCTCGATGCCAGCGGGTGCGGCACCGCGAGTGGGCTCATTTCCGCGCTCAATTGGTGCGTGACGAACAAGACGACCTACAACCTGCGCGTGGTCAACCTTTCGGTTGGGCGGGACCCCGCCGAGAGCGCCACTACTGATCCGTTGTGCGCTGCGGTGCGCAACTGCGTGCAGGCCGGCCTGGTCGTGGTTTGCTCGGCAGGCAACAAGGGCAAGGATCTGGAGGGCGCAGTTCGCTATGGCGGCATCTCCAGCCCCGCGAATGAGCCTGCCAGCATTGCTGTGGGAGCCGGCAACACCAAAGCAACCACCGTCCGCACCGACGATGTAGTCTGCTCGTATAGCAGCCGTGGTCCGACCGCACTCGACCAGTTCGCCAAGCCGGACGTGGTCGCCCCGGGCAACAAGATCGTCTCCTTGCGCAGCACGGGCAGCACGCTGGACAACGAAAACCCGGGCAGTCGTGTGTCGGGATACAACAACGACTACTTCGAGCTGTCCGGCACGAGTATGGCCGCACCGCAGGTAGCGGGTATCGCAGCCCTGATGTTGCAGGCGAACCCGAACCTTACCCCGGGCGCCGTGAAGGGCCTGCTGATGTTTACCGCGGAAGACATGCAGCTCAAGGACGCTCTGAACGTCCTCCTCCCTCCCGGTGTGGCGGTCATCACGCAGGGCGCCGGCAGCGTGAACGCACTGCTGGCGACCAAGGCCGCGTCGCTGGTGAATGCCTCCGCGGCGACCGGGCAGTCCTGGCTTTCGGCGGCGATCCCGTCCACCACGACGATCGGAGGGGCCGCTACTACGCGCTCGGGCGTCATTCTGCACGGATCCAACAAGTACACCGGCGCTGATCTGATGAATCTGCGCCAGGCCCTGTACGGGTCCAGCGTGCTCTGGGGGGACTCCACAAGCTGGACTTCCAACGTGGCTTCGGCGAGCAACGAGGTCCAGGTGAATCAGTCGTTCTGGGTGAGCCTGCTGATCTGGGGTGACTCCGTTCTGTGGGGTGACAGTGTGCTTTGGGGTGATTCCCTGAACCACTTGAAGGGCATCCGCTCCTCGGGTGACTGACGAACTTCCTACTCCTGAATACTCCGCAACTTCGGTGAGCGCCTGGCGTGTCAGTCCGAACCACAACCGGGGCATCCGCCAAGCACAAGGGATTTATCTGATGTCATCTCGAGGAACCAGAACACACAGGGGACAGCCGGCGTGGCTTTTCACGCTGCTCTTCGCCGGTCTGGTGACTACCCATGTCGCCGCGCACTCGGTCTCGAACCGAATGCACCGGCTTGAGGAGAAGGCGGCACCCGCCGTCCTCCACCGCGCAGGGCACATGCGCTCTGCCCAGTCGCTGTCGTTGATCGTGCAACTGCAGGCCCCGGCCACCGCGCTCACAGTGCGCACGCTGGAAGCCGCGGGGGTGCAGGTCACCCGGCGTTTTGCCCGACTTCCGATGGTCGTGGTACGAGCTACGGACCCGGCAGCAGTGCCGAGCCTGGCTGCTCTTTCGGTTACGCGCCGTGTCAGTCTCGATCCGACCGTGGAACGCGTGCTCAGCGCCGGCGCGCCGGCGGTGGGCGGCGACGTCGCCCGCCAGGCTCTTGGGTTCACCGGACGGGGGGTCACTGTCGCTATGCTGGACAGCGGTATCGTGGCATCCCGCGACCTCACGGCGGCCGCGTCATCCAATTCACGCATTCTCGCATCGGTGGACTTCACCCGCGGCGGGGTTACTACTCGTCCAGGTGATCCGTGCGGTCACGGTTCGGCTGTGGCTGGAGTGGTCGCCGGCAACGCCCGCCTGTCCACCCAGCGCCTGAATGGTCGTGTCTACAACACTCGTTCCTTCTGGGGGATCGCCCCGCAGGTTGGACTGGTGAATCTGCGCGTGCTCAACCACCTGGGGCAGGGTCGGGTGAGCGACGTCATCGCCGCCCTCGACTGGTGCATCCAGCACAAGGATGAGTACGGGATCCGCATCGCCAACCTGTCGTTGGGACATGCGCCGTACGAAAGCTATCGCACTGATCCGCTTTGCCAGGCAGCCGAGCAGGCGTGGCAGGCAGGGCTGCTCGTGGTATGTGCTGCCGGAAACCGGGGACGGGTCAATCCGCACTCCGCCCGGAGTGGTGTTGCCTACGGCACCATCAACAGCCCCGGCAACGACCCGATGGTTCTGACCGTGGGCGCCACGAACACCCGCGAGACTGTCCAGCGAACGGATGACGTGATGGCGACCTACTCCTCTCGGGGACCTACCGCCGGCGATCTGGTCGTGAAACCGGATCTGGTGGCGCCGGGCAACCGCGTGGCGTCGCTGCGGGCTCGTAACTCGCTCCTGGAGCGTGTGATCGGACCGCAGAACGTGGTTCCGCCTGCAGCCTACTGGAGCGATGGTTGTCGGCAGACGAGCGAATACTATGTGCTGTCCGGAACCAGCCTGGCGGCTGGGTTCGTCAGCGGCGCAGCAGCGCTCTTGCTCGAGAAGGACCCGACGCTCACGCCGGACGACCTGAAGTACCGGCTGATGAAGTCGGCGACCAAGGTGTGGAGCGGGACTGGCGCGGCGACGGATCTGTTCAGCCGTGGCGCGGGATACCTGAACATCCCGGCGGCCCTGGCCGAGCGCGAGCGTGCTCCCGAAGCCCCGGTGTCTCCCCGTCTGGAGGTGGAGAATGGCCGGTGGGGTGTGGCGGCGGAGCAGGCGCTCTGGGGTGACCAGGCGCTCTGGGGTGACCGGGCGCTCTGGGGTGACAGCGTGATCGGACCGCTGTCGGCTGCGTTCTCCGACCGTGGAGTTCGGCCGGATCAGGCGCTCTGGGGGGATGTCAGCCCGATGGCCGTCAACGGAGACTGAGTCAAACGAACCGGTCGTATCTGGAGAGTAGGTGATGCCGATGTCACCTGCTCCCGGGGGCAGGGGGAAGGCGAACGTGTTTCGCCTTCCCCCTGTTCCGGTTTTGCGCACTTGCCGTCCGGACAGATTCTACGGCGTTGGGTATGCTTGCATGGCGGGGTTCGCTCTGGTCCGAAGTGCTAGCCGGGGTGGCCGGGCCCGAGCGGCCGCGCAGAGAGATGTGGCGTGGTCTGTCCGGGCGTACGCCGCGGCGCCGTTGAGCGCACGTGGTCGCTGACGGGATCCGCTGGGCCGGGCCGAAACGGCGCTGTGAACAAGTCAGGAAAGCGGATAATGAGCAAAAAGCGCGCCCGTGTGGGGATCGGAAGAGATCGGCCTGTGCTGCGCGGGCTGGTGCTCGGGTTGCTTCTCGCCGGAGCAGCGACGGGCCAGGAGCAGGCGACTCCAGGCAACCTCGCGCCCGAACGGCAGGTCCCGGCCCCGGGAACAGTGGTTCTGGGTGAGATTATGGATCTTGAGGGCGCGACTTTCCGCATGGGTGTGACCAGGATTCGTAGGTAGGAAAAAGGAGTCATCATCCCCGGTTCCGGCGAACCTTTCGGTGTCAACGACAAGGAGGAACCGGAGATGACAGAAGTACTTTCGGCAGAACAGGTAGTGAGCCTGCAACGGACG
>SXGS01710449.1_pt1 | contig 10589 bp, 4 predicted proteins | sample 3174681 | NCBI WGS metagenome assembly SXGS01 (sample SAMN11356861, study PRJNA531348) | freshwater metagenome | isolation source: freshwater sample F1-80 | place: China: Fuxian Lake, Yuxi | collected 2017-12-25
AAAGCCAGATCGACCCGATACAATGTGGCTGCGGCAGCCAGGTACCGCGCCTGTGTGATCCGCTCAAAATCGCCGTACTTCAAACCGAGGCCCTGCACCACCGCCCGGAAGTCATCCACCTCGGTGATCTTCCTCGCTATCAGGTCGGCGTCCTTTTCGTCATTGCCGCTGAGTTGATCCTTGGTCAGCTTGGCATACGCAGGGTCCACTCCGAGGAATGCAGCCTCCGCCACGTATTGAATCGAGGTGCGCAGATCTCCCGCCCGGTTCGACGCGACCAACGCATCGAAGTCGGTCAGCAAACGCGCCATCAATGCGTCATGCTTCTTCGCGTTGTTTTGCTTCTTGTAAAGCTGAGCAAGGCGATACTCGGCAACCAAACCGTGTTCTGGATTCGTGAGGGCATACTTGCTCAAGTACCCCTCATAGAAAGCCACGGCCTTGGCGGCGCTCACCGCTTCCCACTGTTCACCGGCGCGGAAGTAGACATCTTCCACATCAGACCGCTCCGGGTACAGCCGGGCGTAGTCTTCAAAGCCCTTCGCCGCGCCCGCATTATCGCCAAGGCCAATCTTCAAGAAAGAAGCATTGTAGAGCGCATCTGCGGTGTTGGGATCGGCTTTAAAGTACTTGAGCAGCAGCTCGTAATAGGAAATCGCCTTGTCCAATTCGAAAGTGGACTCGTAGTTGGCGCCGATGCGGAAGTACAACCCCGCGGACGACGGATCGGAGGGGTACTGGCTTACATAGCGCTCAAAGAGTTCATTGGCTTTTTCAGGCTTGCCAGCGATGTCATAGCTGTTGGCCGCATTGTACAAGGCATCTTTCAGTACCTGAACATCGGCTTTGGGGTAGTCCCGTATAAACGTAAGAAATGCTTCAGCAGCCTCCTCCCGTTTGCCCGCTTCGATGTAGGCCATCGCCTGTTGGAAGGCCGCGCCCTGCTCAGCATTCTTGAATGCCTGGGTTCGACCGCGGGTATCCGCTGTATCAGGCCCCAACGGCACAGCCGAGAACCGTTTGGAGTACTCCCGGACTCGCTCCAAATCGCCCTCAGTCACGTAGGAATCGACGATAAGGCCGGCAGCGTACGACGCTTCCAACGACTTCGGCATTTGGTCGACAATCGCCAAAAGCTTAGGGCGGGCTTCGTCAAACCGATTGTGACGGAACAACATTTCCGCGACGACGTACTGAATCGGAGCCCTATTGACGGTCGCCAACGCCAACCAATCGGGTTGGTTCGGATCCGTTTGCGGCGCGAAAGTGTGGCCGAGAACCTCACTTGCCGACTGGGCGAAAGCCTCGTGATGAGGAGACAGTGCGTACACCGTGATCGGCTTGCCGGCCACCGAAGTGTAGGTACGCTCGGCGGAAGCATCCGCAGGAAGGGCATTTATCGGACCGTGCAGCGAAACCGCGACCTCCTGGAGTGACCGCATGCGCTGATAGACCGAGCCATCTCCAAAGTTGTGGTTCTTTCTGCTCCGGATGAGCGCCTCATATTCTGGCGCGGCAGCGGCATAATCCTTTCCGCGGTAGAGCGTATCCGCCAGGTACCACTGCATCTGGAAGTAGTCGTCGGAAATCGGGAAACGTTCGAGGTACTCTCGGAACTTGGCCGCGGCCATACGGTAGGCCTCAGCGTCTCCGGTGGCGTCGGCGGTCTTCCGGTATTCGATCGCGACGTCGGCCAGCGATTCCTCGATGAACCCTCGAGCAACCGCGAGCGCTTCGGGATTGTTGCGGTTCTCGATCCACCATCCCGACTTGTCGTTGTACTTTTCGGTAAGTTCGATACGCGCCAAGGCAGACGCGGCAGGATCGCGATTCAATCCTGAATTCAGCAGCTTCACAACCAGCATCTGAAACTGGGGATTGTCTCCCTCATTTTGCCAAGGCGCCAGCTGCAACCGACGGTAAACCGGAACCGCCTGTTCGAATCGGCCATACTTGGTCAACACGTCGCCAAGAGCGATGTACACCGCCCTTTGATACTTCTTTTCTCCGCCGATCGAAGCGAAATAGTCTTCGGCGATCTCCAAAGGCTCCCGCCCCTGCTCCTCGCCCATGTCGGCGAACGAAAACGCCATAAATCGGGTGGCGTCGGGCGCATACTCGCTTCGTTTTCCCGTGTCGACGAACAGCTGCTCGGAATAGTCGAGTAGTCGAGCGAACAATGCCAGGGCGGTGGCGTCGGGCGCGTCGCCGTCGCGCGGCTTGTCGTACACGTCCAGCTTGTAGTACGCCCAAGCGAGCTGGTACATTGCATCCGAATAGAGGCGCGATTCCTTGCCTTTTTTGTAGACCTGCCAATATTCGGCGATGGACTCTTCGAACCGGCTCTCCTCGAAAAGGAAGTTGCCAATATTCAAATGGGCATCGTCCGCCAACGGCGAATTGGGTGCAACGGCCAACAGTTGTTCAAAGGTCCGCCTCGCCGCCACATCGTCGGTCTGTTCGGCGTTGGGTTCCTTGTAGACAAAGGCCAGCGAATACAGGGCACCGTCTAGGAACTCATACCGTTTCTCGGGCGGCTTAAGCAGATTGTCCGCGACGATCTCTTCGTACAGTTGCACCACTCGAGCCAAGTTCATTTTTGGATCGGGCGGAAGTTCTTCCAGACGATTTTCTTCATCGAGCTTCTGGTAGAGCTCTTCATACGCAGCTTTTTCCACCAGCCACTGCTCTGAGGCGACCTCCCAATGCAACTCAGCCAGTCGAAACCGGATGTGGTTCGCGTAGTCTGCCTTGGGATAACGCCGAAGAAAGTCCTCGAATTTTGCGATGGCTGCAGTTCGCTGAAGCCCCTCCGCGTCCTCGACCACCCGAATCAGGGCATCATAGCCGGAGGACAGTTTTTCTCGCTCTGCATCGGCCTGAGCCTCCAACACCTCACGGGTGTCAAGCTCCAGCGCTCCCATCCGACTTTCAAAGCGGTCTTTTGCCTTCCGATATGCTTCCAACTCATTGGTGTCCACCGTCAACGGTGCCGCAACGGCGCCACCGGAGACCGTCAGCGCACACCACAACCAACTCCTTACGCTCAAGGCCCGCGTAAAACCTCGCCAATGCACTGTCACTTCCCGCCCCCGGTGCTGACTGGGGGGAGCTTTTCACGAACTCGGTCGTAGCGTGCTTCCAACGCATCTACGAGCGCACTCTTCCGCAGGAGTAAATCCTCCCGCTCGCTCGCTAATTCGAGTTTCTGCGCCCAGTACACATCCACAATGCCAATGTCGGCGCGCAACACCGAGTCCGAGAAAAACCCGTGCAGTCGCCGGAAACCGGCCTGGGTCAGCTCTACGGCAATCACGTCGGACTCAGACGACGTCGTGGACAACTCTCGCCGTTGGTCCGCAACTTGGCCGGCCTCGAGCTCCAGTCTCTCGCGAATACGCGTGAGCTCAGTCTTCTCGTACTCGTTAATCCGCGACTCTAAGCCAACAAATCCCTTTGTCAGCGAATCCAAAGAAGAGTGAGCCTTGTCGAGGCGATCGGCTATCCCCGCATCGCTCGCCTTCAACCGCGTCCTTGCCGAGAAATAGCCTGCCCGAATGACGGCAACCTCGTCATCAATAAATCCCGTCCCCCCCTGCAACGACTCAAGCCCCTTGGTCCGATCGCGCAAAGTCTCGCGCCGCTTACGGAATTTCTCCAGATCACCGCGCTCACTGGCCGACAACGAACTCCACAACCAATCTTCCTCGGTCTTCAACAGTCCCACGCGCTGCTGGATCAGCATTCCACGCAACGAACCCACATCTGCGCGCATGCGCGCATACCCACCGATGCCGGCTCCGCGGTCCAGGATTCCGTCGATGTCCGCCACCAACTGTTCCGACACGGACACATTGTCTTCTTGACGTTCGATCTCCCGTTGAACGCCGATCGCCTTTCGAATCTCCGGGTCGGAAATCATCATGGCCAAAGCATAGGGAGGAACGGTTGGATCCGGAGTCGACACTCCATCGAAGAGCACCAACTGATCAAAGTAGGTGCCAGCCTCATGATTTTCCGCTCCCAAAACCGCGAAACGGTCGCGGATAGGAGTGTAGTCCTTGATAACGCTATCGAACGTCTGGATGGCCAGTCCGTGATCGCCGCGCTTCATGTGCAGCTGGCCTTCCAAAAGGCGTAACTGAGCGGCATATTGGTGTTCAGGGTAGGCCAAGAGGAAAATCTCGACGCTACGGAGAGCTTCTGCGTAGGCCTCTTGTTTGATGAACGTCCACACGTTCTCGTACAACTTGTCGGCAAGATAAGGGGAATCTCCCCCAATGCGACCATAGTAATCTGCCGACTCCGCAAACTTGCCCTGCTCGTAATGTATACGCGCCAACGCCAACAATGACAAGTCCAACAGCTCGCGGTCCTCCATCGAATCGACCGAAAGCTCGGGAACCTCTTTGAAATACGCAATGGCTTGCTCGAGGTCGCCCTCCACCACCATCACCGTGCCCAAGAAGTACCGCGCCTTTGCATAAAGCGGACTCTCCACCGGTATCGACAAAAATTCCGACTTCGCCCGAGCATAGTCCTTCTGCTTGTAAAAGCTCTTCGCGACCGAATACGTGATCAGGTCGCTCGCTTTTACGGTCCCTCGCACAATCTCCCGGTCGTAGGCCTCCCGAAACCGCTCCGTCTGACCGCTCGCGGCGTACAGCTCCAACAGTCGCCGAACCGCATCATCATGGAAGGGATGCTCTCGATCGTCAACGACAACGCGATAACGAGCCTCCGCCGTATCAAAATTCCCCAACATATACAATGACTCGGCCAGATACCATTCTGCGTCGCGGTGAAGTCCCGCATCTGCGAGCGCGCCGGTGGTCACCAATGCAAAAAAACCCTCGGCGGCCGGCTGATATTCACCCACCATGTACTCGTACAAATGCTCCTCAAAACGACGCATCGCCTGCCGGTTGGACAAAAAGCCCTTCCCAGGCACCACCGACGCGTCTAGAGCATCCGCTCGGGTATGAAGGGCAGTAATATCCGCCTCAGCACGAGTTAATCGCGCTGGGACCGAATCCGCCGCGTGCGCCACCCCTGTCGCCCACCACGTGGCGATCAGGGCGAGCCACGTTGACCGAGTCAACGTCATTCGGGATCTTCCTTACCTTCCGTCGTTTCCTCATACTTCACGAACGGACGCTCAACGAAAGTCCGCAGCAAGCCGCCTCGTTCCTCCGCTACCACACGAACGATCGTCTTGTGGTCCTCATCGACGCGGAATGAATAGCTGGACTGTACTTTAAATGAATAGGTCGTCAAATAGGAGAAAACCCCAAGTCCATTGCCGCGAAGAACGAAACTGACTTCCACTTTGTGGTTGCCCGGGGGCAACGCCTGCTCCAAAACCAGGATCTCACGCTCCTCATCCAAGCTGCCTTCGGGGTCCACTCGGCTCAGAACGCTTTTGCCGTCCAGAAAATACTCGATCGATTCGAGGGTGTACGCCGGGCCCATCCGATTTTCGTGAAAAATCACCACGCGCGAGCCGACGGTGTCCCCTTCGAGCACCAATTCTCGTAGCAGCTGCAACGTGGCCTTGGAACGAAATACCCGCTCCTTTACCGTATTGACGTCCTGCTCGACCGTGCGAAGCTCCCGATGCAGGCTCCCTTCGGATGGCTCTGCGGAAGCTGTCCCTTCGCTCGGAGAAACCGGCACTTCGGCCACGGAAGTGCCCGGATCGGGCACAGACGCCGGCTCCTGCGCGAACGCGAGCGTCCAAACGCACATCGCAAACAGCGGAAGTACCCCCCACCACGCTCGGCCGATCATCCGCATCTCCCGGGCACGCCCGCCCGAACGCACGCCCCACCACGCCCGTTATATCGCCAGCGCGCAACGCTTGTCAAACGGCGCGAATCCTCGACAGTACTAGTCTTCCCCGTCATCGCCCGCTTCGGTGCCTTGGACCACCTCTGGAGTCGGTGTACCCGACGAGAACATTCGGCGCGCAAAGCGATCATGCAGACGTTTGACCACGGAGGCGTCCCCGCGGATGCCATTGACCATGAAGGAGAACGCATAGACTTGGCCATCCGCCGCCTCCAAATAGCCCACTAGGCAATGAACGCCGTCGATGGTGCCCGTTTTTCCGCGCAGTCGGCCCGGATCTTCCGAGAGGCGACGCCAGAGTGTCCCGTCTTGGCCGGCGATCGCCAATGAGGCCTTAAATTCGCTTCCAACGCGCTGATTGTTCGACATGTCGACCAGGACCGCCGTAAACACCGACGGCTGTATCGTCGACTCCCGGGTGAGCCCGCTTCCATTGCGAAGCTTCGCCATGTTCGAACCCACTCCCAGCGAATCCAAATAGGCCTGAATGGTCTTGATGCCCCCCTCAGTTGTACCAGGAAGTCCCTGGGTTTCTGCGCCAACGGTCCGCAGCACTTGTTCTGCAATAAAATTGTTGGACTGTTTGTTCATCTCAGCCAAAATCGACGACAAAGCGGCCGAACGGTGTGCGTAGAACAGCTGGCCTTTCGCCGGCGCACCTCCTCGAACGTGCTTGCCCTTGACCGTGATCCCGTTGTTCTTCAGGATCTCCTCCATGGCGGCCATAAAATGGGCGGTCGGATCCACCACGGCGCGCCGGTAGCGCTCGGTGCCCGAGTCCATCGGCATGGTGCCCGTGAGCGTGAATTTCAACGTATGATCGTCTTCATTGACTTCGCGCTCGATCCGCAACGTGCGCCGGGTACCCTTGGCGGTGGTCAACACCTTGTTTTCGATCTCAATGTAGGACGATGCTGGAACTTCAAGGCCAATTCGTGCGGACTTGCCGACCTCGCCACCCGGTCCGACCACAAATCCGACCAGATTGTTGTTGACCGATAAGGCTCCCAAGGTCGGGAAGTAGGAGGGACCATTTTCGAGGTCGGACTCCTTTTCCCAACCGGGAATAAGGTAGTTGACGTCGAGAAAGCCCTCGTCGTACACCACGTCGCCGTCGATTTCGGTCAAGCCGGCCAGCTTCAGGTCGTTGACCATCTTAAAGAGCGTTTCAAGCTCGAGGGTGGGGTCTCCATGACCCCGGATGTACAGGCTCCCCTCAAGGACCCCTTTGGCATCCATTTTGACATCATCGTCGACGTAAAAATCCGTTGAAAAGCGATAGCTCGGCCCCAATTCCCGCAAGGCCACAGCCGCCGTCAACACCTTCATCGTCGACGCAGGAATCAAGTCCCGATCGGGATTTCGAGCGAAAACTTCCTCGCCCGTTCGAACATTGACCACCTGAAGGCCAACCTGACTCGTACGAAACAAGCGATCTTCGGCGATGGGGGCAAGCAACTCTTCCAGCGAACCCGTTGGCGCGGCCACCGCCCGCCCTTGGCCGCCCTGCGGCCCCTCCGCAAGTGCCGGCGACGTTACCGCTACAAAGCCGATCATTAAAGCGGCCACTACGGGAAACAGACGTGCTACTGGCGTCGTTTGCATGGGGATTTCCAGGGGAGAGCGGGCGGGGTTGGGGGGTGCCCCAGAGAGGGGAACCGCGACCAACTCCACTATATTCCATTGTACGCGATGTTTGCAGCAGGTCTTCAAGAATTACGGTGCAGGGCCCATCCGAAAACGATCACCCCGACAAAAAAATAGCCACACAGGTTTGCTTTGCTCGCTTCCTGGCGAAGGTTCACCGAACGTGGAACACTCTGGAGTAAGGAGCGGCGATGATCTGGTGGGGCGCTTCATTTTGCGTGCAACTGGCCGCAGGGCAAGAATTGGGCCTCGATCGCCCAATCATCCCAGGCGCGAGCATCGCTGCCGAAGACGGTCCTGGCAGCCTTTGGGTGAACCCCGCAAACATGGCGTATGACCCGGACCTTCGGTACGGGCTGTACGTGCCGTTCATGGTCGGGAAAAACCCACAGGCCGTCGCCGGTTCCGCCGGCATCGGTGGGCTTTCGGTCGGCGTGCAAAATCAGTCGGAAGACGAGGAACACAGCAATTGGTCGCTGGACTATGCCACCAGCATCAAACTCCCACAGCGCGTCTCCATCGGAGCTCGCGCGGGCTGGCACCTCATCGACTCCGGCAGCAACTACGTCACGTGGGACTTCGGGCTTTCTTGGCGCCCTATCCCCTGGTTTGGCGTGGGTGCGGTGTTTCGTAATGCAGGGTCGCCCTCGCCTGACGCGGCCAGCGCCACCGGTTTCGGAGTTGCGTTGCGGCCTTTTGGCAGAACGGTGACGCTCGGAGCGGACTACCTGCACACCTTCGGCGAGGCCTCGGACGATCGAATCACCGGCACTCTCCGCGTTCGCCCTACCAAAGGGCTCTACCTGCGCGCGAGCGCCGACACCCGCGGCACCTTCGGGGGCGGCGTCGAGTTCTACTTTGGACGCGTCGGCGTCGGCGGATTCGCCGCGGTGAACGACGGGGATGTCGGCATCACGGCATATGCGGGCAACGACGAACCCGGCGAAACTCTCATTCGCGGCGGATCGCGCATTCCGGTGTTGACGCTCGATCACGTCCCGCCCTACCAAAGCTCTGCATCGCTCTTCGAACCTGCGGAAACGACCTGGGTAGAGACACTCCAACGGCTGCGCGAAGCGGAGACCGACCGCAGCGTTCGCGGCGTCGCGTTGGTGTTTCGGGGCGCGCCCCTGTCTTGGGCACGCCGTACCGAGCTTCGTCAGCGCATTTTGGCATTGCAGGCCGCCGGAAAGCCTTGCCTCGCCTATCTGCATGGTTCAGCGACGACTGCCGACTACTATGTGGCCTCCGCCGCCACTAAAATCATGGTCCATCCGACTACCGACATTCAGTTGACCGGGATCCGAGCCGAACTCACCTACCTTCGGGGCGCTTTCGACCTCGTAGGCGTAGAACCCCAATTTGTTCGACGTTCGGAGTACAAGAGCGCCGTCGAAGCCTACACTTCGACCGAACCCTCCGCGGCATCGTTGGAACAGACCGAAGCCTGGCTCGATGATCTGCACCAGACACTGTCACAGGCCATTGTGGAGGGCCGACACGTCGATCCGGAAAAAGTGGCGGCATGGATCGACGGCGGGCCCTGGACGGTCCGTGAGGCGGTCGAACAGGGCATGGTCGATGGGGTCCTCTACCCCGATCAACTCGACGACGAGCTCGCACGGATGCACGGAAGGCGCGTTCGGCCGTTGCCACTGGAGAAGATGCCCCGCCCCATCTCCGGCTGGAAAGCGAGCTCCCAGGTGGCGGTCATCAACATCGAGGGGACCATCGTTCCCGGGCATTCGTCCGAGGGTGGGCTCCTCTCCAGCCAAACCACCGGATCGGACACCATTCGCGACATGATGGAGCGCGCTCGCCTGGATGGCCAAGTCCGCGCCGTGGTCCTTCGCATCGACAGCCCCGGCGGATCGGCGTTCGCATCGGATGAAATCCACCGCGGCATCAAACGGCTGAAAGCGGCAGGAAAACCTGTCGTTGTCTCCATGGGAGGGGTCGCCGCCTCCGGTGGCTACTATGTTGCGACCGGGGCCGACGCGATCTGGGCCGAACCGTCCACGATCACCGGCTCGATCGGCGTGTTTTCGGGCAAGATGTCCGTTGGAGGCCTGTTGGACCGGGTCGGGGTCAGCACCGTCACCCTCAACCGCGGCCGAAATGCCTCGATCGACTCCAACACTGAGCCTTGGGATGCCGTTCAAACGGCGCGAATGCAAGCGCTCGTCGATCACATCTACGAGGACTTCAAGAAGAAGGTCGGCGAAGGCCGCGGCCTCACGCCGGAACAGGTCGAGGAAGTCGCGAAAGGGCGCGTTTGGACCGGTACCCGGGCAAAGGAGGTCGGCCTAGTGGACGACCTGGGCGGCCTCACCGACGCGGTCGACGACGCGCGACAACGGGCGGGGATCCCCATCCATCGAACAGTAGAGTTGGTGACCTACACCCCGGCAGGGACGCTGATCGATGCACTGTCGCCGATGAAAATGCGATCGCCGGTGCTGCGGGCGACCGTAGGACGGGTGCCGATGATCGCGCAAATGGCAGGACCTAAACTCGATCTCCCGGAGCACCTCTTCGCTGATTCTTGGTCCCCCCTGTTGACGGTTGCCCGATATCCCGAACAAGTGTGGATGATGGATACCGAATTGGTCAATGTGGATGTCCGCTGATCGCTGGGCCAACGTCCGCATTTTGGTGGTGGACGACGACAAGGCCGTTCGCACGACCCTGCAGGTCTTGCTCTCCAAACGCGCCTTAAAAGTGGTGACCGCGACCAACGCGGATGAAGCATTGGAGCTACTCAAAGCCGAAGAATTCGACCTGGTCATCACCGATGTGAAAATGCCCGGACCTTCGGGCCTGGATCTGCTGCAACAAATTCGGGAAAGTTCCGCCGATCTCCCGGTGATCGTTATGACCGGCAACGGCACTGTCTCAGACGCGGTCGCCGCGATGAAGGCGGGCGCCTCGGACTACGTGCTCAAGCCCATCGAAAAAGACAATTTGTACGTCATTCTCGGCCGTGCAATCGAAACCCGAGCGATGCGGGCCGAACTGGTCCAGCTCCGGCGCCAAGTGCAGCGCGGATATGGTTTCAAGGACATCATCGGGACCACGCCCATCATGCAGCG